>Ga0335084_10003722_pt1 | contig 14947 bp, 14 predicted proteins | sample Lox_Sample_44_FD_206721 | JGI IMG/M metagenome (GOLD analysis project Ga0335084, IMG submission 206721) | Soil microbial communities from Loxahatchee National Wildlife Refuge, Florida, United States - Lox_Sample_4.4 | ecosystem: Environmental > Terrestrial > Soil > Wetlands | place: USA...
ATCGAGCCGGACAACCACCGAAGCCTCTTCCGGCGGTGCGTGCCAACTCGGCACGACCCACAAGCGGGTCCCGATGCGCGTCGGTGCGAACTGCGCCTGCGTCAGGCGAACCCAGTCTTCGTCGGCGATCGTCCGAATCGAGGCGATGCGCGGGGACGGGTCGAGGATGCCAACGGCGGCGCATGCGACGAGATCGGCAGGATCCATCGTCGAATCGATCAGCACGGCCAGACGGTTTTCCCGCCATGCGTTGCGGGCGGGTTCGAAGCCGGGCTCACCGAACAGCGGCTCTTCGATATCGCTGTCAGCATCCGCATCGCGGACGCTCACCGACAGCGCGCCCGCCGCGAGCAACGCGTCCGACAGCGGTTCGACTGCCGCCGCGTTCACCATGATCTCGAACTCGCGCAGCATCGGACCGCGCGCTCACGGCATGTTGACGTTCTTCGCGGCGAGGCGTTTCTCGAGGTAATGGATGCTGGTGCCGCCCTGGACGAACTTTTCGTCGAGCATCAGTTCGCGGTGCAAGGGAATGTTGGTGAGGATGCCCTCCACAACCATCTCCGACAGCGCGATGCTCATGCGTGCGATCGCCTGCGCGCGCGTGTCGCCGTAACAAATCAGCTTGCCGATCATCGAGTCGTAGTTCGGCGGCACGAAATATCCGGCGTAGGCGTGCGAGTCGACGCGCACCCCGGGTCCGCCCGGCGTATGCCATGCCGTGATGCGCCCCGGGCTCGGTGTGAAACGATACGGATCCTCCGCATTGATGCGGCATTCGATCGCCGCGCCGCGCAGCGGGATGTCGCGCTGGCGCAGCGACAGCTTCTCGCCGGCCGCGACGCGGATCTGCTGCTGCACGAGGTCGAGGCCGGTGGTCGTCTCCGTCACCGGGTGTTCGACTTGCAGCCGGGTGTTCATCTCGATGAAGTAGAACTCGCCGTTTTCGTAGAGGAACTCGAACGTGCCAGCGCCGCGATAGCCGATCTTGCGGCACGCCTCGGCGCAGCGCTCGCCGATCTTCTCGATGACCTTGCGCACGATGCCCGGCGCCGGCGCTTCCTCGATGATCTTCTGGTGCCGCCGCTGCATCGAGCAGTCGCGTTCGCCCAGCCAGACCGCGTTCTTGTGCTGGTCGGCCATCACCTGGATTTCGATGTGGCGCGGGTTCTCCAGGAACTTCTCCATGTAGACGGCCGGATTGCCGAATGCCGTCTGCGCCTCCTGCCGCGTCATGTTGGCTGCATTGACCAGCGCGGCCTCCGTGTGTACCACGCGCATGCCGCGCCCGCCGCCACCGCCGGCAGCCTTGATGATCACGGGATACCCGATGCCGCGGGCGACCTTGACGATCTCGCGCGGATCTTCCGACAGGACTCCCTCGGATCCGGGAACGCACGGCACGCTCGCCTCGAGCATCGCCTGCTTCGCGGAGACCTTGTCCCCCATCAGCCGGATCGATTCCGGGCGCGGACCGATGAAGACGAAACCCGATTTCTCAACGCGCTCGGCGAAATCCGCGTTCTCCGAAAGAAAGCCGTATCCGGGGTGAATCGCCTCGGCGTCGGTCACTTCGGCGGCGCTGATGATCGAAGGAATGTTCAGGTAGCTGTCGCGCGATGGCGCCGGGCCGATGCAGACCGATTCGTCGGCGAGCTTGACGTATTTCGCGTCCGTGTCGGCCGTCGAATGGACGACCACCGTCCGAATGCCCATTTCACGGCACGCGCGCTGGATGCGCAGGGCGATTTCGCCCCGATTCGCGATCAGGATCTTGCCGAACATCGACAGTCCATCAGCCGATCACGAACAGCGGTTGACCGTATTCCACCGCCTGGCCGTTTTCGACCAGGATCTCCTTGATCTCACCCGCGACCTCGGCTTCGATCTCGTTCAGCAGTTTCATCGCTTCGATGATGCAAAGCGTGTCGCCCGGTTTCACGGTCTGGCCGACTTCGACGAACGCGTTGGCGCCCGGACTTGGCGCTCGATAAAAGGTGCCAACCATCGGTGACTTGACGAGGTTCCCTTTGGGCAATTCGGCTGCGGGTGCCGCCGTAGCCGGCGCCAGCGCAGCGCCGGCGGGACCTGGCGCCGGCAGCGTGGCGGGGACCATCGCTGCCGCCGTCATCGGCATGACCGCCGGTGCTGCGGCGGGAGCCGGCGCGTACTTGACGATGCGGACCTTGTCCTCGCCTTCTGTGACCTCGATTTCGGCGATGCCGGATTCGGCGACAAGATCGATCAGAGTCTTCAGTTTGCGAAGATCCATGGACAGACCCCGTGCTTTCTTTTTTGCATCGATCGGACCGCGCGGAGCGTTGCCGCATCGGGCGCAAGCCGGTCGACCAGGCGCGGACTGATGCTTGGCCCGCTGAGGGCCGGATTTCCGTCTGGCACGTGTGGAGCGCCCAGCGAACTTCGATCCGTAGTAATGCGAAGTTGGCAGCGCGTTTGTCGAAGAAGGCGCGAATTCTCAACAGATTCACGCCGATTGTCCAGTTACTTCTAAACGGCTTGACAGGTTCTGTCAGTCGACCCACCCGAGCAGTTCATCCGGCTTGAGCCGGCCGATCTTGCGCTCGCGGACGCGCCCGTCGGCACTGATGAGCACGGTGTACGGCAGCACGCCCGCACTGTTGCCCACAAGATTACTGAGTGCGCTGCCGCCCATGCCGGCGACAAGCAGCGGCAGCGTGATCTTATGTTCGTCGCGAAATTGGCGGATGTTCGTCGCACTGTCGATCCCGATGCCGATCACCTCGAGACCGCCGGATCGGTGCTCATCGCGGAAGCGCTGCAGATCCGGCATCTCTTCGACACACGGAGCGCACCACGGCGCCCAGAAGTTGACGATGAGCGGTCGACCCTGCCACTGAGAAAGCACCTGCTGCGCACCGCCAGCATCGGGAAGAGTCAGCGCAAAAAGTGCGCGGGTCCCCGCAAGGTCGCGCGCTTCGGCGCGCGCACGCCAGATGCCGGCGCCAACCCCCGCGCCGGCCGCCACGAGCGCGACCACCCCGACGCCGACCAGTGTCCGGCGCGAAGCCATCAGGATCCTGCCCCGTCCGCCGCGAGCAGCGTCTCGAGCTGTTCGATGCTGGCGCGGCCGCTCGCCTCGACCGGATGCAGCTCTGCATCGTTCGAGCGGTAGCGCGGTGCCACGCGAAGCGCGACCGGCGGGTGCAGCGCGAGCACGACGCCAGTGCGATGCCTGCGACCGGGGTCGATCGTCAATTCGGTCACGAAGCGGATCCGCTCGATCGCGCCACCGGGCTCCGGGTCGCCTTCGTCGACGGCGAAGTCGATGCGCTCGTTGAGCAACTGGATTTCGATCTCCTTCACATCGTCGCTGTAGAGATGCAATTGGAGATCGGAGAATTCCGTCGCCGTGCCGTTCAGCACTGCACCGACCAGGCGCGGTTCGAAGCGGCGGAGCCTTTGCATCAGCTTCAGCGCGTGACGTCGCAGCGCAGTCAACAGCGTCCGCTGCTCCGGCCCACCGAACAGTCGCAGATGACGCCGCAATTCGTCCTCGATTTGCTCGTTGTCTGGCAGAAGCCCGCGGGTGTTCGCGGCGTCGCCAAGGACCTCGCGTGCGGCGCGCCGCTTCGCAGCCGCATAGTCCATTCCTTCATCGGCGATCAGGCGTGCGGCACTGACAGCGATCTCCGCGGTGGCGTGCGGATCGGCGGAGCGCGATGCGGAGCTATTGCGTGGCATTGGCGGTTGGCCGGACATGGTCACGGCGGAACGCGAGAAAGGGCGTGACGAGCAGCGACAGACAGTGTAGCCATCCGGAACGGCGCGCTGCAGCATAAAATCGCCCGTTTGCCTTCTGCGACTTCCGATCGGCGCTTGCGCGCCCGCCATCCGTGCATCTTCACGTTCTTGGAATCTGCGGCACCTTCATGGGCGGCCTTGCGGTCCTGGCTCGCTCTGCGGGACATCGGGTGACCGGGTGCGACGCCAACGTCTATCCGCCGATGAGCGACCAGCTCGCGGCTTCCGGCATCGAATTGATAGAGGGCTACGACGCACGGCAGATCGCGCTGAAGCCGGACCTGTACGTCATCGGCAACGTGGTCTCGCGCGGCAATCCATTGATGGAAGCGATCCTCGATGCGGGAGCGCCCTTTGTGTCGGGCCCGCAGTGGGTGGGGGAGCAACTACTGCGCAACCACTGGGTCCTGGCTGTTGCGGGAACTCATGGCAAGACGACGACCAGTTCCATGCTCGCGTGGATTCTCGACTACGCGGGCTTGCGCCCGGGGTTTCTGATCGGCGGCGTGCCGCTCGACTTCGGCGTCTCGGCCCGCGCGAGCGCGGCTGCGGGCGAGCGCGGCTTGTTCGTCATCGAAGCCGACGAGTACGACACCGCCTTTTTCGACAAGCGCAGCAAGTTCGTCCACTACTTTCCGCGCACCGCTGTGCTGAACAACCTCGAATACGACCACGCCGATATCTTTCCCGACCTGGCCGCCATCGAGACGCAGTTCCATCACCTGGTGCGTGGCGTGCCGAGCGCCGGCAAGCTGATCGTCAACGGGAGCGATGCCGCGCTGGAACGGGTGCTGGCCCGGGGCACCTGGTCGGAGATCGAATATTTCGACAAAGCCGATGGCTGGCACACGGCAGCAGTCGACGAAGGGGCGCGCAACTCGTTCGACGTTGAATTCGGAGCGCGCAGGGTCGGTCGCCTGAGTCTTGCAGACGCGGGCGCGCACAACCGGAGCAACGCGCTCGCGGCGCTTGCAGCCGCGCGTCACGCCGGAGTGACAGCAGAGCTTGCGATCGAAGCGCTGGCGAAGTTCCGCGGCGTCAGGCGCCGCATGGAGGAGCGCGGCAGGCGTGCCGGCATCACCGTTTACGACGACTTCGCGCACCATCCGACCTCGATCGCGACCACGATCGCAGGATTGCAGCGCCGGATCGGCAAGCAGGGGCGGATCCTCGCGATCCTCGAGCCGCGCTCGAACACGATGAAGCTCGGATCGATGAAGGCGCTGCTGCCCGACAGTTTGCGCGAAGCGGATCTCGTCTTCTGTTATGGCGCGCGCGAAGGAAAGGGTGCGCTTGGGTGGGATCCCGCAGAGGCGCTCGCGCCGCTCGGCGCGCGCGCAGCCTGCTTCGATCGGATCGATGAACTGGTTGCTGCGGTTGCTCGCGCGGCTCGCCCTGGAGATCACCTGCTGGTGATGAGCAACGGCGGCTTCGGCGGCGTGCATCAGAAGCTGCTCGATGCCCTGCCAGGCGGCCCCGCATCGGCGAGGACACCTTGATCCTCTACTTGCATGGCTTCCGGTCGTCGCCGCACTCGCGCAAGGCGCAACACCTGCTCGCGCTGATGCGTGCGCGCGGACTCGAAGGCGACTATCTCTGTCCCCAGCTGCCGGCGTCGCCGCGCGCGGCCGCCGAGATCGCGCTGGTTGCCGCACAACTCGAACCGACCGAGCAGCTGGCGTTGATCGGCTCGTCGCTCGGCGGCTACTACGCGACGTGGGTGGCGGAACGCCTCGGTTGCCGCGCAGTGCTGCTGAATCCGGCTATCCGGCCGTACGACGATCTCAAGTCGCACCTCGGCCGCCAGAGCGTGTTCTATTCGAACGGCTCGATCGACATGAAGCCGGAATACCTCGACGAATTGCTCGCTCTCGAAGTGCCGCGGATCACTCGGCCCGAGCGCTACTTCCTGATCGCCGCCACCGGCGATCAGGTGATCGACTGGCGCACGATGGTCGACCGATATCCCGGGTGTCGCCAGCGGGTGATCGAGGGATCCGATCACGAGCTTTCCGATTTTTCGCAGCACGCAGCCGACGTGCTCGCGTTTTGCGGTGTTCATTGACCCAGGAGAACAAGTGAGACTGAAGAACAAGGTTGCGATCATCACCGGCGCGGCGCAGGGCATCGGCCTGGCGACAGCCCGCAAGTTCCTCGACGAAGGTGCGATCGTTGCGGTCGCCGACGTAAAGGACGAGACGGTGCGCGAAGCGGTCGGGCAACTCAAGCGGAATGGCGAGGTGGTCGAAGGATTCGCGGTCGATGTGACCAGGCGCGAGCAGATCGGCACCATGGTCGAGCAGGTCAAGGAGCGCTATGGCCGCGTCGACGTGCTGGTGAACAACGCTGGCATCACGCTCGATGCACGGCTGCAGAAGATGACCGACGAACAGTTCGATCGTGTCATCGATGTAAACCTCAAGGGGGTGTACAACTGCGCCAAAGCCGTCGTCGACACGATGATCGAACAGGGCGGCGGCGTGATCCTGAACGCTTCCAGCGTGGTCGGCATCTATGGCAACTACGGCCAGACCAACTACGCGGCGAGCAAGTTCGGCGTGATCGGTTTCGTGAAGACCTGGGCGCGCGAGGTCGGGCCGAAGGGTGTCCGCTGCAACGCGGTCGCGCCAGGGTTCATCAGCACGCCGATCCTGCATACGATCCCGGACGACGTCATGCGCAAGATCACCGATCGCGTTCCGCTCAAGCGCCTCGGGCGTCCGGAGGAAGTGGCGAACGTCTACGCATTCCTTGCGTCGGACGAAGCGTCATACATCAATGGAGCGGTGATCGAGGTCGCGGGCGGGATGATCGTCTGATGTCCGGGGAGTCGAAGCGTCTTCCGCCGTCGGCGCAGCGCGTGCAGGACGCATTGAATGCGGCGGGTCTCGACGCGCGCGTCATCGAACTGACGATCGCGGCACGCACCTCGGCGCAGGCGGCAGGCGCGCTTGGCGTCGATGTCGGGCAGATCGCCAAGTCGCTGGTGTTTCGCGCGGCCAACTCGGGACGCGCGGTTCTCGTGATCGCGGCGGGTGACCGGCGCGTCGATGAACGACGCATCGCGGTGCTCCTGGGCGAACCGATCGAGCGCGCGACGCCGGAGTTCGTGCGCGAGAACTCGGGCTTTGCGATCGGCGGGGTCGCGCCGGTCGGGCATGCGCGCGCAATGCAGACGTTCGTCGATGCGTCGTTGCGGCGCTTTCCCGAGTTGTGGGCCGCGGGCGGTACTCCTCATTGCGTGTTTCCGATCGCTCCCGCCGCGCTGCTGCGCGTCAGCGCCGGCACCGAGGTCGATGTCGCAGCGACGTGATGAGCACCTCTTCCGTCAGGACGACGTCACCCGGCTGGGCGGCTGTGCGCTGCTGACGATGTCGCAAAACCTTCTGTTCGAAGAAGATGGTGCGTTCAAGGCCGGCGCGGTCCTGAGCGCCACGGACGCTCACTACCAGGTGGAACTGGCGAGCGGCAAGCGCAGCAAGGTCAAGAGTGCGAATGTGCTGCTGCGTTTCGAGCAGCCGCCGCCTGGCCAACTGCTCGCCGCTGCGCAACGCGACGCCGAGTCGATCGAGCTCGACTTTCTGTGGGAATGCGCACCGCAAGAGGAATTCGGCTTCGCGGATCTGGCGCGCGAGTACTACGGCCGGACGCCGACGCCCGTCGAGGCAGCCACGATCCTGCTGCGCCTCCACTCGGCACCCGTTTATTTTCACCGCAAGGGGCGGGGTCGCTTTCGGCCCGCGCCGCCCGACATCCTGAAGGCGGCGCTCGCGGCGGTGGAACGCAAGCGCCAGCAGCAGGAGAAAACCGAGGCGCTCACCGCAGACCTGCTGGCAGGTCGTGCGCCCGAGCCAATCGCGCGGCAAGCCATCGCCCTTCTGACCCGGCCGGATCGCAACAGCGTCGAATTCAAGGCACTGGAGAACGCCGCGCACGCGCTGCACATGAATCCGCTGCGGCTCCTGCTCGAACGTGGCGCCATCGCGTCGCCCCTGCGTTGGCACCTCGACAGCTTCTTCGCAACGATGTTTCCGCGCGGCGTCGGCTTCGCGCCTGGCCTTCCGGCCCCGGAGCAGCACGGCTCTCTGCCGCTCGCGCGCGTAACCGCATTCTCGATCGACGACTCCTCGACGACCGAAATAGACGATGCGTTTTCGCTGCAGCAGCATGCGGGCCGCACCGTCGTCGGCATCCACATCGCCGCACCCGCTGCCTCCATCTCGCGCGACCATCCGCTCGATGGCGTTGCGCGCAATCGAATGTCGACGGTGTACGCCCCTGGCTTGAAGGTAACGATGCTGCCGGGGAACTGGATCGACGCGTATTCGCTCATCGCGGGACGCGAAGTGCCGGTGCTGTCGCTCTACGTCGATGTGGATCCGGACAGCGCGACCACCCTGAAGTTCGAGACGCGTTTGGAGCGCGTCCGGATCGCGGCAAACCTGCGCCACGATCAGCTCGACGACATCGTGACCAACGAGCGCATTGCCGGCGATGGTATGGAAAGCGCCGGGGTGCCGTTCGGCCGCGAGCTGACGTTCCTATGGCGGCTGGCGAACGCCCTGTTGGCGGAGCGTGAGCGCGTGCGCGGCAAGCCGGAACCGTTGGGACGCATCGAACACAGCATCGATGTCGAGCGTCGCGGCGAAGAGCTCGATCCCGACGCGCACGTCGTCGTGCGCACGCGCCGCCGCGGCGCGCCGCTCGATCTGATCGTCGCCGAGCTGATGATCCTTGCCAACAGCCACTGGGGCGGGTGGCTCGCGGATTGCAGACGGGTCGGCATATATCGCTCTCAGTCGCTGACGAGGATAGGAGGGCGCGCGGCGGGCAAGGTGCGAATGAGCACGACCCCGGCTCCCCACGAAGGAATCGGTGTTGCGCACTACGCGTGGAGTTCGTCGCCGTTGCGGCGCTACGTCGATCTCGTCAATCAGCGCCAGTTGATCGCGGCCATTTCCGGCGCGTCGCCTCCGTATGCGACCAACGATGCGGATTTGCTCGCCGTCGTGTCGGCGTTCGACGTCGCCTATGCGGCGTACGCCGCGTTCCAGACCAACATGGAACGCTATTGGTGCCTGCGCTGGATGAAACAGGAGCGCATCGCGCGCATCGCCGCGACGGTGTTGAAGGAGGACATCCTGCGCCTCGACGGTCTGCCGTTCGTGACCCGCGTGCCGGGGATACCAGTACTTCCGCGCGGGCAGCGGGTCGAGCTCGACGTGCTCGGCGCCGACGAAATCGAACTGACGCTCGAAGCGCGACTGAACCAGGTTCTTGCCGCGACCGCGGAAGTCGAAATCGAGACTGACGAGAGCGAGGAGGAAGCGGTGCAGGCGCAGGCGATCCGGATCGCCCAGGACGAGACGGGGGAACCGAGGCCGCCCGCTGGGGGAAGCTCGGTCGCGACGCACGACCCGGATCGAGCGTCCGGAGTCGCGTCCTGAGGCGAGCTCGATCGCCGATGCGCGCGAACGCGCGTGCATCGCTGGCTACAATCGAACGCCGACTTCGTTCGGTCCCGCCCATGATTGTTTGGTGACGCAGCAGTTCCGTGCACAGCCCCGGTAGCGTTCTAGGTGACAGGTTTCTGATGGCAGCGGTCGCGCTGTCATTGGGCGTGCACGCGGCCGCGCTGGCGGTGCGATTCATCGATCCTGAAGCACTGCGCTTGCGTGCTGCCGCGCCTCCGCTGGAGATCGTGCTCGTCAATGCACGGAGCGAAACGGCGCCGACCAACGCGCAGGCGCTGGCGCAAGCCAATCTCGATGGCGGGGGAGCCCACGATCAGGGTATGCGCACGTCGCCGCTGCCGAACTCCTTCGAGATGCGCGACGGCGACACGCTCGAATCGGCGAAGCACGCCGTGCAACAACTCGAGGACGAACAGAAGAAGCTGCTGGCGCAGCTCAAGCGCGGCGATGTCGCGGATGTGCAACCGGCCAAGGACAGCAAGCCGATGCAGGCGGACATGGGCTCCACCGAGGAGGCGCGGCGGCAGCTCGCGCGCGAGCAGGCGATCATCGAAAAATCGATTTCGGACTATCAGAAACGGCCGCGCAAGCACTTCTTCATGCCGAGCACCTCGGAGTATCGTTTTGCGCGCTATGTCGAGGACTGGCGTGGACGCGTCGAGAAGATCGGCAATGACAACTATCCGGAGGAGGCGCGTGGCAAGATCTACGGCAACCTGAAGATGACGGTGGTGATTCGCAAGGATGGGTCGCTGATGGATGCCATCATCAACCAGTCTTCCGGATCGGCCGTGCTGGACAGGGCGGCGCGGCGTATCGTCAAGCTCGCGGCGCCCTACCCACCGTTTCCACCCGACGTTGCGCGCGACACGGATATCCTTGAGATCACACGGACCTGGGTCTTCACTAACGATCAATTCGCCACACGCTCAGCCCCCGGAATACCGACCGGCAACGAAAAGCAATGACACGACGCAAGGACAACGGAAGCGCGACGCAGGCGGCGAACCCAGCCGCGGCGCGCTACGGCGTCGTCGGCAATCCCGTTGCGCATTCGAAGTCGCCCGAGATCCACACCTTGTTCGCGCGCCAGACGCAGCAGGCCATCAGCTATGAAAGGCTCGAGGCACCGATCGACGGGTTCGAGGAATTCGCGCTCGCGCTGCGCGACACCGGCTATCTCGGTCTGAATGTCACGATTCCCTTCAAGATCGATGCGGCGAAGCTGGCCGACGACCTGACGCCGCGCGCGCGCCTCGCGTCCGCCGTGAACACGCTGAAGTTTGACGGCGACACCATCATCGGCGACAACACCGACGGCATCGGGTTCGTGCGCGACATCTCCGGCCGGCTGAAATTCCAGGTGGACGGTGCAGCGATCCTCATTCTCGGAGCCGGCGGAGGGGTGCGCGGCCTGATCGGTTCGCTGCTGGACGCGCGTCCACGGTGGATTGCCGTCGCAAACCGTACCTTCGGCCGTGCACAGGAGCTCGCCGACGAGTTCGGAGTCGAAGCGATCCACTTCGACGAGGTCCCGGCCGAGCACTTCGACCTTGTCATCAACGGCACGTCGAGCAGCCTCAGCCACGACGCACCACCCATCGATCCCGAGACGTTCGACGATTGCGCGCTCGCGTACGACCTCGTCTACGCACGGCATCCGACGCCGTTCATGGAACTCGCCAAGCGTGGCGGCGCGCGTAACGTCGACGACGGTCTCGGCATGCTGATCGAACAGGCCGCCGAGTCCTTCTACGTCTGGCGCGGTGTGCGCCCCGACACGGGTCCCGTCTACAAGGAACTGCGCCGCTTGCTCGCCAGCGAGCGGACCGACACGGCCGCCGCCGCGCGATGACCGTCGGCCGCCGGGGATTCCGCTGGGGCTGGCGGCTGCTCCTGCTTGCCCTGCTTGTCCTGGCAGGCGTGCAGCTCTGGTTCTTCGCGCACATCGCCTATTGGAAGTTCCAGAATCCGGGTCCGACTGCATTCATGGACCACGAACTCGCGCGCCTGCGTGCGAAGGATCCGAAGGCGACGTTGCGCCAGCAGTGGACGCCATACGAGCGGATCTCGAACAATCTCAAGCGCGCCGTCATTGCGGCAGAGGACGCGCGTTTCAACGAGCACGAGGGCGTCGACTGGCAGGCGGTAGAAAAGGCGTACGAAGAGAACATGCGGCGCGGTCGCCCCGTCAAGGGCGGAAGCACGATCTCGCAGCAGCTCGCCAAGAACCTGTTCCTGTCGCCCGAACGCAGCTACCTGCGCAAGGCGCAGGAACTGATCATCACCGGGATGCTCGAGTTCGCCTGGGACAAACGGCGCATTCTCGAGGTGTACCTCAATGTCGCCGAATGGGGCGACGGCGTCTTCGGCGCCGAGGCGGCAGCGCGCCACTACTACGGCGTTTCAGCGGCTCAGGTCGATGCAGAACAGGCCGCGCGCCTGGCGGCATTTCTGCCGAGTCCCAAGCGCTATGGGCGCCTGCGCTCGGGGCCGTTTCTTGATCGACGCACCGAACACATCCTGCGCTACATGCCGGTCACGCAAGTGCCCTGACGCGGTCGCTGCACTCGACCGCGAGTGCGCCGGACCGGCGTTTGCGGCGAACCCACGCCTACAATCGCCACGGCCATGAACGATCGCGACGAACTCCCGCCGGCGCCCGCTGCCGCCACACCGGCGCAGGTCGCACGCGATCCTGAGGAGGCGCAGCGCGCTCTGGCGCGCGTGCAGGCACTCCTCGAGCGGCAGCGGCGCGTCGAGTCGCTCGTCCACCGCGAACAGACGCCGGGCGAAGAGAAAAAGGCGCTGATCGAAAGCCTGGTGCATCGCCAGCACCTGACCGAACTGAAGGTCATCCTCGACCGCCTGCATCCGGCCGACGTCGCCTACATCCTGGAGGCTCTGCCGCGCGACGATCGTCTCCTCGTCTGGGAATGCGTTCGTGCCGAGCGCGACGGCGAGATCCTGCTCGAAGTAGGCGAGGGTGTCCGCGAGACGCTGATCGCGTCGATGGATAGGGCGGAGCTGGTCGATGCAGTCGAGACGCTGGAAGCCGACGAGATCGCCGAACTCGCGGAAAGCCTGCCCGTAGACGTCGTCGAGGAGGTCAAGCGGGGGCTGACCAACGAGGAACGCGCGCACCTGCGCGCGGCGATGTCCTATCCGGAAGGCACTGTTGGCGCGCGGATGGACTTCGAGCTGGTGACGATCGGCGATAACGTCACCCTCGAACAGACGCTGCGGCAGCTGCGTAGCCTCGATGCCCTGCCTGATCACACCGACCAGGTGTTCGTCGTCGATCGCAGCGACGTGCTGAAGGGCGCGCTGCCGCTCGACCGTCTCCTGCTCAACGAGCCGGACGTCAAGGTCACGACGGTGATGAAGGCCGACATCCTCACGTTGTCGGCGCTCGACGACGTCGGCGAAGCCGCGCAAGCGTTCGAGCGCTACGACCTGGTTTCCGCGCCCGTCGTCGACGCCAACGGAAGGCTGATCGGCCGGCTCACGGTCGACGAAGTCGTCGACGTCATCCGCGAGGAGGGCGAGCAGGAGGTTCTCGCCAAGGCCGGCCTGCGCGAAGACGAGGATCTGTTCGCGAGCGTGTGGAATTCCGCGAAGAACCGCTGGTTGTGGCTCGCGGTCAATCTCGGAACTGCATTCTTCGCGTCGCGGGTGATCGGCGCGTTCGAGAACACGATCGCCACCGTGGTCGCGCTCGCGACCTTGATGACGATCGTCATGGGCATCGCCGGCAATTCGGGCAATCAGACGATGACGCTGATGATCCGTTCGATCGCGCTGGGTCAGGTGACCGGAGGCAACACGAAGCGCCTCATGTTGAAGGAACTCGCGATCGCGGGTTTGAACGGCTTGGTCTGGGGCGGAATCGCGGGCCTGGTCGCCTGGTGGATCTACTCGAACACGCCAAAGGGCTGGTTGATCGGCCTTACCATGGTGATCGCCATGACGTTGAACATGGTGGTCGGCACGCTGGTCGGCATGCTTGTCCCGCTGACGCTGCACCGTTATGGCCGCGACCCGGCGCTCGGCTCGTCGGTACTCCTGACGTTCACGACCGACAGCATGGGCGTGTTCATTTTCCTCGGGCTCGCGACCCTGTTCTTCCGCTAGCGCGTCACTTGACGCGCTTGATCGTGAATTCCTCCTGGATGTTGTCCTTGTAGTAGCTCGCGGGCGCCGACGAAGCGAGGAATTGCCGCGCGATCTCCTCGCCAACGGCCGTGTGCTGCATGACCGAGCCGTTGTCGAACTCGATCTCCAGGATGCGATTCTGTCTGTCGTATCCGGCCGACTTGATCCCGCCGCGGCGGATCGGCTTGCGTTCAATTGCCATGTTCGCCTCCGCTTGCCCGAATCACAGGCCGAGATCCTTCCAGATCGCGTCGACGCGCGCCTTGACCGCCGGATCCATGGCGATCGGACGACCCCAGACGCGCTGCGTCTCGCCCTGCATCTTGTTGCTTGCGTCGATGCCCATCTTGCTGCCAAGGCCCGCGACGGGAGAGGCGAAGTCGAGGTAGTCGATCGGCGTGTTCTCGACCATCACCGTATCGCGGACCGGATCGACACGCGTCGTCACGGCCCAGACCACTTCCTTCCAGTTACGCGCATCGACGTCATCGTCGACGACCACGATGAACTTGGTGTACATGAACTGCCGCAGGAAGCTCCAGATTCCGAACATCACGCGCTTGGCGTGTCCAGGATATTGCTTGCGCATCGATACGACGGCCATCCGGTAACTGCAGCCCTCGGGCGGCAGATAGAAGTCGACGATCTCCGGGAAGGTGCGGCGAAGAATCGGCACCAGCACTTCATTGAGCGCGAGCCCGAGCACCGCGGGTTCGTCCGGCGGCTTGCCGGTGTAGGTCGAGTGATAGATCGGATCGCGCCGCATCGTGATGCGCTCGACCGTGAACACAGGAAACCACTCGCGTTCGTTGTAGTAACCAGTGTGGTCTCCGAACGGCCCTTCCAACGCGACTTCGTAGCCGATCTCCGGTCTGGGCGGCGAGGACGAGTCGGCCGATGCAATGCCCGCTGCCTCCTGGGGACGAATGTGCCCCTCGAGAACGATTTCCGCACTGGCAGGAACGTGCAAGTCGGTGCCGATGGCGTGCGCGACCTCTGTCCGCCCTCCGCGCAGGAGGCCGGCAAACTGATATTCGGAAAGCGAGTCGGGGATCGGCGTGACGGCGCCGAGCATCGTGGCCGGATCGGCTCCGAGCGCAACTGCGACGGGAAACGGCTGCCCCGGATGAGCGTACCGATGATCGCGAAAGTCGAGCGCACCGCCGCGGTGGGGAAGCCAGCGCATGATCAACTTGTCGCGCGCGATGACCTGCTGGCGGTAGATGCCGAGGTTCTGGCGTTTCTTGTGTGGACCCTTGGTGATCACCAAACCCCACGTGATCAGCGGGCCCGCGTCTTCGGGCCAGCATTTCTGGATCGGTAGTCGTCCGAGATCGACGTCGGCGCCTTCCCAGACCAAGGTTTGGCAGGGTGGGTTGCGTACCGTCCTGGGGGCCATGTCCCAAAGCGCGGATTTCAGAGTCGCCACCTTGCCGAGTGCATCGCGGAATCCTGACGGCGCCTCGGGTTCCTTGAGCGCCGCGAGCAGTTCGCCCACTTCCCGCAATGCACTAACCGAATCCACGCCCATTCCA
>Ga0335084_10003723_pt1 | contig 14947 bp, 12 predicted proteins | sample Lox_Sample_44_FD_206721 | JGI IMG/M metagenome (GOLD analysis project Ga0335084, IMG submission 206721) | Soil microbial communities from Loxahatchee National Wildlife Refuge, Florida, United States - Lox_Sample_4.4 | ecosystem: Environmental > Terrestrial > Soil > Wetlands | place: USA...
CGTCGTGGCCGAGCCACGCTGGCCCGGTTTCCACGAAGTCGCGAAGAAGGAGAAGCCGTTCGCCATCGCGATCGATTTCTCGCTCGCGCCCTCGCACATCCTGGAAACGGCCGACTACCTCGCCAAAGCCAAGGAGACGCGCGAGACCCCGATGTATCTCCTGCGCGTCCCGAACGACCGCCTCGATCTCGTCCGTAAGCGCCTGCCGCAGGCCTTCCACGTGACGGAGGCCGAGCTCTCGGAGAGGCTCGGGGAGATCGAGCGGGAGGCGGCCGAGAAGGCGCGCCAGAAGAAGGAAGCTGCGGCCCAGGCGCGGCGGCTCGCGCGGGCGAAAAGCGCGAAGGCGGCGCCCGCAGTCGCCGGAAAACCCGCGGCGGCGGCGCCGGCGCGCCCGAAGAAGCCGGCGGCCGTGAAGCCCGCGCCGAAGAAGAAGCCCGCGGCCGCCGGCAAGGCGAAGAAGCCGGCCGGACGCAAGCACGCCGCGCGCGTCCCGAAAAAGAAGTAGGAGGCCCGACTCATGGACGAGGTCTTTTCCCGCGAGGCGCTCGACCGCTACGCGGAGGCGAAGCGCGCCGACTTCGAGCGCGCGCTCGAGCAAATCGTCGAGATTCCGACCGTCTCGGTCGAGCCCGAACGAAAGGGCGACGTGCACCGCGGCGCCGAGTGGGCCGTGGCGGCGCTCGAGGCCGCCGGCGCGAAGGCCACGCTCCACGAGACGGCCGGGCACCCGATCGTGTACGGCCGTTTCGACCGCGGGCCCGACCTCCCGACCGTCACCGTCTACAACCACCTCGACGTCCAGCCCGCCGAGGGCGACGACTGGAAGACGCCTCCCTTCGATTTCGTGAAGCAGGGCGACCGCTACTTCGCGCGCGGGACGACGGACGACAAGGGCCCCGCCATCACCGCGCTCTTCGGCGCGCGCTACGCCTGGGAGAACGGCGTCCCGGCCAACATCCGTTTTCTCTGGGAGTTCGAGGAGGAGGTCGGCAGCCCACACTTCGAGTCGACGATCCGGCGGGACGCGAAGAGCTTCGCCACCGATTCCGTCGTGGTCTCCGACACGGTCTGGGTGTCGCGCGCGCGTCCCGCCCAGCCGGCGGGCCTGCGCGGCTTGCAGGGTCTGCGCTTCGAGCTGCAGACGGGGCAGACGGATCAGCACTCCGGCACCGCGGGAGGCGCGGCGCGCAACCCCGTCGCCGAGATGTGCCAGCTCATCGCGGAGTGCCTCGACGCGAAGACCGGCCGCGTCAAGATTCCCGGCTTCTACGAGGACGTCGCGGCGCCGACGCGGAGCGAGCTCGAGGATCTCAAGAAGTGCGGTTTCACGGTGTCGGGCTTCAAGCGCGACCACCTCTACAAGACGCTCCGCGTCGAGGACCCGCTCGAGATCATGAAGCGCATCTGGATGATGCCGACCTTCGAGGTCCACGGCATCGCCGGCGGCTACCAGGGGCCGGGAGTCAAGACGATCATCCCGCCGAAGGCGACGGCGATCGTCTCGTGCCGCCTCGTGCCGAACATGAACCCGAAGAAGATCGTCAAGCTCATCACGGACTTCGTCAAGAAGAAGAACCCGGACGTGAAGGTCGCGGCCGAGCACGAGCTTCCCGCCTATCGGGGCAAGACCACCGGGCCGTACGCCGACGCGATTCGCGCCTCCATGAAGTTCGCGTTCGGCAAGGAGCCCGTCTTCGTGCGCGAGGGCGGCTCGATCGGCGCGGTCCTCTCGATGGAGAAGGTCTTCCGCTCCCCCGTGTTCTTCCTCGGCCTGTCCCTCCCGGAGCACGGCTACCACGCGCCCAACGAGAATTTCGACTGGCCACAGGCGCGGGGCGGCATGGCGGCCTTCGCCGACTATTTTCGCCGCGTCGCCGCGCTGGCGTAGGCGCCGGATTTCGGAAGCGCCGATGCCGCGTAGGGACTAGAATCTCGTCTCGCGAGCACCCATGAGCAAGACGATCGTGGCCTGCGTGGAAGACCTGTTCTTCCGCTCGAAGATCGAGGCGACCGCGCGCCATCTGAACGTGCCGGTGCGATTCACCGACGTCCGCGGGCTCTCCCGATCGCTTCAGGAGGAGCCGCCGGCCGCGCTGCTGATCGAGCTCACGTCGAACGGCGAGACGCTCGCCGCCATCCGCAAGCTGCGCGAGGGGGGCGAGACGCGGGAGCTGCCGATCGTCGGCTTCCTTTCCCACGTGGATCGCCAGCTCGCCCGCGACGCGGAGTCGGCCGGCGTGACCCGAGTCATGGCGCGCAGCCAGTTCTCCGAGACGCTGCCCGACCTGGTCATGGATCTGCTCGCGCCCGGAACCAAACGCGAGATCCCGGAGGAGCCCGAGCTGCCCGACGAATGAGGGAGGGCGCATGAGCGGACCGACGCGGCGTGACCTGATCAAGAGCGCGGCCATCCTCCCGGCGGCCGCCCGCTTCGCGGCGGCGGCGACTCCGAAACCCGGCGCGGGGCCGCGGCCGCTCGCGATCTCCTCCGCCAACGGGCTCAAGGCCGTCGAGAAGGCCTACGCCGTGCTCGCCGGCGGCGGCGATCCCGTCGAGGCCGTCCTCGCCGGCGTCAACATCGTGGAGGACGATCCCGACGACGTGACGGTCGGCTACGGCGGAATCCCGAACGAAGAAGGCGTCGTCGAGCTCGACTCCTCGGTCATGGACGGCCGCAGCATGAAGGCGGGGTCGGTGGCCGCGATCCACAACATCAAGAACCCCTCGCGGGTCGCGCGCGTCGTCATGGACCAGACCAACCGCTGCATGATCGTCGGCGAGGGCGCGCTGAAGTTCGCGAAGGCGCACGGCTTCCCGGAGACGGACCTCCTGACCGAGCGCTCCCGCAAGATCTGGCTCTACTGGAAGGAGAACTCCGCCTCGAACGACGATTGGCTCCCGTCGGCCGCGGAGTCGAAGGACCCGGACATCCTCTGGTACATCGACAAGTACGGAGACGAAGACTTCCGGCCCCAGGGCACGATCAACTGCGACTGCGTGACCGCCGACGGCGACCTCGCCGGCGTGACGACCACGTCAGGCCTCTTCTTCAAGATCCCCGGCCGCGTCGGCGACTCGCCGATCATCGGCGCCGGCCTCTACGTCGACAACGAGGTGGGGGCGGCGGGATCGACGGGGTGGGGCGAGGGCAACATCCGCGTCGTCGGCGCCCACACGATCCTCGAGATGATGCGCCAGGGCAAGTCGCCGCAGGAAGCCTGCCTCGAGACGCTCGAGCGCGTCGTGCATCTCGCGAAGGAGGCCAAGCGCGACGAGAAGAATCGGCCGAAGTTCCAGCTGCACTACTACGCGCTCGCCAAGGACGGCCGGTACGGAAGCGCGGCAATCTGGAGCGGCGAGAAGAACGGCAAGGGCGAGATCGTCCCCGCCCGGTTCGCTCTCTGCGACGCGCAGGGGCCGCGGCTCGAGCGCAGCGCCTTCCTCTACCAGCGCGACTGAGCCGGCCGGTGCGGGCTAGACTGCCCGCATGCGCTCGCCGCGCCGCTGGCTGGCCGACCGGCTCCTCGATCTGGCGACGCGGCCGCGCCGCAACTACCGGCGCTTCGTCTACAACGACGCACAGAAGCTCAAGGCCCGCATCGAGCCGGGAGACGTTCTTCTCGTGGACGGCGACCAGCGCGTCTCGGAGGCCGTCAAGTACCTGACGCAGTCCACCTGGTCGCACAGCGCGATCTTCATCGGCGACGCGATGCTGCGCCGCGACGAGGCGACGCGCCGCGAGACCCTGCGGCGGTTCGGCCGGGAGTCGCGCCACCTGATCGTCGAGGCGCTCGTCGAGAAGGGCGTCATCCTTTCGCCGCTCGTCAAGTACGTGGACTTCAACGTGCGCATCTGCCGGCCGATCGCGCTCACCGCGGCGGACCGCCAGAAGGTGATCGACTACGTCGTATCGCGCCTGGGCCACACGTACGACCGGCGAAACTTCCTCGACCTGACGCGCTATCTCCTCCCCTTCCATCTCATTCCGCCGCGTCTTCGCGAGGACGCGCTCCACTTCGGCAGCGGCGTCGCGACCGAGACGATCTGCTCCACCCTGCTCGCCGAGGCTTTCGGCGCGGTGAAGTTCCCGATCCTGCCTCTGCCGCCGCGGCGGCTTCCCGCCACCTTCCCCGAACGGCTCCGCCAGCGCGTGCTCGGGCGGCCGACGCGCCGGGCCTGGAGCGGGATCTGGAGGGCGCGGCACCCGACGCTCTGCGTGCCGCGGGACTTCGACCTCTCGCCCTACTTCGAGATCGTCAAGTTCGGCGCGCGCGAGCTCGACGAGTTCGACTATCGCAAGCTGCAGTGGGAAGAAGGGAGATAGCTGTCAGCTGTTGGCTGTCAGCTGCTCGACGGTCCGCGTCCGCCGGAGAGGATCGTGTTGACGGACTCGATCCGCCGCTCGAGGACGCGGCGGAGCCGCCCGACCTCGCCCTCCTGCGCCGCGAACCGCACGCTGTCGCCCTGGAACTCGAATCGCAGCACCGCGTCGCGGTCCTCCGGAGGCAGCCCCAGCAGTCCGGCGCGATACGCGCGCATCCACTCGGGCGCGGGCTCGGACTCGAGACGCGCGCGGAAATAGGTGCGTCCGTCGGGAGCGGGGCCCTCCCGCATCGGCGCGTCGTTGTAGAGGGTCACGCGGTGCGTGGGAGGCGCCTCGCCGGGACGGCGGCGAATCGGCTTGCGGTACTGGGGATGTCTGGGAATCAGAGCCTCCTTGCGCGGACGTCAGCCGCGGGCATTCTTTCACAACTCCGTCAGGCGAAGGAACCGGCGGAGACGGTGGTGAAGCGCTCCGGATGGACGCGCCGGGCGAAGGCCGCGTTGGCCGCCTCGCGCTCGACGGCCGCGACGAGGCCGGGGAACCGGTCCAGGTAGTCGTCGCCGAGCTCGTAGTAGTCGGCGGCGTCGAGCGCGTTCGCGATTCCGGCGTTCGAGGCGAGGTCCACTTTGAAACGCCCGATGCGGGAGCTCTTCTCGTCGGCGAGCTCGCGGTCGGTCATCCCCTCGCGGCAGAAACGCCAGATCTCGTCGAGCGTCGAGGCGACGGCGGCGTCCCGGCTCTCGGGGCGCACGGTCAGCGCGACGACGAACGGCCCCGCCAGATGCGTGGCCGAGAAGCTCGAGTGGATGCCGTAGGTCAACCCCTCCGTGTCGCGGACGCGCACGCCGAGCCGCGACGTGAGCGCGGACTGGCCGAGCGCCGAGTTGGCGAGCACGCAGGCGACGTACTCGGGGTCCGTCCGCGTCAGCGTGGCGGGCTCGGCCAGCACGACGTCGGCGCTCGCCTTGTCGGGCATCCGCACCGTCTCTTCGCCGAGGGCGGCCGGCGGCACCGTCACGGAGGGAATCGCGCGCGCGGGCCCCGGCGCCCACGTTCCGAAGCGGGCCTCGAGCCCGTCGAGCGTCGCGTCGGCATCCACGTCGCCGACGACCGTGAGGCGCAGTGTCGCGGCGCCGAAGCGCTCGCGGTAATGGCGGTCGAGGTCCTCGCGGGTCAGCGACTCGACGAGCGCGATGCGCTCCTCGCCGGTGCGCCGGTGGAAGGGATGCTCGGGAGGATAGATCCGGCGCAGCGCCGCCTCCTGTGCGCGGGCGGACGTCTGGTCCTGCGACTGGCGGATCGCGCCGACGAGCCGCTTCTTCTCCTTGTCGAGCTCGTTCTGCGGGAACACCGGTTCGCGCAGGATCTCGGCGAGCAGATCGAAGAGGACCTCGGCGTCGCGCGAAAGCGCCGCGCCGCCGACGTCGAGGCCCACCGGGTCGGAGGCGTCGCAGGAGAAGGAGAGCGAGGCGGCGCGGCTCTCGAGCGCTTCGGCGATCTCGAGCTTCGAGCGCCGCGCGGTCCCTTTCGAAAGCTCGCCCGCCGCGACGGAGGCGATCAGACGCCGGTCCGCCGGCGCATAGAGCGGGCCGGCATCGAGCGACCCCGAAAGCGCGAGCGTCGGGTTGAAGCGGTTCTCGAGCACGGCGAGCTCGCAGCCGTTGCGCAGCCGGCGCCGCCGCACCGCTTCGGCAAACGGGACGCGCCGCGTCGCGGGCGCGGCCGCGGACGTCACGACGCCTCCTCCGGGCCGGGTTCGGGCGCCCCGCCCTCCTCCGCGCCGCCCGGATCGCGCGGCTGGAAGACGCCCACCGTGAGCGCGTCGCCCCGGAACGTCGACTCCGCCACGCGCCGCACGTCGCCGGGCGTGACCCGCGCGACGGCCGCCGGATAGTCCACGTACCACTGCCAGTCCGCGACGGCGATCGCCTCCGAGAGCGAGGCGGCGATCTGATCGGTCGAGTCCCGATCGAAGATGATCTCGGCCTCGATCTGCGTCTGCGCCTTGCGGACCTCGGCGTCCGTGACGCCGGAGGCCGCGACCCGCGCCGTCTCCTCCCGAATGACCGTCTCGACGGTCGCCGCCGCGACGCCCGGCCGCACCGGCGCGAAGATCGAGAAGAGCGAGGGATCGCGCAGCTGCCAGGGCACGACGGTGACCGAGAGCGCGAGGTTGCTCTCGACGAGCGCCTGGTAGAGGCGCGACGTCAGGCCGCCGCCGAGCAGGTTGCCGAGCACCGCCAGCGACGGCGTGTCCGGGTGCGCCGCTTCGACCGACCGCCAGGACAGCGCCACCCAGGCCACCTGTCCCGTGCGCCGCACCTCGAAGCGGCGCTCCCCCTCCTGCGGCGGCTCCACGGTGTAGACGCCCGGGATCGGGCGCGGCGACGCCGGGATCGGCCCGAAGTGGCGCTCGATCAAACCGAGCGCGTCGCCCTCCTCGAAGTCGCCGATCAGCATCGCGGTCGCGTTGTTCGGGTGGTAGAAGACGTCGTAGAACTCGCGCAGACGCTCCGTCGTCACGCCCTCGATGTCGCTCTTCCAGCCGATCGTCGGGTGGTGATACGGGTGCTCGCGAAACGCCGTCGCGAAGGACTGCTTGTACAGGACCTGGAACGGAGAGTTCTCGCCGCGCTCGAACTCGTTGCGGACGACCGTCATCTCGGGCGCGCGGTCGTCTTCGCGCAGGAGGGACCGGCGCATCCGCGACGCCTCGAGGCGCACGACGGTCTCGAGCCCGTCGGAAGGCACCGTCTCGTAGTAGTTCGTCCGGTCGAACCACGTCGTCGCGTTGAAGCGCGCTCCGAGGGCGTCGAGGACCGCCGCGATTGCCGTGCCCGTCTCGCGCCGGTATTCCGGAGTGCCCTTGAACATGAGGTGCTCGAGCAGGTGCGTCGCGCCCGTGTGGCCGACCGCTTCGTTCCGGCTGCCGACCCGATAGACGACGGCGAAGGTCGCCACCGGCGCCACGCGGTTCGGGAGGAGGAGCAGCTGGAGGCCGTTGCGGCGGTGCCGCCACTCGCGGATGCCGCCCTTCTCGCGGACGAGCTCGAAGGCGTCCGCCGCGCTCGGGGTCGGGGTTTGCGGACTCGAGGCAGGGGCTCCGGGACTCGTCTGGCCGGGCCCCGACCCGGGGCTCACCTGCCCCCCGCCACGTCCTCGCCTCCGTCCACGCCGATCACGTTGCCGCTCACCCAGGCGCCGCCGGGCTGCGAGAGCGCGACGAGCGCGGCGGCGACGTCGGACGGAGTCGTCAGCCGCCCCGCGGGGTGCATCCTCTGGACGCGATCGATCATCTCCTGGTTGCCCGGAATCTTGCGCAGCGCCGGCGTGTCGGTCACGCCCGCGCGCAACGCGTTGACGGCGATCTTCCGCGGCGCGAGCTCGACGGCGAGCTGGCGGACCCACGCCTCGAGGGCGGCCTTCGCGGCGGACACCGCTCCGTAGGCCGGCCAGACGATGTGGTCGCCGGCCGACGTCATGGCGAAGATCCGCCCGCCGGGCGCGAAGAGGTCTCCGAAGACGAGATCCTGCGTCCAGTAGGCGAGCGAGTTGGCCATGACGTCGAGCGTCATCTCGATCTGCGCCTTGGAGAGCGACGCCTCGCGGGTCTCGCCGAACACCGGCTTGAGCGTCCCGAACGCCAGCGAGTGGAGCAGCACCGACACACGCGACTCGGGTGGCTCGCCGCCGCAGGTCTTCGCGATCGCCCCGACGACCTCGGCGCGCCGCGCCTCGTCGGCGGCGTTGACGTTGAAGAACTCGGCGCGCCGGCCCGTGGCGCCGATCTCCGCAACGATGCGGTCCACGTTCGCCTGCGTCGCCTTGCGATCGAGATGCACGCCGAAAACGTTCCAGCCGGCGCGCGCGAGCGCGATCGAACAGGCTTCGCCGAAGCCGGAGGAGGCCCCCAGAACCAGGGCCCAGCGGGTGCGGTTTTCCGCCGACAAAACGGCGCGAATGTTAGCACGGGGGTGCTGGCGGAGCCGCGCGGCGCGCACGGTAAACTCGGCGCGGGGAGGAGTTCTCGATGCCGGTCCGATTCCGCTTCCCGGTCGCCGCGTCGCTCGCCCTCGCGGCGCGCATCGCCGCGTCCGCGCAGACGGCGTCCGAAGTCACGGCGGGCGCGGCGACGCGCCAGGAGATCGTCCTGACGAACCAGAACCTGGCCGTCATCAACGAGACGCGGCGGGCGGATCTCCCCTCCGGCGCCGCCGTCCTGTCCTGGAGCATCCCGGGCACCGCGCGCACCGAGACGTGGAGTCTCGTCAACGGGCGCGAAGCGGCCGTGCGATTTCTCGGCCTCACGGCGGGGCTCTCGGAAGGGAGCGTTCTCGCCGACCTCGTCGGCCGGCGCGTGCGCGTCGAGCGCCCGGGCGGCGCGTCGGTGCAAGCGGAGATCGTCGCGGTCTCCGGCGCCGGGACCGATCAGGCGCTGTTTCGCGAGGGCAACGATCTCGTCTACGGCGAGCCGGGCGCGCGCCTGGTCCTCGAGGGGGGCGCTCCGTTGCCCGCGCACGCCGTCCGCCTGAAGCTCTCGAGCGAGCGGCCGGGCGCGCGGGATCTCTCGGCGCGCTACCTCGTTTCCGACGTCGGCTGGGACGCGAACTATGCGCTGGCGCTTTCCGCCGACGAGAAGAGCGGGCGCCTCGAGGGGTGGTTCACGGTGGACAACCGCACGGGCGCCTCCTTCGCGCCGACGCGGTTGCGTCTGCTCGCGGGGAACCTGCGCACGGCGCCCGCGCCGGCGCCTCGGCCGCAGGCGGCCTATCGCGCCGAATCCGTCGTCGTGGGAGGCGTCGCCGGGTCCGAGCCGGCCTCCGAGTCGCGAATCTACGAGATCGCGTCGCCCGGCGCCCTGCCGGCGGGCCGCACGACCTTCCCGCTCGCGGCGGACGCGGACGTTCCGGTCGAGAAGCGCTACGTCGCGCGCACGAGCTACTGGTTCGGCGAGAACGCGGACAGCCAGACGGTGCCGGTCGGCGTGATCTACAAGGTCGGCGCGAAGAAGCTCGCGGCGGCGCTCCCGGCCGGCGTCGTCCGCGTGTACACGGACGGCGGGTCCGTCTTCGGCGGCGAGGACCGCATCGCGCACACGCCCGAGCGCACGGACTTCGAGATCGAGGTTTCCGAGGCGTTCGACCTCACGGCGCGCCGGCGGCAGACGAGCTTCACGCAGGTCGGGCCGCGGGAGTCCGAGTCGGCCTGGGAGGTGGCGTTCACGAGCCGCAAGAAGGACGACGCGACCGTGATCGTCCGCGAGACGTTTCCCGGCGAGTGGAAGGTCCTCGAGTCGACCGTTCCGGCGGTCTCGAAGAGCGCCCGCGTGGCGGAGTTCGCCGTGCCCGTTCCGGCCGGCGGCGAGGCGCGCCTGACCTACCGCGTTCGCGCGCGCACCGGCCGTTGAGCCTTCCGCACGCGGACGAGTCGAGCACGGGCGGACCCGCGTCCGGCCGCTTGCTCCTCGTCGCGCTTCTCGCCCTCCTCGCCGCCGTCTGGCTCGAGCCGCCCGGCTCGCGCCTGGCCGAGCCCGACGAGGCGCGATACGCCGAGATTCCGCGCGAGATGCTGGCGGCGCGCGACTTCGTCACGCCGACGCTCAACGGCGTGCCTTACTTCGAGAAGCCGCCACTCCTCTACTGGGCCAACGCGGCGAGCTTCGCCCTCTTCGGCGAGCGTCCGTTCACCGCGCGCCTCGCGACACGCGCCGCGGGCACGGTGACGGCGCTCCTCCTCGCCTGGGCGGTCGGTCGCCGGCGCGGCCGCGCGGAGGGGCTCCTTGCGGCGATTCTCCTGCTCGCCGCGCCGTTCGGGTTCGCCGCGGCGCGCACGAACCTGACCGACGGACTCCTGACGTTCTGTTTCACCGCGACGCTCCTCGCGGCGTGGGAGGTCATCGACCGCGCCGCGGAAGGCCGTCCGACGGCGGGGCTCGCGGCGATCGCCGGCGCCTTCGCCGCCGCAGGCTTTCTCGCGAAGGGGCTCGTGGCGATCGTGCTTCCGGGGGGGATTCTCGTCCTCGGCGCGTTCCTCTCGGGCCGCGCACGGACCCTTCGGGCGCTCCTGCTCTCGCCCGCGCCGATCGTCTTCCTCGCGCTCGGGGCGCCCTGGTTCCTGCTCGCCGAGCGCGCGCATCCGGGCTTCCTCGACTTCTTTTTCATCCACGAGCACTTCCGGCGGTTCGCGACGCCGGCCGCGAGCCGGCCCGGGCCGATCTACTATTTCTTGGCGCTGTTCGTCGCCGGATTTCTACCGGCCCTGCCGTTCTTCTTCCGTGGCGCGCGCGAGGCGTCGCGCCGCGATCCGTTCTCGCTCTTTCTCCTCCTCTGGACCGCCGTCGTGATCGTTTTCTTCTCGGTCTCGAGGAGCAAGCTGCCGCCGTACATCTTCCCGGCGTTTCCCGCGGCCGCCGCGCTCGCGGCCCGGGGTCTCGTCGCGGGCTCGGGGCGGAGGGCGCCGTGGGTCTGGCACGCCGTCCTCGCCGCGGTTCTCGTCGGCGCGGTGGCCGCGGTTCCGGACGCGCGCCGCCAGATCGCGCAGGGGGGAATCGGCGGCCTCGCGCTGGCGGGAGCCCTGTCGCTCGCCGCCGGAGCCGCCGTCGCCCTCCGCGCGAAGAGCCCCCTTCGGGCCGCGGCGGCGCTCGGCATCGGGTGGGCGGGCTTCTACGCGGTCCTCGATCTCGCCTGGCCGCGCATCGAGCTCTCGACGGGCCTGCCCGCGCTCTGCGCCGAGGCTCGCGCCGCCGCGGAGCGGTCGGGCGCCCGCGTGGTCTCGTACCGCGGCTACGCGCAGTCCCTTCCCTGGGCGATGCGCGCCGCCGTTCCGGTCGTCGATTACAAGGGGGAGCTCGAGGACTGGTGGCTGCCGGAGGAGCGGCGGCGCGAGATCTTCTGGACGCGCGACCGTTTCTGGGAGACGTGGCGCTCCGAGCGCGTCCTGGCCCTCGCGAAGATCCGGGACCTCGGCGACTTCCGCGACGCGAATCCGCCGGCGCGCTGGCTCGCCTGCCGCGACAAGTACTGCCTCGCCGTCAACTGGTAACGCGAGCGGAGACCGCCCGCCGGCCGGCGCCGGGGCCGTCAGGGAATGTAACCGCGGATCGTGCGCGCCGTCACGCCGGGCTTTGCGATGGCCACGGCGACCGACCGGTACTCGCCGGGAGGCTTCGGCGAGTCGCTGCGGAAGGCGAGGATGTACTGCGAGCGGAGCTCCTCTTCGATCTGGCGCGTGACCTCGCCGATCTTCTCGGCGTTGCTCATGTGGAACACGACGCCGCCCGACTCTTCGGCGATCTGCTTCGTGACCCGGCGCGACCGGAAATCCGTCAGGGGAATTCCGACCGCGAGGAAGTAGATCGGCGCCTCGGCCGACCGCGCGTAGCGGAGCAGCGTGTCGAAGTCCACGTGCGAGCGGTTGTCGTCGCCGTCCGTGATCACGATGAGCGCCTTGCGTCCCTGCAGCGCGCGGAACTGATAGAGGCCGAGGACCACCGCGTCGTAGAGCGCCGTCGCGCCTTCGGCCCGCGTGTCGGAGGCCGCGCGCTGGAGCGAAGGCGAGTCGCCGGTCAGCTCCTGCAGGAACCGGGCCTTGTCGCGGAACTCGATGACGAACCCCTGGTCCTTCGACCGGATCAGGTTCTTGAAGAGCGCCGACGAGGCCTCGTGAACGAAGGGAAGGCTCTTCTCCATCGACCCGGAGCCGTCCACGACGAGGCCGACGGTGAGCGGCAGGTTCTCGGCGATCTCGAAGCCGCTCAACTCCTCGGGCTTGCCGTCCTCCTTGATGGAGAAATCGCCCTGTGCGAGGCCCTTGACGAAGCGGCCCCCCTTGTCGAGCGCCGATACGTGGAGCTGCACGACGTCGACGCGCACCGATTCGACCGCGGTCTGCGGGCCCTTCAGCATCCGGATGTCGTTGGCTTCCTGCCCGTCCGCGGTGATCGCGGTCGCGCGGAGCAGGGTCGCGTTCGCGAACTGCGCCGCCGGAATCGTCGCCTCGTAGGGCGGGGCCGTCCAGGAGGCGAGCTTTTTGGAGTCGAGAAAGAGATCGATCGTCTTGGCGACGCCGCCGTTGACGCTCTGGACGGCGACCTTGACGAAGACGACGCCCTTCGCGGCGTCGAGGTGCGGCAGCAGGCGGACGACGACGCGATCCTTGCCCTGGTTGATGGCGTAAGCGTCCTCGTCGATCACGGCGCCCGTCGCGTCGTAGCCGACCGCGCGCAGCGTCTGCCGCCGCGGCACGTCGCCGAGATCGATCTCGACGGTGTAGGGCGGCTTCGTCCGCGTCACGACGCGCCTGTCCTCGAGATAAAACTCGACGCGCTCGATCGGCGGCGCGGCGACCGCCTCGAGGCGCAGCAACCCGATCGGCGTCTCGCGGCTGGGCGGGAGGATCTTGAGCTTCGGCTCGGCGGGAGTCGCCGGCTTCGGCGCCGACTCCTCCGCGATCACGATGGCCTCGGCCGACGGGAGCGTGCTGGCTTCCGCGGGCGCCATCTCGGGCCGGAACGGCGTCAACACCTCCGGCACGGACAGATCGAGCGACCCCTCCCCCATCTCCCGCCCGTCCGGATCGGTCAGGAGAAGACGCAGCTTGTAGTCGCCCGGCGCAAGCGCCCGCAGGAAGGAGTACGCGAACGGCGTGCCTCCCGCGAAGTCCGCCGTGACCGGATACTCGAAGGAGTCCACGTCGGCCTCGGCCTGCCGGAAGCCGCCCGCGAGCTTGCCGCGAAAGCCCTTGATGCCGTGCGCCGCGGCCTCGCGGGAAAGCTCCGGCGCGGTCAGCCGGATGCGGACGACCGTCTTCTTCCCGGCCGCCCCGAGAAAGTCGGTTTCGATCCCGAGCGAAAAGGTCCCGGCCTTCGTCTTGATGGGCAAGGGCTTGACGGGCTTGTCCTGACGCGGAGCGGCCAGGAGCGCGGCCCCGGCCAGGGCAGCCAGCGCGAACGCGAAGCCGGCTTTTCTCATCGAATGCTTCGAACCGCGCGGGCCCGAACGGGCATTCCCGCCCGGGCGATCCGCCGGCTTTTCAGGCCGTTGCGGCGAGCGGAGTGGCGTCTCCGAGTTGCCCGAAGAACTCCTCCGCTGCCCCGCGAAAGTCGGCAGGCGTCGCGAGGGACGAGATGCGGACGCGCAGCGCCCGGCCGTTCGGAAGGCCGTGCGTGTACCACCCGGTCATCGTGCGGAGCTTGTGCAGCGCCTCCCGGGGGTCGAAGGCCGTCCGCTCGATCGCCGAGAAATGCGCGAGCATCAGGTCGCGCCGCTCGGCGAGCGTGACCTCCCGGGGCGGCCGGCCCGCCAGGCGATCGGCGATCTGCCGGAAGATCCAGGGGTTCTTCATCGTCGCCCGCCCGCACATGACGGCGTCGCAGCCGGTCTGCCGGAACATCGCGACGGCGTCGTCGGCGGTCTCGACGTCGCCGTTTCCGATGACCGGGATCGAGAGCGCCCCCTTCAGCTCCGCGATGCGCGACCAATCGGCGCGGCCGGTGTACATCTGGCGCGCCGTGCGCCCGTGCATCGCGACCGCTGCGACGCCCTCGCCCTCGCAGATGCGGCCGAGCTCGAGGAAGTTCTTCCGCGCGTCGTCGAGCCCCAGACGGAACTTCACCGTCAGCGGGATCGAGAGCTTCGCGCGCACCGCGCGGATGATCCGCCGCGCCAGATCGAGGTCTCCCATGAGCGCCGCTCCGGCGCACCCCTTGAGGACCTTGTTGGCCGGGCAGCCCATGTTGATGTCGCAGACGTCGGGACCGAGCGCCTCGACGATGTCGGCGGCGGCCGCCATCCGCTCGGGATCGGAGCCGTAGATCTGGATCGACAGCGGACGCTCCTCCTCGGAGAAGAGGAGCTTGCGCGTCTGCCGCGCGTTGCCGCGCGTGATCGCCTCGGACGAGATGAACTCCATCGTGACGAGGCCGACGCCCCCGATCTGGCGCAGCATCAGGCGGTACACGTGGTCCGTGATCCCGGCCATCGGGGCCAGGACGAGCGGCGGGTCGATCGGGACGGGTCCGAAACGCAGCATGGATCGGGCATTGTAGCTTCGGGCCGCCCGGGACGGCCGGGGATGAGCTATCTTGTTGCCGCGATGTAGAATGCCGGGCTTTCGAGGAGGTGGGGTCCTTCATGGCAACGCTCGCGCGCGCCGGGCACCCGGCCGATGGAACGGCGGGAAGTCTCTGGATTCACAACCGCCGGTTCGACCTGCTCTTTCTGACGCTCTCGGGCGTGCTGGTCTTCTTTCCGTACCTGTCCTATGGCGCGCTCCAGTGGCTCGGCGCCTCCCGGGGAACGGCGAGTCTCATCGTGGGGCTCTCGGTGACGCTGCTGGTCGGCGGCCCGCACATGTACTCGACCTACCTGCGCACGGCGCTCGAGCCGCGCTTCCGCCGGCGCTACGGCTTCCTGGCCTACCTGCCGCTCGTGCTGATCCCGACCCTGGTCGTCATCGGGTCGATGTACTCGTTCCTGCTGCTGCTCACCGGTTTCTTCTTCTGGGCCTCGATGCACGTGACCCATCAGGCGCAATGGATCTCGGAGACCTACCGGCGGCGCGCCGGGCTCGCGACGACGTCCCTCGATCGCGTCCTCGACGGCGCGGTGATTCTGGGCGCGCTCA
>Ga0335084_10003724_pt1 | contig 14946 bp, 28 predicted proteins | sample Lox_Sample_44_FD_206721 | JGI IMG/M metagenome (GOLD analysis project Ga0335084, IMG submission 206721) | Soil microbial communities from Loxahatchee National Wildlife Refuge, Florida, United States - Lox_Sample_4.4 | ecosystem: Environmental > Terrestrial > Soil > Wetlands | place: USA...
CTCTCTATCTAAAAGAGAGCAAAAATAACGGGTTGACAAACCCGTGAATGTTTTGTTTCCAACCTACATATAAAACAAAGGTGGCTTATGAAGTCTAAGTTTTTTGCCGCAAGCGCTATCCTGGCGCTTCCCCTGCTCACGTCTTGCGCGCAGCCCGGAGCGGATTTGCAGGCCAATGTGTATCAGGCGGGGCAGGTCAATCAGGTTCAGGCAGCCAAGGAAATCACGATTCTGACGGTTATGCCGGCGCAGGTTGAGGTGGATAATACGCAAAACCAGAAAACCGCTGAAGTTGTCGGCGGTGTGCTGGGCGCGGTCGGCGGCGGTCTGCTTGGCGGCGGTCTGACCCATAATACCGGCGCCGGGGTTGATTCCGCCGTGCTGGGCGGCGTTGCGGGCGCGGCGGCTGGCTCCATGGTCAATTCCAAGGCTCTCGTGGCCGGCGTGACGATCGGCTATAATGAACAGGGCCAGATTTTGACATCCACTCAGGTGGGCCAGCTTTGCCAATTTAAGGCCGGTCCCGCCCTCGTGGTTTCGACTCAACAGAACGAAACCCGCGTACAGCCCAATGCGGTTTGCCCGCCCCCGGCAAAAAGCTAACTCCACCTAAAACTTGGCTCATGGTGTAAAATGAAAGCAATCATTGCAAGCGTTGTGTTTACCTCTCTTTGCCTTCCTGCCTTGGCGCAGGAGACGCAATCACAGTTAGATTCCGGCCTTGCCGCCATGGGCCAGGCGCAGGCTCAAGACCAGGCGCAGGCGCAAGCGCAGGAACAAGCGCAGGAAGAGGCAGAGCAAAGAGCTGAAGCCCACCAGGAGGCGATTGCGGCGGCTGAACAGCGCAAACGAGACGCCGCCAATGCCGCAGCTCAGGCTGAAGCTGAAGCCGACAAAAAGCGAGATCAGAATTTTCAGGATCAGGAGAGGCAGATTTTGCTTGAGGAGCAGCAAATCCAAATCCAGAAAGATCAGACTGACGCAAACCGCGAAAATGACCAGATTAACGCCAATCTGGCGGCGCAGCAGGCGCAAACCAATGTGACCCAATCTCAGGCGAATTCCACCAATATCACGGCTCAGGCCAATGCCACCGCCACTGTTGATGTGGCCAAGGGCGCTCAGGATTTGATGACTGACACGGGCAAGGCCAAGATGAAAAAAGCCAGCGGATTTTTGGGAATGGGCGGTGGAAATTGACCGCCCAACTTTTCATTGATCTTGAAATTATTGGAAATGCAATATTGCTCGGAATAAACGGCGCATTGCTTTTCAAACAGCAAACAAGCATCCACAGATTGGATAGTTTGATTTATCAGGTAAATCTTAAATCCAAATTATTGGATGCAAAAATTTAGGTGAATATGAATCTAGGGCCTTACAAAGGCCCTTTTTTCATGCTTGGCGCAATAATTCCGGCCTATGCGCTTTTCACCGCAAAACCTGAAATCTGGTTTTTTTGGATCACCAATCGGCCAGCAACAGCCTGTTGATTTATCGTATTCCGGGATCACGTTGATTAAATTTTTATCCGGTACAGAAGGCGGTTTGACCAGAAAAACAGGTTCAATAGGTTTTTGTGCAATCGGTTTTGATGCAATCGGTTGTTTGATAGTTTTTATCTTTTCAGGTTCTTTTTTTTCTGTCTTGACGAAAATCGGGGATACTCTGGCGGCCAGACCTAGACGTTTTGCCTTTTTGTAAATTGCATTTGTCGGCGTTGGCATCTTTTTTTCAGCCATGATTTTTGCAATTTGCGCGCCCGTGAATTCTTGATTCCAAAGCTGCTTCAACAATGCAATTTTTTCTTCGCTCCACAATTCATTTGTCATTTTTCAAAACCCTGCCGCATTGCTTGCATGTTTCACCAAATTCCAAAAAAACACATTCCGGGCATAGGTCCAGATTTGTCGAAAATGGCCTGAATTCAGCCGCAGCACGATTTATAGAAGCAGTGTTTGGTTTTGGATTATATCGGCGCCGGTTTTTCATGTTTGTATTGCCCTGATTATCACTGAGGTTTTCTGTTCTGCTCTCGCCTTAACCTGTATGTGGTGAATTTCACTTGTGAGGTGTTCAGGATCGTCGCCGGCAATGATGCCAAGCCCGTATGGGTGTCGGTGGCTGCGCGGTTGCATCACGTCCAGGAGCCATTTTAAAGAGGCTGTAAGGTTGTCGTGATCCGGCTCCTGAATTCCGTACCGGAAAACCTTCACACGGGCTTTAGGGATCGGCTGCGGCGGTCCTTGGCCTATGGCCTGAGCTACCTCCTGGCTGAGAGCATGGATCAATTGGGATTGCTTTGCCCAATGGAGCGTTTTTTTCCGATTTGGCAGCATCAATGGCTTTTTGAGCGTGAAGCTGTAATCCCCGATATGCGGCGGTTCTGGCGCGGTATGCTGCGCCTGGCGACGTTGATAGTCCCGGAGCCAGCTCTCATCAAACCCCTTCACCGGCCTTTTCCCTGCGCTTTTCGATCCGCTTCCCGGTTGCCGATTTAGAAAGGTCTATTGCCGATATAGACCAGCCTTTTTCCTTGGAAATTTCTTCAGCCAAAATCCAAAACCGTGATGGAATACCTCGTTTTTTCCAATGGCTTATACAAATCCTGGAAACGTTAAATAGCTTTGCGGCATCTCCAGGTTCAAATCTTTCAAGAAAAGATTTATGGTCCATTTTGGATGTTTCCATTTTTTGGCGGATTTACATTTTATCAAGAAAATTTGGAAATGTCCATTTTGGATTGCGCTATCGTAAAAAAAAGAATATCGTTGCTTCCCTCAAACAACTGAGAGTCTAAAGCAAGCATTTGTCATAATGCGTTGAAAGGTCTCCATATGTTGGAAAATATAGACGACGAAATATCTGATTCCGATAAGAAACAGATAGAAGAAATACAATCAAAAATGGAAATGGCTTTAGACAATGCAATTGACGATCTTGAGCTGGAAGGCGTGTGCATCATGTGCCTCTACCAAGCGGAAGTCGGATTGAGGATGGCGCATATATCCAACATCCACAAAAAATTTCTGGTGGAAGCGATGAAAGTTTGGATCAGCAAGCAGGAATCTCTGGATGAACGAGATAGCATCAATTGATTCTGAAAAGCCTGTATCTCTGCTGAACATCATAGCGGAAGCGGCGAGAAATCCAGATACCAATATCGCCAATCTCCAAGCGCTTTTGCAGATGCAGCGTGAGGTTATGGCTGACCAGGCAAAGATTGCCTTTGCCCGCGCCGAATGGCGGTTGCGCAAAGACCTTCCTCAAATTCCAAAAAACGGGACCATTGATCTTGGATCAAAGGGGAAAATCAAATTCGCCCGTTGGGAAGATATGGCTGAAGTCATCCAACCGCTCATGGATCGTGAGGGATTCACGCTGTCGTTTGATACCGAGGAACGCGCCCGAGACGGCGGTGGAAGTATCGTCATTGGCACGCTGACGCATATAGACGGGCACCACAAGACGGCGCGGTTTAGCCTGCCTCTCGATAGCGGACCAGGCCGTAACAGCCTCCAGGCGGCAGGATCAACGCTCTCGTACGGCAAGCGCTACGTGACTGAGCTGCTTCTGAACATCGTGAGACGTGGGGAAGATGACGATGCTCATGCAGCCGGCATCCGATACATCACGGAAGCCCAGAAGAACGAGCTGGTTAACCTGATACGGGAAACAAAAGCAGATACGGTGGCTTATTTGCGGGCCATGGGCGTGAACAGTCTAGATGAAATTGAGCAGAAAAATGCGGCTGCGGCGTTGAACGCACTTCTTGCCAAAAAGGCGAAAATGGGAGCTAAAAAAAATGAAGGAAATTCAAGTTGAACAAGGCAGTAATGAGTGGATTGCCGCCCGTCTTGGCCTGCCAACAGCCTCAAATTTTGAAAAAATCATCACGCCAGGCGGCAAGCTATCCACATCATCCAGGAAATACGCTTGTTTTCTGGCTGCTGAAAAAATCCTGAACCGCCAGCTTGAATCCCTGGATCATCTCGAATGGGTCCAGCATGGGAAAATGCACGAGGAAGCCGCAGCTCAAAATTACGAATTTGTCCAAGACGTTAAAATCAGAAAATGCGGGTTTATAACTACAGATGATGGCCGTGTTGGCGCCAGTCCAGACCGCCTGATAATCGGTGCAAAAGGCGGCGTAGAAATTAAATGCCCAGCACCATGGACTCAAATCGGCTATATCGTGGATGGTTTTGGCGATGCCTATAAATGCCAAGTCCAAGGCCAAATGTGGGTATCCGAATTGGATTTTGTTGACCGATATGCTTGGCATCCCGAACTGCCGCCAGCACTCCAGCGCACAGAACGAGATGAACCGTTTATCAAACTTATGTCTGAGGCCATCACAAAATTTTGCGATGATCTTGATGAAATCATACGAAAAGCCAGATCATCTGGCTTTTTCGAGGAACAAGAAAAAATATTAACGGCAGTAGATCAATCGTATTCACAAAGCTAATAAAATCGGCAGTTGTTTAACCTGTGGGGTCTCTCCCTCCTGTCACGCCTGCGTCCGGCGTCCGATCCGACTTCCGACACTCACATTTTCCAGCCTTTCGGGGCGTGGTGAGGCCGTTTTACCCCTCGGCAGGGATGGCGGGGTTAGGTGGACTCAAGGGTAAAGTCGTGCTGGCGCGTTCCTGAGAAGTCTAGCCACGCTTCCTGAATAGCATTCGATCCTGGGAACAGATCGACAAATTCGTCTCCCGCCTGGATATTAAGCATGTCGAAAACCCAACGCGCAAAAGCCCTCGGCTTCGCGCCGGTCAGCCCTCGCTTAAGTGTGATGTTCTCGGCAATCCAGTCCCGCGTCGTGTCCTGCTCTCGTGTGCGGCGGCGACCGCCGCGCCAGATGACCGGCTCCCAGGCATAAGCAACGCCAACGTTCGGCTTGAACACCGCGAACGGCTTAACCCATGCACTCACCCGACAATCTTCCGGGCACATCGGCAAGATCGTGCGCAGGCTCGGCGTGCTTAGGCTCATAGCCCAGCCGTCAGGATATTCATCGACCAGCCGCGCAACCAGTGTGCGGTGCGTCTCTGGATCGTCCCACGCCAAAGCCTCCGGGTGCCTGTCTGCATATAGCTTACCACAGCCTAGATACGGAGGATCGGCATACGCGAATTTCACTGGCGGCCTTTCGGGGGTTAGGTGGATTCGGTAAATTCAACGTGTGGCTGGGCGAGCAGCATCACAGGCGGCTGCCTGCCAAGAACCCACAATTCGACGCTGCCTCCTGCATTCAAAATCTCAAGCTCTTGCGGCGTCGGCTCCCAGCGGGAGACTGAGCAGCCGTCAAAGGTTTTGATGTGCAGATCGCGCACCTCATCCTCTTGACCGCGCGGAGCAACCATAATGCGGTCAGCGCCAGTAATGCGAAGCGGGACCATGCTACCAGCACTCCCGCAAGGTGTGGGCCATCGCACCCAGACCGCACTTCTGGCAGAATCGCTCGCCGCCGTTGCCGTCCTCGAACTCGCGCCAGCCCGCGAACTCATGCTCGCACCTGGGCGTCTCATGGTAAAAAATTGGCTGTTCTTCGGCTTCCATGGTGGCTCCGGGGGGTTATGTGGACTCGCGCGAAGCGAGGTTTTCAAGGGCGGTAATCCGCGCCTCTATGGCGCGATGGATACGCGGCGCACGACGCGGCAGTTCAGCCAACCCTGTACCGAGTCCGTCAGCCGGAATTGCCACATTTCGGCCCGAGATGAGCGCATTCTCCATCGCATGGAAGGCGCAGATAATTGGATCGCGGACCTGGAAAAGCTCCGCGTCATCATCTGTGAAATAGTCGCGTTCTGCACGCCCAGGCCTCCACTTGGTAGGCACGCCAATGGCATTCGGCTCGCCGCGCATGGCCTTAGCTTGGCCGCCGAGGCCTGTTCTGGCGATGTTGTCGCCAAAAACAAACAGCGTTGTGGGATCGGCGCGCACCATCTCCCGCGTGACGTACTGCAATCTGATGACTTTACCAGCAGGCATCGCGGGCTCCGGTCAGTTGTGGGACTCAGGCAACCTGTAAAAAATCCTTACAGGTTCAGTTTTGATGTTAACGAAACGCGATTCCGTTAACATCAACGGACTTTGTTGTTAACGGACAAGCCTCAAGGGTCATCCGGGCAGTTGTTGAATTCTGGTCGGGCATTCACGCAGGACTCGCCCGTAGTTTCCTGTTTGTGTAGCGCCACTACACCACGCCTATAGCTACCCGTGGGCTTTCGCCCCTCCACGGCCGGGGAAGCCCCCTTATCGCACCAGTTCAACAAAAGTACAACAATTTTTATTGACCTTTTTGCCTCCATCTTTCAAAATCACGTCGAATTACAAGTGAGAGACTATGGAGCGCCCAAAAATTGGTTACGCGAGGATTTCAACGGGCGATCAACGGCTAGATTTGCAGGTTGATGCGCTGGTGAAATTCGGCGTCGAGCGGGACCGGATTTACACGGACCAGATGAGCGGGTCGAAGTTCGAGAGGCCTGGATTGCGCGGCGCGATGAAGGCGCTGCGGGCTGGGGATACGCTGGTTGTGTGGAAGCTGGACAGGCTTGGGCGCAGCGTCATTGACGTGCTGGAAATGGTCAAGCGCCTCCACGAGCGGGATATACAGCTTGTCAGCCTGACGGAAAGCTTGGACGGGCGCACAGCCATCGGCAAGCTGATGATCACGATCCTGGCGGGCTTCGCCCAGATGGAGAGAGATTTGATCATCGAGCGCACGAAGGCCGGGCAGGCAGCCAGCAGGGAGCGCGGTATCAAGCCGGGGCGCCGGGACAAGATGACGCCAGAGCTGGAGGCGAAGGCCATCGCGCTACTGAAGGAAATCCCGCCGCTGGAGATGAACGAAATCGCACGCCGGCTGAAGCCGTATATCAGCCGAACGAAGTTCTTTTATTGGAAAAAGGCGAGGGACGAGCGCCTTGCAGCCGAACAAGAGAGAAAGGGAATATTATGAGCGAAGCCGCCGCCAAGGCGATCTGGGATACATGGTGCGCCAGCCCCGCTGGGCAAGAGGCCGCAAAGGAATGCAACGTGCTGTCCTGGCCTGAGATGGTCCAGGCCGCAGAGAGCGGGAAATTTCCCCGACTTGCTGAGATGGTCGCGCTGGCCCGGCTTGAGGCGAACAATGCTATTTACGCCTACGAGACTGAGAGGAAGTCAATATGACGAGCGCCATACTAGATGCGGATATTGTCAAAATTATCCGCGCCGTTATCGAGGCACATCCTCGTCGGTGTCCGCAGTATATGGCCGAAGCGATAGCGCGGGCGTTGTGGGAGGCGTCCGCCAAATGAGCGAAAAAACTGAATACGGCTGGCTTATCGAGGCGCCGGGAACGCAATATCTGGAAGCTCACAAGATGGGCAATGGGTACTATTTCCGGTGGACCAGGGACCATGATAAGGCGATCCGCTTCCACTCCGAGGAGCAGGCCGACTTGACCATGATGGCGATCCGCACCCTCGCACCGAAGCTGTTTGACTTTGCCAATACGCTCGGCATGTCGCGGCCTGTCGAACATGGATGGGGTTAAACAAATGAGCGAAACACTGGAGTTTTTCGACTTCGCAAGCTTCGAGGACATTAAGGCCGCCGCGATTGCCTTTGCCCCCGTTGGATCAAGAGTGACATGCGTCCCGCCGCCTACCGATACGGACGAGGACTGGCTTCTCTTGCTGGGCAAGGAAAATGTTGCCTGGGCGCTCCTTGACCAAGGGTGGGAACATGACGGGTCACGGGTTGACGGGCTCAACGAGAATGGACCGGATGGGACATTCCATTCTTATTCGAACAATGGGGTGAACGTCATCGCCACCGCCAGCGAGGAATTTTACCGCCGGTTTATGGCCGCGTCATCCATAGCCAAACGACTTAACCTGCTGGCCAAGAGTGACCGCATCGCCCTGTTTCAGGCCGTCCTCTACGGTAACGAAGACAAGGCAAACTCTTTGCAAGGAGGTAAATGATATGAGCGTGCCCAGGGTAAACGGCGCTCCGATTACGATCAACTGGGTAGCGGATCACCCGCACCATGCTTACCGGATGCTCAAGGCATCTGGTCAGTACGTGAAAGAGTTGGAAGCCGATCTGGAAAAGCTGATCTGCCTGGACGTGACAACGCGGGAAGGGCAGGCTGCATTTGCCGAATGGCGCAACGAATATGAGAGGAAGTCCACACCATGAACGACAACCGCATCGAATTAAGCGACGCCCTGCGCGAGCGTATAGAGCGAAAAGCAGAAATCATTAAGGTAATCCGAGACGCAATAGCGGATCACCCGCGTAGGCACCCGCAGTATATGGCCGAGGCCATTTTCAAATCCCTGACAGACGAGGACATGATATGAGCATCCCCACAAGACCTACGCTCTCTCTGGAATACCATCTGGAAAACGTGATCTGGGATGATGCCGCCCCCGGCGAGCGAATGAACGTGTCGGAGGTGACGCGGCGCGTTGCAGAAGCCAGCCCTGAACAGGTAGCGCGAGCCCAGGCGGCTCTGGATAAACATATTGAAAGGATGTGCGAGAAATGAGGGATTTGCGTGAATTAGATAAATACAGAATTGATGATCTTCCAAATGAAGATAGAAAATATTGCGGTTTATTTTGCGTTCTATCAAAAAACAGCGGAAGAAATTTAAGGGTCATCGCTTCAACTGATATGGGATGGGATCACGTATCAGTCAGTCTGGTTTCACGCTGCCCTAATTGGCTGGAAATGGAGCAAATCAAGCACATGTTTTTTGAGGATGATGAAACGTGCTGGCAATATCATGTTCGATCATCGGATCACGTAAATATTCATCCGTACGTTTTGCACATTTGGCGCAAGCAAGATTTTGAAATGCCCATGCCTCCGGTGGAGATGGTCTAGCAGAAATTTAAGAACATCTTTCTAATTAGTATTGCATATTCATCTACGATGTGGTTTATTCACAATGTCGATGGAGGTGCGGAATGCCAGATCAAATACCTGAACTGACGCCTGTTTCCAGTACGCATTTGGATGCGGTTGGATATGATTCAGCCTCACTAAAGCTGTATGTGAGGTGGAAAGATGGGCGGGTATCTAGCTATGACAATGTTCCTGCATCAATCGCCAGTGACCTACAAAACGCGCCCAGCCCCGGCAAGGCTTTCAATTCCCTGATACGTGGCAAGTATTCACATCAATACGTGGAGACACAGAGTTTAAATGGCTAAAATGACGAAAAATACCGGACCCATGAAGGCTTGCATTTACACGCGAGTCAGTACGGCGGATCAATCCACCGATAATCAGCGTCGTGAATTGCTGGAGATGGCGGAAAAGCGTGGATGGGACGTGGTGAAGGAATACACGGATCACGGCATTTCTGGCGGCAAGGGGCGCGAGGCACGGCCAGGTCTGAATGCCATGCTCAAGGCGGCGGATTCTGGAGAATTCCAGATTGTCCTTATTTGGGCGACGGATCGACTTGGACGATCTCTAGTAAATTTGATCCACACTCTCCAGGATTTGGAAGCTGCTAAGGTAGGTCTTTATATCCATACCCAGAACTTGGACACTACTACGCCGGCAGGAAAGGCTATGTTTGGTATGCTTGGCGTATTCGCTGAATTCGAGCGCTCAATGATCCAGGGACGAATTAAATCTGGTTTGGCGAGGGTTAAGGAGGAAGGGCGACGTCCTGGACCCAAGGGCATTGAGCATAGCGATCCTGAGCGTTATCGCCGTGTTGTAGAATTGCTGGCCAACGGAACGCGCCCATGGGTTGTTCATAAGACTACTGGAACGGGACATTCTACTGTCCTGAGAATTCGGGATGAATTGAGAGCCGCAGCAGAATAATAATGGAGGAATGTCAATGAAGGACATATCTAAAATTCAAACTATTGAAGAATTTTGGAAGGCGTTCAAACATGAGGTTTTGGAAGGAGAGGAAAAACCTCATGTTGATTTAATTAGATCAATATTTTTCACGGCATGTAGTGGAATGTATGCCATGACAAAATTCAACGTTTTTGAATCTGGAAAATCCATGCCTGAGAAAATCGAATTTATGAAGTCAATTGAGAAGGAGATAAGAGAATTCAATATTGACTTAGATGAATATGAAACCGATCAGATAAAGCACTGAGGAAATCATGCAGATTTTGAAAATTGTGATCCAGGGAGTCGGTGAGACGATTATGCTCCGATTCAATTCCAAGGAATTGGCAGAAAAATATCGTGAAAAAATTCAAGATGCATGTAATCCAAAAGATGGAGTTTATCCTGGAAACGTATATGTCGAAGATGATTTTGGATTTTCTGTCTATGTCCCTCCCTATGGCGTTTTGCTGATGATGATGATTGATTTTGAGAAGGCCATGGAAGGAGATGCTGTCTGGCAGTACAACCAGAAGAAAATCCAGGAGCGCACAATCAATCGTCTGATGGCTGAATCTCCTATTATTCACAAGGCGTTCCAGTAGATTTTCCTTGATGGCTATGGAGATGCCTTGATAATGGCCGAAAATGGCCTCCAAATCTGGAAAATGGCTCAAGGCATTCTCGAAATTCATATCTAATCTACGGATTGACAGTAAGGAATCCGTAGCTGAGTCGCCCGAAGAGGGCACAAAGCTTGAATTATGGGAAAGCCAACAAAGAGCATTGGACTTCATCGGCAATGGGCTGGATGAAGATATCCATATTTTTCTGATACTTAAATCCAGACAGCTCGGAATTTCCACAATAACTCTGGCCATTTTGCTGTTCTGGCTGGCCATTCATCCCCGCATTTTTGGCGCCCTGGTCATAGATAACGACAAAAACAGCCAGGCTTTCCGGGATATTTTGACACGATATATGCGTAGCTTTCCAAAAGACTATTTTGGGAAAGCATTCACAATTACCAAAAATAACTCAGCGTTCCTGGAATTTTCCAACGGCTCACGCCTGGATTTCCTGGTTGCTGGCAAGTCAAAAACCACATGGGGTGAGTCCCGCGCCTATACCGTGGCGCTGCTATCCGAGGTTTCCAAATACGGACGTGTCGAGGGCATAAATTCCTTTTTGGAAACTATGTCTATGACTAATCCTGACCGCCTCCTCATCATGGAATCAACCGCACACGGCCAAAATCACTGGCGTAGCATGTGGGATGATGCCGGGACTGATATATACGTCCAGCGCCGTCTATTCGCTGGATGGTGGAGCAAGCCCCTAAACCGGATTGAGAAAAAAGACCCAAGATTTAAAGTTTTTGGGTCATCTGGTCCGTCAATGCGAGAATCTGAAAAAATCAAAGAGGTTAAGGAAGCCTATGGGTGGACTATCAGTCAAGAACAGCTTGCGTGGATTAGATGGAAAGAATCAAACAAGACCGTATCCAAGGAAATGCTGGACGAAAATCAGCCTTGGACAGAAGATGATGCATTTGTTTCCACGGGTATGTCATTTTTCCAAATCAGAAAAGTCACCGATGATTTGGAGCATGCTCGGAATATACCATCCCTTTGGTACAGATATTACCACGGCAATAGCTTCATGGCCTCAAAATGTGAACAAATCGTCACACCAGAGCGCTACAATGAAGTAGAACTCAGGGTATGGGAAGAGCCAGTTCAGGGCGCCAGGTATGCAATCGGTTTCGATCCGGCTTATGGAAGAAATGACAATGCGGATAATTCCGTCATATGCGTAGCTCGGTGTTTCGCGGATAAATGGGTACAGGTCGCGGAATACGCCAGCAATAATCACACGGCGGGGCAGGCTGCATGGGTCATGGCTCATCTCGCCGGCTGGTATTCAAACTGCATCGTTAATCTGGAAATCGGTGGGCCAGGCGATCAGGTGATGATGGAGTTGAATTCTGTCCGTCAGCAGCTCCGATCAGAAGAGTATCAGAAGGCGATGAATATGCCTCCTGGAGCCACGAATTTCTTGGAAACAATGCGGTGGTATCTCTATCACCGGCCTGATTCCATGGGTGCCGGGTTTGTCTATAACTGGCAGACCAGCGTTCGCACGAAATTCCGGCTATTGGGTGGGTTCCGAGATAGTCATGTAACCGATCAAATCGTGATCCATTCCGTATTCTGCCTCCGGGAAATGTATGAGGTTGTCCAAGAGGGAGCTGAAATCGGGGCGCCTGGAGGTCTGCACGATGACCGCGTTTTTGCGGCGGCATTGGCGGATGAGTGCTGGAAAAGCTGGATTCGCCCGTCAATGATTGCCCAAGGTCTTACATATGAACGGGCGATGAAAGCCACGGATCACGTACAGTCAAAAGTGTCCGATGTGCTGAATAATAGCGTCATGAGGGCATTGAACGCGCCAAAACCAGAGCCGCCGATCAACAAATTTTTGTCAGAGCGCGGATTGGCATAGAGAAAGGAAAAACCCATGCCACGTTGGCCATCTCAACAGACCGAAAATCAAGAGCAGGAAAAACCCCCCGCCCCTCCTGCATCTCCTGAACCTCCTAAGTCATCATATAATTACAAGGAATTGAATACAGATGACGCGGAAACCAGATCAGGTCCGTATAACGGAGAAACCGTCATTGTTTCCAATAGCCCAGATTATATTGGATGCGCGGCGAGATGGAGGGCAACAAGGCATTTAAAAGGATGGAGATGGGTAAAAACTGGCGCTTGGGTAACGCCACTTTATAATTTCTCTGTTCCGTTTGAACCTCTATACTGGCGCAGAGTTTCCAATTTGGAAGATTCGGAAAATTAACCATGAAATTCTGGATCAAAAATCGGTGTCAGAATTGCTCTCACACTTACCGCTTTCAGGCGACAAGTGATCTGGATGATGCATCTGATGTCCCGGATAAAGAATGCCCGCGGTGCAATGCGGTTCAGAAAACCCGTGGTTTAGACATATCAGCCGGAAAAGCACCATCCATAGGAGGATCAAACACCGTCAAGGCGATGGATATGGCCGCGAATCTCGTCATGGAAGATCATGGCATGACGGACCTTTCCTCCGATGGACGAGAAGGTGCGATCATGGCCCCTAAGCTGCCTCCCGCCCAGCAGCAAAGAGCAGATGCGATGTTCGGCAATCCCAAGATTGGAAACAACGCCATTAGTTCTAGGGTAAGAGGAATGGTTCAGGCCGCAGCGCAGGGCAAGCCGCTGGGGGCATTTGCAAGGCCGTCAGACCCAAGAGCGCCCAATCCTGTTGAAATGGTCCACAGAGCAAAACAAAAGCCGCCTGTAACGCTCCTAAACCCTCGTCGGCCAGATGGGACCGTAATCTCATGATTATCCCTGACAGAGACCTAGAAGAATGGCTGTATGAGATTATCAGGCAATGCACGCCTGACTCATTAGATAGGTTGCAGCGTGGGGCATTTTTCAGAAATTTGTATTTGTCTGGAGATGAAAATGGAGATGCTGCCATTTACAATAAGACGTTTGACAGCATTGAGGACTTGACAAGTTATATTTGCACAACAACCGATCTTCGATATCTTGTGTCCTATCCTGGCGGCGGTTCGGCATTACAGAGGGCACAAGCTGAAGCCATTGGCCATGAGCTTATGGATAATTCTAGGGCCACAGAGTTAGACACGCTCTTTGAAGAGGCAACGCGCTGGGCATTGGTAAAGGGTATTACCTTCATCAAAATGCTTTGGACGGTAAACGGTCTTGAGCCGCATCTGGTTATGCCGGAATTTATGGGCGTTCTCAGGGCTGATATAAATAGCCTGGATCAGCAAGAGGCATTTGTCCACTCCACATATCTGACACGGGATCAATTCAGGATTTTGATAAAAGATCATCCTGACTCAAAACGCATCTATAAGCGTGCAATCCAGTTTTCAGCGCAGACAAGATCAGCCGATGGGCCAGACCAGGCGGCAATGTTGAAACAGGTCATTGTAGGTGGATTTCAGCCATACCAGGGCGTGGGCGGCGTGGGCGCTGCAAACCCCCAGACAACAAACGGCATGGTACAATGGCTGGCCGGTCCCTACCCCTCATTTGATCCAAAAATCATCACGGAACTTGTCCGCGTGGATGAGCTTTGGATACGAGATGATTCCAGGATTGATGATGAGGGACGGCGTGAGTGGAGTACATTTCAGCTTGTCGGAAATATTGTCCTGTTCGGAAAAGAGCAGCGCATGAATATTTTCGCTGATGCGATTGATCCGGCGAACAAGCAACTATCTAGAAAACCATTTGAAGCAAACCCATTGGCATTTAAACAGCCATTTGTAGAATTTTGCCCAAATAGATTGCAGAATTATTTTTGGGGGAGGTCTGAAGTCGCAAATCTTGCGCTTTTGCAGAGGCAACTGAATAAGCGTGTGAATGGAATCAATGGCCTTCTACGCCTCCAGGAACAACCGCCTATTGCGTTCCTTGGCGGTTCAGGAATGGATCAGGACAAGAAATCAAAACTTACAAAGCCAGGAGGATGGATGCATGATCCCGATCCGACAGCAAAGCCTCCGATTGTCCTAGCCCCAACTCTTCCCCCCGATCTATGGACAAGTTTGCAACAGACAGAACGCCTGTTTGATGTGATGACAGGCATGACGCCAACATTGCAGGGATTGGCATCTCCGTCAGTCAGAAGCCATGGGCAAACGGGGCAACTGACATCCAATGCCACACCGAGATTTAAAACAAAATCCTTGAGAATTGAGCGTTCAATTCAGGCATGCGCTGGTCTATTGCTTGATCTTCTGAAAGCAAAATCCAGCACGCTTCTGACGGCATGGGTTATGCCTGAAAAGGAATTTTCTCAGGAACTCATGGCTAAATTGATTGATCCATCTGTTCAGCCTCCGGTTCCTGGCATGAAAGCATACCAATTCTATATGCATGAAATACCGTATAATATTCGCGTATCCGTGGATGCTCATAGCTCCTCGCCGGCATTTGGAGATGAGGCAGAACAAAAAGCAATCTTGCTCAAGAAAGCAAATGCCATGTC
>Ga0335084_10003725_pt1 | contig 14943 bp, 11 predicted proteins | sample Lox_Sample_44_FD_206721 | JGI IMG/M metagenome (GOLD analysis project Ga0335084, IMG submission 206721) | Soil microbial communities from Loxahatchee National Wildlife Refuge, Florida, United States - Lox_Sample_4.4 | ecosystem: Environmental > Terrestrial > Soil > Wetlands | place: USA...
CGTCCGCAATTGCTGCTGTAACTCCCGCACCATCGAATCGCCGCTCAGCATCCCGGCCTTTTCGCCAACCTGCGTATCCAGAGCATCGACTGCCGCGTTGTAACTCGAAGCCAGGTCATCGAGCGCTGAAGCGAGCTGGTCGCGGTCCCGGCTCACCGCGATCGTCACCTGCTCGCCTGTGTCGGTCGTGTTCCGCAACGTGAGCGAAAGCCCGGGCAGCACGTCCGTCACCGTGTTGGACGTCCTTGTGACCTCACGCCCATTGACCTCGAACTCCGCATTCTTGCCCTCAATGGTCGTCTCCAGCAGGTTCGAAGCACTCGAGCCCGACACCGTGCGCAGCTCGATCGTCGTTTCGCCCCCCGCATCCGCCGTGATGCTCAGGTAGTTCGCGCTCCCTGTCGAGATAATGCTGGCCTGCACACCGAGATTCGCCGCATTGATCGCATCCCGAACTCCGTTCAGGTTGTTCGTCGCGTCCGTTAGTGTCAGCGGCGTCTCCTTGCCGTTGATCACCAGTTCCAATTCATTCGACGACGCATTCACCTTCGTCTTGTCCGCCGTCGCCAGTCCCGTCACCATCGTCGCCGTCGTCGCCCGCGCCAGTGACGTAATGTTCCCAATGACGTACGACCCCGCCGCGGCCGACCCCGTCTGCGTCACCCCAACCGTGGCATAGTCCGAACTCGTTACCGCCAGCGCCTGTCCCGCGCCAATGTCCCCCAGCTTCTGAATCGAGGACGCCAGCTTCGACACGGCCGCCTCAATCGGGATCCAGGCGGCCTGCTGCTGCAAACATGTCTGCTGATCGTTTTGCAGCGCTTTCAATGGCAACGACGCGATGTCTTGCGATCGTGTCAGGATCGTCTGGAAATCGCTCGAGAACTTACTGATTCCCGTGAATGCGAGCGGGGTGAAGGACATGCATGTTCCCCTACCTCGCTCATCGGCCATCCCTACCCAAACTTTAAAGCCGATATCCCGACTTTTGCGCGTCCTCGTAAAACATCTTCACTGTATCCAGCGAATAATCCCCCAAGTCCTTCCCCACCAGACTCAGCTTCTTCAGAATGTCGCTGGTCGCCGTGATGATGTGGCACCCGATCGCGTCCGCCTGAAACACATTCAACAATTCCCGCGGACTCGCCCAGATCAACTCCATCTGCCGGTGCGGTTTCATCATCCGTACGCACTCCACCATCATCGGCATCGGATCCCGCCCCGTGTCCGCAATCCGCCCCGCAAAAACACTTACGTACGACGGAGCCCCGCCGGCCAGCGCCCTCACCACCGCCTCCACCTGCTCCAGGGTCAGTATCGCCGTCACATTCAGCTTGATCCCTTCGTGGGACAGCGTCCGCACCAGCTCATACGCAGGCTCCCGCCGCGTATTCGTCACCGGGATTTTCACGTAGACATTCGTACCCCATGTCGTAATCAGCCGCGCCTGCCGCTCCATCTCCGCAAACTCGTCCGCGAAGACTTCCAGCGAGATCGGCCGGTCCGGAATCGCCGACAGAATTTCCCGCGCAAAGGCCTCGTAGTCCGTAATCCCGGCCTTGCGCATTAGCGTCGGGTTCGTCGTGAAGCCCTGAATGCAGGGATTCGCGTACAGCTCGAGCATGGAAGCCTTTTCCGCGCCATCGGCAAACAGCTTCACCCGCAGATCCTTCGCCGAAGGCGCGGTCCGGGCTGCCAGCGTGGAAGTCGTCATTGCATCTCTCCCCGGTTCAATTACGATCTTACGGACAGCTTCGCACAAGTCCATCACTCGTAGGTCAGGGGGATGCGCTGGCCCCCTCTCCCGGTACCCGAGATCAATCCACACAGTTCGGCATCCCGCCGCCGCGCCCGCATCCACATCGCGCCAGCGGTCGCCCACCATCCAACTTCCCGCCAAATCAACAGCATGCTCTCGCGCTGCGTCCAGAATCAGGCCCGGCTTCGGTTTCCGGCACGGGCAGTTCTCGGCGTCGTCGTGGTAGCAGACTCGAAACTCATCGATCGGCAGTTGCTCGCCTAAGTGCGCGTTGATCTGCTCCACCAACTCGCGCCGCATCGTGCCACGCGCCACATCCGGCTGATTCGTTACGACGATCAGCAGATACCCGGCCTCTTTCAATTGAGCCAGCGCTGCTCGCACCCCTGGCAGTATCTCCACATCTTCCGGACGCGAAGGAGGATACGGCTTGCCTTCCCGTACCGGCGCGTAGTTCAATACGCCGTCCCGATCCAGGAAAACGGCCCGCTGCTTCACCGCACCGATTCCCACTTGGTCTCCGCCGCCTTCAGGTCCGGATGCGACACAATCAGGTGCCAGACCACGGCCTGGAATGCTTCGGCGTGGGGCGTCGTGTGCACGGGATTCACCGTCGGCACGATCACGCAGGCATCCGCCACCTTCGCCGTGTACCCGCCGTCCCTTCCGACAATCCCCAATATGCGCGCTCCCACCTGCCGCGCGTATTGCAGCGCCGCCACCAGGTTCGGACTCACATTCTTCTCCGCATTGCCCCCGCCCACGGAAAACACCAGCACCGCGTCTTCCCGCTTCAGGCGGCTCGTCTTGAGCCACGACTCGAACACGGTCGCCCACCCCTCATCATTCGTCCGGGCCGTCAGTTCGCTCACGTTATCCGTCGGGGCATAGGCCTCCAGCCCCACGATCTTGCGAAAATCGTTCACCGCGTGCGACGCGTTGGCCGCGCTGCCGCCCACCCCCAGCAGGAACAGCCGCCCGCCCGATGCGCGCGTCTCCTTCAGCAAGGCCACCGTCTTCTCGATCGCCCCTCGATCCAGTCCGTCGATCACCTGCTTGGCCTCGGCCAGAAATTGGTCGGTAAAGTTCATGTGTCGCGTGTGCGCTCTTATATAGATTAGCTGGCCAGGTACTTCGACAGGTCCTGAAGCCCCGCAAACGAGCCGATCTCGTAAAATCGCTCCTTCACCTCGCAGGCCATCAGCCGGCCCTCGGCCAGCAACTGCTGGTACAACATGGCCAGGTCGTACGCCCCTTGCGCCGGAAGCCGGTCGAACGCCTCCCTGCGGAACGCCCCCAGCCCATAGTCGATGTACCGCATCGCCGGCGTCCGGTCCTTCTTGTCATACCGAACGATGCGCCCGTTCTCGAACTCCACATTCGATGTGTCCCACGCCCCCTCGTTCCGGTACACCGTCATCAGCCCCCACTGGTCGCCGGCCTCAAAACTCTGGCCCACGCTCAGGTAGTCCACCGGCAAATACGAGTCGCCGTACAGCGTGAAAAACCGCTCCCCAAGCAGCGGCAGCGCCCGCCGCAGCGCTCCGGCCGTCCCCAGCAGCTCCGGCCCATCGAACGAATAGGCTACCCTAAGTCCGAACCGCCCGCCGTCGCCTGCATACTCCTCCACCATCTCCCCCAGGTAGCCGCAGCACAGCACGACGCGCTCGATGCCGTTCCTCCGCAACAGCCGTAGTTGATGCGCCAGAAACGGCTCTCCCGCCACTTCAACCAGCGACTTCGGTATCTTCTCGCTCAACGGACGCAGCCGCGTGGCAAGTCCGCCGGCCAGAATGGCTACAGGCATCATGAGCGTCGTCAGCTCCGCGCCACCAGGCGCGCCCCTTCCGGATCGAATCGGAACCGGACCTCCCGCAGTCCTGCTCCCCGCAGCGCATGCCGCAGCCGCGTCTTCTCCTCGCTATAGAACATCAGGAACCCGCCGCCGCCTGCCCCGATCAGTTTCCCCCCCAGCGCCCCATTGTTCCGCGCCAGATCGTAATATTCATCGATCGCATCATTCGACATCCCCGTGGTCCGCTTCCGCTTCCGCAGCCAGTGTTCGTGCATCAAAGCCGCGAAGGCGTGCAGATCGCCCTTCTCGATCGCTTCTCGGCTCCGCAACCCAAGCTCCTTGGTGTAGTGCAGGTTGTCCACCATGGCCTGGTCCTTCTGCTTCGAACGCCGGTCCTGGTCCTTCAGAATCGTACCCGCCGCCCGCGTGTATCCCGTGAAGAACATCACCAGGTTGTCTTCGAGGTTCGCCAGCGTCTCCGTGTCGGCTCGCAAAGGTTCCACCTCGACGTAACCGTCTTTCTTGAAATGGAAGCAAGTCACCCCGCCATGGGCCGCAATGTATTGGTCCTGCTTCCCGATCGGCTCACCCAGCTTCTCGATCTCGATATGGCAGGCCTCCTCGGCCAGTTGCCGCGGCGGCACGACATTATTGTTCCTGTGAATATGCAAGGCGCGCAGCAGCGCGGTCGTGAAGCTCCCCGAGCTGCCCAGCCCCGTTCCCGCCGGAATGTCGCTCATCGACGCAATCTCGATTCGCTTCTCGATCTGCGCCAGTGCGAGCGCCTCCCGCACAATCGGGTGCTGCAGCTCTGATGCGTGCTCCACCTGTTCCAACTTCGAGTACTTCACGATCACCTGGTCGGTGAACGGCTCATGGACAGTGATGTAGACGTGCTTGTCGATCCCCGCGGCAATCAGGAACCCTTCGTGCTCCTGGTAGTACGACGGCAGGTCGGTTCCACCCCCGCCCAGAGAAATGCGCAAGGGACTGCACGTAATGATCAATTCGTCCTCCGCTCGGGCCGACATCCGGCCCATCGCTCATGATAGCGGACGCGAGCCATGCGCCCTTCCATCACGTTACCTTAGAAGATTCGGAGGGTTTCACGTACCGATGCGATGTTTGATTACGGGCGCGGCCGGCTTCATCGGCAGCAATTTGGCCGACCGCCTTCTCGCACAAGGCCACGAGGTCACCGGCTTCGACAATTTCAGCACGGGTCAGGAGCGCTTCCTCGACAAGGCCCTCGCCCATCCCGCCTTCCGCCTAATCCGCGCCGACCTCCTGGACTTCGATACTCTGGCTTCCGCCGTTCAGGGCGCCGACTTCGTCTTCCATCTCGCCGCCAACGCCGACGTGCGCTTCGGTATCGATCATCCGCGCCGCGACCTTGAACAGAACACCATCGCCACCTGGAACGTCCTCGAGTCCATGCGCCGCGCCGGTGTCCGCCGCATCGCCTTCTCCTCCACCGGTTCCGTCTATGGCGAGGCGCCCGTCATTCCCACGCCCGAAACATGTCCCTTCCCCGTTCAGACCTCCCTGTACGGCGCCTCGAAGTTGGCGGCCGAAGGCATGATCAGCGCCTACGCCGAGGGCTTCGGCATCCAGGCCTACATTTTCCGCTTTGTGTCCATTCTCGGCGAACGCTACTCCCACGGACACGTCTTCGACTTTCTCCACCAGCTCCTCGAGCACCCCGATCACCTTCGCGTGCTCGGAAACGGCCGCCAGCGCAAGTCCTACCTCTATGTGCAGGACTGTGTCGACGCCATCCTCGCCGCCATCGAGCACCCCGCCACCACGCAAGTCTACAACCTCGGCACCGACGAGCACTGCGAAGTGAACGACTCCATCCGCTGGATCTGCGAGCGCCTTCAGGTTTCCCCGGAACTCGAATACACGGGCGGCGACCGAGGCTGGATCGGCGACAATCCCTTCATCTTTCTCGAATGCGCCAAGGTCCGCGACCTCGGCTGGCGTCCCCGCCTCACCATTCAGTCCGCCATCGTCAAAACCGTCGACTACCTCCTCGAAAACCGCTGGCTCCTCACCGCCCGTTAACCGCTACTGAGCCGCGAGCGTCAGCGAGCGGTTTCACTTTCCGCCGGCTTCACACTCCCCGTCTGCCCCTCTACCGCCTTCACGCGCACATCCAACTGCGGGAACGCAATCGAAACACTGTGCTTCCGGAACTCCCGCAACACCGCCTCATGCAGCTCATTCATCAGCGTTCCCCGCCCATACTCATACAAACAAAACACCCGCAGCTCAAAATTAATCGAGCTCGCCGCGAACTCCGTCAGCAATATCTCCGGCGGCGGCTGCCGCAACACATTCCTGTTCGCATCCGCAATCTCCCGCAGCAGCCTTCTCACCAGGTCGGTGTCCGTGTTGTAATCCACGCCCACCTTGATATCCACCCGCGTCTCCGGATACGACAGCGTCCAATTCACCAGCTTGCTCGTGATGAACTCCTTGTTCGGCACGATCATCTCGCTCCGGTCCCACAGCGTAATCGTCGTCGCCCGCATTTGGATCTGCGACACCCGCCCGCTCAGCGTGCCGACAGTCACCGCATCCCCCACCCGCACCGACCGGTCGAGCAGCAGAATCAGCCCCGAGGCGAAATTCGCAAAAATCTCCTGCAGCCCGAAACCGATCCCGAATGTCAGGGCCGCGGCCAGCCATTGCACTTTGCTCCACTCCACCCCCAGGATTCCCGAGACCATCCCGACCCCAATGATGATGACGATATAGCGCGCAATCGTGCTGATGGCGTACTTGGCCCCGGCATCGAAGTCAAATCGCTGCATCACCGTAAACTCGAGCAACCCCGGGACATTTTTCACAACCAGGCTGACCAGCAGCCCGACGAACGCCGCAAGAAGCACGTCGTACAGCAGCAACGGAGACGAAGCCAGTGCCGCCGCCGGTGGTGCAGCGGCCGGTTTCGCTGTCGGCACCGGCAATGGGACGGCAGGCACCGCCGCCGGCCCTGCCGCGACTTGCCCCGCCGGCACTGCCGCGCCCGGCGCCGCGCTTTGTTCTTGCGACAGGATCTCGAACCGTGGCAGTAGCTGCACCTGGCGCAACAGCGTCAGCGCGGGAAGCGCGGCTGACCAGATCCAGAGCCCGCCGATAATCCACAACAGGGTCAACCCGAACAGGCTCAGCTGTCGCACCTGCTTTTCCGACGCTTCCGGAGTAATCTTCCCCGTCCGTTCCGACGGCGCCGCCAGCCGCAGCCGTTTGTCATGCCGCCAGCGGAAGATCAACGCGCCCGTAAACCCGAGCACCACTGTGAGCGCTCCCGTCCGAAACATGTTTCTTGCAAACAGAAGACCGGTGACGTAGTACCCTGCCAGCGCCATCACGATCGGGGCCAGCAACACCGCGATCATCACTGGCCGCGACAACAACCGCCAATACGCGTTCCCGGACCGTGCCAGGCGCTGCCGTACGGTCGACCCGAAAGCTCCTTCCGGACGCAGAACGCGCCACGCCGCAACCAGCAGGCAGGTCGTCATCAGCAGGAAGCACAGTCGTCCCAGGGAATCGTGGTAGCGCTGCAGTAATAGGTCGGCGCTGGGCAATACGCCTTCCTCCGCCAAAGCCATCACGACGAAGGAGCAGGTGGGCAGAGCCGGCGTAAGCCATCGCAAGGGTTTCGCGAGCGTTTCGCGCAACGGCTGAGCCCAGCGAAGATGAGCATCTGCAATTCCGCCATCGGCCAGCGCCCGGCGCGCGAACAGACACGCGAACAAGCTGCCCGCGGCGTAGGCCAGTCCTGCCGCTATCGCCCGGGCGAGGACGTAATCTTCCGCCTGTCGAAGGATCCAGCGTACGAGTAGTAGCACCGCCGGCCACCGCGACGATAACAGGATCGTATGCAGAAGCGCGGACCGCAGCGGCACGAATAATCCATTCTTGGCGTCGGCCAGCGCCTCACAGGAACCGCGCAGCCGCTCTTCAAGCCGAGGTTTGAAGTGGAAGAGCAGGTAGATCACGGCGGCCAGCAAAATCAAAAGCAGATACCAGGACTTCCACGGCAGAAGATCCGTGACCATCCCCAGCCATTCCCGGTTGAATACGAACCACCCAATCCCTCCGAATATGTCAATCGGGGAAGGAATCAGGCTGCCCGCGACGCTTCGCGTCCACAGAATCCTGCCCGAAGCGAAACTGATCAATTCAGCCAGGTGCTGCATCAAGCGGCCGGAGGATCGGTCGTATTGTGTCAGGGCCTTTTCATAGTTCTGGCTGGCCTGCAACAGCTCCTCGATCAGGTTTCGCCGCAATTGCAGCAGCGTGCGGGCGCGCGTTTCGAATTCAGCCGGGTCGGGGGGTGGATTCGCCGCTTTTGCCGCGGACTTCAGCGCATTGATCTGCAACTCCAGCGCCGCCTCGCTGACCCTCCGGTCCTCCAGGTTAACTACGTCGCGCTGCACTTCCGGCATCGCGCGCAACGTACGCAGCCGTGCTCGGCGCAGTGTGATCAGGTGCGGAAGGTCACGCGGGATTTGCCGCAGCCAGTCCCGCGCCGGCGAAAACGGCGGAAATGAGTCATAGAGCCGGCGGGTCGCCGCCAAAACTTGCACCACACGGTCCGACTCTCGCCCCAGCCGGTCGGCTTCCGAAGCCGTCCTTTGAAAAGACCCGAGCGTGCCTTTGGCCCCCCACAGCCGGGCCGCCAAATCCTGCACATCATTGGCCGCCGGCGCCAGCAGTGCGGAAAACCTTACGGCTGCCTGCGCTGTTTTACGGACGCTTTCGAGCTCTCGCAACGCGTCCTGCTGCCGCGCAGTCTCCAGCCGGCCCTTGAGCTGCTCGATGCTCAGTTCCGCCGCCTCCTCTCGCGCTTTCGCATTCTCCCGCTGCAAGGGAATCAGGTTTCGGCGAACTTCGAGCGCAGCCTTTTCCGCCGTAAGACTGGCCTGCTCCTGCTCGAGCTCTTGCTTTTGGGCCTGGATACGCGCGCGGGAAGCCGCCGCCCAGTCCGGCGAGGCCGCTGTCAAAGTCACAGCCGCGAGCTGGTCGTCGAGCGACTGGGATTCATTCAGAATCTCCGCGCGCCGCTGCTGGATCGCATCGCGCCGTTTGTTCTGCTCGGCGGACACCTTCGTCAGGTCATCAATCGCTTTGGCGCGCGCGCTGCGTTCCGTCTGCGCCAGGGCCAGAGCCTCTTGTACCTGCTGTGCCGTCTCCCCCGTCGAGGGCGGCGGCGGAATCTCGACGGCGGGCTTCATGAGTTCCGCGCGCAGTGCCGCCAGTTCACCCTCCAACGACGCGCGCAAACGCTCCTGACCCAGCTGGGCGGCCTTGAACCGGACCGTGTTTTCCAGCGACTGAATCGCTTGCCCGTACAGGTCCACGACCTGCTTCTTCTCGGTGTCGGTCAGCGTCCGGCTCTGCTGCGCCGCATCGCGCGCGCGGCTCAACCCCGGAATTGTCAACGCTTGTCCGAAGGTCGTAACGGATAGAGTGATTGCCAGAAATGGCAGCCATCCGGACAGGCTGAACCGCGATCTCGGAACAGGCATTGAAAGAATTATCCTCCAGAGCCGTGTAGCGTGGACATGACTCGGTCATCGCTTGCCCGACCGGCAGATCCAGGTCTACGTTTGGTTGCCCAGAAGCATTGTTCGCCCGTCGGCCCCGAGCGAATCCACCACGACTGAGATGAGGTTGATCTCGCGCATCGGGTTCAGTGCGCGCCCCTCCTTCGCGGGAAGCGACCCCCGCGCCTCTGACCCTGCGGGCAGGCTCTCCGCGGCATCCGCTCCACCGATGAAGCGGAACGTTTTCACCGTTTGCCGCACCCCGTCCTCCAGGACCTGGAAGTCCTCCCCTTTCAGGTCCCGTACCAGCCTCAGCTTCTTGTCCCGCACTACGACGTCCACCAGCACGTCGCGCGTGGTTACTCGGACTGTTCCTGCCCGGGACTCATCGCTGCCAGCAAGACAAGAAGGCAAACGGAACGCACGGCATTCCTCCTCTTCTCGCAGCTCTCCAAATTCAGGGCAGATACTGAGCCGCGAGCGTCAGCGAGCGGTTTCGCGCAGGCATCGCCATCCTGGAAACGCCGACACTCCAAAGTCTACATCCCGGCACATGATTTCAGACAGCGCCCTCCTGTTCACCTCCCTTGCAGCTTACATCGAAGCTTTGACAGACTCGAACAGCAGATCAACTTGTGGGTCGAACAGGAGCCCGGCATGAACCGTCGCCTTTTCATCTCCAGCACCGCCGCAGCCACCGCGCTTGCTGCCAGCGACCGCCTCAACATTGCGCTGATCGGAAGCGGCGGCCGCGGAACAGACCATTTGCGCGACCTGGTGAGACTCAAGGATCTGAATCTCGCCATCACCGCCATCTGCGACGTGTACCGTCCCAACCGTGAACGAGCCGCCGCCGCTGTCGAGCAGGCCTTCGGCGCCAAACCCCGCACCTCTACCGACTATCGCGAGGTGCTTTCGTGGAAAGATGTCGACGCCGTTATCATCGCCGTCCCCGATTTTGCCCATCCCATCATCCTGAAAGCCGCGGTCGAAGCCGGCAAGGACGCCTACGTCGAGAAGCCCTTCGCCACTGATTTTGAAAGTGCGAAAGCAGCGTATCTCGCCGTCAAGCAGTCAAAACAGGTAGTGGCCGTCGGCACACAGCGCCGCAGCGACGGCCAGTACATGGCCGCCCAGAAACTCGTCCGCTCCGGAGCGCTGGGCAAAATCACCCGCATCGAGTTCGCCATGAACTTCCAGCAGCCCCGCTGGAAACGCCCCGCGGAAACCATCAACCCCGCCGACGTCGACTGGAAAATGTTCCAGATGGGCCGCCTCGGCCGCAGCTTCGACCCCCGCCTTTTGCGCGAATGGCAGCTCTTCGCCGGCGAGACCACCAACGGCATCCCCGGACTCTGGATGAGCCACTTCATCGACCTCGTTCCGTGGTTCACCGGAGACCCCTATCCCGCCGGAGCCGTCTCGAGCGGCGGCGTCTTTCTGTGGAAGGATGGCCGCAAAACCAGCGACGTCTTTTACACCATGCTCGACTATCCCGGCGATTTCATTGTTCTGTTCGCCATGAGCCTCACCAACTCCCACCCCATCCGCGAAATCTGGTGCGGCACGCGCGGCACGCTCGATTGCACCAAGTGGACTCTCTCCGGCGAGGGCAGCGAAATGAAGGATAAGGTTTCTGCGCCCGTCGCCATCCAACCCGAAACCACCAACTCCCACATGCACAATTTCCTGGAATGCATCCGCAGCCGTCAGGCCCCGCGCGCCGACGTCCAGGCCGGCTTCTCGCACGCAGTCGCCGGCATCATGTCCGCCGAAGCCCTCGCGCAAGGCCGCCGCATCCGCTTCGACGCCAAGAAGCTCGAACTGCTTTGATGAGAAGCCATCAGCCGTCAGCCATCAGCTGCCTGATTGCTGAAAGCTACTCACTCCCCCGCCAAGTACCGGTGATGTCGCCCCATCCAGTACGGCAGCAGGAAAAATGCCCCGTCGTCTTCACCGCAGCCGCCACAGCCGCCGTCCACCCGGAACGGATTGCTGTTCCACTTCATCACTGGCCGCTCATCCGGCGGCAACAGGTTCTTCGATTCCTGCCTCTGCTGCCGGTCCTTTTCTTGCGCCAACTCGACATCGGCGCGGCCCGAGTTCTTGACCGTCCACTTGATGAGATCCATCGGTGTCCTGTACAGCGTCCACACCGCGCCCTCGACATCCACCGCCGCGTCCGGCTTGCCCGTCAGGTAGATAAACGTCCATAGGGGATTCAGTTCGCGCCTGCAGTTCTCCCACCACTGATCCAGGGCCCTTCGGTAAGGCGTCAGATAACGTTCGTCTTTCTCGTACAGAAACAGCGGATAGAAGCTGAGCATGGCCAGCTCTTCGTCCGAATAGTTCAGCTCCTCCCTCAACTCCAAATACTTCGTCGTCTGCTCGGCATACTTCAAATCGTCCGCGACCTTCACATACTCCCGCTGATACTTCGAATCGCCCGTAATGTGGTGCGTGGTCTTCAGGAAGCTCAACAGTTCAAGGGCATTCAGCGGACTGTCCGGTTTGCCGTCCGGAGTCTCAAAATACTCCCGTGTCCACCGCCCCCACCGTGTCGGTTTCCCAGTGACGTCAACGAGGTAATAACCGTGCTCGAGGATGTGGTCCATGATCCGGCGCGCCGTTGCGGCGATCCGCTCTCGCAGCGCTGTCTCCGGCAGCAGGTCATGAGCGACCGCAAACAGGTAGAAGTGACCGACAATCTCGTCAGAGCTTGTATCCGCCTTCCATTCCTTGCTCCCATCCGCCGTTTTGTACCAGACGCCGTCGCGCGGTTTCACTTCGTTCGCGGTGATGTAAGAGCGGGCCGGGAACCCCGGCCTCCCCGTGATCTCCTCGAGATAGAGCACCGCCTCCACCGCCCGCCGCGCCCGTTCCAAAGCCTCCGGGGACTTCGTCACGGCGTACTCGTAGCATTTCGCCACCCCGTACATCGCCGTCCACAATCCGTCGTTGTCACTTGAGACGGTTTGGTTGCTCGCCGGGTCGCCGGCCACCCGGAAGTTCGAGTCCGCCACCATGCCATGCCGGTCGTGCCTCTTTCGGATTCGCTCTTCGAAATAGGCCGCCTTTTGCGCCAGTGTCATGGGCTTCAGTTCGATCCGCGAGACTCCCGTCTTCGTCCTCACCCAAACCTCCCCGCTTCCCGCCTCAATCCCTACAACCTCGTCGTCCGGCAGGTAGCGGCGGCCGGCATAGTACTGGACCCGGTCCCGTGGCCCGGCCGCCCGATTCCATGAGATCATTCCCGAATGCGTACCAAGCCAGACCGTGCCGTCCGGTGATGTTGAAATCGTCGTAATGTCGCTACTTGGAGTAGAGGTACCGGCATGGCGCAGCGAGGCCGGTACGCCAGGGTCCTCAAGCCTATGAAATGTAACGAGTTTTTGAATCGTGGGCCGAAGCGGCTCCGCTCCGGGAAGAACCACATTTGTCAGCAGAACGAAGCTGAGGACTTTCCTGGACATGACGCCACCAGCAACACTCTAACAAAACCTCCTTTATCCTCCGATGTATACGAGTAGGTGCGGTACTATAGGTACAATTAGTCCCAAGGTTCCTTCAACCAAGGTCCCGGGTGGGTTATGCGAGTTCTGATCGCCGACGACAGTCTTGTGATGCGCCGCCTCCTTGAGGTGACGCTCGCCGGCTGGGGCTACGACGTCGTCACGGCCGCCGACGGCGCGCAAGCCTTGCAGGTTCTTCAGGAAGACAACGCCCCGCCCCTGGCAATTCTCGACTGGATCATGCCGATTCATACCGGCCCCGAGCTTTGCCGCGTCGTCCGTAGCCTCGAGCGGGAGCGCTATACCTACATCCTCCTGCTGACCTCCAAAAGCCAGCGCGAAGACATCGTCGAAGGCATGGGTGCCGGTGCCGACGACTACGTGACCAAGCCCTTCGACCAGCATGAGCTCGAAGTCCGCGTCCGCGCCGGCCGCCGGATTCTCGACCTGCAGGAGTTGCTCATGCAGGCCAAGGAAGAACTCCGCATCCAGGCCACGCACGATTCCCTCACCGGCTGCTGGAACCGCGCCACGGTCATGGACATCCTGGGCCGCGAGCTGGCCCGCTCCAAGCGCGAGCGAACCTGGCTTGGCCTCACGATGTTCGACCTCGATCACTTCAAGACCATTAACGATACCTATGGCCATCCCGCCGGCGACGTCGCCCTGAAGGAAGTCGTTGCCCGCATGAATCACTCCATCCGCCCCTACGATGCGATCGGCCGTTACGGCGGCGAAGAGTTCCTGGTGATTCTTCCCGGATGCGATGAAACCGCCATGCTCAGCCAGAGCGACCGCATGCGCACCGCTATCACCGCCTCGCCCATCCTCTTCGGCGACCAGCCCCTGAGCGTGTCGGCCAGTTTCGGCGCCACCTCGGCGCCCCCCGGAAACGACCTCACCCTTAAGCAATTGATCCAGTCCGCCGACGAAGCCCTCTATCTGGCCAAACGCCAGGGCCGCAACCGCGTCGTCTACACCCCCTCGGAAACCGCCACCCGGCCGTAGCTGCGTTATATGCTGGCTTGAGGACGTAGATAAAGTGGACATTGTGGCTCACAGCCTATACACGGCGGCTGCGGCAATAATCGTGAAGCGGAAGTCAGATCGGCCGTTTCGTCTATGGTGGGCGGTGTTCTTCGGTGTCTTCCCCGACCTCGCCAGCTTCACGGTTCCAGCGTTCTTGAGGATCTGGTGGCGCGTAACGGGCGTTACGAAAACGCTATTGCCCCAGCCTGGAGGCCCCCGCTTGGATTGGGTCTTCGGGCTTTATAACTGCGTTCACAGTCTGTTGATCTTCGGTCTGGTCTTCGCAATCGCATGGGCCATCGCACGGCGGCCAGTTTGGGAACTACTGGGTTGGCTGCTTCATATCGTGATCGACATCCTGACGCACCGCGGCTGGTTTGCGATCCAATACCTGTGGCCGTTGTCGTCCGTCCATGTCGATGGAATCCGGTGGGAGACAGGCTGGTTTCTTGCAGCGACCTACGCAGCAGTGGCGGCGATTTTCTTCTTGCTATGGCGAACTCGCGCCCAGCCGCGCTGAACTACCGGGTGCTGCGCTGGGCGACTTCTACTCCGCCGAGCGATTCGGCGTACTGTTCGATGCCCCGGCAAAGCGCTTCCGCGAGCTTCTGGCGGTAATCGGCCTTCTTCATCAACCCTTCGTCGCGCGGATTGCTGAGAAAGCCAACCTCGGCCAGCACCGAAGGCATCGACGCGCCGATCAACACGACAAATGGGGCTTTCTTCGTTCCGCGGTTGCGCGCCGAGTCATTTGCCTTCATCCACGTGCCGGCCAGCGTGCCCTGCAGCCGCGCGGCAAACTCCCGGCTCTCGTCCAGCTTTTCCTTTAGCGCGATCTTCTGAATCAGCTCGCGCAGCTCGTGGATCGATTTTGTCGAGCTCGCGTTCTCGCGCGCGGCCACTTCCAAATCCACTTTCGACGACGTGAAATTCAGGTAGTACGTCTCGGCGCCCGAGATGTTGCGCAACGGCGACGAATTGGCGTGAATCGACAGGAACAGGTCTGCCTTGGCCGCATTGGCCATCGCCGTCCGCTCCTCCAACGCCACGAACACGTCGGTGGAACGAGTGTAGACAACCTGGCTTCCCATGCGCTGTTCCAGAAGCGCGCCCAGCCGGAGAGCGACATCCAATACCAGGTCTTTCTCGAGCAGACCTGTAGGGCCGGCCGTTCCCTGGTCGTGGCCGCCATGCCCCGCGTCGATGACGACTTTGCCCAGCTTCAAACCCAGGGCGCGCGTCAGGCTCTCGTTGCCCGTGCTCAATTTCCGCGCCGCCTTTGGC
>Ga0335084_10003728_pt1 | contig 14938 bp, 17 predicted proteins | sample Lox_Sample_44_FD_206721 | JGI IMG/M metagenome (GOLD analysis project Ga0335084, IMG submission 206721) | Soil microbial communities from Loxahatchee National Wildlife Refuge, Florida, United States - Lox_Sample_4.4 | ecosystem: Environmental > Terrestrial > Soil > Wetlands | place: USA...
AACGCGGCCGGCTGGTCCACGGTCCAGCCGAATACGTTGCCGCCGAAGACGAGCGGCGCTATGTCGAGGCCGGAGCGGCCCAGCCGACGCGATTGCATCGGCGCATTATCGCTCCGGCGGGCGCCGCCGCCGTGGACTCAGTCTTCCATCACGCCCGGAAAAGCGAATCCGAAGGTGAGCGCGCAGAGCGTCACCTTGAGGATCCAGAATGCTTTCTGCCGCGGCTTCATGTCGCCGAACGCGCGACCTCGGTGAGTGGGCTGCGATGCTGCCTTCGGGTCGGCCATTTGGTGCCTCCAAGGTATGGACGCTCGAACGTACCGCACGAAGCGTGCTGCAGACTTGCGGGGTGCTGTCATCTGTCTGCGCGCTTTCATCGCGCTGAGATGCGCGTCAGCTTGCGTCGCGCATCCCGGGGATCGAGTGCTAAATTCACGGAAAATGAGCCCTGAGTCGCACGCCCGCTCCGCCGTCCTGCGCCACGCTCTGCTCGAGCTGCATCGACTGATCGTCGCCTTCGAGCGCGCCGACTACGAGCGGCGCGCAGGCGAGGGAAATGCCGCAGCGTTCCTGCGCATCCTCGTCGAAGACGAGGCCTACGCGTGGCTGCGGCCGCTTTCGGCGCTGATCGTGCAGATGGACGAGGAGACGGAAACGCCGGCCGCCGGGGCGGAGAGCACGCTGCTCGACGAAACGCGCGCGCTGCTCAAGCCCGATCCCGCCGGCACGCCGTTCCAGGCGCGCTACGCCTGGCTGATCGAGCAGAGTCCCGACGTGGCCTACGCGCACGGCGCGGTCGTACAGGTGCTGAAGAGCCGGTAGCCGGTTAGAGTCTCCCCATGAAGGAGACCCTGCTCGGCTTGTTCATCCTCGCCGCCCTGTCCGCCTGCGCGCGCCTTCCCGAGCACGTCGAGCGGCCGCGCACCACCGCGGCGACGGACAGCGCGACGACCCGCCTCGGGCGCGGCACGGCGGCGGCGGTGGCCGCCCACCCCGGCAAGAGCGGCATCCATCCTCTGCCCGATCCGCGCGACGCGTTCGCCGCGCGGGTGCTGCTCGCCGAGGCGGCCGAGAAGAGCCTCGACGTGCAGTACTACATCTGGCGCGACGACACGACGAGCGCGCTGCTGTGCGAGGCGCTCTGGCGCGCGGCCGAGCGCGGCGTGCGCGTGCGGCTGCTGCTCGACGACAACAACACGCGCGGCGCCGACCCGGCCATCGCGGCGCTCGACGCGCACCCGAACATCGAGGTGCGCCTGTTCAACCCGTACGCGAACCGCGGCTTTCGCCTCGGCGAGCTGATCACGGACTTCGCGCGCGTCAACCGCCGCATGCACAACAAGTCGTTCACCGCCGACAACCAGGCCACGCTGGTCGGCGGGCGCAACATCGGCGACGAGTATTTCGCCGCCCAGGGCCACGTCGAGTTCGCCGACCTCGACGTGATCGCGATCGGCGCGGTGGTGCCCGAGGTGTCGAAGGCGTTCGACGCCTACTGGAACAGCGAGTCGGCCTATCCGGCGGGCGCGCTGCTCGCCGCGCCGCCGGCCGGCGGCGCGGCGCGCCTCCGCGCGGCGTGGGCGGCGCTCGCGCAGGATCCCAAGGCGGCGCATTACGTGAAAGCGCTGCGCGACACGGCGCTCGTGCGCGAGCTGCTGCAGGGCAAGCTGCCGCTCGAATGGGCGAACACGCGCGTGATCTGCGACGACCCGGCCAAGGTGCTCAACCCGCCGGAGCGCCGCGAGCTGCACATGCTGCCGCAGCTCGTCGCCACGCTCGGCGAGCCCGCGCGCAGCCTCGACCTGATCTCGCCGTATTTCGTGCCGACGCAGGAAGGCACCGCGGCGCTCATCGCGCTCGCCGCCCGCGGCGTGAAGGTGCGCGTGCTGACCAACTCGCTCGCCGCGACCGACGTCGCGCCGGTGCACGCCGGCTACGCGAAGTACCGCGCGGCGCTGCTACGCGGCGGCGTGCGGCTCTACGAGCTGAAGCCCTCGGCGCAAGACGCGCTCGAGGCCGACCGCGAGCGCGCCGGCGGCTCCGACGCCAGCCTGCACGCGAAGACCTTCGGCGTCGACGCGAGCCGGATCTACGTCGGCTCGTTCAACTTCGACCCGCGCTCGGCGCGCCTCAACACCGAGATGGGCGTGGTGGTGGAGAGCCCGCCGCTCGCCAGCCGGCTCGCCGACCGGCTCGACGAGCTCCTGCCGAAGCTCGCCTACGAGGTGCGCCTGTCGCCCGGCGGCGAGCTGGAATGGCGCGACGGCGACGCCGTGCTCGCCTCGGAGCCGGGCGCCGGGCCGCTGCGCCGGGCGTGGATCGGCTTCCTGTCGCTCTTGCCGATCGAGTGGCTGCTCTAGAATCGCGAGCTTGGCTCTCTCCTTCAAATTCAAGTTCGCGCGCATCTCCTGGCGCGACGCCTGGGCGACGCTGATCCCGGTCGCCCTGCTCGTCGTCCTCGCGCTTTGGATCACGCTCAAGTTCGTGCAGCCGGCGCCGCCCGATACCATCATCATCGCCAGCGGCCCGGAAGGCTCGAGCTTCGCCAGCTTCGCGCAGCGCTACCAGAAGATCCTCGCGCGCCAGGGCGTGAAGCTGAGGATCGTGCCCTCCGAAGGGTCGCTCGACAACCTGAAGCGCCTCGCCGACCCGAAGCACGCGGTGGACATCGGCTTCGTCGCCGGCGGCCTCGCCGGCCAGGTCGAAGGCAGCGCCGAGCTCGACTCCCTCGGCAGCATCTTCTACGCGCCGGTGTACGTCTTCTACCGCGCGCCGAAGCCGCTCCAGCGCCTTTCCGCCCTCGAGGGCAGGCGCATCGCGCTCGGTCGCGAGGGTAGCGGCACGCATGTCCTCGCCGCCGCGCTGCTGCGCGCGAACGGCGTCGACGAGAAGAACAGCAAGTTCGTCGAGCTCGACGGCAAGGCCGCCGCCGACGCGCTGCTGAAGAAGGAGGTCGACGCCGCCTTCCTCGCCGGCGACTCGGCCGCCTTCGCCACCATCCGCGACCTGATCCGCACCGACGGCATCCGCCTGTTCGACTTCAACCAGGGCGAGGCCTACGTCAAGCGCTTCCGCTACCTCACGCGGCTCGACCTGCCGCCCGGCACGCTCGACCTCGGCAAGAACCTGCCGCCCGAGACGCTCACGCTGCTCGCGCCGACCGTCGAGCTGGTCGCGCGCGAAAGCCTCCATCCCGCGCTCTCCGACATGCTGATCGAGGCGGCGCGCGAAGTGCACGGCCGCTCGACCCTGTTCCAGAAGGCGGGCGAATTCCCCGCCCCGCTCGAGCACGAGTACCGCATCAGCGACGACGCGCAGCGCTACTACAAGTCGGGCAAGACCTTCGCCTACCGCCACTTCCCGTTCTGGGTGGCGAGCCTGATCGACCGCATCGTCGTCGTGGTCGTGCCGCTGATGGTGATCCTGATCCCGGCCTTCAACATCGTGCCGCGGCTGTATCGCTGGCGCGTGATCCAGCGCGTCTACCGCCGCTACGCCGAGCTGATGGCGCTCGAGCGCGCCGCCTTCAACGACCCCGACCGGAAGGAGCGCGCCGAGCTGCTGCGCCGCCTCGACAAGCTGGAGGAAGCCGTCATCAAGCTGCGCCTGCCCGGCTCGTTCGCCGACCAGGTCTACCTGCTGCGCAACCACATCGGCTTCGTCCGCGCGCGGCTCTCGCAGGCGAGCGCCCAGTGAAGGCCGCCTTCCTCCGGCGCTTCGGGCCGCCGGAAGTCCTCGAGTACGGCGAGCTGCCCGACCCGGCCCCCGGCGCCGGCGAAGTGCTGATCGACATCCACGCCGCGAGCGTCAACGCCGCCGACTGGAAGATGCGCTCGGGCCAGTACTCGGCGAAGATCGCCTTCCCGCACGTCCCGGGCCGCGACTTCTCCGGCGTGGTCGCCGCGCTCGCCAAGGACGCGCGGGACTTCAAGGTCGGCGACGCGGTGTTCGGGGTGTGCGAGGTGCCGCGCGAAGGCGCCTACGCCGAGAAGATCGCCATCCGCCAGGCCATCGTCGCCCGCAAGCCCGACGCGCTCACGCACGTGCAGTGCGCCGCGATCGGCCTGGCCGGGCTCACCGCGCTCGTTTCGCTCGAGGACACGCTCGAGCTTCGCGCCGGAGAGACGATCCTGATCCACGGCGGGGCCGGCGGCGTCGCGGGCTTCGCCATCGCGCTGGCGAAGCATCTCGGCGCGCGCGTCATCACGACGGCGAGCGCGGCGAACCACGACTACGTGCGCTCGCTCGGCGCCGACCAGGTCGTCGATTACCGCACGCAGGATTTCACGCGGCTCGTCTCGAACTGCGACGCGGTGTTCGACACCGTCGGCGGCGAGGTGACCCTGCGCAGCTTCGGCGTCCTGCGTTCCGGCGGTCGTCTGGCGACGATCGCGGCCGGCGGCTCCGCACCGCCCTCGCCGCGGCTCGATGTCGCTTCGCTTCGCCCTTCGGTCGGTCGCGACCGCCCTCACCTCGAGCGCGTCGCCGAGCTCGTCACCCGGCGCATCGTCCCGCTCCCCGCGATCGTCGAATACCCGCTCTCCGACGCCGCGGGCGCTCACCGCGTAAGCGAAGCTCGCCATTTGCGCGGCAAGCTGGTGCTGAAGGTGCGGTGAACTCGCGCCGAGGCGTCTAGCCGTCTACGGCTGCCTCGTCCACTCCCGCAGCTCGATGCGGTTGCCCTCCGGATCGCAGATCTCGGCGCGGGCGTAGGTGGGGCGCTTGATCGGGCCCCACACGGGCTCGATGCCCTTGCCTTTGAGCAGCGCGAGCGCGCGATCCATGTTTTCGACTTCGAGCGCCATCATGCGGTAGCCGAGGTGCTCGCCGGACTCGCGCGGCGCGAGCTTCTTTTCCGGGTAGGTCATCAGCTCGACGGTGGTGCCGCCGAGCTCGAGGTAGACGAGGTCGAGCGGGCCGTGCGGGGTGCCCGGCACGCGGTCGCGGTGACGGACCTTGAAGCCGAGGACGTCGGTGTAGAACGCGACGGTACGCTCGGGCTGCGCGGCGAGGAGCTCGATGTGATCGATGCGCTTGAACATGGATCGCTCTCCTAGCGGCCGCCGCGCTTCACGAACTCGATCGAGGACTTGAAGAGCGCGAGGTCCTTGTCGTACTCCGCTGCGTCAGCGCGGTCGATCTGCAGCCACTCGCGCGTCGCGGCGGCGGAGAGGTTGCCGGGCTGGAAGGGCGAGACGTCGGCGCGCGAGAACTGCAGGTTGGTGACCTCGGTCGCCGGAAGGCGGATGCCGAGCGCGCCGTCGCGGCCGATGCAGGCGAACATGCGGTCGGAGACGAAGTAGGCGTCGAGGTCGTTCAGCTTCTTCGCGACGACCCCCGGCAGCTTGAGCAGGACGGCGTCGATCTTGGCTTTGCGGTCGGGGTCGGTCATGATGGCATTCTGCCTTTTCCGGGAGGAAGAATGAGGACGGCAATCGCAGCTTTCGCCTGCCTGGCGGCACTTGGCACGGCGCCCGCCGCGGCGCAGACCTGGCCGACGAAACCCGTCCGCATCATCATCGCGCAGGCGCCTGGCAGCGCCACCGACGTGATCAGCCGGGTGGTCGGCAACCGCCTGTCCGAGGCGCTCGGCCAGCCGATCGTGGTCGAGGCGCGGCCGGGCGCCGGCGGCATGCTCGGCACCGAGGCGGCCGCGCGCTCGGCACCCGACGGCTACACGCTGTTCATGGCGAACAACTCCACCCACGGCTCGAACCCCGCTCTCTATGCGAAGCTGCCCTACGACGCGGTGGCCGACTTCGCGCCGATCACGCTCGTCGCCTCGGTGCCCTACGTGCTGGTGGTCGACCCGTCGCTGCCGGCGAGGAACGTCGACCAGCTGATCAGGCTGGCGAAGTCGGCGCCGGGCAGGATGAACTTCGCCTCCGCCGGCAACGGCAGCACGCACCAGTTCTGCGGCGAGCTGTTGAAGTCGATGGCGCACGTCGACCTGGTGCACGTGCCCTACAAGGGCTCGCCGCCGGCGATCGCCGGCCTGCTCGGCGGCGAGGTGCAGCTCATGTTCGCCAACCTCACCGACATCGGCTCGCAGCTGAAAGCCGGCAAGGTGAAGGCGCTCGCCGTGACGACGGCGAAGCGCGCCCCGCTGCTGCCCGAGGTGCCGACGCTGGAGGAGGAAGGCCTGCCCGGCTTCCGCATCGAATCGTGGTTCGGGCTGCTCGCACCGGCCGGCACGCCGCCGGCGATCGTGGCGCGGCTGAACGCCGACACGCTGAAGGTGCTCGCGCGCGACGACGTGCGGCAGACGCTCGGCGCGCAGGGCCTCGAGCTCAGGCCGGGCACGCCCGAGCAGTTCGCCGAGCACATCAAGAGCGAGATCGCCAAGTTCACGCGCATCGCGCGCGCCGCCGGAATCAAGGCCGAGTAGCGGTCCCGCAGTTCGAACAGGAGAGGGGATTCATGAAACGCATCGCGGCGGCAGCACTGATGGTTCTCGCCACACTCGCCGGACAGGCGCTCGCGCAGCAGGCGGGCCCCTGGTACGGCGGCCTCTCGGCGGGCACCTCGAGCGCGAGCATCGACAGCGGCGCCCTGCCCATCGCCGGCGCGCCGGCGACCAGCCTGTCCAAGGACGACTCCGACACCGGCTTCAAGATCTACGGCGGCTACCGCTTCAACCGCCACTTCGCGCTCGAGGCGGGCTACACGGACCTCGGCACCTTCGGCGCGACGCGCACGGTGCTCGCCTCGCCCGGCGGCACGCTGCGCGCCGAGACCAAGGTGAGCGGCGTGCACTTCGACGCGGTCGGCATCCTGCCGCTCGCGGAGCGCTTCTCGCTCTTCGGCAAGGTCGGCGGCTACTACAACGAGGTGAAGACGACGCTCTCCACCACAGGCGGCGTGTCCCTCTTGCCCGGCGTGGCGGCCAGCCGCAGCCACAGCGACGTCAACCTGAAGTACGGCATCGGCGCGGGCTTCGACTTCACCGAGCGCTTCGGCCTGCGCGCCGAGTGGGAGCGCCACAGCGACCTGGGCGACACCAGCACCACCGGCACGCAGGGCGACGTCGACCTCGTTTCGGTCGGCGTCGTGTTCCGCTTCTAGTTGGAGACGGCGGGCGGAGCGGCGGCGCCGTCGGGCCCGAGCACGGTGCGCACCGCCTTCATCACCACGTCGATCTGGAACGGCTTGGTGACGTAGCCGTCGGCGCCGCCGTGGATGCCCTTCAGCACGGCGCTGCGGCTCGACTCGCCGGTGAGCATGATCACCGGCACGGTCTTCAGGAGCGGGTGCTGGCGGATGCGGCCGAGCACGTCGAAGCCGTCGAGGTCGGGAAGCTGCACGTCGAGCAGCACCACGTCGGGGGCGGCGGGCCGGCGGAACGCCGCGACGACTTCCGCGCGGTTCGCCGCGATGACGGTCTCGATGCCCTCGAGCTTGAGGTAGGTCTTCAGCAGCTTGCCGAGATCGGGATCGTCCTCGACCACGATGGCGACCGGGCGCGCGCCCGAGGCGCGGCTGCGCGCGCTGTCGGAGCGCCGCGCGATGCTCACGAAGTAGCCCTGGTCCTTGAGCGAGGAGACGCCTTCGGCGATCTCGCCCGAGGAGAGCGCCGCGCCGGGCGCCTTGCCGGTGAGGGTGAAAAAGTCGCCCGGGTCGATGCCGCCGTAGCCGGACTCGGCGCCCGCTGCCGGGCCGATCAGGCCGCCGGCGAGCAGCTCGGCGAGCGCGGCGCGCACCGCGTCGGGCGCCATGCCGGGCGCCGAGCGCGCGACCTGCGCGACGCTCGCCTTGCCGTCGACCAGCACCAGCACCTTGAGCGCCTCGCGCGCGAGCCCGGTCTCCGAGGCGCGCAGCTCGGCGTTGCCGCGCGGCGTCAGCGCGAACACGTCGGCGTCGACGACCTCGGAGACTTTGGGCACCGGCATGCGCCGATGCTACCCGGCCTTCACTGACGCCGGGCTGACAGTGCCGCCCGCTACCTCACCACCAGCGTGCCGTGCATCACCGGATGCAGGCGAACGCGGCGCCTTTCAGGCCCTTCAGCTTCGCCAGGTTGTCCTTGCCGCCGGACTTGGCGCAGCAGGCTCTTCGCGCGGAAGAAGCGCGAGCGCACGGTGGCCTCCGGGATGCCGAGGACGGCGGCGGTCTCCCCGACCGACATCTCCTCGACGGCGCGCAGCATGAACACGGCGCGGTAGGCGTCGGGCAGCGCGTGGCAGGCCTGCAGGTAGGCCTCCTGCAGCGCGTCCTCGGCCTCGCCGCCGTCGCACAGGATGGCGCGGGCGGTGCGGAACAGCATGCGGTTGTGCTGCCGCATGATTTGTTCGAACCTGGCCAGGTCTTCGGCCCGGGCGGGGGTTCCCATATCGGCATCAGATGGCGCGAGTCGCCGGCGCGTTCCCGCGCGTGGGAGAATGACCCGATGGTCGCCGTGGTCTTGAGCTCGCTCGCATTGAAAGGAGTCCTCGAGCGACTACGTCCGGAGGCGGAGCTCGGATTCGATGCGACCCAGGCGATCCTGCGGAGGCTCGCCGCCGGCGAGCGCGCCGACCTGCTCATCCTCACCGTCGAAGCGATGGAAGAGTTGCGCCGCCAGGGCCGCGTGCGCGAGGTGCGCGCCTTGGGCGGCTCCGGCGTCGGCGTCGCGGTGCGCGCCGGCGCGCCCCGGCCCGACATCAGCACGAAGGATGCGTTCCTGCGGACCCTTCTCTCCGCGTCATCCGTGGCGCACTCGAAAGTGGGCGCGAGCGGGATCTATGTCGCTTCGCTGCTGAAGAAACTGAACATCGAGGAAAAACTGAAAAGGCGGGTCATCGTGGAAAAGGGCCCCGTCGGCCTGGCCGTGGCGCGCGGCGAGGCCGAGCTCGGCATCCAGCAGCTCTGCGAGCTCGCGCCGGTGCCGGGCATCGACATCGCCGGTCCGCTGCCCGGCACGCTGCAGGTCTACACGCACTTCGCCGCGGGCGTCGTGACCGGCGCGGCGGATCCGGCGGCAGCGGCGGCCCTCGTCGATCTTTTGTGCGGCGCCGCGGCGCGCCAGGCGATGCGCGAGGGCTGGATCGAGCCGGCCGGCGAGCAAAACAGAGGTTGAGATCGGGCGCGCGCCGGCCTAGTGTGGCCTCTCCTACCAGAGGAGGAGCCATGAAAAGAACGCTGGCACTCATCGCGGGCGCCGTGCTCGCGATCGGGGCGCACGCGCAGCAACCGGCGCCGAAAGTCCTGAAGATGCAGTCGTCGTGGCCGGCGGGCATCGCGGCGCAGGACCATTTCCGCATCTTCGCCGACCGCCTCGACAAGATCAGCGGCGGCAACGTCAAGGTGGAGGTGCTCGCCGCCGGCCAGATCGTGCCCGCCTTCGAGGTGCTCGACGCCGCGAACAAGAAGGTGATCGACGGCTTCCACTCCATCCCGTACTACTGGGTCAACAAGAACCGCGCCGCGGTGCTCTTCGCCGGGCCCCCGGGAGGCCCCTTCGGCATGGACCACACCGACTACCTCGGCTGGATGTGGGAAGGCGGCGGCCACGAGCTGTGGATCGAGCTCTACCAGAAGGAGCTCAAGCTCAACCTGATGCCGTTCTCGGCGCACCCGACCAGCCCGCAAGCCTTCGGCTGGTTCAAGCGCCCGATCAAGAACCTGGCCGACTTCAAGGGCATGAAGTGCCGCCAGACCGGCATCAACGCCGAGGTGTTCAACCGCATGGGCATGGCGACGGTCAACATGCCCGGCGGCGAGATCCTGCCCGCGGCGCAGCGCGGCGTGATCGACTGCGCCGAGTGGGTCGGCGGCATCGAGGACCTGCGCCTGGGCCTGCACCAGGTCTACAAGTACCACTACACGCCCGGCATGCACGAGAACAACACCATCGGCGAGCTGACCTTCAACCTCGACGTGTGGAAGAGCCTCTCGGCGCAGCAGCAGGAGCAGGTGCGCTCGGCGCTGCGCGACGCGTTCATCAGCTGGATCGCGAAGAACCAGAAGGAGAACGCCGCCGCGCTGAAGGAGTTCCGCGAGAAGCACGGCGTGCAGGTGCTGCGCACGCCGACCGAGATCCTGGTCGCCTACCTCAAGGCCTGGGACGACCTCGCGGCGGAAGAGGCGGCGCGCAACCCGTTCTTCAAGAAGGTGATGGACTCGCAGCGCGCGTGGGCGGCGGTGAGCGTCCCCGCGAAGCGCTTCATGCAGCCGCCTTACTCGTTCGCCGCGAACTACTACTGGCCCGAAAAACCGGGCGCCAAGCCGGCAACCAGGCAGGAGGCGAAGAAGAAATCGTGAGAAAGGAGCTGCGGGTCGCCGGGCTGGCCGAGCCGATCAGCCACTACTGCGATGCTGTTCAGTTCGGCAACCTGCTGTTCATCTCCGGCGTCCCGCCCACCGACGCGGCCGGCAAACTGGTGGGCGGCGACGACGTCGCGGCACAGGCGCGGCAGGTGTTCCGCAACCTGAAGCTCGTGCTCGACGCCGCGGGCGCGAGCTTCGCCGACGTCCTCAAGGTCACCGTCTACCTGCTCGACGTGAACGACCGCGCGAAGATCAACCCGGTGCGCAAGGAGTTCTTCGGCAACGCGCGGCCGGCGAGCACGCTGATCGGCATCAGCGAGCTCGCCATCCCGGGCATGAAGGTCGAGATCGAGGCCGTCGTCGGCCTGCGCGCTTCCGGCGTGCCGGAAGCGCCGTATCACCCGGCGACGGGCTGAGCGCTACGCGGCGCGGCGCAGCGGGTCGGCGGCGAGGCGGTTGCGCGCGAGGCGCTCGTCCACCAGCGCGACGATCTCGTTCAGCGCGGTGTCGGCCTGCAGCCCGATCTGGCGCGCGATGCGCCGCACCAGCCGGTCGACGCGGTCGATGTGCAGCGCGCCGGCGAACAGCGCGCGCGCCGCGGACGAGGGCTTGCCGAGCCCGTCGGCGGCCTGCGCGTACTTGTCGAACGGCACCAGGTCGCCCGGCTGCGCGCCGAGCTTGTTGCACAGCCCGGCCACCCAGTCGTAGACCTCACGCGAGCGCGCCACGTCGTCGTGCACCGCCTCGCGGATCGGGACCATGCGGTCGGGGCGGATGCAGCGGTAGTTGCCGGCGATCAGCATCGGCCACTTGGCGAGCGGCACGAACAGCGAGTCGTGCACCTTGAGCTTGACCGGGATCTCGAGCCCGCCGAGGCGCGCCTGCTCGATGTCGGCCTCGAGCTCGCGCAGCAGCTCGGTGTGCTCCTCGGCCTCGAAGCGCGCGGCCTTGAAGTTGGTCGGCAGGCCGACGTGCAGCACGTTCTTCGGCAGGCCGGCGGGGCGGAAGGCCTGCGCGTCGGGGCTGGCGAGGGTGATGCGCGACGGGTCGAACCCCTCCCACACCGACGGATCGGCGTAGCAGCCGGCGAGCGCCGCGGTGTCGATGCCCGGGATGCGCTTGAGATAGGGCAGCGGCGGCATGTTCATGATGGCGAGGCACGGCCGGCGCGAGCGCGCGATGCGCCGCATGAGCTCGCGCACGCCGTCGGCGCCGTAGTGCGCCTCCTGCATGCCGAGGATGACCAGGTCGTAGTCGGCCGGGTCGGCGTGCTCGGGGGTGCGGGCGGTCACCTCGCCGGGCAGGAGCACGGAGGCGACCTCCACCGGCTCGCCGCCGCGCAGCGGGAAGCGCACGATGGTGCCGTCGCGGTTGATGAGCTCGGCGGTGGCGCGGGTGCAGACGAGCGAGACGGAGTGGCCGGCCATCGCCAGTTTGGTGGCGAGAAGCGACCCGTACGAGGCTCCCAGGATCAGAACGCGACGCGTTTTCATTTGCATCCTCCTGCGATGGTTTACCTGTCCGAACGGGTGGCAGTATGCGTGCCGCAAACTCGTAAATTTGACTGCGGAAATTTCACAGTGTAAATTTCACTTCAGGTTTTCACCACCCGACCGACCGCCATGAGCGCGCACACCCGAAAGAGCCACTTCCTTGGGACCAAGCTGCGCGCGCTGCGTAAGCGCAACGGGCTAACCCTCGAGGAGCTCTCGGCGCGCTGCATCCAGCTCGATACGCGCGCCGCACCGTCGGTCTCCTACCTCTCCATGATCGAGAGCGGCAAGCGCGTGCCCTCCGACGAGGTGCTCGGCCTACTGTCGCAGCTCTTCCAGCGCGAGCCGCGCTGGTTCCTCGACGGCCACCCGGAGGCCGAGGCGCCCGAGCCGTCGCAGCCGCGCGGCGCGGCGGGCATTCCGCTCGAGCCGGCGTTCCTGTTCTCGAAGGAACTGCTCCAAGCGGCCATCCCCGAGTTGCTGGCGCAGACCGGCACTACGGGACGCCAGTTCGCCCACCTCCTGATCCGTTCGCACCAGGAAATGTCGCGCAATGATTTTCCCGACCTGGAGCGCGCGGCGGAAAGCGTCGGCGAGCGCGAGTTCCCGCTCGGCGTCGACGACCTGATGCGCCTGTGCAAGCGCCACGGCCTGGCGATCCGCTGGTTCGACCGCAAGCCGCTGCTCGCGCGCGACAAGGACCGCGAGCTGCGCAGCATGGTGCGCTCGTTCTTCGAGGCGCCGGGCACCGTCTACCTCAACCGCGAGCTGCAGGACGACCCGGCGCGGCTGAAGTTCGACCTCGCCTCACACCTCGGCCACAAGGTGCTGCACGAGGGCGACGGCATGAAGTCGGCGCACGCCACCGGCGGCGAGATGGGCGGCAGCCCGGAAGGCGGCGCGCCGACCGCGGTGGCGATGAGCCCGCAGGATGTGCTGCACGCCTGGCGCGACTTCGAGTGCAGCTTCTTCGCCGGCGCGCTGCTCGCGCCGAAGGCGCCGTTCCGGCGCTTCCTCGCGCGCGAGGCGCACCGCGTCGAGGCCGGCGAGAAGATCGAGCTCACGCCGGCGGTGATGATGCGGCGGATGACCAAGGTCTCGCCCTACCCGTACTGGCATTTCTTCGATGCCTACCCGCCCGGCTACCTGCGCGCGGTCTACCGCGGCAACGGCATCCCGCTGCCTTGGGGCAACATGGCGCAGGCGACCGACCCCTGCCCGCACTGGGCGGTGTTCCGCATGCTGAACGAGACGCGCGGCCCCGACCGCGGGTCGCAGATCTCGGTGCTGCGCGACGGCGATCGCTCGCTCCTCTATTGCTGCCACTCGCGGCGCACCGGCGACATGGCCGGCAACCTGCACGTGCTCTCGGTCGGCGTCGATCTGGTGCCGGCGCTGCGCTCGCACGGTGTCGACGCCGACCGGGTGGTCGCGAGCCTGACAGACGCCTGCCTGCACCGCGGCGAGGCCAGGATCCCGGACGAGGCGAAGGAGGCGATCCGCGCGGTCGCCGCGGTGCTGAACATCGCCTGGATCGCGGACGCGCTCGCCTCCCCCGCGCGCCTCATCTGCCCGCGCAGCACCTACTGCCCGCGCGCCGGGCGCTGCGACGGCGGCGCTTCGCGCGCGCGCGAGATCACCGACGTGAGGCAGGAGATCATCGACAAGGCGCGCCGGCGCTAGGAAAAGGTGTCAGGAACCTTTTTCATCTAAGCGCCCGGCAGCGGGATGAACTCTTCGTTGTCGAGGTCGGGCAGCTTCATGCGCCCGGCGCGCCAGTCGGCCTTCGCCTGCGCGATGCGCTCCTGCGACGAGGATACGAAGTTCCACTCGATGTAGCGCTTGCCGAGCGGCTCGCCGCCGAGGGCAAGCACGATGGAAGGCTGGCTGGCCTTTAGGAATGCGCTCTTGTTCTTCTCGAAGAGAACCATTTCGCCGGCCCGCAGGACGCGTCCGTCGACTTCCACTTCTCCTGTAGCGACATAAGCAGCGCGCTCCAAGTACTCGTCCGGCAGCGCGGCGCGCGTCCCCGCGGCGAGGTCCCAGTGCACGTAGAACATCGGCGAGCAAGTCTCGACTTTGGCCTTCGCGCCGAACGCCTCGCCCGCGATCAGGCGCGCGGACAGGCCGCCCTCCTGGTGGGTCGGCAGGTCGGCCGTGCCGTGGTGGGCGAAGGACGGCGCGCGCTCCTCGTCGCGCTCGGGCAGCGCCACCCAGGCCTGGATGCCGTGCATCCGGTCGCCCTGGCGGCGGGCCTTCTCGAAGCGCTCCGAGTGCGTGATGCCGCGCCCTGCGATCATCCAGTTCACCTCGCCGGGGCGGATCGCCTGCTCCGAGCCGACGCTGTCGCGATGCATGATCTCGCCGTCGAACAGGTAGGTGACCGTCGCCAGGCCGATGTGGGGATGCGGCCGCACGTCGACCGTCTTCGGGATGCCGGCCGGGAAGTCCGCCGGCCCCATGTGGTCGAAGAAGATGAACGGCCCCACCATCCGCCCGCCGCCGTAGGGCAGCACGCGACCGACCTCGAAGCCGCCGAGGTCGCGGCGGCGCTGCGCGATGATCTCGCCGATCATCCGGCTAGGACTACAGCTTCACGCCTTCGTTCTCGATGATCCGGCGCACCGCCGGGCGCTGCAGCATGCGGTCCTTCGCGGCGGTGTAGTGCTCCATCTGCGCCACGGGCAGCTCGCGCTTCAGTCCCCACGAGTAGAACACCAGCGCATAGGGATCCAGCACGGTATAGCGGTCGCTCAGCCACTCGCGGCCGGCGTAGAGGCCGTCGATCTGCTCCAGGTAGCCGTGGAAGGACTTCTTGCCGGTCGCCTGGATGTCCGGGAACGACTCCTTGTTCGTGGCGTAGCGCTCGGGCCGGCCGATGTGGCCGTGCGCCGGGTGCACCGAGGAGGCGAAGAAGCCGATGAGCGACAGCGCCTTCGCGTCGGCGATCGGGTCGCTCGGCCAGAGCTTGAAGCGCTTGCCGAGGTACGGAAGGATCGCGGTGTTCTCGGTGAGCGGCTCGCCGCCGTCGAGGCGCAGCGCCGGCACGCGGCCAAGCGGGTGGATCTTCAGGTACTCGGGCGTGCGCTGCTCGCCCTTGGCGAGGTCCATCTTCTTCGCTTCGTACTTCTCGCCGCTTTCCTCCAGCACGATATGGGCGGCGAGCGAGCAGGCGCCGGGAGCGTAATAAAGAGTGAGCA
>Ga0335084_10003730_pt1 | contig 14937 bp, 10 predicted proteins | sample Lox_Sample_44_FD_206721 | JGI IMG/M metagenome (GOLD analysis project Ga0335084, IMG submission 206721) | Soil microbial communities from Loxahatchee National Wildlife Refuge, Florida, United States - Lox_Sample_4.4 | ecosystem: Environmental > Terrestrial > Soil > Wetlands | place: USA...
GAGAACTGGTTGCGCGGATAAGATACGGGGCGCGATTCCCAGATCAATTCCACGTTGTTCTCCCTGGCGCGATCATGGCAACTCACGCAGGAAGTCATGAACAACCGCTTGCCGTCTGCCTGTTGCGGGGTAAGTTTGTCCCAGGGAGTATCAAGCGGGATCTTCCTCAACGCGAAGGGAAAAGCAGCTGCATAGCGTTCCATATTGAACCAGCCGTTTGCCTCGGTGTGATAGCGGGTGTTTTCGGCCTTCGCGACCATGAATTCCTGCCGCACAAAATCCGTCACTGCCCCGATATCATTGGGCTTCAACACGCCGGAAAAACTCATCATGGCGGTGCCCGGACGCCCATTGGCGATGGAGGTAATCATGCGCTCCCGGCTTAGGGAATTGGGCGGGATGCCGGTGAAATCCGCCGGTTTGGGATCGAGAAAGGTTGCGGCAAGCGTATGTGCATTCCCGGAATACCCATGGCAGTAATAACAGCGAAAATTATAGATACGCCTGCCCAGTTCCAAATCTTCCAGCGTCGCCCCATTGCCGGCAACCGCTCGCTGCATCTGCGTCGGAATATCCTTCTGGCTTGAAGACGCTTCTTGCTTGGAACATCCCCCCAGCGCGGCCATGGCCGCAGCCAGCAGAACAAGCCTTTTCATTTAATACGTATTCCCTTTGCGCTCCTGGGATGGACTATTTTCCCGAGACGCATCGATTTCCTTGGCTGGATGTATGAAGTTCTCGAACACGAACTCTGCGACATCGGCGATATCCTGGCTGGTCAACACCTTGCCCCAGGCGGGCATATTGGTGCCGAGCCGGCCATTTGCAATCGCCTCGAACAGGACGGGGCGATTCAATCTTTGGCGTGATGTCTCAAGCAGGAAATCGCGCGGTGGCGGTGTGATGAAATAAGCTCGAGGGCCGTTTCCGTCGCCCTTGACCCCGTGACAAGTGAAGCAGTTCCCCATGAAGAATGCTCTGCCCTTTACGGGGTCGCCTGTCAGCCCCAACGGCATGGGCAAGGACATGTCTGCGATGGCGGTTGCAGGTTGTGAATGCGCTTTGCCTATCACCGAAACTGGAGGCGCGGATTCGGCAACAATTCTCGTGGATTCCTTTTTGGAAATGAATAACACGAGTGCCGCAACGAAAACAGCCAACACTATCGCGATCGCAGCCTTCTTCATGATTTATTTTTTCGGATTGGCACCGGACATGAATGCTTCGCGAATGAAATCAGCCATCGCTTCGATATCTCCCTTGTTGAACTGGGAACCATAGGCCATCATTGCGGTGCCTGGCCGTCCATTGGTGATGGAGGCAATCATACGTTCACGGGTCAACTCGGCAGCCACATCGGGCAAGGTAAAATCTCTCGGCGGCGGCTGCATCCGTCCCGTTGTATCCCGCGTCCCCGTTTCACCGTGGCACATCGCGCAATTCTGCATATATAAGACACCCCCACGGGTTGCCAGCAGCTTGCTGTCCGGAACCTTGTGCGTGGGTGAATTGTTGCCAAGCTTCATGAAGGTCTTGCGCACATAGTCCACGACATTCTCGATTTCCGCACTGCTGAGCTCCGATCCCCATGCGATCATGGCAGTGCCAGGACGCCCATATGTAACCGAATGAATCATGCGGTCACGGGTCAACTCAATGGCAGATTCAGGGGTGGTGTAATTCCTCGGGGGTGGGTCCAAGCCATCTTTCGCCCGGCTTTGACCATCACCCTTGTCACCATGACAGACAGAACAGTAATTGTGAAATATATATTCACCCGAACGAGTCTCGCCGGGAATAAAATGGTGATGTTCTCCAGCAATCGCATTGCCAATGCCTCCAATCAGCAGGAATATCAGCAACCACAGTGAATGGCGACTTCCAGCAATCTTGCTTTCTTCAGTCATACTTTGATTGAAATAAATCATGAATTTGAGACCTCGTATGAATTCTGGATTTTTTATTTTTAATGGAGAAACAGTTGATAATTAATTGCAGGGCAGATTTCCGCCGAATGAAAAATGGTATCATGGGCCGCAACCCGATAGCAAATGCACGGGTCATCCCTTATTACAGCGTAAGTTGCAGCTTGCATGAATTTCAATTTTGCGTGTATTCTCAAACTTTGCCTTGATTTCTAAATTGATTAGGTATGAAAATGACAAAACGACCCTTGGTATATTTTTTCGCCGCCGTTATAGCATTGGTCGGCTGCACGATGTCCGGACCTGGGAAAGTCGCCGGAAAAAAGGTTCCCGACAATCTAACTTTTCCTCCTCCGCCTGACGAACCGCGTTTTTACTTCGAACGCTCAGTACACAGCAGTTCGGATGTCAAGCCGGATACTGATACCGACGCACTCCGGCGCGCCCTGACCGGGGAGCGTGTATTCGGGATAGGCATTACCAAGCCGTACAGTGTCGCAGTGAATCACGGTCGATTGTTCGTGGGTGATACGGTACATCGTGATGTAAAAGTATTCGACTTTCCTGAGCGAAAATTCTTTCAAATTGGCGAAGATGAAGATGAGCAAGGTAATGGAAAGCTAGAATTGCCGCTGGGCATTGATGTGGACAAGCAGGGCAATCTTTATGTATTTGACGGAAAGTTAAAACAAATTCTGGTTTACAACCGGGACGGCAAATTCCTGCGCTATATCGGGAATCCGGACGATTTCGTCAAACCGGCAGGAATTGCAGTAAATCCTGAGGGAACCCGCATCTATGCAGTGGATATCGGCGGGAGCAGTTCCGATCAACACAAGGTGCTAGTGTACGATGCAAAGAGCGGCGCCCATCTATTTGACATCGGTAAACGCGGTATCGGGGATGGGGAATTCAACCTGCCACGCGATGCGACAATCGCTCCCGATGGTTCGGTATATGTCGTTGACGGCGGCAACTTCCGAGTCGAGAAATTCAGTGCTGACGGAAAGTTCATCAGCACATTCGGTTCCATTGGCCGTCAAATGGGTCAATTCTCTCGCCCCAAGGAAGCCGCGGTCGACAAGGACGGAAATGTCTATGTAGTGGATGCTGCATTCGGAAATTTCCAGATTTTCAATTCCAAGGGGGAACTGCTTCTGGCCATCGGCAACCGCTCAAATACAGACGGGCCCGCCAAGTTCTCCCTCCCTTCCAGCATCGCAGTGGATGATGATGGTCGTGTTTACGTGGTGGACCAATATTTCCGCAAAGTGGATATATTCCGCCCGGCCGCCCTTGCGGAAGAAGACGGATATATCGGTAAGAACGCGATAGACAAATATCAGAAGACCGAAGGTGAAGGGTCCCCTGCGACCGACAAGGTAGCGCCCGCTAAACCCGCCAAGGTTGAAGCGCCTGCCGAGCCCGGGAAGGATGAAGAAATCGATCCAAGCAAATAGCCTGTTTTTTCAGTTGGCGGCCATGCCACCAATTGGCTCCGCAGAGTAGGATTTTCGCTGCGCCAAAAACGGCTGAATAGGGAATGTGCAACGGGGGTTTCCCGGGAAGGTAAAAAGTACACGAGGAATCTCTAAACCTATTGCGACCCGAGCTCTTTATGCTTCAGATATCTGCGTTTAGTCACATTTAACATTTCATTTTAGCCAAGATGTGATTCATGAGCCTTTGCGACGAAGTAAAACAACATACTTTTCCAGTTCGATCTGGAATCCGTACTTTGAATTACCGAACCCAGGGTATTTTGTGCGGAATCGGGAAATCCTCAACAAAATCTGTAGCTGGCATATGCCGGCCAAATTTCCCATTAACTTATAAATTTTAGGGGGAATTTTCAGACATCGGAGGACGGATTTCCATTATTGGAAAATTGTTTACAGGAAAGCGCATGAATTGTTATATTGACCACAATATTGGCACATTTCGTGCGTCATTTAGCGGTTGAAGAACCTCCCTTGGAAACCAATATAATAAAATTCTTATAACCATATTATAATGAAATCATGTACCTACATGAAGTATCATTTGATACCGGTAAGAATTTTGATGTCACGGCTGTTTCGTGCGTTATTTGCCCTCGGCTGGCTTTATACAACAACAGTATGGGCTGCGAGCGGCTATGTTTTCAGTGCTGTGGGAAATGTCTGCATAGCCTCGGGTAAGGAGCCCTGCCATGCTGCGCAACAGAACGACGCATTTTCTTCCGATGCAACCGTACAAACCGGTGACAAGAGTGCAGTAGTTCTCAAATTCAGCGAAGGCCAGATAGCGGCCTTGCAGGCAGATACCGCATTCCGTATCAAAGAGCATGCTTACTATGTTAATAGCAATGGCGACGAAAAGAACAATATCGTTATTTCCAACTTCACAGGCGGGATGCGTTTCATAACCGGGGCAGTCAGCCGGGACGGTCAAAAAGCATTCCGGCTTTCAACACCTAACGCAACCATCGACATTCACAGCACAGAACTCTTGGTGGCCACTATAAACGATACTCTCTACATCCAGGTCATATCAGGCAACGTTAGCATGGCCAATAAAGCTGGCATAGCCGTTTTCACAGCTGGGCAGGCGGGTTTGGCCGCGTCTCCCAATACGGTGCCGACAGCGATCCCTCCAAGCGCTTTGCCGAAAGACATATTCAGCCAACTTGAAACGATCCCTACTCCTTCGCCCGGAATAAAAGCCGCCCTTAATCGGGACGACGAGCCCAATTATTTTCTCTGCGACTTTTGCACCGGCCCCACCCACGATGCAGCCCATATTCCCGCGACCGAGGATTCGAATGATACTGTCATGGGTGACGCCACCATGTTCGGCAAGCACAACCTCACCCCCACTGGCTCCAATACCGGGGAGATCTGCGCCTTCTGCCATACCCCTCAAGGATCGGAATCCAGTGTTGCAGTCCCGCAGTGGAACCGGAGCGTTTCACCCCTGAGCCCCTACCGGGCATTTTCAACAATGGGTGGGGCTACAGATGAAGCGTCCGGCTCGATATCCATGGCTTGTCTTTCCTGCCATGATGGCACGCAGGCACCGAATATCGTGATTAATACGCCGGACAACAAACTGGATGTGCCAAGCGATGAGGTTGTCTATATCGGCAACGATCTGAAAAACCACCATCCTGTCGGTATGCCGTACGCCGGGGGCAAACAGAACCAGAACGCGCCGGATGTGCCTCTGGATCCGATCGCAGCCTATACCCAGTTGGAGATCTTCAATCGCTATACCTCGATTGCGGGCAATAGATTCATGTTCTGGAACAGGCGCGGACTTTTCAGAATGAACGACATCTATGCCCGCGAGGATGTGGGCGATTTCAGCAAGCAGGGTTACTTCGACAACCCCGACGTCGGCAAGGGGGGATTCAATAAAAGTACCTACAGCGGCACCGGCAATGGCACGGTATGGTGGGTAGAGACCGCAAATTCCAAAACTGGCCGACAGAAAACTGATCTATATCTGTTCACGCGCACCGACAAGATCGATTCCATACCCAGCGAATCCACGCAGAACCAACCCTATGTCGAATGCGCCACGTGCCATGATCCCCATAGCACCAACCCGACGTTTCTGCGCCTGCCCGGCGGCAATGCCCGCAGCCAGGTTTGTCTGACCTGCCACAACAAGTAACCCTTGCCTCTCCTGATGAGAGGTACTCTAGTTACAAATATCATCCAGTTGTTCTTGTATAAGCACTTCGGTCATGCCGCCAAATTCACCCTGCCAGACTTACCCCAGGTTCGATCAATAAAATGAACAAGCAGCGCCCACCGTCTTCTCCCATTCTTAAGAATATTCCAAGGATATTCTTCCTATTTATGGGATACCTCTACCGCAATGATAAAATATGTCAATAATAATCAATTACATAATATATTGGCACACTATGTGCTCGATTAAGCTCGCAATATCATGTATGAGCGATAGTGCAGATAAATTAAGAAATGAAGCTCTAAGTTCATTTTCCTAAACTTTAATAAGGACTCACTAAATGAAAACATCATTCACTTCAATCGCCAAAGTAGCAGGTAGTTTGGCGCTGATGGCAGCAAGCAGCGCAGCTATAGCCAGTGTTTCCAACACTGTGCACAATTTGAGCGTGACGGGAGAAGGCTCTCACATGACCGGGGCCAATGGCACAACCGAAATCTGCATATTCTGCCATACACCCCACGGTGGCAATCAAGCCGTCAACGCCCCGATCTGGAACCGTTCCGTATCAAGCACTGGCGTTTATACCCGTTTCAGCAGCCTCGGCCGCATCACCTTTGATGCTGAAGAAGCTCCTGTCGGCGGCGTTTCGATCGCCTGCCTTTCCTGCCATGACGGCACCCAGGCTCGTAACGCAGTCATCAACGGACCCGGTTCCGGACCGAACAGCAACACTGTGACCACGGACGCCGGTACAGCGACCTGGCTGGATGGTACAGAAGCATCCACTGCCTATCTGAGCGCGTTGGCAGCAAGCGATAACGGTACATTGAGCGGCGACCTGATCTACTTGGGTACCGATTTGCGGAACGACCACCCGATCAGCATGCAATACGGCGGCGGCGGCTACACAATAGCAGTCGGGGCTGGCACTGGAGTCGGAACAGCTACCAACGATCCTGACTTTGCTTCGTTCCAAGCTGCCGGCTCTGGCGGTTATGGTGCTACAGCTGCTAATCATGCGCCTACCACCAGCACAAACCCGCCAGCCGTGGTTCCAACGGGTATCGCAACCGGCTCGGTTAACTTCAACACCAAGAGCCAAATGTTCTATGTGGATACCGGTACACCAGGCTATCAGGCTACCGACTTCCCGCTTTATACTCGTACCGATGGCGCAAACTCGCCAGGCGCCGAGCCGATGGTGGAATGCGGCACCTGCCACGATCCTCATAGCTCCAACGTAACCTTCCTGCGTCTACCGGGCGGCAACACCGGCAGTCAAGTTTGTCTGACTTGCCACGCCAAGTAATATAGGAAGCAGGCAGCATTACCCAGCAATGGGTGAGCCGGACGGTGCAACGTCCGGCTCTTTTTTTGTCGGAATTATATTGATTCTCCTTGATTTGACCAATATTGAAATCGAATCGATACCGCGCGAGGGCATTTGACAGAGATAACAGTACACACTATGCTCAGAATAAATTGTGAAATGTTCCCCCGGTTGAAAATGCATCATGTCCTGACACGACAGCCTTCAAACGGCTTATTTCAACTTGCCACCTTAGAACTAACGGAATCATTAAATTAGAGAGGCGTACATAGTGAAAGCTGAAAGAAACCGCACCATCCAAAATATCTATTTATCCTTGGCGCTGTTCGTCGGGGCGACACCGCTTTGTATGGATGCCTTTGCCGCCAATCCAACCGCCAAAGGCAATGATGCCAAAGCGGCTCAGGCCCCAAATACCGCTCCGGTTTTCGCTACAGTAGGGAAAGACGTGATCACCTGGCGCGAATACCGCATTGAATTGAACCACAAGGCAAAAAACCGGTTCTTTCATGGAAGACCGAGCAACGATGTACTTGCCGCATTTCAGCGTGAAGTCGGGAATACAATGGTCGACAATCTGCTACTGTTGCAGGAAGCCAAGCGACGAAAATTGAAACCCGACAATGCAGCCGTCAAGGAGGAGTTGCAGAAGTATGATCAGCGCTATGCCAACGATCCAAAATGGCCGGAGGCCCGCAAACGGGTGTTGCCTAAAATTACCCAGCAGCTGCAGGATGACAACCTGCGATACCAACTGGAAACGCTTGTGCGCAATGTGCCTCCTCCCACGACGAAACAGCTGCGTGATTATTTCGATGCGCATCCGGACAAGTTCACGTCGCCTCCGCAGAACAAGGTCTCAATTATCCTGATCAGGGTGGATCCCTCCTCTACCGATGAGGAATGGCGCAAGGCCATGGAAGAAGGTGATGGTTTGGTCAAGCGGCTACGCGGCGGCGAGGATTTTGCGAAGATGGCGCACGAATACTCCGGGGACATTACTGCTGAAGATGGAGGGGACATGGGCTATTTGCATACCGGTATGCTACCCGGACTTCCCGAGCAAACCATAAGCAAACTCCAGCCGGGCGAAACCTCAGACCCTGTCAGACTGATGGAAGGTGTGGCGATTTTTCGCCTGATTGACCGAATACAGCCACCTCCACTCGATTTTGAAGCCTCCAAACACCGCGCTAAAGAGTTGTGGCTAAATGAAGAAAGCGATCGTGCGTGGAACGATCTCAAAGCGAAACTCAGGAAACAGACCTCCATTCACATTGATGAGTCGCGGTTCTTGCCTCTTGCCTCCGCTTCTGAAAAGCCCGATAAAAACGTCGGTGAAGCTTTGCCCGAAAAAAAATGAAACTTCCAGTCAGGGCTGCCATTCAACCCTGACTGTACTTTCCCCAGACAAGATCATGGCCGCAACGAATCCAGGTTCATTCAACGTTGGATAATGCCGTAGGCGCGCAACCTACCGCGAAATCGAGTTTCACCAGCTCTGACATAATTGCAGAATAATCGCCAAAACAAGCTGCAATCCAGTAAAAGCAAATAACTACAAGTACTTGGGGGTTGATATCGTCAAACGCTTTGAGGGCCAGGAGCGATGTGATCGATAACCCAAATGATTACTATCCGTTGCGCCAAATTCATGCCGCACTAAGTTGCCTGTTGATAGCCCAGCTTTGCTATACTGGGGAAAAGAATATTGGCTTTTAAAATCATAGGGGAACATGCAGTTTTTGACTGCCACAGTCAATCCGCTCAACACTTAAGAATTGCGACAACCGATAGGGCAAAAACTGATGCAATCTGTTGCACGAAACTTGCATATATCCTTCAAACTAATGGAGTTTCAAACAAATACTCTTGTGCTTTCGCGATATTGACGCAAATTTAAGAAATGCTTACATCACAACGGGCAAGTAAAGGAGCAGAAGGCGCTGGCCGGTTTTCCAGTGTCCTTGTGATGGCGGCTTGGCTGATTATTGTATGGTCACAACCGGCATTCCCAGATGAAGAGCGGCATCTCAAACTGGCGCCTATCAGGTTTTCTTCCAATGTCGGAGGCAATCTCTACTACACATACTTGGATAACACTTATGGCAAGAACCGCATCGCATCGCAGCTGTTAGGCGTGAGAGTACTTGGCGATTTCCACGCTCGATCCTTTTTCTGGCAGCCTTGGTTCGCCCAGATATCTGGCGGTGTGCTATTCGATGCTACAGCGGATAGCACCAGTTACGGTCCGCCACCTTCCACTTCCAATTCCGGAAATGTGAGACTCACCGGCGAGGCTGCGCTGGACTTATTGAAATACAGCCGATTCCCGTTCAGGGCGCATGCCTATAAGAGTGAGGACCATACAAGTGGCACCACTAGCGGTATCAACGGCGACTATATCAATAAGGGATATGACTTAACGCAGGAATATCGTTCTCTGAGTCGCAATATTGACAGCATTGTACAATATGGCCACAACAATGGCGGGCGGGCAAGCGTCGGAACAGAAGAGGTCACAAATACGCTTGGTTTGAACCTGACATACCAACCCCACAATCTCAGCAACCAATCATTCCATTTGACCGGTACCTTCAACGACAACAGTCACCCGCTGATAGGCGACCATCTCCTTACGGATCTATTGACGCTTAACCATCTGTATTTTCCGCAGTCAGCCTTTTCGATTGCCACCATGGTCAATCAGGCAAAGTCGGACTACACTTTGCAACCAGGATCAAACCCGCAGATACATTCGGTTTATAACTCCGGCCAACTGACCAGCTTCGCATCCTGGCGACCCCTTCGACGCGGCCTGACAATGACCAGCAGCGTGCGATTGCTCAGATCCGATTACAACAATCTGGCCACCTCCACTCGCAACGATTATTCGAATTTCAATCTTGGCGCCAACTATGCTTGGTCGACACTGCTCCGCGCCTACGGAAGCGTCAATGTCTACGACGACAATTTCGGCATTCAAACTGTATCCACCATTGCAGCGCTGGACGCGTCGAAAGGTTTCGGAGAGGATCAAGCGATCAATCTAGGCGGTTTCCATTACTCCCGATATGCGAGCGCCAATATTTCAAATGCGACCGTCACCACGAACAGCAACCTTACCAACCCTTCAGGCGGCGCAACTCAAACCCGCACCACCAGTGCGCAGAGTTTGGGGCTCAATCTCGGCCATGCATTGGACAAACGCACCAGTCTTGACGGCGGCTTCATGACGACAAACCTGAATCAGAGATTAACCGAGGTGCTGAGCTCGAGATATACCCCTCATACGCATCTTTCCAGTTCTGCCTCGACGTCGTGGAACCGTTCGGAGGGCAGAGCAAATACGATATTTACCCTGCGTGCAACCGACTCGCGTGATCTAACCGGGTTCGAGTATTTTTCCCAAATGATCAACTTGCAGGCTTCACGACATATCAATTTGTTGCATAACCAAGCGATGGACGGCAATTTGACCGTACAGACAACGCGAGGGGGCTCCCGATATGGTTCAAGTGAATTTAGGACCTCTCCCAGCGCCAACCTGCACTATGGCAACCAACGCTTGTTTTCAGTCAGGAACATGACTTTCGACTCGAATCTGCAAATTACTGCAGCTGATATCGTGTCAGCCCAGAATTCAAATCCGCTAATGTTATCGACAACCAGCACGGCAAGGACGTCATGGGACAACAGATTGGAATATACTATCGGTCGATTGAGAATCAAGCTCTATTCGCATATTGCAGTGGTTAACAATGACATAGAAAGCACGTTGTATTTCAACGTTAATCGTCAATTCTAAAGCAGAACGGTGTTCCAATAATTTGCACGCCGGCAACCGCCATATCATATCCTGAGTATCTGGCGAATTGAACAAATGCTACTACATGCCCTAACCCAACCTGAATAGACAAAATATGACAAAGCAGGGCGCTCCCTGCCTGTTTGATCTGTCTCATCCGACAAAGTGAAATGCCTGAAATTGATCTTGGATGGCCATCGATCAAATATTTTGGCAATTCATAATATTTGAATCGAATATGTATGAAACGATGTATTGCTGAACAATTTATCGCGGCATGTTTGCTGCTTTGCGTTGTTAAGGTCAGTTTCGGTGCCGAACCGGCTTCCAACGATGAATCATCTTGGCTTCCCCTTACGCAAGACGATCTGCATGATCCCCAGGATTTGGCGCTGCATCTACTGCAAAATCCTGCAAAAGCGCTGTCCTTGTTGCCGCGCGATGGCAGCGGCGATCAAGTCAACTGGGTCCACGCGATCGAGAATGGCTTTATCAAGCCGCGCATCAGCCTCCATTCGGGCACCCAGCCCGAGGTACTGGACTTGAACATATTGTTCCCCAATACCGGCGAAATGGACCCCGTGGAATTCCCGCACCGGCAACATACTGAATGGCTGGCATGCAGCAACTGTCACGAAGAAATATTCAAATACAAGGCTCATGCCACCAAATTCGGCATGTTTGATATTCTGAACGGCGAGTATTGCGGTCGCTGCCACGGGGCGGTGGCTTTTCCTCTGACCGAATGCAAGCGGTGCCATAACGTGCCGCGCACACCTTCTACAAGACCTGCAAAGGCCAATTGAATGTTACGAAATATCGGATACCAGTCATCATTTTCCTGCCGCCTGCTCGATGGAATGTTGTTTCCGGCCTTGCTTATTCTTCTTGTTTCACCACCCGCGAGTGCCGAATACGGAGATGTGATAATCAACAAGCGAGCGGAAAAAGCCGGTATGCGCCCAGTGATCTTCCCACACTGGTTTCATCGTATCCGCTACACGTGCAACGTATGCCACGCTGAAATCGGATTCAAGATGCGCTCGGGTGGCAGTGATATAACCATGGCAGAAATCAGGGATGGAAAATTCTGCGGTGCCTGCCATAACAACAAGATCGCGTGGGGACCCGAGAAATGCAATTTGTGCCACTCCGGACTCCCCGGACTTGCCAGCGGAACACACGGCGGAAATGCTACAGGAGGTCCCGGTAAATTGTGATTCATTCAATAGACCCCGAGAAACATCAATGCAATCGTTTTGAATCGCATCTAAGCCGAAATCTCGATATTGCATTTGACCCACATTTTGTACGTCAAGGATCTATAGCGTTCCTAGGTTATTATTATGTGGATACAATTAACACATGTTTGATGGGCCATGGATAGGGGTATAGTCTCGTATCTGCGAAACAGGCCGAAAGCAAACGAATTTCCAAGGGTAATTAAATGGCATGGCAGATTATCTGCTCCAGTGACAACTGTATATGCCGCATAACCTGAACCCGCGAGTGCAGATGATATTGATTGCATCCCCGCCATTATTCTTTGGTAAATTATGAAAAATTTTTGCAATTCACTTCTGTTTGCACTGCTCGGCCTAGCCTTGTTCGTGGCAGGTTGCGCAGACAATCATCTCGTAATGAATCTTGCCGACACCGGTCAAGGTTACGTACCGAAGGTATGGCCTGAACCTCCGGATATCCCCCGCTACCGATATGTGGGCGAGTTGACCGGGGAGGAAAACTTCCGGCCGGATAACTGGGCAAACCCCGGTACCGCATCAAAGGTATTCGACTGGCTGGTGGGTTTGACCGGTCTCAATTCCGAACCGGTCGTGCTGGTACGCCCGCAGAGTGGAACAGTAGATGCAGAAGGTCGAATCTATGTCACGGATATTGGCCGCGGCGCGGTATTTGTATTTGACAAACCCGCCGGGCAACTGGAAGTTTGGACTATGGCAAACGGGATCACCCAATTCAAGGCTCCGATCGGCATCGCTCAGGGAGCAAACGATGAGATTTTGGTCGCAGATGCCGATCTTCATAGCGTCTTCCGTCTGGACAAGAAGGGCAAACCTTTGGGCGAGTTCGGCCAGGATATTCTGAAGCGGCCCACAGGTCTTGCGCGTGATGGGGCACGAGGCCGTGTCTATGTTGCCGATACCCATGCCCATGACATCAAGGTGTTCGACGACGATGGCAAACTGCTGAAAGTAATCGGTCGGCGTGGCGAAGGTGATGGGGAATTCAACTTCCCTACTTTCCTGACCTTTGCAGCAGACAAACTTTATGTTACGGATACGCTGAACTCGCGCGTCCAGATATTCGATGCCGAAGGAAAAATGATAGAAAAATTCGGCAAGCTCGGTCTTTATGTAGGCGATCTGGTGCGCCCCAAAGGTGTGGCCGTGGACAGTGTCGGCGATATTTACGTGATAGAATCTCTCTATGATAACTTGTTGGTTTTCAACAACCAAGGCAAGGTTTTACTCGGACTGGGCGGCAGTGGGAAGGGGATAGGCGAGTTCTATCAACCGACCGGGGTTTGGGCCGACAGTCAGGATCAAATATACATTGCCGACATGTACAACGGCAGAATCACGGTATTGCAATTTTTGGGAGCACAGCAGCAATGAACCGCCCCTACCATTTGCTGAACGATATACGGCAAAGCTGTTCTTTGTCACAAGCCGTTATTTTCCTAAGCTTTGCCGTGTTGCTGGCGGCGGGTTGCAATGCCTTTGCCAGCATCATCGACAGCAAGCATAATCTTTCCGCAAGCGGTACTGGCTCCGTCAAGGCAACCAGCGAGAAGCAAGTATGCGTGTTTTGCCACACACCGCACGGGGCCAACCAGAGCGCCGGATCACCGTTATGGAACCATGCTCTGTCGGACGCGACTTATGTACCTTACTATTCACTTTCCCTGGATGCGAACCCTCTACCGGGCCCGCCGGGGGCCAGTTCCAAGGTGTGCCTATCCTGCCATGACGGCACCCTGGCGGTCGGGACCGTAGGTGTACTTAACGGTAAAACCAACGTCACCATCGCCATGACCGGCACCGGCACGGGTGGCGTCATGCCGGAAGGTTCGGGAGCGACAACCGGCTACACGCGCAATCTGGGCATAGACCTGTCCAACGATCACCCGATTTCCTTCAACTATGACGCCACCCTCGGCGGTGTCGGAGGTACCGACGGTGAACTGCGTGCGCCTCCGGTCATGGATGGGCCCATTACAGTCGTCGGCAACCGCACGGCCAGCGTTAAAAAACCAACCTTTCCATTGGAAGGTAACCAGGTGCAGTGCATCACCTGCCATGACCCCCACATCTCCACCAGTGTTTCCCCCAAGTTTCTGCGCGGAAACCGCCTTCAGCAGTTGCAACCGCCAACGGGCGGACTCTTCATGGCTTCCAACGACATCATGTGCATAGCCTGTCATGACAAGGCGGGCACAACCTGGTCGAATTCCGCCCATTCCAATCAGTCTGTAGCGGATGAAACGTACCTCGACATCGAGGCCGATAGGCGGGAATTTCCCCATGCCACGGCGGTGTGGCAGGCGTCCTGCCTCAACTGCCATGACTCCCATACCGTGCAAGGATCCAGAAGGTTGTTGCGAGAAGGGACTGACAGCCTCGCCATCCCCAAGAGCGGCGGCAACCCCGCACTGGAACAAACTTGCTACCAGTGCCATAGCCCGAACGGCATAAGTGTCCTTAGCCAAATTGCCCCGGCTAACGATGTCCCCGACATCAAGAGCGATTTTGATCTGGCCATCCACATGCCGATCGCCAACCAGCCCGAGACACACGACATCGGTGGCAACTTCGATGACAGCACATCAGCCGGCACCGGTCACCTGGCCAGCGGGACGACCGGTCGCTGCAATACCTCCGTGGATCAGTGCGGCAAGGACTTCATGGAATCTGAAGCTTTACTTGGCAAAGCCAGCGCCGGGGGAATTATCACCAATCGCCACACAGAGTGTACCGATTGTCACAACCCGCACCGCGCGACCAAAAATCGTCTGTTCAACGCGGATTCGGCCACTCCGGACGCGGCCGGAACTCACAAACATCAAATCGTCGCCGGAGATTCGCAACCGCACGACAACATCATATCCGGGTCGTTGCGCGGGATAACCGGGGTGGAGCCGATATATCCATCAGCCGAGTTTGGAGTCGTAC
>Ga0335084_10003731_pt1 | contig 14936 bp, 15 predicted proteins | sample Lox_Sample_44_FD_206721 | JGI IMG/M metagenome (GOLD analysis project Ga0335084, IMG submission 206721) | Soil microbial communities from Loxahatchee National Wildlife Refuge, Florida, United States - Lox_Sample_4.4 | ecosystem: Environmental > Terrestrial > Soil > Wetlands | place: USA...
CACCGCCTCGTAACAGTCCATCAGGTCCTCGCGCTCGCGGAAGCAGTACAGAAACACCGTCATCGCGCCGATGTCCAGCCCATGCGCGCCGAGCCACAGCAGATGGTTCAGGATGCGGGTGATCTCGTCGAACATCACCCGGATGTACTGGGCGCGCAGCGGAACCTCGATGCCGAGCAGCCGCTCGATCGCGAGGCAGTAGGCGTGCTCGTTGCACATCATCGACACGTAGTCGAGCCGGTCCATGTACGGCACCGACTGCAGAAAGGTCTTGTGCTCCGCCAGCTTCTCCGTGGCGCGGTGGAGCAGGCCGATGTGCGGGTCGGCGCGCTGGATCACCTCGCCGTCGAGCTCGAGCACGAGCCGTAGCACCCCGTGGGCGGCGGGGTGCTGAGGCCCGAAGTTCATCGTGTAGTTTCTGATCTCAGCCATTCACGTCTATTGAGTCTTCTTCTCCGTATCGGCGTAATGCTCCTCGCGCACCACGCGCGGCACGATCTCGCGCGGCTCGATGCTGACCGGTTGATAGATGACGCGCTGCTGGTCCGGGTCGTAGCGCATCTCCACGTAGCCCGACAAAGGAAAATCCTTGCGGAACGGGTGCCCGACGAAACCGTAGTCGGTCAGGATGCGCCGCAGGTCGGGGTGTCCACTGAACACGATCCCGAGCAGATCGAACGCTTCCCGCTCGTACCAGTTGGCCGACGGCCACAGCTCGGTGACCGAGTCCACCACGGGCACTTCGTCATCCGCGGCAAACACGCGCAGTCGCAACCGGCGGTTGTGGGCCAGGGACAGCAGGTGGTAGACGACGGCGAAGCGCGGAGCGGTGCGCGTCCCCTCCTTATAGTTCAAGTAATCCACACCGCATAGATCCACGAGCTGCTCGAAGCGGAGCTCCGGTGTGTCGCGCAGAGCGCGGCAGACGCCGAGCAGATCCGCCGCCGCGATCTCGGCGCTCAACTCGTCGCGCCAGCGCACCAAGCTCAGCAGGCGCGAGCCGAAATGCAGCTCAAGCTGGCGGTGGAGCTCGTCGATGCGCGCGGACATGCTCGGCGGCGGGCGCCCTAGCGGGCGATGGTGTTGGTGCGGCGGATCTTGTTCTGCAGCTGGATGATGCCATACAGCAACGCTTCCGAAGTCGGCGGGCAACCCGGCACGTAGACGTCGACCGGAACGATGCGGTCGCATCCGCGCACCACGGAGTAGGAATAGTGGTAGTAGCCCCCGCCGTTAGCGCACGAGCCCATCGAGATCACCCAGCGCGGTTCGGCCATCTGGTCATAGACCTTGCGCAGCGCGGGGGCCATCTTGTTGCACAGTGTCCCGGCCACGATCATCACGTCCGACTGGCGCGGGCTGGGACGGAACACGACGCCGAAGCGGTCCAGGTCGTAACGTGCCGCCCCGGCGTGCATCATCTCCACTGCGCAGCACGCCAGGCCGAAGGTCATCGGCCAAAGCGACCCGGTGCGGGTCCAGTTGATGAGGTTATCGAGCGTGGTGGTGACGAAGCCCCGCTCGGCGATGCCCTCGATGGTCATGCACTACCTCTTGTCCGGCCCGTCTCACGCGACACCCCCTTTCTCGCCAGACCGGCTGGAGGCAGCGAAGGTTTCACTCCCACTCGAGCGCGCCCTTGTTCCATTCGTAGATGAAACCAACCACCAGGATTGCGAGGAATATCAGCATCGACCAGAAGCCAAACCAGCCGATTTCGCGCAGCACGACACCCCACGGAAAGAGGAAGGCGATTTCGAGATCGAACAGAATGAAAAGGATCGCGACCAGGTAGTAGCGAACGTCGAATTTCATGCGGGCGTCCTCGAACGCCTCGAAGCCGCACTCGTAAGGCGAGAGCTTCTCCGGGTCGGGACGGTGCACGCCGAGCAGCCGGCTCGCGCTGCCGCCGATCAGCGGCAGTGCCACGCCGATCGCCAGCCCGACGCAGATGAACATGAGGATCGGAAAGTACTGTTGCAGCATATCCCTTTCAGGGCCGATCCCGTTTCAGAGAAAGGCTCCTGCCCGAATTCCGCGACAGCGGTGCAAGAGCGCAACGCCCGCCGTCAGAGCCCCTCCACTTGGCGCGCCGCGCAGGCGCCGTGCCTTACCCGCTTCCCTCGAAGACTCGCACTCAAGCCAAGGCCCCACATTCCGGCAATACATGGTGCCGATGGTGAGACTCGAACTCACACGGCTTTCGCCACCGCCCCCTCAAGACGGCGTGTCTACCAATTTCACCACATCGGCAATTTCACCACATCGGCAATTTCACCGCATCGGCCCGGGTCGCGCCGCTCGAGGACGCGGGGCGTGCGGGCCGCCTACTTCGGAATGTCCTTGGCCTTCGAATCCCCGGTCGCCGGTGCGGGTTCAGCCGGCTTCGCTGGGACCGCGGGAGCTTCAGTGGCCGGCCGCTCGGCCGCCGGCGCGTCCATCACGCTGGCCGCCTGCGGCTTGTGGCTGATCACATAGGTGAGGCCCATGCTGGTTAGAAAGAACACGGCGGCCAGCACTGCCGTGGTGCGGCTGAGGAAGTTGGCCGAACCCGACGCGCCGAACAGGCTGCCCGAGGCACCACTGCCGAACGCCGCACCCATGTCGGCGCCCTTGCCGTGCTGTAGCAGCACGAACCCAATGACCCCCACGGCCGCCACCACGTGCACCACAAGAATCAGACCCTCGATCATCCTTCCCTCAGTGTGCCGCCGCGCGGCAGATCGCCACGAACTCGGACGCGACCAGCGACGCGCCGCCGATCAGCCCGCCGTCGATGTCGGGCATGCCGAACAGCTGTGCCGCGTTGGACGCCTTGACGCTGCCTCCGTACAGGATTCTCAAACCCTGAGCCACCTCCGCCGCCTCGTCGGCAACGCGGCCCCGGATGTGAGCGTGCACCGCCTCGGCCTGCTCGGGGCTCGCCGTCTTCCCAGTACCGATCGCCCACACCGGCTCGTAGGCCACCACACCGGAACCGAGCCCAACCGCCCCGACGCGCGTCATGACGGCGGCGAGCTGCGCATCCACCACCGCTTCGGTTTCAGCCGCCTCGCGCTGCGCCAGGGTTTCGCCAACGCACAGGATGGGTATCAGTCCAGCGTCGAGCGCGGCCCTGTATTTGAGCGCCACTGTCGCGCTGTCCTCGCCGTACAGGGTACGCCGCTCGGAATGCCCGACGATCACGTAGGCGCACTCGAAGTCGCGCAGCATCGCACCGGACACCTCTCCCGTGTACGCGCCTGAGCTGTGCTGGCTCAGGTTCTGTGCACCCCACGCGACGGGCGTGCCGCGCAACAAGCCGCGCGCCTGTTCCAGATAGGGGAAGGGCACGCACACCGCGGCCTGCATTTGAGTGAGCTTCCTGCAGCCCTCGACGACTTCGACTAGCAGCTTCGCGTTGTCCGAAAGAGCGCCGTGCATCTTCCAGTTGCCCGCGACCAGCTTTGCTCGCATCTTCCGAACGGACCGAGCCGCCGTCCTGAGTCAGACGAACCGACACCCGGCAACCCAGCGTAAAAACCTGCAAATGTTACTCTGGCCGCGAAGGCGGGTCAATTTGGCTGCGTGCTACGCCGCGCCAGACGGGGCACTGTCTCGGCTCAGCCGAAGCGGCCCGTGATGTAGTCTTCCGTCGCCTGATTCTTTGGCTTGATGAAGATCGTGTCGGTCGTATCGAACTCGATCAGCTCGCCCAAGTACATGTAGGCGGTGTAGTCCGAGACGCGCGCAGCCTGCTGCATGTTGTGGGTCACGATGACGATGGTGTAGTCCTGCGTGAGTTCAGAGACGAGCTCCTCGATCTTGGCGGTGGATATGGGGTCGAGCGCGGAGGTGGGCTCGTCGAGCAGCAGCACCTCTGGCTTCACCGCGATGCCGCGCGCGATGCACAGGCGCTGCTGCTGACCGCCCGACAGACTGAGCCCGCTCTGGTTCAGCTTGTCCTTCACCTCCTCCCACAGCGCCGCCTTGCGCAGCGCCCACTCCACCCGCTCATCCATATGCGCCTTCGACAGGTGCTCGTACAAGCGCACGCCGAACGCGATGTTGTCGTAGATCGACATGGGAAACGGGGTGGGCTTCTGGAACACCATCCCGATCTTCGCCCGGAGCAGGTTGAGATCCTGCCGGGGCTTCAGGATGTTGTCACCGTTGAAAAGGATCTCCCCTTCCGCGCGCTGGCGCGGATACAGGTCGTACATGCGGTTCAACGTGCGCAGCAGAGTCGATTTGCCGCATCCAGAGGGTCCGATGAACGCGGTCACCTCTTTCTCCGGCACATCCATGCTAATGTTCTTGAGTCCCTGGAAGTCGCCGTAGAAGAAATTGAGATTGCGGATGCGGAGCTTGGGCGCCATCGCTGTCTCCTTGCGCTTCGACTCCAGCCCAACCGTCGTTTCCATGTTCATCTTGGTCGTGAAGTTCTAATGGCTGCTCACGCGGATATCTTCTGACGGGTAAGCACGCGTGCGACGATCGACAACACCAGCACGCTGAAGGTGATGAGCAGTGCTCCGACCCACGCCAGGTGTTTCCAGTCCTCGTACGGGCTCATCGCGAACTGGAAGATGACCACCGGGAGGTTGGCAAGGGGCGCGTTCAGGTCGCTGCTCCAGAACTGGTTGTTGAGCGCGGTGAACAACAGCGGTGCGGTCTCGCCGCTGATGCGCGCCACCGAGAGCAGAATCCCGGTCAGGACCCCGGCGCGTGCAGCCCTCAGGGTGACCGAGACAATGATTTTCCAGCGCGGGGCGCCTAGCGCGGCGGCCGCCTCCCGCAGACTGTTGGGCACCAGCGAGAGCATGTTGTCGGTGGCCCGCACGATGACCGGGATGGCGATGAGCGCAAGCGTAAACGACCCGGCCCAGCCGGAGAAGTGCCCGACTCGCGCGACGTACACGGCGTACACGAACAGCCCCAGGATGATGGAGGGCGCCGACAGCAGGATGTCGTTGACGAAACGCGTCACGGGTGCGAGCCAGCTTCGCTGACCGTACTCCGCCAGATAAATACCGGCGAGGATGCCGGTTGGAGTCGCTATGAACGTTCCCACGGCGACCATCAGCAAGCTGCCGTATATGGCGTTAAGCAGCCCACCGTCGTTGCCGGGCGGCGGCGTCATCTGGACGAAGACCTTCGGGCTCAGGGCGCCCACGCCCATGAACAGCAGCGTGCCCAGGATCCAAACCAGCGCCCCCAGGCCGATCACCATCGCGACCATCGACAGGGCGAGACCGACCTGGTTCACCAAGATCCGCTTCTGGTACCGTGCCATCCGGGCTCCCTGTTCAGCCGCTCACGTCCGCTCGCCCTCGCGCCGGGCAACTCGCAGGAGCAGCAGCTTCGCCGCCGCCAGCACGATCAAGGTGATCACGAACAACAACAGACCCAGCGCGAAGAGTGCGCTGGTGTGCCCTTCGGTGCGGGCCTCGGCGAACTCGTTGGCGAGGCTCGAGGCGATGCTGTTGCCGGGGCTGAACAGCGACAGGCTGAGGTCATAGGCGTTGCCGATCACGAAGGTGACCGCCATCGTTTCACCCAACGCGCGTCCCAGGCCTAGCATGATGCCGCCCACCACGCCGGCCTTGGTGTAGGGCAGCACCACGTGCCACACCACTTCCCATGTCGTCGACCCGAGCGCATAGGCCGACTCCTTCAGGATCGAGGGCACGATTTCGAACACGTCGCGCATCACCGCCGCGATGAAAGGAACGACCATGAAGGCGAGAATGACGCCGGCGGTGAGAATCCCGATTCCCATGGGCGGGCCCTGAAACAACGACCCGATGAGTGGAATATGCCCGAGCGTCGCGTGCAGGAAAGGCTGTACGTATTCCGCGAACAGGGGTGCGAATACGAACAGGCCCCACATCCCGTAGATGATGCTCGGCACCGCGGCCAGCAGCTCGATCACGATGCCGAGCGGCGTGCGCAGCGCAGTGGGGCAGAGCTCGGTGAGAAACAGCGCAATGCCGAAACTGAGCGGAATGGCGATGAGCAGCGCCACCGCCGAGGTCGCCAGCGTGCCGAAGATCGGCACGAACCCGCCGAACTGCTCGGTAACCGGGTTCCACTCCGTGTCGAAGATAAAGTGCAGTCCAAACTTGTGGAACGCCGGCGCTGCGCCCATGGCGAGCGAAACGATGATCGCCGCAAGCAGGGTCAGCACAAGCACCGCAAACAGCTGGGTCGTCCGCCGGAACAGAGCGTCCTGTCGCGCCTGCTTGATGGTGTTGTTGCGGGCGGTCGGCTCTTCCGTCGTCACTGTGAGCGCATCGCTGATCGAAGGCGGACTCAAATTTACTCCGGTTCCAACCAAACTAGAAAGACAACGCCGCCGTGCCACTTCGGCCGGCGGCGGGCACCCGGAGCGCTGCTCCAGGGCTACGGCTTCAACGATTCCAGACCAGTTCGCCGCCAGCGGTTTTGATCTGCGCGCGCCAGGCGCCTTCGATCAGCTTCACGACGCTGGCCGGCATGGCTACGTAATCCAGCTCGCTCGCCATGCCGCCTCCGTTCTTGAACGCCCAATCGAAGAAGGACAGCACGGCCGTCGTTTTCGCCGGATCGGCCGGAACAGTATGCAGCAGGATAAAGCTGGCCCCGGTCATGGGCCAGCTCTTGGCTCCCGGCTGATCCGTCAGCACCTCGTAAAACCCCGGAGCCTTGTCCCAGCGGGCATTGGCAGCAGCCGCAGCAAAGCTCTCATCGTCGGGTTGCACGAACTGGCCGGTGCGGTTCTGCATCTGCGTGTGCGCCATCTTGTTCTTCTTCGCGTAAGCGTATTCGACGTAGCCGATCGAACCTTTGATGCGCTGGACGTAAGCCGAGACCCCTTCGTTGCCCTTGCCGCCCACGCCCGTGGGCCAGGATACCGCCGTGCCCTCGCCCACGCGGCTCTTCCATTCGTTGCTGACCTGCGAGAGATAGTCAGTGAATACGAACGTGGTCCCCGACCCGTCGGCCCGACGCACGACGGTGATGGCCGAGCCGGGGAGCTTCACACCCGGGTTCAGGGCGGCTATGGCGGGATCGTCCCAATTCTTGATGTTGCCGAGGAAAATGTCGGCCAGCACGCGCCCGTTCAGACGCAGCTGCCCGGGCGCCACCCCCTCCAGGTTCACAACCGGCACCACCCCGCCGATGATCGCGGGAAACTGCAGCAGCCCCTCCTTGTTGAGCTCTTCGGGCGTAAGCGGCATGTCAGAGGCGCCGAAATCGACCGTCTTCGCCTTGATCTGCTTGATGCCGCCGCCTGACCCGATCGACTGATAGTTCAGGCCAATGCCGGTCTGCGTCTTGTACGCATCGGCCCACTTGGCGTAGATCGGGTAGGGGAAGCTCGCCCCCGCACCCGTGATGTCGGCCGAGTACCCCAGCGGCGCGAGCGCCAACCCGGCCAGCAGCAACACTGTTCCGACCAGCCCCTTGACCATGTGAATCCCCTCCGGATGGTGAATGCGCGACAGCCGCCGACTGTCGTCTCGACGCGCCAAGGCAGTCTAGACCGGCTAAATGACAGATCCGTTACACCCGCAAGCAGCGTTTTTACCCAGCAGAACGGGTTGTTTCCAACGCGCGGATGGATGCGGCTACGGATTCCGCCAGGTCGCGCACCAGGCTCTCCGGCTCGCCCTCGACCATGACCCGCATCACCGGCTCGGTACCCGAAGGACGCAGCAGGATCCGGCCGCGTCCGGCCAGCGTTGCCTCGGCCTGTCGGACCGCCGCCTGCACCTCGGGGCTTTGGCGCGGATCCGCGCTGCGGGCGATGCGGACGTTCACCAGCACCTGTGGATAAAGTGACACGCCCGCCGCGAGCTGGTCTAGTGCGGCGCCTGTGGCGCGCAGCGCATGCAGCACCTGCAGCGCGGAGACGATGCCGTCACCGGTGGTGTGCTTGTCCAGGCAGACGATATGGCCGGAGTTCTCTCCGCCCAGCTGCCAGCCGACCTCGTGCAGCTTCTCCAGCACATAGCGATCGCCCACCGCGGCCCGCGCGAACGGGATGTGGAGCCCCTCGAGCGCGCGCTCTAAGCCGAAGTTGGTCATCAGCGTCCCGATGACCCCGCCCTTGAGCGCACCGCTCTGTTGGCGGTGGCGCGCTATCACGAACAGCATACGGTCGCCGTCGTAAAGGCGGCCACTCTGATCGGCCATGACCACCCGGTCGCCGTCGCCGTCCAGGGCAATGCCCACGTCCGCATGGTTGCGGACCACCGCTTCGGCCAGCGCCTGCGGATGGGTGGCGCCGCATTCGCGGTTGATGTTGAACCCATCGGGTTGATTGCCGACCGCGACTACGTCCGCACCCAGCTCGTGCAGCACGTGGGGCGCGATGTGGTAGCTTGCGCCGTGGGCGCAGTCCACGACGATCTTGAGGCCGCGCAGATCGAGGTCGTTGGGAAAAGTGCTTTTGCAGAACTCGATATAGCGTCCCGCCGCGTCGTTGATCCGGCGCGCGCGGCCCAGGCCGGCCGAGGGCGCTGTCACGATCGGGGATTCCAGCCTGCGTTCGATCTCCTGCTCGACCGCGTCAGGCAGCTTGTCGCCGCTCGCAGCGAAGAACTTGATGCCGTTGTCCTCGAACGGGTTGTGCGAAGCGCTGATCACGATACCCGCCTGCAGGCGCAGCGCGCGCGCCAGATAGGCCACGGCGGGGGTGGGGATCGGTCCGCTGAGATAGATATCGACGCCCGCCGCCGACAATCCCGCCTGCAGCGCCGACTCCAGCATGTAACCGGAAATGCGCGTGTCTTTGCCGATCAGGACCGCGGGCGGGTCGCCGGCGGCATGCATCGTGCTGCCGGCCAGAACTTTGCCGGCCGCATAGCCCAGATGCATCACCAGCTCGGGCGTGATGGGCATCTCGCCCACCCTGCCGCGCACGCCGTCGGTGCCGAAGTATTTTCTAGTCATCGAAGCCGTTGTCACTTCCGTCCACTGCGGCTAGCACGCGCAGCGCGTCGCGCGTGGCGGCCACGTCATGTACGCGCAAGATTGCGGCGCCGCGTTGCACCGCGAGCACCGCCGCCGTGACGCTGGCGGCGGCTCTCCCCTCGACCGGCTGGCCGGTGATTCTACCCAAAGTGGACTTGCGCGAGAGCCCGACCAGCAGCGGGACCCCGAGGCTCGCGAGCGCCGGCAGGTTGCGCAGCAGCGTCAGGTTGTGTTCCGAGCACTTGCCGAAGCCGAAGCCCGGATCGATGACGATGCGGCTGTGCGAGATGCCGCGCGCTTCGCACGCGGCCACGCGGCACGTGAGGAACTCGCGCACCTCGCGCACCACGTCCGCGTAGCGAGGGTCCTGCTGCATGCTCTGCGGATCGCCCTGCTTGTGCATCAGGCACACCGCGCAATCCGAGGCAGCAACCGCTTCAAGTGCCCCCTGGCTCTGCAGCGCGTCGATGTCGTTGATCATGCTTGCGCCCGCGGCCAGCGCTGCGCGCATCACCTCAGGTTTGCGCGTGTCGACGGACAATGGCAGGTCGAGGCCGCGCAATGCATTCAGGACCGGGAGCACGCGCTCCAGCTCCTCGGCTGCGGGAACAGGCCGGGCGCCCGGGCGCGTCGACTCGCCCCCGATGTCGAGCAGGTCGGCGCCCTGCTGCGCAAGCTCGTGCGCGTGAGCCGTGGCCGCGTCCACCTCGACAAACCGGCCGCCGTCCGAGAACGAATCGGGCGTCACGTTGACGACGCCCATGATCAACGGCCGGTTGAGCTCGAGGGTGAAGCGGCCGCAGCGCAGGCGGCCGTTGAGCGAAGGGTGGGGAGAGAAGGAGAGAGGCGACGCGCTTGCCATCACCTCTCGATCCCGGCTTCTACTTGGTTTGCGATGCCGGCGTCGAGCTCGGCGCAGGCGCAGTCGGCGCGATATCGGGCGGGGGCGGCGCCGGCGGGGTGGGCTTGGGCGGGCGCGGTGGGCGGCCCGCCATGATGTCGTTGATCTGATCCGAGTCGATCGTCTCCCATTCCAGCAGGGCCTTGGCCATCGCCTCGACCTTGTCCCGGTTATCGTCGATCAGTTTGCGCGCCAAGGCGTACTGCTGATCGATGATGCGCCGGATCTCGGCGTCCACGTTCTGCATGGTCGCCTCGGACACGTTCTTGTGCGTGGTGATCGAGCGGCCGAGGAATACCTCTCCCTCGTCCTCTCCGTACACCATCGGCCCCAGCGCCTCCGTCATGCCCCATTCGGTAACCATGCGGCGCGCCAAATCGGTCGCCTTGCGGAAGTCGTCGCTCGCGCCCGTCGTCATCTGCCCCATGAACACCTGCTCGGCGATGCGACCACCGAATAGCACTGCGATGCGGTTGAGCAAGTACTCGCGCTCGAAGCTGTAGCGATCCTGTTCGGGCAGCTGCATGGTCACACCGAGCGCGCGCCCGCGCGGAATGATGGTCACCTTGTGCACCGGATCGGTCTTGGCGAGCGACTTGGCGATCACCGCGTGCCCTGACTCGTGGTACGCGGTGTTGCGGCGCTCCTCCTCCGGCATGATCATGGAGCGGCGCTCCGCGCCCATGATGATCTTGTCCTTGGCGCGCTCGAAGTCGTCCATCTCCACCAGGCGCTTGTTGCTGCGCGCGGCGAACAGCGCGGCTTCGTTCACCAGGTTGGCAAGATCCGCGCCGGAGAACCCCGGGCAGCCGCGCGCGATGATGTCGGCCCGCACATCGGGCGCGACCGGCACCTTGCGCATGTGCACGTTGAGAATCTGCTCGCGGCCGCGGATGTCGGGCAGCGGCACGACCACCTGGCGGTCGAAGCGGCCCGGGCGCATCAGCGCCGGATCGAGCACGTCCGGCCGGTTGGTGGCGGCGATCACGATCACGCCCGAGTTGCCCTCGAAGCCGTCCATCTCCACCAGCAGCTGATTGAGCGTCTGCTCGCGCTCGTCGTTGCCGCCGCCCAGGCCGGCGCCGCGCTGGCGCCCCACGGCGTCGATCTCATCGATGAACACGATACACGGGGCGTGCTTCTTGGCCTGGTCGAACATGTCGCGCACGCGGGCAGCGCCCACGCCGACGAACATCTCGACGAAATCCGAGCCCGAGATGCTGAAGAAGGGCACCTTGGCTTCCCCGGCGATGGCCTTGGCGAGCAGGGTTTTCCCCGTGCCCGGGTTGCCGACCATCAAGACGCCGCGCGGGATGCGGCCGCCCAGCTTCTGGAACTTGCCCGGATCGCGCAGGAATTCCACCAGCTCCTTCACCTCTTCCTTGGCTTCTTCGCAGCCGGCCACGTCCGCGAACGTCACCTGGTTGTTGCTCTCGTCGAGCATGCGCGCCCGGCTCTTGCCGAACGAGAACGCGCCGCCGCGTCCGCCGCCCTGCATCTGGCGCATGAAGAAGATCCATACGCCGATCAGCAGCAGCATCGGGAACCAGGAGATGAACACCTGCATCAGGAACCCCTGCTCTTCGTCGGGCTTGGCCTGGATCTGCACACCGTTCTTGAGCAGATCGCTCACCATCCATAGGTCGGGCGCGGGATACGTGATGAACTTCTCGCCCGACTTCTTCTCGCCCTTGATGACCTTGCCCTCGATCACGACCTTCGAGATGTTGCCCGAGCGCACCTCGTCGATGAACTGGGAGTAGTCCATCGTCCGCTGCGTGGGCTGGCGGCCGCTGAACTGCTGGAACACGGCCATCAGCACCAGCGCAATGACCAGCCAGATGACGACGTTTTTCATCAGGTTATTCAAACTTACTCCTCGGCCCGAAGCGGACCTTCGCTGCTTCCACTGGTAATTGTATCGCCATTGCGCCGGCCACTGAGCCTCACGCCCGGCGGATCAAGCCCCGGCACAGGAGGTAGACCTCGCTGCTGCGCCCGCGCGAGGCGTCCGGCTTGCGGCTAGCCACCTGGCGAAAATGCCTGGACAGCATCTCCCGCAACTGCGGGAAGCCAGTCCCTTGAAACGTTTTGACTAGCAAGTTTCCGTCCGGTTTCAGCCACTTGACAGAGAATGTCAGAGCCAGCTCCGCCAAGTGCACAGCGCGCGCCTGATCCGAGACGCTGATGCCGCTGATATTGGGCGCCATGTCGGAGAGCACAAGGTCGACCGGCGCGGCCTGCAACGCACTCTGCACCTGCTCGACCGTACCGGCTTCTCCTAGGTCGCCGCGGACAAAAACCACGGAGCGCAAGGCTTCCATTTCCAGGACGTCGACCGCGATCACTTTGCCGCGCGGCCCGGCAAGTTGCGCAGCCACCTGCGACCAACCCCCCGGCGCGGCGCCGAGGTCGACTACCGTCATGCCTGGAGTGATCAGGCGATCCGCGCGCGCGATCTCGAGCAGCTTGTACGCTGCCCGGGAGCGGTAACCTTCCCGCTGCGCGCGGCGCACGTAGGCGTCGCTCACGTGCTCCTGCATCCAGGCCCCGCTGGTCTTGCTTCGGGCCATTGCGACTCCGTTCCCGCTGGGCAGGTCCTAGTTGGGCACGCGGATGTGCAGAAGCGTCAGGACCAGCCCGAGCGCGCACTCGGCGACATACAGCACGCTCGCGACACCGTGCCAGGTAGCGAAGCGATCGCGCAGCACGCCTTCCACAACCTGCGCTGCGAGCGCCTGCTGGCGCACGCCCTCGACAATCGGGTGAACGCCGAACTGAGCCACCAGGGTCAGCGCCAGCATGGCCAGCGCCACCCAAAAGAACGCCTGCCGGAAGGCGTGGCTGCCGAAACGCGCCAGCCGGAACAGCAGCAGATAGCTCGCGCACCCCATCCCGAGCAACGCGGTGTACGTGAACAGCCGCGCGGCGATGCTGCCGGCCAGCACCCGGTCCGGAACGAACTGAAACAAAGTCGGCGCCACCAGGAGCCCGACACTCCACAGGGCGCCGACCCAGACGGTGACGGCGAGCGCCTGCAGATCTTCGGGGATGCGGTTCACGTGCGACCGCGGCGATGCGCGGGCTTCCCCTCACCGCGCGCACCGACCAGCTTCGCGCGGGCTTGCGCTCGTTTAGATGTACTTGACATCCAGGATCTCGTAGGAACGCAGACCGCCGGGGGCCTGCACCTCGGCCACGTCGCCGGGATACTTGCCGATCAACGCGCGCCCGATGGGCGATGTGATGGAGAGCTTGCCGCGCTTGATGTCGGCTTCGTCTTCCCCCACCAGTTGATAGGTGGCGACCTCCCCGCTCTCGGTGTCCTCGAGCTCGACCGTGGCGCCGAAGACGCAGCGGCCGTCGGCGTCGAGCAGGGCGGGCTCGATGACCTGCGCGTTGGCAAGCTTGCGCTCCAGCTCGGCGATGCGCCCTTCGATGAAGCTCTGCCGCTCCTTGGCTGCTTCGTACTCCGCGTTCTCCGACAGGTCGCCGTGCGTGCGCGCGTCCTGGATCGATTGAATGACGCGCGGGCGCTCCACTGTCTTGAGCTGGTGCAGCTCGGCGCGCAGCATCTCGGCGCCGGCAGCGGTCAACGGAATCTTCCTCATTCTCTTCCTCAGTAAAGTCAAAAGGGCCGGAAACGATCCGGCCCCGTTCGGGAGCACCTTGCAGATTCTACGCGGATCAAGCCGCCTGGGCCGCCTTGCGCAAGCGCTCCACTCTACCGTGCAGCTCCTGCAGCGAGTAGGCGCGCAGCTCCTGCATCTGCTGCATGCCGGTGCAGGCCGCACGCGCGCCCGCCACCGTTGTGTAGTAAGGCACCCGCCCCTGCAGGGCGGAGCGGCGCAAGGAGTACGAGTCCTGAATCGACGAGCGGCGTTCGTCAGTGGTGTTGATGATCAAGGCGATCTCGCCGTTCTTGATCATGTCCACGATGTGCGGGCGCCCCTCGGCGACTTTGTTGACCGGCTGCACGCCAAGCCCGTGCTGGCCGAGGAAGGCGGCCGTGCCCCGCGTCGCGATCAGACTGAAGCCGAGCTCGTGCAATGCGCGGGCGATGTCCACCACCTTCGGCTTGTCCGACCCGCGCACGCTGATGAACACCTTGCCCGCAGAGGGCAGCTTCACGCCGGCCGCGAGCTGTGACTTGACGAAGGCTTCGGCGAACGTCTCTCCCACCCCCATGACTTCCCCGGTGGATTTCATCTCCGGCCCGAGAATGGTATCGACGCCGGGAAACTTGATGAACGGGAAAACCGCTTCCTTGACCGAGTAGTAGGGCGGAGCCGGCTGTGCGCCGACGGCCTGCCCCGCGAGCGTCTGACCGACCATGCAGCGCGCGGCGATCTTCGCGAGCGGCAGCCCAGTGGCTTTCGACACGTAGGGCACCGTGCGCGAGGCGCGCGGATTCACCTCGAGCACGAACACCACGCCGTCCTGAATCGCATACTGCACGTTCATCAAGCCGACCACGCCGAGCGCCTTGGCCAGCGCTACAGTCTGGCGGCGCAGCTCGGTCTGCTGCTCGACCGAAAGGCTGAACGGCGGCAGCGAACAGGCGGAATCGCCCGAGTGCACCCCGGCCTGCTCGATGTGCTCCATGATGCCGCCGACCAGCACCTCGCGCCCGTCGCAGACGGCGTCCACGTCCACCTCGATGGCGTCATTCAGGAAGCGGTCGATCAGCACCGGGGAATCGTTCGATACCTTGACCGCCTCGCGCATGTAGCGCTCGAGGTCGCTCTGCTGATGCACGATCTCCATCGCCCGCCCACCCAGCACATAGCTGGGGCGCACCACTACCGGGTAGCCGATCTCCTGCGCCAGCGAGAGGGCGCCGGCCGGATCGCGTGCGGTGCGGTTGGGCGGCTGCTTGAGGCCCAGCTCGTGCAACAGGCCCTGGAAGCGCTCCCGATCTTCCGCGCAGTCGATCATATCGGGTGAAGTGCCGATGATCGGCACGCCGTTGGCCGCGAGATCGCGCGCCAGCTTGAGCGGGGTCTGGCCTCCGTACTGCACGACCACCCCTTTGGGTTTTTCCACCGCCACGATCTCGAGCACGTCCTCCAGGGTGAGCGGCTCAAAGTACAGG
>Ga0335084_10003732_pt1 | contig 14935 bp, 12 predicted proteins | sample Lox_Sample_44_FD_206721 | JGI IMG/M metagenome (GOLD analysis project Ga0335084, IMG submission 206721) | Soil microbial communities from Loxahatchee National Wildlife Refuge, Florida, United States - Lox_Sample_4.4 | ecosystem: Environmental > Terrestrial > Soil > Wetlands | place: USA...
TCCAGAACCTGACGACGCCCGGCGCGCGCCTCCTCTTCGACCTCTCGGTGCAGTCGGTGTTCGCGTGCGAACCGCGCGACATCTCGCTGCTGCACTTCCTGTTCTACGTGCACTCGGGCGGCGGCATCCTGCCCCTCGTCTCGACGAGCGGCGGCGCGCAGGACTCGCGCTTCGTCGGCGGCTCGCAGATCGTCGCCCAGAAGGTCGCCGACGCGCTCGGGAAGCGCGTCGTCCTGCGCTCGCCGGTGCGGCGCATCACGCAGACGAGCGGCGGGGTCGTGGTCGAAACCGATCGCCGCCGCTACCGCGCGGGACGCGTCATCGTGGCGCTGCCGCCGACGCTGTGCAGCCGCATCGACTACGACCCGATCGTGCCCGGCTTGCGCGATCAACTGACGCAGCGGTTCCCGATGGGCTCGGTCATCAAGTGCCAGGCGGTCTATCCGGGCCCGTTCTGGCGCGACGCCGGCCTCTCCGGACAGGCGACGAGCGACACGGGACCGGTGAAGGTCACCTTCGACAACTCGCCGCCGGACGGCAGCCCGGGCGTCCTCATCGGCTTCATCGAGGGCGCCGAGGCGCGGGCGTGGGGCGAGCGATCGGTGGCCGACCGCCAACAAGCGGTGCTGGAGTCGTTCGCCCGCTACTTCGGCCCGCAGGCGATGAACGCCACCGCCTACATCGAGCGCGACTGGTCGGCCGAGCCGTGGACGCGCGGCTGCTACGCCGGTTTCCTCGCGCCCGGCGTCCTCACGAGCTACGGGACGGCCCTGCGCGCTCCCGTGGGACGCATCCACTGGGCGGGCACCGAGACGGCCGACGTGTCCAACGGCTACATGGACGGCGCCGTCCGCTCCGGCCAGCGCGTCGCGGCCGAGGTCACGTCCGCCTGAGGCGGTCGTTGCGACGCGCGCGCGCAGGGTGGTAGCGAGAATCGCTGAAGGAGATGCCGATGCCGCAGTACGAGACGGTCCTCTACGAGGTCGACGGGCACGTCGCGACCCTCACGCTCAACCGCCCCGAGCGCATGAACGCCATGAACCAGAAGCTGAAGGACGAGCTGCGGGAGGCATGGCGCGAGGTGAAGAACGATCCCGACGTGTGGTGCGCGATCCTGACCGGGGCGGGCAAGGGCTTCTCCACCGGCGCCGACGTCGAAGGCCTCGCGACGGGCGGCTTCACGCGGCCCGACCGGTGGCGCGAGCTGGCGCTGATCGAGGGCATCGTCGACCTCCCCACGCCGCGGCGCCAGCGCGTCTTCAAGCCCGTCATCGCCGCCGTGAACGGCGCCTGCGCCGGCTTCTCGCTCGACTTCGTGACCGAGTCGGACATCCCGATCGCGTCCGACAAGGCGTTCTTCGTCGATCCGCACGTCTCGATCGGGCTCGTCTCGTCGCACGAGATGGTGAACATGTCGCGGCGCGTTCCGCTCGCCGTGTGCCTGCGGATGGCGCTGCTCGGCTCGAAGGAGCGCATGACGCCCGAGCGCGCGTACCAGGTGGGGCTCGTCACCGAAGTCGTGCCGCACGAGAAGCTCATGGAGCGCGCGCGCGAGCTCGCCCGCATGATCTGCGAGAACGCACCGCTCGCCGTGTGGGGCACGAAGATGGGCATCCTGCAGGGGCTCGGGCTCCCGATCCCACAGGCCGAGGAGATCGCGGCCGGCTACCTCGAGGTGAACGAGCAGACCGAGGACTTCCACGAGGGGCCGCGCTCGTTCCTCGAGAAGCGCAAGCCGGCGTGGAAGGGGCGCTGAGAGCCGTCGATCAGCCCTTGCGGCGCTCGGCGGACCACGAGCCCGGCGCCCAGCCGTCGAGCGTCACCTTGCGATGCGCGAAGCGCCACGTGCCGTCCACGCACGCGTAGCGATCGCGATATCGACCCCAGTGATCGGGTCCGCGCTCGGTGACGACGAAGAAGTACGCCGTCCCGGTCGCCTCGCTCGCGCTCGCGACGTCGATCTGGTGCGTCGTCACGTGGTGGCGGATGACGGGGCGGGTGGTCGCTTCGCGCAAGCGGGCTCCGGTGTCGCTGAGGAAGGCCCGGATCGCGTCCCGGCCGCGTGCCGAGCGGCCCTCGGGCAGCTCGAGCAGACCGTCGTCGGTGAAGAGCGCGATGAGATCGTCGAAGCGGCCGCGATCGCCGGCGACGGAGTAGCGCGCGACGAGATCGCGGATGGCCTCGCGCGCGGCCATCTCCCATGGCTGCATGCCCGCCGTCGTAGCGGGAATCCGCCCCCATCGTCGAGCCCGCGGACGGCGACGCCCCCGAACCGTGCGGCCCGGGGGCGTCGTGTGTGTATCGTGGCTCTACCGGACTAGGGCAGAAGCTGGATCGTGGCCGGGGTGGAGTTCGCACCCGGTCCCGGGAAGCCGGCCCCGCCGTCGATGAGGCCGTTGCCGGTCGACGGGATGCAGAAGACCGAGCCCGTGGTGATCGCGTGCGGTCCGGCCGACAGCGCACCGGCCGCTGCGCCGGTCACTTCCATGTAGTCGCAGGTCGGGTCCCCGAAGCAGCCCTTGTTGGCGACGGTCTGGCCGGGGCAGAAGATGCCGCCCGCGTTGCTGTTGACCGACGTACCCGTTCCGCTCGCCGGCGTGCTGATCGCGAACGGCGGGAGGGCGAGACCGGCCGGGAGACACTCGTAGTTCGCGCCGCCGCCGAGGTCGGTGCAGCTCGCCCCGGGGTTCGTCGCCGTCGCGTCGCAGGCTCCGGCGACGCAGAGCGGGCACGGCTCGGTGACGTTGGCGGTCAGCACGATGTTGGCGCTGAGCGGCAGGTTGAAGTTTGCGGCGCCGGTGCAGGTGTTGACGGTTCCCGCCGCCGGGGCGGAGAAGAGCACGCGGACGCACGCCGACTGAACCGGCGTCGTCGTGTTCGGCTGCGCGCGGTTGGGGCCGTACGGACACCCCGTGTTCGAGCACGTGTTGGCGCCGGATCCCGCCGTCGTCGGACCGAGCGTGCAGCTCGATCCCGTGCAGGACGCCGTGTAGCGCGTGAGGGCACCGACCGGCCCATCCGACGGATCGCTGGTGCCCGTGCCGCCGCCCTGATACGACGCGCCGCAGGCGAGCTGCAGAAGGTCCGTACCGCCCGCGCCGCCCGTCCGGGAGACGCCGCAGTTACCCGACCCCATCGCGGTGATCACGTTGACACTCGTGCCGGTCGGGCTGCCGCCGAGCTCACACAGGAGGTCGTCCATGAAGGCCTGCGACTTCGCCTTGATGGTCGCGCCGTCGGCGGTCGTGCCGACGAGCGTGCACGCCTTGCCCGGGGCTTCGAGCTTCTCCATGCACGACTTGTTCAGGGCGAGGCCCGTGAACTTGTCCATCGCCTTCTGCAGGCAGAGCGGATCGACCGCGAGGCCCGTCGTGATCGACTTCGCGCGGCACCCGAGGATGCCCTTCACGAAGTTCGTCACGCACTTCATCTTCCCGGAGGCGCAGGCATTGGCCCCGGTCGGCGCCGGGTTGACGTAGAGCTCGGCCTTCACGTCGGCGACGAAGGCGTTGATCTTGGCGCCGATCGTGCCGCCGTCGCCGAGCGTGATGCACGGCACGGTGGCGTTCTTGGCGTCGAGCTTCTCCATGCACGACTTGTTCAGCGGAAGGCCGGAGAACTTGTCGTTCACCTTCTGGGTGCAGAGCGGGTCGACGGAGGCGCCGAGCTTGGCGGCCTTGCCCTCGCAGCCGAGGTTGCCCTTCACCTTGTTGATGCCGCACTTGATCTTGCCGGCCTCGCACTTCGCCTGCGGGATCGGCTGGGCGCTTGCCGCGCCGGCCCATGCGACGGCCCCCGCAAGAACGAGCAATCCCACGGCCCTACGAATCCCGATCTGGAACATGCGCTCCCTCCCTCTGTGACTTCGTTTTGTTTGGGGGGCCTCGGCGGCCCGCTAGCTCATGGGCTAACACGCCGGTCGTTGACGCCGCAACGAAAAAATCGGGGGACTCGCCGCGTCGCGGCAGCGCCGGAAAATGCGACGCCCCCGGGTCCGGCGGACCCGAGGGCGTCCTGGCTCACGCGATCGACGAAAGAGCCGCTAGAAGAGGCTGAAGATGTCCGGCGTCGAGCTGGCGCCCGGGCCGGGGAGACCGCCACCGCCGTCGACGACACCGTTGCCCGTCGACGGGATGCAGAACGCTCCGGCCACGGTGGCCGGGTGCGGGCCGGGGCTCAGCGGGCCGGCCGGAGAGCCTTTCACGGTGATGGAGGTGCAGCCGGCGCTACCGAAGCAGCCCTTGTTGGCGACCGTCTGCCCCGGACAGAAGATGCCACCTGCGTCGGTGATCGTCGACGACCCCGTGCCGTTGTTCGGGATGCTGATGCCGAACGGCGGAATCGGGAGGCCGGCCGGTAGACACTCGAAGCTCGCGCCACCACCGACGTCGGTGCAGGCGGCGCCGGGGTTGGAAGCCGTCGCGTCACAGAGTCCGGCGACGCAGAGCGGGCAGGGTTGGGTGGCGTTGCCGGTGATCGTCACGTTGGCCGCCAGAGGGTAGTTCACCAAGGCCGCTCCGCTGCACCGCTTGAGTGTGCCCGTGGCGCCGGCCGTGAACTTCACGAGCACGCAGCTCGACGTCGCGCCGTTCGGCTGCGGGCGGTACGGCCCGAGCGGGCAGCCGGTATCGGAGCAGTCGTTGCCGCCCGTCGTCGACCCGAGAGTGCAGTCGTTGGCGGTGCAGGTCGCCGAGAGACGAGTGAGCGAGCCGACCGGCTGGCCGGTCGGAGGCGCGGTGGTGGCGCCGCCGCCCGTGTAGGAGAGCCCGCAGGCGAGCGGATTCGGGCCGCCGACGGTCGAGCCGCAGTTGCCCGACGGAGCCGCGCCGGTGATGTTCAGCTGGGTGACGGCCGGGAACTGGGCCAGCAGCTCACAGAGGAGGTCGTCCATGAAGGCCTGTGACTTCGCCTTGATCGTGGCGCCGTCGCCCGAAGTGCCGCCGAGCGTGCAGGCTTTGCCCGGGGCTTCGAGCTTCTCCATGCACGACTTGTTGAGCGCCAGGCCCGTGAACTTGTCCATGGCCTTCTGCGTGCACAGCGGATCGACGGGGAGCCCGAGCTTGATGGCCTTGGACTCGCACGTGAGGATGCCCTTCACGAAGTTCGTGACGCACTTCATCTTGCCCGACGCGCACGCGTTGGCGCCGGTCGGAATCGGGTTCGTGTAGAGCTCGGCCTTCACGTCGGCGATGAACGCGTCGATCTTCGCGGCGATCGTCGTGCCGTCACCCAGCGTGGCGCAGGGCACGGTGGCGTTCTTGGCGTCGAGCTTCTCCATGCAGGCGGTGGCAGAACCGGTGAACTTGCCGTTGACCTTCGAGGTACAGAGCGGATCGACGGCCGCGCCCAGCTTGGCGGCCTTGCCCTCGCAGCCGAGGTTGCCCTTCACCTTGTTCATGCCGCACTTCACCTTGCCGGTCACGCACTTGGCCTCGGGAATGGGCTGTGCGCTCGCGATGCCGCCGACCGCGATGCCGAGCACCACGGCGAGACCGAGTCGGCCGATCCTCATTGGTGAACCCTCCTCCTGTGTTGGTGCCAAACGCGTGTTTGGCGCATCTCCATGGCGCATACACGTGCATCGCGCCGGGCGTCAACGAAAACTTTCGACGCGGCGCGCCGATCGGACGTGCCGTAGCGGCTGCGCGGAGACTGGGTCAATCGGCGCCGAGCGCGCGCAGAACGACGTCGGACGACGTCACCGTGGCGAGCAGCGGCAGGATGTTCTTGACCGTCCAGTCGTGCCACTCCTGGGGGAAGCTCGCGCAACAGTCCTCGACGACGACCATGTCGAAGCCGCGATTGACGGACGCGCGCACGATGCTCTCGATGGCGAGGTTGGTCGACACGCCGGTCATGAGCATCGTGCGACGTGCGAGCATGCGCAGGACAGGATAGAGCTGCGTGCCGTACGATCCGTCGACGCCGACGGTGCGCTCGAGGACGAAGTCCTCGGGCCGCGGCGTGAGCGCCTCGTGCGTCTGCACGCCCCAGGTGCCTTCGACGAGCCGCGGCTTCGAGGCCGACAGCCGGTACAGCCGCGTATTCGGACGCGGGAATCCGGGCTTGCCGCAGAAGTTGACGTAGACGACCGGCACGCCGCGCGCGCGCGCTGCGGCCGTGAGCCGCTCGAGCTTCGGGATGACGCCGCGGGCCTTCACCTGGCCGGCGAGCGCACCGCCGAGCCCCTTCTCGCCGATGTTCCGCTCGTGCACGATGTCGTTCTGCATTTCGACGAGACAGAGCGCCGCAGCGTCCACGTCGAGCTCGAGGTCCGCCATGGGCCGCACGTCGCACAACGCCACGCGGGCGGCAAGCTTGACGCCCCCGGCGGGGGTTTGTAGGCCTCGGCCCTCGCGCATGAACTGGCCGCACTCCGACGACGACCTGGCACGCCTTCGCGAGACGCTCGCATGGGTCGGCGTGCACTCGCCGTACTACCGGCGCCTGTTCGCGGAGCGGGGAATCGACGTCCCCCGCCTGCGCACCTACGACGACGTCCGCGCCCGGGTCCCGCGCCTCGCGAAGGTCGACCTGGTGGAGAGCCAGCGCGCGCATCCGCCCTTCGGCGAGCTGCTCGCGGCACGGCCGACCGAGTTCGCGTCGGTGCACACGTCGCCCGGCCCGATCTACATCCCTCGTCTCGCCTCCGAGCAGGGTGGGACGCCGGTGCTGAAGGAGTCGATCCGCGCGATGGGCGTCGGACCGGGCGACATCGCCCACGTGACGCTCTCGTACCACATCATGCCGGGTGGCCTGCGGCTGCATCGCGCCTTCGAGGAGGCGGGCTGCGCCGTGATCAACGGCGGCACGGGGCAGAGCCGGTTGCAGGTCGAGGTCGCGCACGCCTGGGGCGCGACGGTGTATGCGGGCACGCCGAGCTTTCTCGCCAACCTCGGCGACACGGCGCGCGAGATGGGCCTCGATCCCCGCACGGACCTCAAGTACCGCGTCGGCTTCTCGACCGCCGAGCTGCTGACGCCGGCGCTGCGGCGGGACCTCGGCGCGACGTTCGGGATCGAGCTCTTCGATCACTGCGGCGAGGCGCAGATCGGACCGCTCGCGGGCGAGTGTCGCGTCCACGACGGCATGCACCTCCACGCGCGCGACCTCTTCTGCGAGTTCCTCGATCCCGACACCGGCGAGCCGGTAGGCCCCGGCGGCACCGGCGAGCTCGTCGCGACGCAGCTGGGCCCGCGCGCGCTGCCACTCGTGCGCTACGCGCCCGGCGACGTGTTCCGGCTCCTCGAGGGGACGTGCGCCTGCGGCGATCCGTCGCTCCGCATCGTGTTCGTCGGGCAGAAGGGGGCGATCCGCAAGATCAAGGGCGTGCTCGTCCATCCGGCGCAGGTCCACAAGGCGCTCTCCGAGCTGCCCGAGATCTCCCGCTTCCAGATCGTCGTCGACCATCCGCAGGGCCAGCGCTACGACACGTGCGTGCTGCGCGCGGGGCTCCGTACCGAACCGGCGGATCGAAGCGCCTTCGCGGCCCGGGTCGCCGAGCGGGTGAAGGCGTTCGCGCTCATCTCGATGGACGTCGTGCTCGTGCCCGAGGCCGACGTTCCCGAGACCGCGGCGGCGCCGCGCTTCGCCGACGCGATGATCGACCGCAGGACCAAGACATGAAGGCCCCGGTCCGGCGCGATCAGCGCTACTACGACCCCGCGATCCAGACCATGCCGCTGGAGCAAGTGCGTGCGCTGCAGGCCGAACGTCTCGCGAAGCAGCTCGATCGTGTGTGGGCCACGCCCGTGCCGTTCTTCAAGCGCAAGTTCGAGGCGGCGGGGGTGCGGCGCGCCGACGTGCGCGGCTTGGACGATCTCGCGAAGCTGCCGACGACGCTCAAGGCGGAGCTGCGCCGGAGCGAAGAGGAGTTCCCGCCGTTCGGCGACTACCGCGGCGCGCCCGTGTCGCAGGCCGTTCGCCTCGGCGCCTCGACCGGAACGAGCGGCCGGCCGACGATCATCCTGTGGACGCGCAAGGACCTCGAGGTCGACCACGCCGCGTCGGCGCGCGGGCGCTGGCGCTGGGGGCTCCGGCCCGGCATGAGCCTCGCGAATGCGCACCCGTTCGGCATGAACGCCGGCGGCTGGCACTTCTCGCATGGGGTCGAAGCGCTCGGCGTGACGAACATCCCGTCTGGCCCGCCGGTCGGGAGGCAGCACGTCGCCGACGTCGTCGAGGTGTGGCGGCGGCTGCGGCCCGACATGTATCGGCTGTTCGGCAACGTCGCGACGACCTACGCCGACGCCGCGCGGGCGCGGGGCCTCGATCCCGCCGAGGATCTGAACCTCACGATCGCCGGCGACCATCCCTCCGAGCAGTACCTGATGGCGAGCTCCGGGCTGGAAGCGCTGCCGCTGCTCGGCTCGGCGTGCGACGCGCGCGACGGCGCGCACCTCGCCGAGGACCTCGCGATCGTCGAGGTGATCGACGATCGCACCGGGCGGCCGTGCGGCCACGGCGAGCGCGGGAACCTGGTCGTGACCGTTCTCGAGAAGGACAACTTCCTCGTCCGGTACGACCTCGAGGACGTCGTGCGCCTCAACACGACGCCGTGCGTGTGCGGCGAGACGCACCGCCGCCTCTTCTACGAGGGGCGGGTGCGCGACGTGACACCCATCGGCGACGCGAAGCTGCTGCCGATCGACGTCGCGCTCGTGCTCTACGAGTTCCCCGAGGTCTCGACGCCGTCGGCCGAGTATCAGGTCGTGCGGCCCAAGGTTCCGGCGAACACACTCCACGTGCGATGCGAGCACGTCCCGGGCGCCGACGCGGGTGCGCTCGCCCGGCGCATCGCCGAGCGGTTCCGGGACAAGCACGGCATCGCGACGCGGCTCGAACTCGTCGAGCGCGGGAAGCTCCCGCGTTTTGCGTACAAAGCCGCGCGTGTCATAGACGAGGGGTGATCGCGGTCGGGCAGCCGGCGCCGGACGCCGACTTCGTCGACACCGACGGGACGCTCGTGCGCCTCTCGGACTTCTGGCGCGCACGCGCGACGATCTTCCTCTTCCTGCGGCACTTCGGCTGACCCGTCTGCCGCCAGCATCTCGTCGAGATGCAACGCGAGCTGCCGGCGGTCGAGGCCCGGGGTGCGCGCGTGGTCGCGATCGGGCAGGGCACGGCCACCGAGGCGGCGCGCGTGTGCGGCGAGATCGGCGTCGGGTTCCCGTGTCTCGGCGATCCCGACAAGGCGAGCTACCGATCCTACGGCCTTCGCCGCGCGGGCTGGCGGGAGGTCGTTCTCGATCCGATTCGCGAAGGGAGCGAGGCGATCAAACGGGGCCACCGCGTCAGCATCCGCGGCTCGCTCATGCGGCACTCGGACTGGTTCCAGCTCCCCGGCGTCGCGATCGTCGATCGCGCGGGTGTCGTGCGCTACCTCCATCAGGCGCGGCACTCCGGCGACATCCCGGCGGCGGGGGCGGTCATCGCCGCGCTGGTCGAGGTCTCGGCGTAGACGCGCCGATCCGATCGCGCTGGGCAACGCTCGACGGCGGTGCGCACTGCCTGCACATGCGGCTCGTTTGACCTGGCACGATGGTGGTAATGGCGCTCCCAGCCATTGCCCCGATGGTGATGGCCGTGTGCAGAACGAACGGGAGGACCGACCGATGCCCATGTCCCAGGCCCTGGCGCGAGACGATCGCGTCTCGGTGGAAGAGCTGCAGGAGATCTGGCCGATCTTGTCGCCACGCGACCGCGTGGAGGCCTTCCTCCTGCTTCCGAGAGCCGAGGCGGAGGACCTCTTCTTCTCGCTGAGCGCGGCGGATCAAGCGGCAATCGTCCTGGGCCTGCCGGGGGGGGACCGCCGATCCTGGATGCGACTCCTCGCTCCAGACGATGCCACCGACCTGGTCCAGGCGGTACCTCCCGGGGCGCGTGCGGCGCTGCTCGCGCTCCTCGACGACCCGACCCGCCAGGAGGTCCAGGGTCTGCTCGCCTACGCCGAGGACCGGGCGGGCGGGTTGATGAACACGCGCTTCGCCCGCCTTCGGCCAGAGATGACGGTCGACGAGGCGATGGCCTACCTGCGCAAGCAAGGGCGCCAACAGGTCGAGACCATCTACTACTGCTACGTCCTCGCGGCGGATCAGCGGCTCCTCGGCGTCGTCTCGTTTCGCGAGCTGTTCGACGCACACGCGGGTCAATGCGTGTGCGACATCATGCGGACGAGCGTCGTCACCGTGACCGGGCACACGGCCCAGGAGGACGTCAGCCGGCTCTTCCAGCGCTCGGGCCTGATCGCGCTTCCGGTGGTCGACGACGCGGGTCGCATGCAGGGCATCGTCACGGCCGACGACGTCGTCCACGTCGTCTCCGAGCAGGCGACGAAAGAGATTCAGAAGATGGGCGGCTCGGAAGTGCTCGGGGTTCCGTATCTCGAGATCGGCTTCGCGAGCCTGGTGAGGAAGCGGGCGGGGTGGCTCTCGGCCCTCTTCCTCGGCGAGATGCTGACGGCGACGGCGATGGGGTATTTCGAGAAGGAGATCGAGCGCGCGGTCGTGCTGGCGCTCTTCGTCCCACTCATCATCAGCAGCGGCGGCAACTCCGGCTCCCAGGCCTCGACGCTGGTCATCCGGGCAATGGCGCTCGGTGAGGTGCGCCTGCGCGACTGGTGGCGCGTGATTCGCCGCGAGATCTCCGCCGGGCTCGTTCTCGGCTCGATCCTCGGCTCGATCGGCCTGGCGCGGATCCTGGCCTGGGTCGGCCTCTTCGGTGCGTACGGCGAGCACTATCTGCTGGTCGGCTCGACGGTGGCGGTGAGTCTCATCGGCGTCGTCACGTTCGGAACGTTCGCCGGCTCGCTGCTGCCGTTCGTTCTGCGGCGCCTGGGCTTCGACCCCGCGAGCGCGTGTGCCCCGTTCGTTGCAACGCTCGTCGACGTCACGGGGCTGGTGATCTACTTCTCGGTGGCGAGCCTCATCTTCCGCGGCACGCTCCTGTAGATCGCAACGGCGCTGCGTGAGGCGAGCGCAGCGTCCGGCTACTTCGCGAACACGCCGCGGAGCCCACCCGAGATGAGCGCCGCGACGTTCACCAGCACGCGCGGCAGCGTGAGGCCGCCCGGCGACGCGAGGTAGCGGGGCATCCACGTCGGGTGGAACTTCTCCTTGTACGCGCGCACCCCCTGGAAGTTGTAGAAGTGCTCGCCGTGACGGAACACCATCGCACCGACCCGATTCCATAGCGGTGCGAGCGCGCGGTCCTCGAGCCCCGAGAGCGGCGCCATCCCGAGGTTGAACCAGGCGTAGCCCTCGGCCTTTCCCCACGCCATCAGCTCGGCGAACAGGAAGTCCATGACGCCGCTCGGCGCGTCGGGACGGTGGCGCATGAGGTCGATCGACAGCTCGTCCTTCCCGGCGCCGAGCCACAGGTTCGCGAAGGCGACGGTCGCCCCCGCGCGCCGCACGACCGCCACCGGGCAGCGGCGCAGGTAGTCGGACGCGAAGAAGCCGAGGGAGAAGCCCTTCTCGCGCGTGTGCTTCTCGGCGAGCCAGAGGTCGGAGACGGCGCGCAGCTCGTCCATGAGACGCCCGACGTCGACCGCCGGCACCACCGTCACCTCGTAGCCGTCGTCGCGCACGCGATGCACCGCCTGCCGAAGTCCCTTGCGGGCGCCGCCTTCGAGGCCGAAGTCGGCGAGCGGCACGCGGGCCTCCTCGCCGAGCTTCAAGAGGGTGAGGCCGAGGTCGAGGTAGAGCGGCAGGCGTGCCGCCTCGACCTGGTAGAACACGGTCGAGCCGTCGTGCCGATCGGACAGCTCGCGAAAGCGCCAGGCGAGCTCGGTCGCCTCGTCGTCGGGCCCGACGGGATCACCGAGCGCGACCCAGCTCCGGCCCTCGACGCCGTACATGACGAACGCGCGGCCGCTGTCGCTGAAGAGCAGATGCTTGTCGCCGAGGAGCGCGAGATGGCTCATCGTGCTCGGGCTCGCGACCACGACCGCCTGCGCACGGTCGAGATCGGCGGGGGCGGGCAGCTCGGGGTCGGACGCGACGGGGCGGCGGAGCATCCACACCCCGGCGAAGAGCGCGGCGATGACGGCGCCGGTCGTGGCGCGCAGCGCGCGCGGCGCGCTCGCGGCGAGCTCGAACCGCCACCAGAGCTCGTGGGCGTAGGCCGTATGGCGGTGCGCGAAGAGGTACAGCCACACCGACGCGCCGACCACCAGCACCACCGCGGCCGTCCACGCCGGCGTCAGCCGCTCGGCGAGCAGCGCCGTGTGGCGATAGAACTGGCGGCGGCACGGGAGCAGCGCGACGAGCGTGACCGTCAGGATGAGCGCCTCCTCGTAGTCGGCGCCCTTCAGGAGCGAGAACGCGATGCCGGCCACGAGGAGCGCCGCGGTCGCGAGGTAGGCGGCATCGAGCCGGCGCTGGAGATCGCGCGCGAGAACGATGAGGCCCACCCCGGCGAGGCTGCCGAGGAAGTGCGATGCCTCCAGCACCGCCAGCGGGAGCACGTCGTCGAGCAACGCCAGGCGCGACGGGATGCCGGGCGTCGCGCCGGAGAAGAGGAGGATCGTCCCCGACAGGAACGCGGCGATCGCCAGCACCTGCGGGACCACCGCCGATCCCCAGTCCTCGAGGAGGTGCGTGACGCGCCGGAAGGTCGTGTGCCGGAGCCCCAGCTCGTGCGCGCCGAGCGCCAGCGCCGCCAGCGCCAGCGGAGCGAAGTAGTACACGGCGCGGAACGCGAGCAGCGAGCCCAGGACGTCGCGCGGCGCGAGCGGCGGCGCGAGCAGGAGGAGGATCGCCGTCTCGAAGACGCCGAGCCCGCCCGGCACGTGGCTCGCGAGGCCGGCACTCTGCGCGAGCAGGAAGACGCCGAGTAGGGTCGGCAGCGAGAGGTGCGGGGTCGCCGGAAGCAGCGCCCAGAGCGTCGCGCCGGCGAAGATCCAGTCGAGCGTCGAGACGACGAGCTGGGCGACGGCCATCCGCGGCGCCGGCACCGCGACCTCGGTGCCGCGCACGACGACCGGCGTGCGGCGCAGCGCCGTGAAGAGAAGATACGCGGCGACCAGCACGACCAGCGCGGCCCCGATGCCGCGGATCGAGTGCAGCGGCAGGGCGAGCGCTGCCGGGATCGCGGGCGGGTGGACGAGGAACAGGAGGCCGCCGAGCCCGGCGAACCCGAGCCAGAACGTGAAGCCGTTGAACGCGATCACGATCGCCAGGTCCGCGGCCGAGAGCCCCCAGGCCGAATACAGGCGGTAGCGCACGGCGCCGCCCGAGAGCACCGGGACGCCGAGCGTGTGGCTGAACGCGTAGCCGACGAACGACGCGAACGCCGTGCGCCGGTACGGGAGCGCGTGGCCCGCATAGCGACACGCGAGGGTGTCGTAGAGCGTCAGGCAGAAGTAGCCGGCGGCGGTCGTGAGCACGGCGAGGGCCACCTGCCGGTGTGGGAGGGCCCGCAGCACGCGCACGACGTCGTGGTAGTTGACCCCGCGCAGCGCGTGATGGAGCAGCCAGAGCGCGGCGCCGAACAGCGCGACGCCGACCAGCGGCGTCAGATGGCGCAGCCGCCAGAGCACGTCAGAGCCGTCGCGGTCGCCCGGCGATCTCGGTCAGGAGGTCGATCTGCATCTCCTGCAGCTCCACCATCCGCTCCCACTGCGCGTGCAGCAGGTGGTCGATCTTGTCGTGGAGGCTCGCGATCTCGATCTCGGCCTTCAAGTCCGTCTCATAGTCGTGGGTCGATTCGACGCGATCGCGCTCGCTCTGCCGGTTCTGCGACATCATGATGATCGGGGCCTGGAGCGCGGCGATGCACGAGAGCACGAGGTTCAGGAGGATGTAGGGATAGGGATCGAACGACGTCTGCCGCAGCACGAAGGTGTTGAACGCCATCCAGAGGACCAGGAAGACGAGGAATCCGATAACGAACACCCACGAGCCGCCGATGCGGGCGACGGTGTCGGCGGCCGCCTGGCCGACCGTGAGGCCCTCCTGGAACTGGGCGTCGATGTTGCGCGCGATCGTGAGGTGCAGGCCCGCCTTCTTGGCGACCTCCTCCTCGACCGTGGAGAGTGCACCCTTCTCTTGGGTGAGCCGGGCGGTGACGTAGTCGAGTCGCTCGGTGTTGAGACAGTTCCGGCAGAGGTAGCCGGCGCCCGTCCACTTGTCGGGGTAGTGCTGCGCGATGTGCGCCGCCACCTGCGGCCGGACCATCGCCGCCGCAATCATCGTCGACCGCCGGCCCGTGCGTTCGCACAGGCAGCACGTTCGTTCCTGGACCTCCATCGTCGCATTGGCGCTCATCGCTCCTCCAGTGCTGGCATGAACAGGCGGGTCGTCGCCGCGTCGATCACGGCGGGGATCCCGTTCTCGAAATGGTGCGTGCCCGGCACGCGCGCAACCGTCACGCCCGGAACGTCGGCCAGCGCGCCGCATGCCGACGTCGTGTCGTCGACGCCGGTGACGCACAGGGTGCGGAGGCCGCCCAGGCGCCGGGCGGCGTCGTCGATCCGGTGCTTCGGGTCGACGGGGGGATCGCGGATCCAGTCGAGCGGGTTGACGCGGAAGCTCGCGCTCGCGCCCGGTGCGAGCAGGAGGAGCCCCGCGATCCGCTTCCTCTCGGCGGCGGACCACTCGCCGGCGAGCACGACCGGTGCCACCTCGGCTCCGAAGGAGTAGCCACCGACGAAGATCGGAAGGCCCGCCGGCTCGAGGACGCGGAGCAGGCGTCGCAGGTCCTCGGCCACGCGCACCGGGGACTGCGTCGTCGCGAAGTACCGCAGCGAGCTCCAGCCGATCGTCGCGACGCCGCGAGCCGCGAGCCCGCTCGACACTTCCTGGTCGACCGCCGCCCAGCCACCGTCGCCCGAGAAGAAGACGAGCAGCGCCCGCGCCGCGCCCGTCGCCGGAACGATCGTCAGCGGGAGCGAGAGCGCCTCGGCGGCGGCGGGCCAGGGCGGCGGCTCGTCGGC
>Ga0335084_10003733_pt1 | contig 14935 bp, 11 predicted proteins | sample Lox_Sample_44_FD_206721 | JGI IMG/M metagenome (GOLD analysis project Ga0335084, IMG submission 206721) | Soil microbial communities from Loxahatchee National Wildlife Refuge, Florida, United States - Lox_Sample_4.4 | ecosystem: Environmental > Terrestrial > Soil > Wetlands | place: USA...
CTTTTCAGGACATACCCTTTTTCAGGAAGCAGGGATTGCAGGTTCACCCTGCCTGTTTTATCCCTGACAACGTGAATTTCAGGTGACTGCAACAAAACCTTTGAGAGCAAAACCCTTCGGGACATCAGTTCCCCTGAATCGACCGACATGTCGAGAAGCGGAAGATGAATGAGAGGGCTTTCCTTTTTATCAACAATCCGGATGTCCTTGAACTGAAGACTTCCCGTCAAGGTAATGGATGGACCCCTGTTTTTGTACTGCGTGAAAAAAAGAAGGGTGTTCGCGTCCAGACGCCCTGATAGGACCTTGAAGTCCATCTCTACTGGCATATAAGCAAGATAATGGGCAATATCAAAGTCATTCACGCGAATCTCAACTGAAGTTTCGAGGGAATCTTTAAAGGGCTTGGTTAAACCCTGAAGGGAAATCAGGTGACCGTTGACGTTCGCCTCAAAGAAGGGATTAATATAGGTATCAATGTAATAGGGCATATTGGAGATGAAGGGAATCGCTGCGTTGAGGTCGCGCACTGTATGGCGCGTCCGCTTCGGTCCATCCCAGAAATCGATGCTGCCACCCATAACCCGGATATTGTTCATCGAATACTTCAAAGGTTTGGTTTCAGTCTTCGGACCTGCCGCATGCTCTTTGAGAAGGTCAGAAAAGTTGTAACGGGTCTCTCCGTTGCGTTCGATGTTCACATATGGCTTCTGGAGCCGTATCTCTTTAACGACAATGCCTCCTTTGATGAGGGATACAAGCTGGGCATTGACATAAAGCTCATCGAAAGAGAGAAAGGGTTTTGTACCGTTGCGTTCCTTTGCCTCGAATCCATTTATCTTCATCGAGAGCATGAAGGGATTGATAGTCACTTTTTGAATCGTGACGTTCCGATGAAGGTTTTCAGAGAGCTTCTTCAGGAGTACTGACTTGACAATGGGAGGTATGACAAAGAAACCTACCATGGTAAAAATCAGAAAGAAAAGGAGCACCCACTTCGCCACCTTTTTTGTCAGTGGTGATGACTTTACCGTCTCAAGCCTCTTCAGGGTATCTTCAAGTTTCCCCTTGATGCGCTTCACTGTCTGCTCCCCAAGTCCGGTCCGCCCATCTGCGTCTCTTTTCCTCTTTAGTTCTCGATCTCTTGACACCTTTTAAAACTGTATTTCTTACCTCCGATCAATCAGCTTTTCGATATTCTTGGCACCAATCATGACCGTTATGAGGAAGGTCACTGTGCCCAAGATTTGAGAAATACCATTTTTGGTACACCGACTGATTGATAAAACTCTTCCTAAAGTAAGTATATCAAATGGTTGAGAAACCGCAATTAGTCGCTGTAAAAGATTTACATTATTGTTGTTGGTGAGTCTCCTGACATAAGGCCAGGCTTAGCTAATAAAGGATTACACCACTCTTTGAACGCATTATAACTTAATTACCATGCCTTCCCTTGCGAGAATAGCATTTGCAAACATCTTCTGGCATTCTTTTTCTACTCCCAAGAGAAAACTATCATCATGGTCAGGATCGTGGTGGAAAAGAGCCAGTTTTTTTGCTTTAGCCTGCAGGGCAACTTCAATGGCCTGTTCCCAACTGCTGTGGCCCCATCCTTTCTTCCCTTTAAGCTCTTCGGGTGTGTATTGAGCATCGTGAATCAGAAGATCCGCATCCTGGGCAAGTTTCACTACATTGGGATCAATGGTGTCTCCGTGCTCTACCGTATCCACGCCGAGGAGCGGATACTCTCTCAAGATGCGAGATGGTCTGCCTACGCTGCCTCGGTGCGCCACCGCCTCCTTCCCGGCCTCTGGTAGACGGCGTAAAGACCGTTCCACTCGGGTGAAGCCGAAAATTCTCGCAACTGCCGTCACGAAATGTAATCATCCAGGGGAGTTAAAAAGAAAAGGGCGGCCTGTGGCCGCCCTTCGGTGCATCAATGCTTGTTGCGTTCGTTACCGCAGGCCCCTCTCAGGCCTTGAGAAGTTGTGGCAGCGTGAACAGTCATATCTCTGGGAATCCACATGTCTGCTGTGAATGGAGGTGAAGCTGCTGTAGCTGCTGGTATAGGACTGGAGGCCGTGGCAGTCGTTGCAGAGATCCGAGGTCGGCTTTTTCAGGCCGTAGCCGAGGTCTGTCTGGAGCTTCATCTGCGTTGCCGTGGAGTTGATATGACACTGGGTGCAGGCGAGCACATTGTTTGATGCAGTCGGCACTTCATGGGTGATAAGCTGATATTCATCGGTCGTCACCCAGCTGAACGGCGTTGTTGCGCTGTAGCCCATGTTCATAAGACCCGCAGCGACCGTTGCGCTGATATCAGCCTGTGTTGGTGCGTACGGAGGGACCGGCATGGCCCAGTACTTTGATGTGTCGATTGCGATGAGCATGTTCAGCGACCCTGCATAGGCCTGCTTTGCGGTCTTGTACTTGAAAGGATAGAGCTTGCTGTCAGCATCATTGATGCCGCCCTGCGGCCGTGAGACCTGATAGGCGCCTGTTTTGGAATCGAATACCGCAGGGTCTTTGAGGTTATAGCCCCAGCTCGTGCCGTCCCAGTGGAGATACTTCGGTGTCAGATTATTCGCCTTCGTCCCTGTCGGCTCCCACCTGTTTTTTGCCGTATTCCACTCAGGGACGGTCCAGTCGCGGTGGGTCTCCGTCGCTTCAGTTGCCGGGGTATCGCTTGCGTTCTTCGCATACTTCGGTATGTGGCAGCTCTGGCATGCGACCCTGCCCACATGCTTGTTTACGCCGGTGGTGGCATGCCCGGAGGAATTCAACTTCGTTGGGTGACAGGCGGATGTCGAACAGTTGACTGCTGTGGTCGAATCGAGAGGCCTCAGGTCGGTGCCCCTGCCGGCAATCCTGTGCTGGGTTGTAGTATGGCAATCCTGACACACAAGGTTTCCCCCTGTGGTCGCCATGTGGCGGTCGAAGGTGGTGTCTGTCGTGCTCTTGTGGGCCAATGCCATGTCACCGCGCTTGAAATTGTCGCCGCCGCCGCCAACGGCATGGCACTGAAGGCAGTTGTCGCGTTTCGGCTTGTGGACCGTCCGCACTGCAGTGTTCATGTCGATGCACATATTCGCGGTGTCCGGTTGGAACAGGCCGTTGATCTTTATCCTCTTGTAGTTCTTCTGATGGCACATCAGGCAATCGATGTTGCTGCTGTTTGTTGCGGTCGGCTCGGCGCCGAGTCCCACATGACAGCCGCTGCATCCTCCCCAGTTGCCGAGGACGTTGACGCAGTATGCATTCATCGCGCTTGTCCCGGCGATGATATTGCCGCTTCCGTCACGCTGGATTATCTTCCCCTGCTGGGCCTGTCCGTTCACCATCTCGGCTGCGCTGCCCTTCATCTGATAATGCACAGACCCAAGGACCTCGTTCGCCTCTGCAGCATGGCATCGCTGGCAGATCATGTAGTCCCCGGTCCAGGTAAGACTGGCGTGCTGCGAAAGAGCCGGTTCCGGAGTGCACGCCTGAGCCTGAGCCTGAATGGTGTAGGCCTGCTCCTTGGCTGTCTCAGAGTTACCTGCAGTGTCCCTGGAATAGTACCTCAGCGTTGTGGTCGTGGGAAAAGAGAGGGATGTCGAGTAGACGGTAGTCGGATTACAGCCGCTGCCGGTACAGTAGTAGGTCGTACCCGCTTCATTGCGTGTCAGGGTCACTGTCACCGGGCCGGCGTAAGAACCTCCTGCAGGAGAAGCGGTCGTTACAGGCGGTGTGGTGTCGACAGTACCACCCATTGTATAAATCGCGGACTTCACGGTCTCAACATTGCCCTTGCTGTCCCTGGAATAGTACCTCAGCGTTGTGGTCGAAGAGAATGTGAGTGGTGTCAAGTAGACGGTAGTCGGGTTGCAGCCGCTGCCGGTGCAGTAGTAGGTTGTGCCCGCTTCACTGCGTGTCAGGGTCACTGTCACCGGGCCGGTGTAATAACCGCCGGCAGGAGAAGCGGTCGTTACAGGCGGTGCAGTGTCAGTAGTACTGATCGTATAGGTCCGGTACTTCGAGAGCTCAACGTTACCCGCCGTGTCAACTGAACGGTACCTCAGCGTTGTGGTCGTAGTGAACGTGAGAGGTGCCGTGTAGACGGTTTTCGGATTACAGCCAATGCCGGTACAGTAGTAGGTTGTGCCCGGCTCATTGCGTGTCAGGGTCACTGTCACCGGGCCGGTGTAATAACCACCGTTGGGCGAGGCGGTCGTGACCGGGCGGGTTGTGTCGACAGCATGGACATCAAAAACCCCATTAATCAGTTACTTCGCCTTTGTGCGCATTTGCTTTGCCAGGTTCGCCGCGTTTTCTCCTGCAATCCGTCCGAAGGTTATCGTCTCTGAGATCGAGTTTCCACCAAGACGGTTCGCACCATGAACACCTCCGGTCACTTCGCCGGCAGCAAAAAACCCTTCGATGGGAACTCCATCCTTGTTAATCACCTGTGCCTTGGTGTTGATTTTCAGTCCGCCCATTGTATAGTGAACACCAGGCCTGATCTCAATGGCGTAATACTTGGGAGTTCTGATAGGCCGGGGAATATCAGGGCGCTTAAACTCCGGGTCGTTCTTTTGATCGTATGCCTTGTTATATGCCTCTATTGTTGCCTCAAAGGCATCGGCAGGGACCTTCAGCTTGTCTGCCAGGTCTTTGACCGTGTCTCCCTCGACCACCAGTTTGAGATGGAAATATCCGTCAATCTGTTTGAGACTTTTCCGTATCCCTTCATCAAATATCATATAAGCAGATTTGCCTGTCTGGGCAAGAATCGCTGCAGATGCCGCATCTCGTGTGGTCAACTCATTCACAAACCGTTTCCCTTCACGGTTCACGAGGATAGCTCCGTTTCCCCTCACCGCCTCGGTTATCAGTATCCTGCTACCAGCGGCAACCGTGGGATGTATCTGGATCTCTTTCATATCCTTCAGCTGCCCGCCGGCATCTGCACCGATATCCATCCCTTCCCCAGTTGCGCCAGGCTGGTTAGAGGTGGTCATGCCCTTGAACTCAGGTCTGTAATAGGCAACCTTTTCCGGATTTGCGGAGAATCCGCCTGCAGCATTTACGACCGCCTTTGCCATAATCCTGTAAAGCCCGCTGTGCTTGCCTTCGACAAGGACACCGATGACCCGTCCTTTCTTGTCCTCAAGGATCTTTACTACCTTGCTGTTCACCCGCACATCGATTTTCCGCAGCTCAGCATTTTTTCGCAGAACCTCGATGAGATGCGCGCCGACAGCAGAGCCTCCGCTGGGCCGATGGGTCCGGTTCACGCTCGCTCCACCCATCCTGCCCACATCGCTGAGGTCAGCACCGAGCTTTGTAAGCCATTCCACTGAACCTGCTGAGTTCTTTGCAAGGACCTTCACGAGTTCAGGGTCACTGAGGTTCTTCCCACCCTTCATGGTGTCCTCATACATAATGTCAACGGAGTCTTTGATTCCCTTTGCCTTCTGAAAAGAGGTCTCAGCCGCATTCATCCCTCCGGCGGCAAGCATGCTGTTTCCGCCTGTGATAGGCTGCTTTTCGAGCAGGATCACTTTTGCGCCCTTGTCGTGCGCTGATATCGCGGCAGTGAAGCCGGCAGCGCCTGCGCCAATGACAACCACATCCGTTTTTTCTGTCGTAATGCCTTTTGGAATCTCGGTGACAGGCGTGCTCTGTTTGGCGCGCGGCAATTCCGCTGCCACGGCCCCCGCGGGAATTTTCATCTCAAAGGAGTGGCAACTGAGGCAGTAGGTCCATGAAGCGGTATGACCGTGGTGGCAGGTCGTGCAGTTGATATTCCCGAGATGCGATTTGTGAGGATTGACTCCTTCTTCTTTACTACCCGAGAGTTGATCTTCTTCGTACGGTTTTTGGGAAAGGGCTATCTTGTCAGGCGAACCGTGGCACTCAATGCATTTCTTGTTTACAACGGTCTCGTTGTCGTCAACTGTTGTTTTCTTGCCATGGCATGACGAACAGTCAACCTTTCTTTCCTTATGGAGGTCAGCCAGAAAGGGTGTTGGGGGAGACTCTTTAGTCAAGCCTTCGCCTGACTGGGCGGCAGATATGCAAATTGCCGGAGCAAATACTATCATGATCGAAATGAAAACCAAGAGAGAAAAGTTAATTTTCTTCATAGACGCCTCCTCAGCAGATCGGATATTTACGCTCAGAACTTGCCTCTCACGCTCACTGTCCTAATCGTTCAGGTCTTTGTCCTTCAGGAACTTCGTCCCGCCCCAGTTGGCTTGGAGCAGGAGACCTTTGTCGGTGATCTGGTATACCTTCACATCAGGGTTAAAGGATTTGGCATACGCAGCCTCCTTGCCCTCCCCTCCCAGCTTCATCGTAGCATCAGCCGATGCCCCCGCGTCCATGCCAAGCGTAGTGAACTTATCGAAGACGCCCTTGGTCTTGAAGACCAAGACCATGCGGTACTCTTTGTAGCCGATACCAGGACCGCTGCCAGCCCTGACCATGTTCATATAGGTTGCCTTGCTGGACCCGTTCTCCACGGCAATGCCTTTTCCTTTGACACCGACCAACAGGATCACGTTGATACCCGTGGCGTCAAAGACCGCATAGCCGACAGCGCGCTCAACATCTGCTTTCGCTTCAGGATTCATCTTATACAATTGTGCAAGAGTCCTGTCCCTCATGCCCAGAATGGCACGCCGTTTTTCTTCTTTTTTCGGATCTTTCTTCGCGCCCTGCTGGGTGGCGCCTGCGCCCGCAGATTGCGTGTTCGTCCCCTGTTCCTTTGGAGGCTGATCCTCTGCATTCGTAAAGGTTGCTCCGAAGATGAAACAGAGGGCGACTACAAGTGGCAGAATGTGCGTTTTCATGAAGAAATCCTCCCGGCTCTGTCCATGCTTTTTGTATATCACCAATCAGCTACTTGATGAGCGGTACATCTTTCGCCAGTTCGTACTTAATGATAGCTTCGAGTTTGTTCTCGATCTGGTAGTACCGCGCGACTTTCTTTGCAGGCAGGACTTTGGTGAATTTCGGCAGGAATGCTGACTTGAGGTCTGCCCTCTCTTTCTCGATAGCCATGTACTCCTTGAGGAGAGCTTCAGCTTTTTCATTTGTGATGGTCTCATAGCTGTCCAAATAATCCTTGATGACCTTTATCGTCCTTTCGTTGAGCTTCTGCTTGGCCCGCTGAAACTCATCATAGACCGGCCAGAAGGCCTTACTCTCGTCCTCGGTGAAGCCCATGTTGTCAACAATGATCTCCTTCTTTCCTGTCTGAAGAGTGGACTTCACCAGTTCCTCCTCGTCTGCCTGGGTCTGGGCGAACAACACAAGAGGAGAAAGTGACAGGCTCAACACTATTGCAAATGCCACAAATGCAGCCTTTTTCATATTGACCTCCAAATAATAATTTACGTTCCCGCGAATGAGATTACGCCATCTTCCGTCTCCTTACCTTACTTTCCTATAGAGAATTGATACTCGAGAACTCACTTCTTTGCCTCTTCCTCCTTTGTCCAGCTCTTGTCAGGGTCATACCTCTTCATGGCCTTTGCCACATTCGCGGTATTCTTCCCAAGGTCTTTCTGATAGACCACTCCCTCCTGGTTCACGATAAAGGTCATGATGCCTGAAGAACCGTAGTTCGCAGGGTACGCAAGGAAAGCGAAGCCGAGTATCATCTTCCCTTTCACCACATAGTCATATACCCCGCCCGTTGCATGAGGGCCTTGCGCCTTGAGGATCTTGAAATAGTACCCATGAAAAGGCATCGGCTTTTCGCTCCTCTCCTTTGCTCCGTAGCCCATGGCTGATGCTTTGGCGACAAAAGGACCAAGGGGGCTGTCCCCTTCACCCTCTTTTGTGTCCCAATAGAGACCGTCATGCTTACCTTTGCTGCTCATAAATTTTTGGGCGAATTCCAACTTTCCGTCACCATCGCGGTCCTTAGATGCAAATTCGCGCTGAGCATCAACTAATGCATAGAGCGAATTAATCACATTAAGCTCGTTCCTGCCTATTCTCCGGTTCAGTAACTCTTCTTTTCCTTCTTTTGTGTCGAAATACCATGCAGTCCCCTTCTTAACAATGGGAATGGGAAGGGGAAAATCATCGCTTCCTACATGGAGCACCACCTTTTCATCTCCCTGTTTTTCAAGGCTGTTCTTTTCCTCAAAGTGCTTGATAAAACGCTCTCTTCCTGCCCTGTCTCTCACTTTATCACCTGAGGAGACGAGTGATTCTGATCCGGGACCCAAAATGGCGAGAAGCTCTTTGGTGTTATTGGCTCTCATTGCATCCACAAGGGCCTTCACTGCATCTTCCGGCGTAGCAAAGGTCTCTTGCTTTCCCTTGGCAGCAGCAGAAACAGAGGCTGAGAAAACCGCCACTGCCATACAAGTCAACATAAGAGCTATTCCGAAAAACAAAAATCTATTTCTATATAATCTCATCAATTTCATTCTCTTTCCCTCCATAAAGTATCGCGGTAAGACCTGCAATTTCCTGTAGTTTCCATCTTACCTGCGTCCTCCGCCGCCACCGCCGCGGGAGCCTCCGCCGCCACCACCGCGGGAGCCTCCACCACCACCACGGGAGCCTCCACCGCCGCTGAATCCTCCGCTACTGCGGGAGCCTCCGCCTCCTCCAAAGCTCTGACTGCGGCTTGCCTGGCCGCGTTGGCTTGCCGAGCGTTCAGCGCCGCCGTTGCCTGCACCGCTGAAGGCGCTCTCACGGCCTCCAGCCTGCCCGGACCCTCCTCTGGCACCACTCATGTCACGTGTCTGCGCGCCAGCGCCGCGACTGTCACCAAACCCACGGGCCTCGCGGCTCGAAGTACTTGGCCGTGAGGATGACTGTCCGTACTGCCTTGCCGTCCCAGAGTCGCGGTAGGCAGCCCCTTTGCGATGCTCAGGGTTATGCTGCCATTTGCCCTGGCCGCCCTGGCCTCGCTGCTGTGCATATTTGCCACGGTCGATTTTATTGTTTATGTTGGTATTCCGGTTATAGTTGACATTCACATCACCACCGTGCCAGTTGGCCCCGCCCCAGGCATAGCCCCAGGCAGCGCCGATTGCAAGTCCCGCCCCAAAGGAAAGGAGCGCTGCTCCCGGCACATATCCCGGGGGATAGTAATAATAAGGAGGATACGAAGGGTAAGGCCACGCACCGTACACCACTGTCGGGTTGTAGGTGGGCACATAGACGACCTGGGGATTGGCCGGCTCGATGATTATGGTCTCTTTCTCCACTACCACCTTTTGTTCCTGTGTGGTATTCAGGTTTCCCGCGTCCTTTGCCCTCTTACGGAGCACCTGGACAGTGTCCATTACATCCTTCTCCTGACCGAGGAACGCATCTCCCAGCTTCTGGGTCCAGTCAAGTTTCTCACTCAGCATCGAAAGCACCTGGGGGAAATTCACCAGGGATTTAACGCTGGGGTCCCAATCCTGTTTCTCAAGGGCATTGGCAAGGGCATCACCCTTCAGGTCTTTGTTCTGCGTGACCCAGCGATCGGCCTGCACAACCTCAATAGGATAGGTCGATGCCATTAAAACCTGTACGACTAAATCATCAGGATAAAGCGCTATGGGGGCAAGTATCTGTTCAAGCTGTTCCTTCGAAAACGCCGCAGAAGGCGCTCCCCCGGCTTCCTGGGCAAAAGCCCATGGCGGCAAGACCATAACAACCACGAGCAACCAACGCACTGCATGGGTAAAAACTCTTTTTCGCTTCATGAAACCTCCTTGTGACACTTTATGTCCTCCTGGTTTTATCACAGAATGAGCTGACAGTCAACAAAAGCACTGTGAGATGTTCAGACAATGAAGCCTGCAGGTGAGGTACGAATAAAACCAAAAAAAGGCTTCACGCCTTCACCCACTCCTCAGCCTGCTTCAACGCAGAGGGGGGAAAGAACTCTATTTCTGTGCTCCTCAACCCTTTTCCTACATAAAGAAAGGTCTCTTCTTTCCACCGCTCGTCACCCACAAGCGCCATTTTGACGATGTCATCATAATGCTCCAGCATAAAGCCGAGGTCGCTCCCGGCTCCTCCCTTCTCCCATCCCTTGAAGTTCTCCATAACCGCAAGAAGCCTCACCTTCTTGCCCTTCTCGATCAATTCTGTAGCAACGGACTCCAGCATCCTCTGGTCTGCTGCCTGCATCACATCCCGGATGCGGACATGGACGACAGAATCGGTAATTTTAATGATCTCACAGGCCATTTGTGAACCTCCTTTATCCGCCAGTTCCTGAAGGCGGTCTCATCTATTTCCGAACGGGAATAGCCGTTCCCTGCCCTTTTTCATATCCATCATTGTAAGCCTTGAGGCTTGACCTAGTCAAACGCTCACAACCACTCTACTTCTTTCATTTATACACGATATGTAATTGCACCCTACTGATGAAATGCTTTCCTGCCGGCAAATTTTGCAGAACCTCCCAACTCTTCCTCTATGCGGAGCAGTTGGTTGTATTTTGCTATGCGATCGCTCCGGCTTGCTGACCCGGTCTTGATCTGTCCCGCTCCTGTTGCCACCGCAAGGTCGGCGATGAAGGTATCTTCTGTTTCTCCTGAGCGGTGCGAGACAACCGAGGTGAATCCGGCTTTTGCTGCCATCTGCATGGCCTGGAGCGTTTCGGTCAAGGAGCCGATCTGGTTCACCTTGATGAGAATCGAGTTCGCTATCCCTTCCCTGATGCCCCGGGCCAGTCGTTCGGTGTTGGTGACGAAGAGGTCATCTCCCACAAGCTGGATCTTCTTTCCCAGAGCGTCAGTGAGAAGCTTCCAGCCTTTCCAGTCATCCTCAGCCATCCCGTCCTCAATAGAGATGATCGGGTACTGGCGGACCCAGTCTGTCCAGAATGCAACCATATCTGCCGAACTATGGGTGCTTTTGTCGGACTTCTTGAATATGTATGCTTTCTTCTGGATGTCATAGAACTCGCTCGCAGCAGGATCAAGGGCAATACCTATGTCTTTTCCTGCCTTGAAACCTGCGTGTCCGATTGCTTGAAGGATCACCTCGATTGCTTCCTTATTTGACTTCAGGTTCGGCGCAAACCCTCCTTCATCACCGACAGCAGTCGAGTAACCCTTTTTCTTAAGCACGCCCTTGAGTGTATGGAACACTTCAGTGCCCATCCTGAGTGCTTCGGTAAAACTGGGCGCCCCCAATGGAGAGACCATGAATTCCTGAAAGTCCACGGAGTTGTCCGCATGGGCACCGCCGTTCAGGATGTTCATCATCGGTACAGGAAGAACCGAGGCAGACACGCCGCCGAGATATCGGTACAGAGGCGTCCTCTGTGACCGGGCAGCAGCCCGTGCCACGGCCATAGAGACGGCAAGGATTGCGTTCGCACCCAGGCGCCCCTTGTTTTTTGTGCCGTCCCGTTTGATCATCTTCATATCGATGTCTTCCTGCAACGCAGCTTCCATACCCTCAATAGCCTGCGCGATCTCTTTGCCGATGTGCTGCACGGCCTTACGCGTGCCCTTACCGAGATAGCGTTTTTTATCTCCGTCACGCAGCTCCACCGCTTCATGCACGCCTGTGGATGCCCCGGAAGGCACCGCTGCCCGTCCCATGCTTCCGTCATCGAGAATTACATCCGCCTCGACGGTAGGGTTTCCCCGTGAATCGAGAATCTCCCGTCCTATGACCCTTATAATTCGTGCCATCTTCATTTCTCCTCCCAGGTGTCGGTTCTTGTCTCTGTCCGAATAAGTATATCTTCCACCGCGAACTCTCTGCGATTCCCATTCACAATAAGTCATCAGAAAGCGAAAGCGTTATATGCGCCAGACCTTCAGCAAATTCCTGCGTTACCGGAAATCCGCTCCGGTTGAAGACCGCAATCATCCCCTTGTTCTCAGGCAGGACCTCGGCATGAAACTGTGCGATCCCACTTTCCCTCGCGATCTTGGCGAGGTGCCTGAGCGTGATGCTCCCGATGCCGAGACCTTGGTAGTCCTCCTCAACAGTGAAGGCTACCTCGGCCCTGTCAGGAGGTTCAGCATCTCCAAACGCAATGTAGCGTCCCGCTCCGATGATCTTTTCGCTTTCACCGTCCTGAATGCAGGTCACGAGCGCGACAGTCCGGACAAAATCAACATCAGTTGCTTCCGTCAGTTCCCGATTCGAAATTTCCTCCTTCGCCCCAAAAAAGCGCAGGCGGACTGTCCTCTCGTCCAGTTCCTTGAATGCGGCGAGGAGAGCCTCCTTGTCGTCAGGTCTGATTGCACGGATCGTGACCTGAATTCCATTCTTGAGCCTCTCCTGCGCTGTATAGTTTTTCACGTCTATCATAGATTCTGACCTCCCCGGGAGCGTATCGTTTCGAGGGTCTGCCGCGTAGTAATCTCTATCTCTTCGTCAGTTCCGACCACAAGCAACTTGACCCTTGTCTCCAACCGTTAAATTTTGCTTCTGTCACTACACATGCTCATTCCGGTCATCCTGCGCACGCTCGCCTCCTGATGCCGATCTTCATCGTCACCCGCTCTGCTGACGCCCGAGTTCGATGATCTCCATGCGATGGTTCGCCTCGGGATGCTTTGATGAAGGGCCTTCCGTCAGTATCGCGAGATCACCCGTCAGTTCGTGAGACTCGATCCATCTCTGTATATAAGTATTCCAATCGTCCGGATGCTCCGGTTCATGAACAGGGTGAACCCCGAAGGAGAAAACGAGGTTCTGACAGGTCTGTTCAAAAGAGCTCACTGCTACGATCCAGACAGGCATCCTGAAAAAAGAGAGGCTCCGGGGGGTTGTGCCGCTGTGCGTTGGCGCAAACACCGCAGCAGGGGAGGCGTATTCGAGGCTCGCTTCAACGGCTATGGCGATCAGGTGCGCGGGTTTGAGCCTGCTCCTGAGATCGATCCCCTGATACAGTTCACGGACAGTGACCGAATGCCTCTGCGGATCGACTTCAGCAGCGATCTTCGCCAGCATCTCAACTGCATCTACCGGATATTTCCCCATGGCAGACTCCCCCGAGAGCATGACACAGTCTGTGCCATCGAGGATGGCGTTCGATACGTCTGTTGCCTCTGCGCGCGTCGGCCGTCTGTTCTCGGTCATGGATTCGAGCATCTGCGTTGCCGTAATGACAGGTTTTGATCGCCGGTTTGCCTGCTTCATGAGATCCTTCTGGATAATGGCTATTCTTTCTATCGGGACTTCGACACCAAGGTCCCCTCGGGCGATCATAATACCGTCCGCTTCATCAAGAATATCATCCATATGACTAAGGGCATTCGAGCGCTCGATCTTGGCGATGATAAAGGGATGGTAGCCCAGCGCGTCCGCAGCCTGGCGGACAGCCCTGATATCGGCACCGGTCTCGACAAAGGACTGGCTGACCGCGTCAATGCCCTCCTCTGCGGCAAACTTCAGGCACTCGTGGTCACGCTCGGTGAAGGCGCCAATCCCGAGATCAATGCCGGGGAGATTGAGTCCTTTGCGTGACCTGAGTTCGCCGCCGACAGCCACCCTGCAGATGACCTCGTTGCCTTTGACTGACGAGACATCGAGTTGGATGATACCGTCATTCAAAAAGAGCACATCTCCTTTTTTGACCGCCTGCGGCAGCCTTTTGAAAGTGACCGAGGCTTTTCCTGAATCTCCGGCGATGTCCTCGGTCGTGAGTGTGAAGGAGTCACCGGGCTTCAGCTCCACGGGCTCCTCAGCGAGCATGCCGATGCGCATCTTGGGGCCCGAGAGGTCTGCCATAATGGCCACCCGCTTTCCCGCAGCACGGGCTGCTGATCTCAGATTCCTGATTACGGTGCGATGGCCTTCGAAGTCACTGTGCGAGAAATTGAGCCGGGCGATGTTCATACCTGCGTGCATCATCTTCTCCATGACCTCAATCGATTCAGAAGCCGGCCCGATGGTGCATACGATTTTCGTCTTATGCTGAGGAAGCTTCATCGTTTTCCTTTCTCCTTTACCACTACCACAAGGCTCCTGCAGGCTCACTCAACGTGAGAGACCGATCTATCCTCATCGTCGTCTCCGGACACCCATGCCTTCAGAAGGGTGTAGGTAACCGCAAGCAGCACCGGGCCGATGAAGAGACCGATGACGCCAAAGGCGATTAAGCCGCCGATCACACCGGCAAAGATCATTATCAACGGCAGGTCAGCTCCCTTTTTAATAAGAATGGGGCGTATAACGTTGTCGATAGTGAGAGCGATGATCGAAAAGATCAGCAGAACAGTACCCCAGAGAGGGTCGCCCTTCCAGTAAAGCCATATCACCGACGGAACGAGCACCAAGATAGGCCCAATCTGCGCAAGACAGAGCATAAAGGCCACTGCGGTCAGTAACAGCGCTGCCGGCACGCCCGAGATAACCAGGCCGGTTCCAGCTATCGCGGTTTGTATGAGAGCAGTAAGAACGATGCCGAGCGCAACACTTCTGACCGCCTTTTCCGCGAGGACAGTCACCTCTTCTCCCCGTTGTCCGGCCAAGCGTCTCGCAAAGGCGAGGACCCCGGCGGCAGCCTTCTCGCCTCCGGCATACATGACCGCTGAGATGATCACGGTCAAAAGAAACTGGAGCAGCATGAAAGCGATACTTCCGGCCTGGGACAGGAGCCACTGCAGGGCCTTCCCGGCGTAAGGGGTCATCATGGCCGAACGTTCTTCAGGGGAGCGGGCGGCAAACTCACGCCACTGGACGGAAAACTTCCCACCGACCAGGGGAATGCGTTCGAGCCATTCCGGCGGCAGTGATACGGCCAGCGCAGCAATTGACTTGATTCTTGATGCCAGGTCCTCTGCATTATTTAGGATGGTGAGGATGGCAAGCGTGAGTGGTACGAACACGATGAGCAGAAGCGCGGCAGTCATCACTGCCACGGCTAACCCCCGCCTACCCGCAAACCCTTTCTCGATCTTACGCAGGATTGGCCATGTGGCCACAACGATTATCGTGGCCCAGACAATCGAGGTGA
>Ga0335084_10003734_pt1 | contig 14933 bp, 17 predicted proteins | sample Lox_Sample_44_FD_206721 | JGI IMG/M metagenome (GOLD analysis project Ga0335084, IMG submission 206721) | Soil microbial communities from Loxahatchee National Wildlife Refuge, Florida, United States - Lox_Sample_4.4 | ecosystem: Environmental > Terrestrial > Soil > Wetlands | place: USA...
CGTCAGCAAACGAAAGTACTTTTCTCGCCCGCTGCGCAAAGCATCCTTGACGATCCTGTCTTCGAGCGAGTGAAAGCTGATCACCACCAGCCTTCCGCCCGGCTTCAGCACGCGAGGCGTAGCCTCCAGCAGTGCTTTCAGATCGTCCAGTTCACGGTTTACGAAGATTCGGAGAGCTTGAAAGGTCCGTGTCGCGGGATGAATTCTTCGTTCGGCCTGGTTCATTGGCCGGGCCGCGGCTGATACGACGTCTGCAAGTTGCTTCGTCGTCTGTATCGGCCGCGACCGGACAATGGCTCTGGCGATTCTCCGCGACCTCCTTTCCTCACCGAATTCGTAAATCACATCGGCGAGCTCGCGCTCGCTGATGCGGTTTACCACTTGTTCGGCGGTCGAGCCCGACAGAGGATTCATCCTCATATCTAGGGGTCCTTCCGCCTGAAAACTGAATCCCCGCGCGGCGTCTTCGAGTTGCAGACTGCTGACGCCGAGGTCGGCCAGTAGGCCGTCGAGGGAGCCTGACCCCACGCGCTCGCCGACTTCGCTGAATGAGCCATGGATCAAGGTGACTGTCGGCCCGTCCAGTCGTTGGTCGTTGGTCGTTAGTCGTTCGGGGGTCTGTTCGCTAACGACCAACGACGAACGACCAACGACTGATTCCAAGTTCTCTCGCGCAACCCGCAGCGCGTTCGGATCCTTATCGAAGCCAATCAAATGTCCCGGTGCGCCGAGGCGTTTTGCGATTTCCAAACTGTGCCCGCCCAGGCCCACCGTGGCATCCAGATAAGTGCCGCCACGCTGTACGGCCAGAAAATCGATCGCTTCTTTTAAAAGAACCGGAACGTGTCCAGCCTGCCCACGCCCATCCCGCTCGGGGATGTCTTGTCCAGAACCCTCTGTCACTAGATGCCCAATTCGTCGAGCGTCTTGGTGTCGTCATCCGTGAACGCTTGCTCTTCAATCTCCTTGCGGAACGCTTCCAGGTTCCGGACTTCCAGGTAGGTCAGATTGCCGAGCACTGCCACTTCGCCGCGGATCTGCGCCGACTCACGCAGGATCTGCGGGACCAGCAGGCGCCCCTGCCCGTCCATCTCCACGACCTGCCCGTAATAATTCGTGCGATTTAGGAACTTCTTCTTCGTCGGGTTGAAAGTGGAGAGAGAAGCCAGCTTCTGCTCGATCCGCTCCCATTCCTCGAAGGGATAAATCTGGGCAACTGTGCCGTCCAGACTGGTGATGTAGAATTTCAGGGCATATTTCTCGTCGATCACGCGCTTGAATTCGGCGGGGACCTTCAAACGTCCCTTTTCGTCGACTCGAGTTGGGTGATTGCCGCGAAACATGCGTACGCTTCGGTATTGGGCTCCGCTTAATAACGGCTGCTACCACAGTCACGAGGGAGGCAAAAGCGGTCACAATAACGGTGGATTCGGGTTCGTTGGGCCTGATTTTGGGGGTGTCAGTTTCGAAAACCACTGGCGCCTCTGTCAGTTAGCGTTCTTGCCCACGGCCTCTATCTAGTGCTCCACTTTGTACCACTTTTGACCACATCCTACGCCTAACTGGTTTATTGTCAACAGCAAAGTTTCAGGTTGAGACACCACCAGTGCAGGCCTTCGGGAAAGCGCGATCGGTTGTAGTTAACCAATTCGATGACCACTAGGGATTGCGTTTAGCAGCTTGGTTCGGGGCTGGCGGGCTGTCTGAAATCCGCGCTTGACTCCGGCGTTCTGTGGAAATCTTCCGCGTGGAAACAATTCGCATCGGGCGTATCAGGGGACTCATCGAAATTTTTACTGCGATCAAACGATATTAGTAATTGGACAGTTCGATCGCGCTCCCGGTAGACTTTGACGGCAAAGATGAGGAATTCGGTCAGTCCGATGCTGTGCTGTTGTTGCTGCGCCATCGTGTGTCCTGGCGCAGGGGAGTTGCTGACCTAATCTTCTAATTCAGATTTCAGCATTCATCGAACCCATCGCCAGATACGGCGATGGGTTTTTGCTTTTGGGGATGAAATGGCGACGAAAGAAACGAAAGCACAGCGGGTGGAGCGCCTAAAGCGGGAAAAGAATCCGTGGGAGGCGCTCGACGAGATACGGGCCTACGCGAAGCAGGGCTTCCCTGCGATTCCGCCGGAATGGCTGGGCACCTATTTGCGCTGGTGGGGCGTCTACACCCAGGGCGACGGAGCCGGCGTGGTCGGCGGCCAGAACGGCGAAGGCAAGGCCCTTCCCTACTTCATGGTCCGGATCCGTATTCCGAATGGAATCTTGCGCTCAAGCCAGTTGCGAGCGATTTCTGATCTCTCGCGGCGATTTGGGCGCGGCGTGGCTGATATTACGGTGCGGCAGAACATTCAGCTGCACTGGGTGACTGCGGAATCTCTTCCCGAAGTTCTCGAAACCTTCGACCAGCATGGTCTGACGACGCTGGCAGCTTGCGGCGACGTTGTCCGCAACATCACTGGCTGCCCTGTAGCTGGGCTCGATGCCGATGAACTCTGCGATCCCTCGCCGCTCGCGTTTGAGGCTTCGCGTCTGCTGGCTGGGAACGCCGACTTCTACAACCTGCCGCGCAAGTTCAAGGTCTCGCTAACCGGATGCCGGGCGTGGTGCTCGTATCCGGAGATCAACGACGTTGGGTTGACGGCGATCACTCGCACGGTGCGCGGCGAGTTGGAAACCGGCTTCTCGCTTCGCGTTGGCGGCGGGCTATCCACCGACCCGCATCTTGGACTGCGGCTGAATGCTTTCGTGCGATGGAACCAGGCAGTCGACGTGATTCGCGCTGTGGCCGAGCTGTTCCGCAGCACCGATTCCCTGCGCGAACACCGTGAGCGGGCACGGCTGAAATTCCTTTTTCTGCGCGAAGGCTGGGACGCGGAAACCTTCCAGCGCGAAATTGAGCAGGGACTCGGCTATCGACTCGATCCGGCTGAGCCCGAGGCCGCGCCGCATGACGTTTATCGCGATCACCTTGGAATTCATCCCCAGAAGCAGGCAGGGTTGGCGTTTCTTGGAGCGTCCGTTTTGCGCGGGCGGGTCAGTTCCGATCAGCTGCACGCGGTGGCAGAACTGTCCGAGCGCTTCGGCTCGGGCGACGTCCGTACCACCGTCATGCAGAACCTGCTGATCGTGAATATTCCGTATGCCAACACGGTGGCGCTGGCCCGGGAGCTCGCCGAGATCGGATTTCCCGTCGAAGCTTCTCCGTTTGCCCGCGGGACCATCGCTTGCAGCGGGACCGAATTCTGCAAACTCGCGATCACCGAAACGAAGAGCTTTTCGCGCTGGCTGGCAGAGGAACTCGACGACCGGCTCCCGGGCTTCGATCAGGAATTCAAGCTTCATGTTACCGGTTGCCCGAACAGCTGCGGGCAGCACTGGATCGCCGACATCGGCCTGGAAGGCAAGAAGCTCAAGGTCAATGGTGCGCTGGTCGACGCCTACTACTTCTGCGTCGGCGGTGCGGTGGGTGCGGCGCAGACGATTGCGCGTCCGGTTGGATATCGCTGTACAGCACAGGAAGTGCCGGACGCGATCGAGCGATTGCTGCGCCGGTATCGGGCTACCCGCGAGCCCGGCGAAAATCTGCACCGGTATTTCGCGCGACACAGCAACGACGAACTCAGACACTTTCTCGCCGGGCAGCAGGTCGAATCGGTGGATCGCGACCAGCCTGCCGCTCCGGCGCCTCATGCGGTGGAGGGGTAATGGGGACCTCCACCGCACCGTTGTTCCCGATGTTCCTGAAACTCGAGGGGCGGAACTGTCTTGTCGCAGGAGCGGGCAGCGTCGGGGAGCCGAAAATCCGCAGCCTGGTCGAGACTGGCGCGCGAGTACGAGTGGTTGCTCCGGCGGCGTCGGACGCGGTGCAGGAGTGGGCGAAGCGCGGCGAATTGGCGTGGGCGGCACGGCCGTTTGAGTCGCCGGATCTGGACGGCATTCTTCTCGTGGTTGCCGCCACATCGTCGCCCGATGTCAATCATGCGGTGTTTCGCGAGGCGCAGGCGCGCGGGATTCTCTGCAACGTCGTCGACGATCCGCTGCATTGCGATTTTTACTATCCCGCGGTTATGCGCCGCGGGCAATTGCAGATAGCGATCTCGACGGCGGGGCTTAGTCCGGCACTGGCGCAGCGGATTCGCAGGCAACTGGAGCGTGAATTTCCTCCGGCCTATGGAACGTGGCTGGAAGCTTTGGGAGAACGCCGGCAACAACTGTTCGCCGGCGGCAGTCCTCCCGAGGTGCGGCGCGCCATCCTCCATGAAATCGCAACCTCCGAAGCATTCGTCGAATTCCAACGTAATCTTCAGGCCGAAGTCGGAAGAAAGGAAGTCTTGTGAACGGCAAAGTCTATCTGGTTGGTGCGGGGCCCGGGGATCCGGAACTGCTCACATTGAAGGCGCTGCGGTTGATTCGCCAGGCCGATGTGGTGCTGCATGACGACCTTGTGTCTCCGCAGATCCTGACTTTTGTGCCTCGAACGGTACAGTTCCACGACGTCGGGAAACGTGCGGGTCGGACAAGTACACGGCAGGAGGCGATTCACTTCCTGATGATCGAACTGGCGCGGCAAGGCCTCAACGTCGTACGGCTGAAGGGTGGCGATCCGCTGGTCTTTGGTCGCGCCGGCGAAGAGATGCAAGCACTCCGTCAGGCCGGGATTGAGTTCGAGATCGTCCCTGGGGTGACGGCCGCATTCACGGCCGCTGCGACGGCAGAGATTCCGCTCACGCTGCGAAAGACGGCATCATCGCTGTTGATCATGACCGGCCAATTTGCCGATGAGCGGCCATTGCCTGACCTGCAATCGATTGTGAAATCCGGAACGACCATCGCGGTGTACATGCCGGGCCGGGACCCGCATGAGACGGTGGAGAAACTTGCCGGCGCAGGCTTGCCACGCCATGCGGCCTGCGCCATCGTCTCGAACGCCAGCACACCAGCGCAGCAGACGATCGTCACCACACTCGAGGATCTCCCTCGGGTTGGCAGCTATCCGAAGCCGGCAATCCTGATTCTGGGCGACGTCGTGAGACTGGCGAAGATCGATGCGTTCGACTTCAAAGATCTTGCAGCAGAGTTCTCGCCTGCCTTTGTCGAGCCAGGTGAGGGCGCCGGACGCTCTGTGGGCAAGGAGGCCGCCCGTGACTGATCGCGCCTGGTTGCATACTACCCAGGGCTTTGCTGACTCCTGGGGGCCCGAAGAGATCCTTGACTGGGCGCTGCATCGTTTCGGCGACCGAATCGCGATGGCATCGGGCTTCGGACCGGAGGGAATGGTCCTCATCGACATGGCTACGCAGTTGCGACCCGACGTTCGAGTTTTCACGCTGGACACCGGTCTGCTCTTTCCCGAAACCTACGCTCTCATGGAGGAGGTTGAAGAACGGTACGCGCTTCGTGTCGAGTGTCTGAAGCCGGCTCTCACCGTGGAGCAGCAGCAACAGGAGCACGGCCCCACGTTGTGGCTTCGAGATCCGGACAGTTGCTGCGCCATGCGGAAGATCGAGCCGTTGCGCAAGAAGCTGGCATCGCTCCAGGCATGGATCACAGCCATCCGCCGCGACCAGACTCGTGCTCGCGCGAACGCTCAGAAAGTGGAGTGGGATCCGAAATTTGGGCTGGTCAAGATCAATCCGCTGTGCGACTGGACAAGCGATATGGTGTGGGAGTACATCCGGCAGAATGACGTGCCCTGCAATTCGCTCCACGATGACGGGTTCCCCAGCATCGGCTGTTGGCCGTGCACACGGGCGGTCAAGCCGGGCGAAGATCCGCGCGCGGGGCGCTGGTCAGGTTCTGCGAAGACCGAATGCGGGTTGCATCAAGGCGTGCCGCTCAGCAACCCACTCCCGGTTCTGCAGGAGTAGACGTGAATGGAGTAGCGGTTTCCCCTACTCCGAGTCCCGCAGGAAGACACGGCGCGGCACACCGCCCACAATGGCTCCGACCAATACCGCCCCGAGCAACGTGTAAGGCCCCTCAATCCAGATCAGTTCCTTGGGCAGGGAGGAACGCGTTGCCACCATGACGCCGGCGGCGATGATCAGCCACAACGAAACCGCAACTCGAATGCCTAAAAGCAGCGTGCGCGCACGGAGCCACGCCAGAAGCAGGGCAACCAGGTACGCGAAAGCTACGCAGGCTGCGACTGTCAGCAGGTGCGGCACCCACATCTCGGCAAGGTCTCGTGCTCTACGATCGCTCAGATCGAGAGCGGCCATCCACCGGAAGCGGAAAACGTACTCCGAGTGCCAGACCATTCCGAAGATCCAAGCAGCCGCGGCCGCAATCAGGACGGGCAGGTGCGGAATCTGATTTCCCGTCTTGCGGCCCACCACGGTGTTCTGAACAGGCTTGTTCTGCACCGCCTCGGGGATGCACTCCTGGCCGCAGTCGGAGCGCTGGGGCCAGCGGGAGCAGTCTGTCAGACGCAGCCTGGGGGGACCGCTAAGCCCGGTGATGGCGGCTCGAAGAGCATCGAACCGGACCAGTACCGGCGCGTGCGTCTCGGGACAATTCACGGTCCTGGGCCCCCGATACACGCCATAGATCTGCCTGCTCCATAAGGCGGGCATCAGGAGAACCACGCAAGCACCTACCAGGAAGAGAAGAAACCAGAACAGAAGCAGCATGACACACCTCCTTGGAGATGAGTCGAACGGCTCCGGCGAGCGAGGGGGTGTCGAAGCCAGTTTCAGACTATGCAAGCCCAACGGATGACGCAGTGAGAATGATCACGGGGAACCGTGATGCTCGGGCCGCATCAGCGCCGGCTGGTGTTGACAAGCGGGAGTAAACTTGTCGCGTCCAAGCCGTACTAACAGGAGGCGCAATGAAGCTGAATACAGCTCGGGTGTGGCTGGGTGGAATCGTGGGAGGGGTGGTCTGGACTGTCTGGAGCTACCTGATTGGAATGAAGGTCGGGCCCTTGTATGGAGCGATGCAGAACGCCGGATTATTCCTGAAGGTGTCACGTTACCCGTACTTCGCCGGGCAATGGATTTTGTTGTTGTTCGTGATGTCGATCCTGCTGGCGTATCTCTATGCGCTGAGCCGCGCCACCTCGGGCGCAGGCCCAAAGACCGCCGTTAAGATCGGAATGATTGTGGGATTCTGCGCAGGTGTGCCCGGAAACTTCGCACAGGCCGCGTGGTCGCCGATTCCGCGCATGCTGCCTTTGTCGTGGATGCTGGAAGCATGGGTGGGAGCGATCCTGGCAACACTCGTGGCGGGAGCGTTGTATAAGGACAAGGCGTGAAAAGGCGGTTCGATTTGGGTGCGATTTGCGATTTCAAGCGAAGATCGTAGATCGCAAATCGTCAATTGCTGCCGCTAGTGTGCCGGTTCGACCACAACCGCCGTCCCGTAGGCCAGCACTTCCGTGACGCCCTGCATGACCTCGGTGGCATCGTAACGGGCGCCGACGACAGCGTTGGCGCCGATCTCAGCGGCATGCTGCAGCATGAGGTCGAAGGCCTCGGCACGCGTCTTCTCGCACAGGTTAGTCAGCAGCGTGATGTTGCCGCCGACCAGTGTCTGCAATCCGGCGCCGATGGTGCCGAAGATGGACCGGGAGCGCACAGTGATTCCACGGACGACTCCGAGAGTGCGCGTCACGCGATAGCCATCCAGTTCAAACTGCGTGGTAACCATGTTGTGCTGAACCATGCGTCCGGACGGCGCGGAATAGGTTGCCATCGTCCCTCCTGGAACCTCCAGTTCTGCACGGCCATTCTAATGCAACGCCTTCTCTATAATGGGTGCTCTTTCCCCAGGAGGGTCGATGCTCTCGCGCCGTCACTTTCTTCAGGCCAGTTCCATCGTCGCCGCTGCCGCCGCTTCTCCCCATTCGGCGCGAGCGGAAGAGGCCGACAAGTCTCTGCCACCCGCGATCGCGGGATTGCGGTCTCTTCGAGGCGAGGCTGCGCCGATTCCTGTCGCGGAGCGGCAGGAACGGCAAGAGAAAGCGCGGGCGCTCATGAAGGAGAATGGGCTCTCGGCGATCGTAATGACCGAAGGGACCTCCCTTGTTTACTTTTCCGGCATTCGCTGGTGGGGAGGAGAGCGTCTGTTCGCCATGGTGCTGCCGGTGAAAGGTGAATCGTTCTATGTCTGTCCGGCTTTTGAAGAAGGACGTGCGAGGGAGCAAATCGCGAACTCACCTGACGGGAATTCGCCCGATGTCCGTATCTGGCAGGAGGATGAGAACCCATACGAGCGCGTGGCGCAGGGATTGAAAGAAAGAAAGATCGGCAATGGAAAGCTTGGAATTGAGGAAACCGTGAAGTTTGTTTTCAGTGACAGCCTGAAGAGGGCTGCTGCCGGGGCCACATTCGTCAGCGCCACTCCGGTCACAGCGGGCTGCCGCATGATCAAGAGCCAGCATGAGCTGGACCTGATGCGGTTAGCGTCGAAGGTTACGCTGATGGCATACGAGGCCACCTATCGCTCACTCAAGCCAGGAATGACGCAACATGATGCCGAAGGCCTGGTGGAGGCCGCGCACCGGCAACTTGGTTTTGAGGGCGGCGCCGATGTGCAGGTCGGCGAATACTCAGCATTCCCGCACGGTTCGGTCACGCCGCAAGGCATTCGCGAAGGTACGATCGTGTTGATGGACGGCGGGTGCAAGGTGGAAGGCTACTGCTCCGATATCACGCGAACCTTTGTGCTGGGTAAAGCCAGTGACAAGATGAAAGAAGTGTTCGAGATTGTTCACAAGGCTCAGGACGCCGCGTTGGCGGCAGCGAAGCCGGGAGTGGAATGCGGAGCGGTGGACGCAGCAGCGCGGAAGGTGATTACCGATGCCGGATATGGCCCGGATTACAAATACTTTACCCACCGCGTAGGCCACGGCATGGGCATGGACGGCCATGAGTGGCCCTATCTGGTGCGCGGCAACATCACTAAGCTCCAGCCGAATATGACCTTCAGCGACGAGCCCGGGATCTATATCCGCGGCGAGTTCGGCGTACGCCTCGAAGATGACATGCACATCACTGAGGACGGCGCGGAGTTGCTCACGCCACAGAGTCCGTCGCTGGAGGAGCCGTTCGGGAAGGGGTAACGACCACGAAGGCGGATTCGTCCGCGGCGCCGGCAATCAGACATCATCGAGGAGACCTGTTCGCTGGGCCTACGCTGAACAGCCGTTGGAAATATGGTTCAGAGAATTTTGCCCTTCACTGCAGTTTCGCGTACTCCACCTTGGCCTGCTTCAAGACAGGAATGCCGGGATCGGCGTCTTTCCAGAGGGTGAAGAAGTCTTGGTATGCAGCTCTCGCTTTGGCCGCATTACCCGTCATCGCGTACGCACGGCCGATTTCAAGATGAGCCAGCGATCCCGTCACATCGTTCAGCACGATGCTTCGGTGATCCAGCACCTTCTGGAACTCGGCCGCCGCGGCAGTTCCGTTGTGCGCCAGCAGGTAGGCTTGGCCTCTCACGTACGCCGGGAACAAAGCTTCTTGATTACCTAGCTCGTACGGGGCGGTGGCCTCGAGTTGCCCAAGTGCCTGGGAGGGATTACCTCTTCCGAGTTCGATGGTCGCGTTGATGACGGGCAGCCAGTAGACCTTTAGCATGGTATAGGAGGGGTAGTCTTTCTCCAGTTCCTGAGCTAACTTCTGGGCTCGGAGGACATCGCCTGTCTGAGCCAGAACGAGGGCGGTGGCTGCCTTCACATTCCGCCCCGGAGAAAGCGCCGAAGCCGCCTTGGCTCCGTTCCTTGCCCGGACTGCGTTGCCCAACTCCGCCTCCCGCAGTGCCGCATCAACCTGCCACGAAGCCGCTGCTTCTTTGGAATCGGCGCGGACAGCCGATGCCACCGCTCTACGAGAGAAGTCCCGCGCCTTGTTCAGCCGTCCGTAATAGGCCTCCGTGTCAGACTGAGTCGCCAGCAGCAGGTCTTCATCTCCGGGCTTGCCCAGAGCCCAATTTAGCTGCTGTTCCATCTGCGTGGTATCTCCGCGCAGAAAAGCCAGGGAGTACATGTCCCGGCGAAGGAATCCTCCATCTAGCTTGTTGGCGAGTGCCTGATCGAAGGTGGCCTTGGCCTCGTCCAGCCGATTCAGGTTAAAGTACACGGTCCCCAGATTTGTCCACTCGAAGACATTGTCAGGCGCGAGGCGCACTGCTTCCTGCAGTTTGGGGAGAGCTTTGTCGTATTGCCCCATGTCCTTGTAGATCGCGCCCAAGTTTGCATAAGGAGGGAAATCACGAGGATAGTCCGTGATCCACAGTTCGTAGGTCTGCGCCTCCTTCTCCACTTCTCCCGTGCCATAAAAGTAGATTGCAGAGATACGCAGTTTTTCCCGTTCGCTGGCCCGATTGCGCAATTGGTATGCCTTGGTGGCATATTCCAGCCCGAGCGACGGTTGGTTGAGATTGACGTACGCGCTCGCCAACGAGGCGTACGCCATAGGGAAGTCGGAGTCGAGTTCAATCGCTCGCTTTAGAAACGGAATGCTTGGTGCGTCTCCCTGTTCGTGACCAACTGCTACGCCGGTGCTGTAGTTCTTCAGGGCATCGAGCGAGGATGTCGTGACTTCAATCGGAACGTCAAACTTCTGCACCGAGGGCAGTGATTCCCCCAGCTTGGTGCGCAGACTGGAAGTAGCCCGGCTCAAGGCGTTCAGAACGTCTTCCTTGGCTGCCACCGTGGTTAGCTCCTGCGCCATCAGCTTTCCGGATTGGCAATTCACCGCCTTCAAACCCAGCGCATACTCACTGTCGAGTTTGGCAATGGATCCCGCAACATAGGCCTTGCTTCCTGCCCGCTGGCAGAGCTCGCGGACCACTTCGTGGGTTAGTTCGGTGTCGGCAGGGCGGGCCATCCGGCGCAAAGTTGCTGCGACTTCCCTCTCGGGGAGCACATTCAGGAACGGCGATTGCTTCAAAGAAATGCTGAGTGCCTCTTTCAGAGTGTCATCAAACACCGGATCGCCGGTGGTATTGCTGAAGTCGGCCACTACGATCGTGTCCTGTTCTGAAATCTTCTTCGGCACCAAGCGGTCGCGAACCGAGCCCAGATTCGGTCCGACTACCATCGCGACAACCGCAAAACCGACAACCCCAAGCAGCGCATACCAACGATTGCCCTTTCGAATGGGCCGTGTTGCCGAGGCAATGTTTTCCGTCAACGGTGCAGACTCTGCGTCTTCCTCGATCGTCCCTTCAAGTTGCGCAACGAATCGGTAGCCCCTCTTCGGCAGAGTCTCGATGAAAAGTGGTTCTTCGGCATGATCGTCCAGCGCATCCCGGAGCTTCTTGATGGCGGTGTTGATGCTGTGTTCGAAATCGACAAAGGTGTCGGCGGGCCAAAGCTCCTGCCGGAGTTCCTCGCGTGTGACCAGCTTACCCGGACGTTTCAGCAGAATGGAGAGAACCTGAAAGGGCTTTTCCTGGAGATGTATTCTGTGGCCGTTGTTCTTGATTTCCCGCGATACCAGGTCGAGGGTGAAGGAACCGAAACGAAGATACTGCTGATCTCTGGCGGGCACTTGCATGGTCAGTAACCCACCTGTCTGGAGCTCTCTTCTTTCTTGGCCCGAAAGTTACACCTCGACTTCCATAACGTCAAGCGGAGCACGACGAAATGGATCCCGAGCTCCCCTCACCTTTTACCAAAATGGGAATCGAGCTGGCCAGCCCAAACCGGAAGCTATATCCCCTCGGTTCACAAAAAGTTCACTTCTAGATTATCTGCAGTGCATTGCCGCCGATTCGCCAGCCGCGCAGGATAGCCGTCGCAAGCGGGCCCAAGCCCGTAAGATCCGGCTCCGGAGGATCGTGGGTGCCCCGTCCTGGCTGGGAGAACGGTTTGCATGGCCGTCCTACGGAAGTGGCGGGGCTCCCGCGTGCTCGTGTCGCAAGAGTCGCATCTTCCGGGTGAGGACCTACGAGACCTGATCCGTTTGAACACCAGCAGGTTCTTCTTCCCCTATCAGGCCGAGGACGAGTTGTGAGGAAGAGCAAGAGGGAAAATCCCGTTCATAAGGAGGCGTCCATGAGGCGTGCATTGTTATTTTCGGTAGTGATTACCGCGGTTGTTCTGGGAGTGTTGGCAGCACCGAGCGTATGGGCTAACGATTTCGGCCCTTTGGTTTTCGATCGCGACTCGGTGGTGTACGGACGGACTTACGGAGAGTGGATGGCAGCCTGGAATCAATGGTCCTTCTCACTACCCGTGAGCGTGCATCCTCTTTTTACAGATGGAGACTGCAGCATCGGTCAGTCGGGTCCGGTCTGGTTTCTAGGCGGAAACTTCGTGCCTCCCAGCACCAGAGTCCGTCATTGCAACATCCCGTATGGGAAGGCTCTCTTCTTCCCGGTCGTCGATTGGGAGGACTCGATCCTGGAAGAGGCGCTCGCAGAACATCCGGGTGACGAAGTTTATCAGCAGGTAAACGGCCTGCGTTTGTTCGTCGAAGGGGGGCTATCCGGTGTAACCGGCCAGTATTGCGAAATCGATGGCAGGCGGATCCCTCATCTTGCCTCTAAGTACAGGATCCAGTCGACGGTATTCGGCTTCACACTTCCCGACGACAACCTTTTCAGCGCTGTGTACGGGGTTAAGTTCCCCGCGGGGACAGTCTATCCCGCGGTCGACGATGGATGGGATGTGATGGTGGCCCCGCTGTCTCCAGGGGATCACGTGATTCATTTCGGATCAAGCTGGAACGACATTACTTACTACATCCACGTGGCCAAGTAGAACCGTTGGGAGTGTCATCGCTGCTTTGGATCGGCGTAGCCTTCCCGTCAGGTCCAGCTTTGAAAGGGCCGAAACTGCACTCTTTCGAACCAGCTGTCAGTGAAGGCCGACGGAAATTATCGAAGCACAGGAGAAACGTCATGAAACGTATCGCACTTACCTCAATCATTCTGGGCCTGCTGCTCTCAGTATCGAGCGCGCTGGCCCAATTTGTCATCACGCCTGATTCGATCGCGTACGGCCGGACATACAGCGAGTGGTCGGCGGCATGGCAGCAGTGGGCCATGTCGATCCCGGTTGCGAATCATCCTCTGTTTGACAACGGCGACTGCAGCGTCGGACAGTCCGGACCGGTGTGGTTTCTGGGGGGCAAGTTCTGCGCCATCGGTAATCCCGACTGCGGCACTTCGAGCGTCGTACGCAGTTGTACCGTGCCTACCGGAAAAGCTCTCCACATAGCCGTAGTCAACGGCGAGTGGTCGGTGCTGGAAATGAACGATCCGAAGGCGCAGATTGCTGACCTGCGCTCTTACGCCGCAGCATACATTGACGGAGCTACCAATCTGGTGCTGGATGTTGATGGTATTAAGATTCCACATCTCAAGAACGCCTTCCGCGTCCAGTCGACCGTGTTCCCGTTCACGATTCCAGACGACAACCTGCTGAATGCGGTGGGAGAGGGACCGTATGCGGGTGGGAGTTACTTCCCTGGGCTCGACGACGGAGTCTACGTGATGCTGGCACCGCTGCGGTCAGGCCCGCACAAGGTTCACCTCCACGCGTACGTTCCGGCGTATAAATTCACGCTGGATATTACGTACAACCTCACTGTGACGAAGTAAGAGCGGCAACAGCGTCACGTAGCGCATTAAACCCGCAAACGTGGGCGTGGCCGGTGACAGTCACGCCCCTTTTCAAAACGAACAGGGAACGCCCCCTGTCAAGGAGGTTCTACGTGCTAAGAAAGAAATGGATTCTGATACTGGTGCTACTCGCAGTTGTACCCTGTCTCGCTCAGCAGAACAACCCACAGCGGACTCATTACTACGATACATTCGCTCGGGGGACTCTCGATCCCAACAAGTGGTTAGCGACGATTCCTCAAGCATGGGGCAGCCCCCTCGAAGTCGTGCGTGAAGTCAAGTTTGGACAATTGCGACTCGGAATTCGAAATACCGGCAAAACTGACAGCGACTCCGGGGCCGAGTGGGCGGAAACGGAGTTGTATTTTGTGAATCCCAACCATGTTAGTAGCATCACCACCGATCTAGCTGTCATCAAGGCGGACGCGATTCAATGTCCCGGAAATCAGGCAACTGACTTCGGCGACACTTCCATCGGAGGCACATTCTTCAACGCTGGCACCGGTGATCCGGCCCAGGATGTGACGGCGATAGTGGTTTCTGTGAGTACGTTTTGGGACGGCCCCAAGTTGTGGACTGCTCTCTGGTGGTCGACCGGCGACGGAAGCGCGGGGGACTTGCAGTATATCGGTGAATATCCTCTTGGACAGCGGCTCAGAGCCTCCATCAAATGGGACAGGTAAATCACCGATTCATCGGCAGCATTACGATTAACGGCGTTGCCACAGAAGTGTTCTCTACCTATGCAGTGCCAGACGGCATGCCAGCCACCCAACCTCAGAAAGCGCTGAATGTGTCAGTAACGAGCCAGAACTGCACGGCGACAAGGACGGTTTCGCATGTTGAGGCATTTTTCGACAATGTGATCATCAATCAGTAGCTCGTATTCCGGCCTGAGGCAAGTGACCATCTGCCGCCCGATACCGGGCGGCTTTGCCTTACAGTGAACACATGTGTTCTGACCCTACCTCACCGGCACGCTGTAGTGCGACGCGATGACCTGCCACTGGTTGCCGAATTTCATCCAGACGTCGGTCAGGCGGTCGTGATACTCATAGGGCTTGCCGCCAGACTTACCGCGCTCGTGGTAGGCGCCGGTGACAACCGCGACATTGTCGTGGAGGCGGACTTTCAAATCCTTGATTTCGGCGACCTCGACCTGTACGGACGAGTCGGCTGTGTGCGTGATGTAACCGGACTTGCTGTAGGTGTTGCCATCTTCCACCGTGATCACGAAATCATCGGCAAGCAGAGCAGACAGCATGTCGATCTGGCGGTTCTTGTAGGATTCGGTCCATTTCTCTTCGAGTTTGCGGATGGTCGAAGCGTCGGATTTGTCCTGCG
>Ga0335084_10003735_pt1 | contig 14933 bp, 8 predicted proteins | sample Lox_Sample_44_FD_206721 | JGI IMG/M metagenome (GOLD analysis project Ga0335084, IMG submission 206721) | Soil microbial communities from Loxahatchee National Wildlife Refuge, Florida, United States - Lox_Sample_4.4 | ecosystem: Environmental > Terrestrial > Soil > Wetlands | place: USA: Florida...
AGATGGTGACCTCCGGCATGTGCATGTCGGTCTGGACCTTCTTCATCACCTCCACCGGGCAGGGCGAGCCGGCCATGATCCCGGTGCGGAGCGAGGAGAAGTCGTACCGCCGGAAGTCGGCGTGCTCCAGCTCGGCGATGAACATGGTGGGCACGCCGTAGAGGGAGGTGCAGCGCTCCTTCTGCACGGTCTCCATCACCGTCTGCGGCTCGAAGCTCTCGGCCGGGAACACCATGGCGGCGCCGTGGGTGGTGATGGCGAGGTTGCCGAGCACCATGCCGAAGCAGTGGTAGAGGGGGACCGGGATGCAGACCCGGTCCTTCTCGGTGTAGCGGAGGAACTCGCCGATGAAGAACCCGTTGTTGAGGATGTTGTGGTGCGAGAGCGTCGCGCCCTTGGGGAAGCCGGTGGTGCCGCTCGTGTACTGGATGTTGATCGCCTCGTCGAACTGGAGGGCCGCCTCCTGCCGGTTCAGCTCCTCCTCGCCCAGGCGCTTCGCGTCGTCGGGCAGCTCGCCCCACTCGTCGTCGATGACCAGCGTCTGCTTCAGGTCGGGGCAGCGGAGCCGCACCTCCCGGACCATCTCCACGTAGTCGGCCTGGCGGAACCGGCGCGCCAGCACCAGGAACGAGACGCCGGAGTGCCTGAGCGCGTACTCGAGCTCGTGGGTGCGGTACGCGGGGTTGATGTTGACGAGGATCGCGCCCATCCGGGCGGTGGCGTACTGGAGGACCACCCACTCGTGGCGGTTCGGGGCCCAGACGCCGATCCGGTCCCCCTTCTTCACGCCGCGCACCAGCAGCGCGCGCGCCACGATCGAGGTCTGGTCCCAGAACTGCCGGTAGGTGGCCCGGTACCCCTGGTGGACGACCACCAGCGCCTCGCGGTCCGGGAACCGCTCGACGGTGCGGCGCAGGTTCTCGCCGATGGTCTCGCCGAGCAGCGGGATCGTGCTCGGGCCGCTGACGTAGGACGGAGCGGACACGGGGGACCTCCTCGTGGTGGAAGAGGTGCATCGTAGACCGCGGCGGCGCCGCGGATCCAGAAGATGCGCGGCGCCCCGTCGACGCCGCGCGTCAGGGGCGCGGCGCGGCGTCGCGATGCGGGAATCGGGGCGGGCGCGGCGGCTTCCACCGCCGGCGACCGCCCTCGCCGCTCAGGGGAGGAGCAGCAGCGACCCCGTCGTCTTGCGCGCCTGGAGGGCGCGGTGGGCCTCCGCCGCCTGCGCGAGCGGCCAGGTCCCGCCGACCTCGACCTTCACCTTCCCGGAGCGGATCATCCCGAACAGCTCCGCCGCGCCCGCCTCCAGGTCCTCGCGGCGCGCCGTGTAGTGCATGACGGTCGGGCGCGTGATGAACAGCGAGCCGCGGCGGTTCAGCTCCAGCAGGTCGAGCGGCGGGACGGGGCCGGAGGCGTTCCCGAACGTCACCATCAGCCCGAGCGGCGCGAGGCAGTCCAGCGACCCCTCGAAGGTGGACTTCCCCACGGAGTCGTAGACCACCGGCAGCTTCGCGCCGGCGGTGATCTCCTTCACGCGCTCGGGGAACCGCTCGCGCGTGTAGACGATCACGTGGTCGCAGCCGTGGCGGCGGGCCAGCGCGGCCTTCTCGTCCGACCCGGCGGTGCCGATCACCGTCGCGCCGATCGCCTTCAGCCACTGCACGGCGATGAGCCCGACGCCGCCGGCGGCCGCGTGCCAGAGCACCGTCTCGCCACGCTTCACCGGATGGCAGCGCTGCACCAGCGCCCAGACGGTGAGCCCCTTCAGCATCGCCGCCGCGGCGGTCCGGTCGTCGATCCCCTCGGGCACCTTCACCAGCCGGTCGGCCGGGTAGAGCCGCGCCTCCGAGTACGAGCCGGGCGCGCCGCCGGCGTACGCGACGCGATCGCCGGGGCGCAGGTTCCGCACCTCGCGCCCCACGTCCTCGACCACGCCCGCGCCCTCCACGCCCAGCCCCGACGGCAGCGCCAGCGGGTAGAGCCCGGTGCGGTGGTAGGTGTCGATGAAGTTGACGCCGATCGCGGTGTGGCGCACGCGCGCCTCGCCCGGCCCGGGCGCCCCCACCTCCAGCTCCTCCCAGCGCAGCACCTCGGGCCCGCCCGTCGCGTGGAACCGGATCGCCTTCGACATGATCCCTCCTCACCCCGCGGGGTCTGGCTGCGCCGGCGGGGAGTCGTGCCACCGAGACTAGCATCGCCCGGGCGACGCCGCCCGCGATGCGCGCCCCGTCACCGCAGCGAGGCCATGATCTCCTCGAGCGCCTCGCGCGGCGGCCGGGTGACCGCCTCCGGGAGCGAGGCGAGCGGCGCCTCGGTCACGTCGAGGGAGTCGATCAGCGTCGGCGCCTTCGGGTCCACGTAGAGCACGCCGGTCAGCACCTCGCCCCGCGCCTGCGCGTCCATGAGGCGCGCCACGCTCCGCGACTTGTCGGAGGGGTCGTACCCGTCCTCCAGCTTCCTGAGCCTGAGGTGCGAGCCGTCGTGCAGGGTGACGTCGATGGTCGAGCCCGGGTCGTAGTCCACGGTGATGTCCTCGAACGCCGGGACGAACGACAGCTCCTGGAGGGGCGCGTCGTGGTCCTTCATGTACGCGTACGACTTGGTGGAGCCCTCGTGGTCGTTGAAGGTCACGCAGGGCGAGACCACGTCGAGCATCGCGGTGCCCCGGTGCACGATGGCGGCCTTGAGCATCGCCGAGAGCTGCTTCTTGTCGCCGGAGAAGGAGCGCCCCACGTAGCTGGCGCCCAGCTGGATGGCCAGCGCGCAGGTGTCGATGGGCGGCAGCTCGTTCACCACCCCGGTCTTGAGCCTGGAGCCCACGTCGGCGGTGGCGCTGAACTGCCCCTTGGTGAGCCCGTACACGCCGTTGTTCTCGATGACGTAGACCATGGGCAGGTTGCGGCGCATCAGGTGCACGAACTGGCCGATGCCGATGGAGGCGGTGTCCCCGTCACCGGAGACGCCGATGGCGAGCAGGCCGCGGTTGGCGAGCAGCGCGCCGGTGGCGACCGAGGGCATGCGGCCGTGCAGGGCGTTGAAGCTGTGAGACCGGGAGAGGAAGTAGGCGGGGCTCTTGGACGAGCAGCCGATCCCCGAGAACTTGGCCACGCGCTCCGGCGCGATGCCGAGGTCGAAGTAGGCCTCCACGATCCGCTCGGAGATCGCGTTGTGGCCGCACCCGGCGCACAGCGTGGTCTTGCCGCCGCGGTAGTCGATCACGGTGAGGCCGATGCGGTTGCTGCGGGGGGCGGCGGGAGCGGCCGGCGTGGGCATGGCTAGCGCCCCTCCATCCCGAGGATCTCGTCGCTGACGCTCCGCGCGTCGAGCGGCAGGCCGTCGAGGTGCGCCACCTTGCGGAGCCGCGGCGCCAGCTCGGGCGCGAGGTCGAGCTGGAGGAGCGCCGCCAGCTGCCCGTCGCGGTTCTGCTCCACCACGTACACGCGCTCGTGCTGCTCCACGAAGGCGTGCACCTCCCGCGAGAAGGGATAGGCGCGGACGCGGAGGTAGTCGGCGTCGAGGTCGCGCTCGCGGCGGAGCTGGTCGCGCGCCTCCGCCACCGCCGGGTGCGAGGAGCCGTAGGCGACGATCCCTACCCGCGCGCGGCCGCCGCCGTGCAGCTCGGGCGCCGGCACCGAGGAGCGCGCGGTCTCGAGCTTCCGGGCCAGCCGCTCCATGTTCCGCTCGAACACGTCGGCCTTCTCGCTGTAGACCGCCTCCTCGTCGTGCCCGGTCCCGCGCGTGAAGTACGCCGCCCTGGGGTGGTCGGTCCCCGGCAAGGTCCGCCAGCCGATGCCGTCGCCGTCCACGTCCCGGTAGCGCGCGAACCCGCCCAGCCGGTCGAGATCCTCCCGGGAGAGGACCTTGCCGCGATCGAGCGGGCGCTCCGGGTACGGGAACGGGTCGCTCATCCAGTTGTTCATGCCCAGGTCGAGATCGGTCATGACGAAGACCGGGGTCTGGAACCGCTCGGCCAGGTCGAAGGCCTCCCCGGCCATGGTGAAGCACTCGGCCACCGAGCCGGGGAAGAGCAGGATGTGCTGCGTGTCGCCGTGCGACAGGAAGGCGGTGGAGAGCACGTCGCCCTGGGACGTCCGCGTGGGCAGGCCGGTCGACGGCCCCACCCGCTGCACGTCGAAGATCACCGCCGGGATCTCGGCGTAGTAGCCCAGCCCCGCGAACTCGCTCATGAGCGACACGCCCGGCCCGGCGGTCGCCGTCATGGCCCGGGCGCCCGCCCAGCCCGCGCCGATCGCCATCCCCACCGCCGCCAGCTCGTCCTCCGCCTGCACCACCGCGTACGTCGCCTTCCCGTCCGCGCCGATCCGGTACTGCTTCAGGTAGGAGATCAGCGTCTCGACGAGCGACGAGGAGGGGGTGATGGGGTACCAGGTCACCACCGTCACCCCCGCGAAGAGGGCCCCCAGGGCCGCGGCGGCGTTCCCGTCCACGATGATCTTCCCGCGCGTCGCGTCCATGCGCCGGACGAAGAACGGGTCGCGCTTCTCCAGCGCGGCCGCGTGCTCGAACCCGGCGCGGGCGGCGGCGACGTTGAGCTGCTGCGCCTTGGCCTTCCTGGCGAACTGCCGGACGATGGCGCGCTCGACCTCGGCCAGCTCGACGTCGAGCAGGCGGGCGAGGACGCCGACGTACGCCATGTTCTTGAGCAGCTTGCGGAGCTTGGCGTCGCCGGTGACGGGCTCCACCACCCTGTCGAACGGCACCGGATACCAGACCAGGTCCGCGCGGGTGGACGACAGCCCGAGGGGCGCGTCGTAGACCACCGCCGCGCCCGGCCGCAGGGCCGCCACGTCCTCGCGCGCCGTCTCGGCGTTCATGGCCACCAGGACGTCGACGTCCTTCTTGCGTGCGATCCAGCCGTCCTTGGAGGCGCGGATCGTGTACCAGGTGGGCAGCCCGGCGATGTTCGACGGAAAGAGGTTCTTCCCCGAGACCGGCACGCCCATCTGGAAGATGGCGCGGAGCAGGACCGTGTTGGAGCTCTGCGAGCCGGAGCCGTTGGGGGTGGCGACCTGGATCGAGAAGTCGTTGACGACCTGCCCCGGCTCGGTCCGCCGTGCGGAGTCCTTCGCGACGGTGGGTTGCGGTGCGGTGGGCTGCGGTACCGACATGGAGCTCCGTCCTGGTGTGGCGGTGGGTTCCTCCCGCGCAGGAGATAACGGCCCGCGGGCTCGCACGCAGCCGGCCTGCCCTTCGAGGGCCGACGCCGCCGCGCCGCACGGGAGGGGGGTCAGGCGCTGCGGCGCGACAGCCAGCCGGCGAGCTCCGTGTCCAACCCGGAAACGTGCTCCTTCAGCCAGGCGGCGAGCCAGTTGTGCAGCGACAGCGCCACCAGCGCGGTCGCGCCCTTGCGCCGGAAGTCGAGGAACAGGTCGTGGAACTCGCGCCGGAACCCCTCGTGGGCGGCCTTGTGCTCGGCGAGGCCGGGGAACCGGGACTCGCGCATCAGGCGCTCCTCGGCCTCGAAGTGCGAGACGACGTAGTCGGTGAGGTACCCGACCAGCGGCTCCACCTCGGAGCGGTCACCGGAGCGCAGCGCCAGGATGAGCCGCTCCGCCCGCCGGAACAGCTCCTGGTGCTGCTCGTCAATGTCCGCGTTCCCGACCGACAGCGCCGGGGTCCACTGGAGCGTCCCCATCCACTCCGATGTTAACCGAGCGGCAAAGCAGCCCGACGTGAAAGCAGGAACCCCCGTCGGGGACCGCCACTCGCGTGCGGCAGCGTGTGCGTCCCGCGGGCGCGGGACGCGCCGGGGGAGCCGGGCCGGAGGGAGTGGTCAGCCGCGCACATCCAGCGTCGGACGATCAGGCGCCCTTCCGGGCCAGGAACGAGGCCAGCTCGGCGTCGGTCCCCGAGACGTGCAGCGAGAGCCAGCGCGCGAGCCAGTCCGCCACGCGCCGCGCCAGGAACGTGTCGTCGGGCTGGCGGTCCAGGTCCTCCGCGAACCCGAGCAGATCCGCGATGAAGCGGTCGTGCTGCGCCTTGTGGCGCTGGAGCCCGGCGAAGCCGCGCTCGCGCATGTACGCCTCCTCCGCACCGAAGTGGTCGACGGCGTAGGCGTGGAGGAAGTGGATGAGCGGCCGGAGCTCGCCGTCCCGCTTCTGGCCGAGCGCGTCGGCGAGCCGTCCGGCCCGGGCGAACAGCTCCTGGTGCTGTGCGTCGATGACGCCGTGGCCGGTGGAGAGCGCCTGCGTCCAGTGGATGCGCTTCATGCGATCGCTGCCTCCTTCGGCGTCGTGTCGAGGGCGCTGTATCCGCAGCAGCGATTGAACCGAAGGGCGCCGGCGCGCGCAAGGAAGGGCGGCTCCCACCTCGGCGCCGCACCGCGGTGCCGGGGCCCTGCGCTCCCGCCCGAAAATCTTGCGTGGCCCGCAGGCGCTCCGGGCCGCAGCGCGCCGCCGCCGTGCGTCAACTCCGCGGATTTCCACGGGCGGGCCCGGCGACGCGCGGCACGAAAGCTGCTACCTTGCTCGGCTCCCGGACGGAACGAACCCGCACGATGACGACGCACGCCTCGCCCCGCGAGATCCCGTACAACTACACCTCCGCCGACGACCGCCAGACCGTCGTCTCCCTGCTCGGGCCCGAGATCTGGGCGACGCTCGAGGAGCTGCGCGCGCGGCGGGTGACGGGGCGCTCGGCGCGGCTCCTGATGCGCTTCTTCGGCGAGGTCGGGGTCCACCGCCGCAACCCGTTCCTCTTCCAGGAGCTGGTCGACTCCGCGCCGCGTCGCCGGCGCTTCTTCGACCACGTCGAGTCCGACCTCGCCCTCATCGACCGCAACGCCGGCGGCGAGGCACGCGTCCTCGAGGTGCTGCGCGCCTGCCGCGCGCTGCTCGACGAGTTCCGCCGGGAGGTGGAGGGGGCGCCCGAGCTCCGCCGCCGGCTGCTCCGCGAGCTGGGCGCCGTCGCGGGCAAGGACGCGGTCCTCTTCGATCCGTTCACGCTGGTGTCGCACGCCACCGACGCGACCGACTGGCGCCTCCACCTGCCGGTCGCGGTGGTGATGCCGGACGACGAGGCGCAGGTGGCGCCGCTCCTCGCGGCCATCGCCCGGCTCGGGCTGAAGGCCATCCCCCGCGGCGCGGGGACCGGCCTCACCGGCGGCGCCGTGCCCCTGCGGCCGGGCTGCGTGGTGGTCAACACCGAGAAGCTCAACCGCATCCGCGGCGTCTCCGAGCGGACGCTGACGCTCGCGGACGGGCGCACCGTTGCGGCGCGGGTGCTGGAGGTCGAGGCCGGGGTCGTCACCGAGCGCGCCATGGAGCACGCGGCCGGGCAGGGCCTGGTCTTCGCCACCGACCCCACCAGCGCCTGGGCGTGCACCATCGGCGGGAACGTGGCCGAGAACGCCGGCGGCAAGGACTGCGTGCTGTGGGGCACCTGCATCGACAGCCTGCTCGCCTGGCGCATGGCGATGCCGTCCGGCAGGCGCTGGACGGTGCGCCGCGCCGACCACCAGCTCCGCAAGATCCTCCCGGACGACACCGTGACCTTCGTGGTCGAGGACGAGGGCGGCGCGCCGGTGAAGGTCATCGCGCTCAAGGGCACCGACATCCGCAAGAAGGGGCTCTGGAAGGACATCACCAACAAGGCGCTGGGCGGCGTCCCCGGCCTGCAGAAGGAGGGGACCGACGGCGTCATCACCTCGGCGGAGTTCGTCCTCTACCCGGAGTACGAGGCGCAGCGCACCCTCTGCCTCGAGTTCTTCGGCCCGGACATGGACGAGGCCAGCCGCGTCATCGTGCAGCTCTCGCAGGCCTTCCCGTTCCCGAACGACGGGCGCGAGGCGCTGCGGGCGCTCGAGCACTTCGACGACGAGTACGTGCGGGCCATCGGCTACAAGGTGAAGGCGCCGCGGGCCGAGACGCCCAAGGCGGTCCTCCTGGTGGACGTGGTGGGCCACACCGCCGGGGAGGCCGCGCGCGGCGTGGCGAAGATCCGCGCCGTGCTCGCCGGGCACCCCAACACCCTCCTCTTCGAGGCCCGCGACGCCGCCGAGGCGAAGCGGTTCTGGGCCGACCGCAAGAAGCTCGGCGCCATCGCCAAGCGCACCAACGCCTTCAAGATGAACGAGGACGTGGTGCTGCCGCTCGAGGCGCTCGCCGAGTTCGCCCGCTGGTGCGACGCCACCAACGTCGAGGAGGAGCGCTTCGCGCAGGGCCGCTTCGTCGACCGCGCCGAGGAGGTCCTCCGCGCCGGCCCGGCCAGGGGCGATCCCGAGTGGCAGGCGGGGAAGACGCCGGTGGCGCTGGAGCGCTGCGCCCGCGCCCGCGCCGCCCTCGGTCCCGCCGACGAGCGGACGCTGCGCTCGCTCGCCATCCTGAAGGACCTCCGGCGCGACCTCGCCGAGGTGGTCCGTGGCTACCCGGACCTGGCGCAGGCGCTGGACCGCGCCCACCGCGAGGTGCGCGACCGCCTGGTGGTCATCGCCACCCACATGCACGCCGGCGACGGGAACGTGCACGTCAACATCCCCGTGCTCTCCAACGACCGCCCCATGCTCCGCCGCGTCGAGCAGGTGGTGGACCGCGCCATGGAGCGGGTGATGGCGCTCGGCGGCGTCGTCTCCGGCGAGCACGGCATCGGCGTCACCAAGCTCAAGTACCTCGACCCGGCGCGCATCGCCGAGCTGTCGGCGCACCGGCGCCAGGTCGACCCGGGCGGCCTCATGAACCCGGGCAAGCTCGAGGACCGGGACGTCCTGGAGCGCGTCTTCACGCCGTCGTTCAACCTCCTCGAGCTGGAGGCCCGCATCCTCCAGCACGGGCAGCTCGAGGAGCTGGCCAAGGCCATCGCGCACTGCATCCGCTGCGGCAAGTGCAAGCCGGACTGCTGCGTCTACCACCCGGCGCGCGGCATGTTCTTCCACCCGCGCAACAAGAACCTGGCCATCGGCTCGCTCGTCGAGGCGCTCCTCTACGACGCCCAGCGCGAGCGCTCCACCCGCTTCGAGCTGCTGCGCTGGCTCGAGGAGGTGGCCGACCACTGCACCATCTGCCACAAGTGCCTCGCGCCCTGCCCGGTGGACATCGACACCGGCGAGGTCTCGGTGCTGGAGCGACAGGTGCTCGCCGGCTCCGGCTACAAGACCACCACGCCCGCGACGCGCCTCGCGCTCGGCTACCTCGACAGCCGCTCCCCCGCGTACAACCGGCTCTTCCGGAGCACCGTGGTCCGGCTCGGGGGAGCGCTCCAGCGCGCCGGCCACCGGCTGGCGGCGCCGCTGCAGCCGCAGGACCGCCCGCCGAAGCGGTACGCGCTCCAGATCCTGCGATCGCCGATGCCGCCCGTGCCCCCCGGGACGCTGCGGGACGTCCTCCCGGCGTGCGAGGCGGATCAGGCGCTGGTGCTGGACCCGGCCGGCGAGGCGGCCCGCTCGGTCTTCTACTTCCCCGGCTGCGGCTCGGAGCGGTACCAGTCCACCATCTCGGCCGCCGCGCTGCACGTGCTCCTCGAGACCGGGACGCGCGTGGTCCTCCCCCCGCCGTTCCTGTGCTGCGGGTTTCCCGCGCACGCCAACGCCCGCGTGGACCAGCATTCGCGCACGGTGCTGCGCGACACCATCCTCTTCAGCCAGATCCGCGAGATGTTCAGCTACCTGGCCTTCGACGCCTGCGTCATCACCTGCGGCACCTGCCGCGAGGGGCTGGAGGCGATGGAGGCGGGCAAGCTCTTCGGCGGGCGGATCGTGGACGTGGCGCGCTACGCGCAGGAGCGCGGGCTCCGGCTGGAGGGCGGCGGCGCGTTCCTCTACCACCCCCCCTGTCACGACTCGCTCGACGGACGGGCAGAAGAGGTCCTCTCCGCGCTCGGCGGCTTCGGCGCCGTCCGGACGGTGCCGCACTGCTGCTCGGAGGCGGGCACGCTCGCGCTCTCGCGCCCCGACATCACCGACGCCATGCTCCACCGCAAGCGCGCGGCCCTCGCCGAGGCGCTCGGCCCGCGCTCCGGCGGGGCCACGGTCCTCACCAACTGCCCGTCGTGCGTCCAGGGGCTGGGGAGGAACGCGGCCCTGGGCGTCGCGCCGCGGCACCTCGCGGTCGCGATGGCCGAGCGCCTGTCCGGCCCGGCCTGGCTGGAGAAGCTGCGGGCGCAGGCCGCGGGGGCGCACGCGGTCAGCTTCTGAGCGAGGGGGGCGCGCCCGTTCCGTCGAGCGAGGCTCGCCGGGGCGCCTCCCTGCCGCTCACTGCTTCAGCAGGAGCGGGACCTCGGCGTGGAAGGGGTCCCCCTTGAACTTGGGGAACACCATCAGCCGCGCCGCGCTCTTGAGGCACGAGCCCAGCTCGGTCGAGTTGAGCGTCACGTCGTCGAGCGTCGGGTAGGTGACGAAGCCGTTCGGGTTCACCGTGAGCCGCAGCGCCACCTTCCGCCCGTCGAGCGCCACGTCGCTCCCCCTGGCGGCGGAGATGCAGCTCTCGAAGGCGCGGCGGTTGGAGGCGATGACCTTGTTCACCTGCTCGTCGCTGAGCGAGGCCGCCGCGTCGGGCATGTCCACGTCCGGCCTCGGCTCGGGCCGCGCCCTCGGCTCGGGCTTCGGCTCCGGCCTGGGCTCGGGCTTCGGCGGCGGCGCGACGGCCACCTTCGGCTCGGGCTTGCGCTCGGGCTTCCGCTCCGGCTGACGCTGCGGCTGCTTCTTCTCCACCTTCTCGGCGCGCTTCTCCTCCGCCTTGGGGGGAGGGGCGGGCGGAGGCGTCGCCTTGGCGACGGCCACTGGTTCGGGCCTGGCGGGCTCGGGCCTCGCCGGCTCGGGCGGCGGCGCGGGGATGGGCGCCGCGAGGGCGGGCGCCGGGCGCGGGGCGGGAGCGGGCGTCTTGTTGCGGCCGCCCACCAGCACGAACACGGTGATGCCTGCGACGAGCGCGCCGCCGACGACGATCATCACCACCGGTGCGGAGCTCCTCCGGCGCGCCTTCTCCGCCGCCCTGGTCGAGGGGGAGACCAGCTCGGAGGGGACGGCGTGGCGCGGTGGGGGCCGCGGCGGTGGCGTCATCTCGCGCACCGACGCGAACGGATCGGGCGGCGCACCCGTGGCGCTCGAGCCGTAGTCGGCCGGCAGCGACGCGCGCGCGGCGGCCACGAACGGATCTTCCTCGACCTTCTTCGCCTCCGCCTCCCCGGTGATCTCCCCGAAGAGGTCGATGTAGCCTTCCGGCGTCGAGGCGGGGCTGCTCGTCACGGACGCGGAGGAGATCTCCTGGGTCGATTCGGCGGCGCGCGGCGGAGGCGCGGACGCCGCGCCGTTGGTGCGGAGCGGGGCCGCGAAGGGGTTGTGCTCCGGGGTGGGCGGAGGGATGGGCGGAGGGGTGGAGGGGATGGGAGGCGGCGCCACGCCGAGATCGGCGTCCGAGGTCGCCTGCGGATGCGGGAGGTCGGTGCCGAACGGCGTGCCCGCGGATGGCGGCGGGGGCGCCTCGGGGCCAGGCGCCGCGGAGACCGGCACGGTCGTTCCGCCGGCGGAGGCCTTCACCACGATGAGGTTTCCGCACGCCTTGCACTTCAGCTTGTAGACGCGCCCCGGCGACGGCTCCTCGGCCGTCGCGTACTTCTTTCCGCACCGGTCGCAGACGAATTTCACGACTCGAATCCTACTGTTACGCGCAAGGTCCGCGCAAGGATGCTCTGTTCCTCATGGCCATGGTACGAACGGCCGGGCGGCCCTAACGATCTACCCTATCCGGCCCGGGATCGCCGGTGCGAGGGCCGTCCTGGAGGGCGATGCCCACCCCCGCGAGCGCGCCGCCGACGCGCACCGGGTAGAAGGTCGCCGCGAAGCGGCGCGTCGTGCCCGGATCCGCGGGAGTTTCTCCGACCAGGTCCACCGTGAACGCGGCCTGCCCGGTGGATGCGGCGGCCCGCCGCGCCTCGGCGGCGAGCTGTTCGCCCAGGACGCCGGGGATGAGCTGCTCCGGTGTGTGCCCTGCGGCGCCCTCACCCGAGACCCCCAGCCGTTCCGCCATCCCGCGGTTCAGGGAGACGACGCGGAGATCCATCCCGAGCAGCGCCAGCGGCTCCGGCGCCGACGCGAGCGCCTCGTCGAGCAGCGCGGCGTGCCGCTCCGCGTCGGCGCGCTCCGCCTCGATCATCTCCACGAAGCGGGCGCGCTCCAGCGCCTGGGCGCAGGGCTGCGAGATCATGCGCACGAACGCCTTCTCGTCCTGGTCGAAGCGCCGCGCCCTCGGAAACGACACCGCCAGCGCGCCGAGCGAACGGCCCGCGGCGAGGAGCGGGACGACCGCCCAGGCGCCGTCGCCCCGGGCCGAGCGCTCCGGCTCGAGATGGGGGAACCGCTCGTCGATCTCCTGCGGCGACTCGAGCCACAGCGCCCGGCCGGAGCGGACCACCTCGGCGGCCGGGTCGGGGGCGTCGAGGCGCGTCGAGGCGTGGGTGATCGCCACCCCGTGCTGCGCCACGAGCACGATGTGCTCCGGGCCGGCGACGGCGTGCAGCTCCACGGCGCTCGCGCCGAGCGCGGCCAGGGCGCGGAAGGTGTGCTCGGCGACTTCGCGCGGCGTGGCGGCGCCGGAGAGCGCGGCGGTGGTCGACTGCATCTGCGCCAGCCGCTCGGCGAGGCGCTTCTCGGTCTCGAAGAGCCGCGAGCGCTCCAGCGCCTGCGCGCACTGCTGCGCCAGCGCCAGCGCGAAGGTCCGGTCGAGGGGGTCGAGCCGGCGGCCTTCCGGGAGGGTGAAGTTCAGGGCCCCGACCGCCCGCCCCTCGATCGAGAGCGGCAGCCCCACCCACGCGCCGTCGCCGCGGCGCGCCCGGAGCGGCTCGAGCGCCGGGTAGCGCTCGCGGATCGCGGCGGGCGTCTCCAGCCAGACCACCTCGCCGGTGCGCGCCGCGTCCGAGGCGGGCCCGGGCGCGTCGATGGAGAGGTGCGCGAGCTCGCGGCGCGTGGCGTCGTCCTCGCCGTGCGCGAAGAGCAGGTCGAGCCGGTCGGGGACGGTGCGGTAGTAGATGAAGCCGTTCGCGAGGCCGAGGCCCACCAGGCCGCGGAACGCGACCGCGGCGACCTCGGCCGGGGTGAGAGCGCCGGAGAGCGCGGCGGTCGCCGCCTGCAGCGCTCCCAGGCGCGCCGCGAGCTGCGCCTGGGCGTCGTGGAGGCGGGCGCGCTCCAGCGCCTGCGCGCACTGGCTGGAGACGGCGACGAGCATCTTCCGGTCCTGCGCGTCGAACGGGCGCGGCGCGTCGTAGAGGAGCCCGAGTGCGCCGCGGGAGTGGCCGGCGACGAGGGGGATGGCCCCGCAGGCCTGGTCGCCCTCGGCGACGGCCGAGGCGGAGAACTCCGGGAAGCGCGCCGCCAGGTCGGAGGGGGAGCCGAGCCAGAGCGGCTCGCCGGTCCGGTAGGCCTCCGCCCCGGGGTGCGCCTCGCGCGCGGAGAGCCGGCGCCAGCGCGCCGCGAACGCCTCCGAGACGCCGAAGGCGTGCACCAGCTCCAGCTCTCCGGCGGCGCGCTCCCAGTGGAGCGTCACCGCGCGGGCGCCGACGAGGTGGAAGCCCTGCGCGAAGATGACCTGCGCCACGTCGGGCGGGGTCGCCGCGCCCGCGAGGGCCGCGGAGAGCGACTGCAGCCGCTCCATGCGCTCGAGCGCGGTGGCGGCCACTTCCCCCGAGAGGAGCCTGGCGAACGCTCGCAACACCCTTGGAGACATAGCAGGTCCGGGCGCACATAGCAGGTTCTCGGGTGCGGGGCGTCCGCGGCGCCAGCCGGGGACGGGCACGGGGCGGAAGGCCCGGTTATCGACGCGCCATGCCCTTTTTCCAGGACGCGCCGCGCATCGCGAACGCCTACGACTCGGACCCTCTGCTCCGGGAGCACCTCGCGCGCACGCTCCCCCCCGACGCGCTCGCCACGCTCGAGCCGGAGCTGCGCGAGCTGGGCGCCCTCTCGGCCGGACCGCTCTTCGAGCTCCAGCTGGCCGACCGCGAGGTGGAGCCGCGGTTCACGCCCTGGGACGCCTGGGGGCGCCGCGTGGACCGCATCGACCCGACGCCGCTCTGGCGCGAGGCGCAGAAGCTCGCGGCGCAGCACGGGCTGGTCGCGACGGCGTACGAGCGGCGCTTCGGCGCGCTCGCGCGCGTCGCGCAGTTCGCCCTGGTGCACGTGGTCGAGCCCTCGCTCGACGTCTACGCCTGCCCGCTGGCGATGACCGACGGCGCGGCGCGGACGCTCCTCGACGCGGGGAACGCGGCGCTGGTGGATCGCGCGGTGCCCCGGCTCACCTCCCGCGATCCGGCGCGGATGTGGACCAGCGGACAGTGGATGACGGAGCGGACGGGCGGCTCCGACGTGGGGCTCTCCGAGACGGTGGCGCGCCGCGACGCCGGCGGGACCTGGCGGCTGTGGGGCACGAAGTGGTTCAGCTCCGCCACCTCCGCGGAGATGGCGCTGGCGCTGGCGCGGCCCGAGGGGAACGGCCCGGGCGGCAAGGGGCTCGCGCTCTTCTACCTCGAGGTGCGCCGCGAGGACGGGAGCGCGAACGGCGTCCTCGTCAACCGCCTCAAGGACAAGCTCGGCACGCGCAAGCTCCCCACCGCCGAGCTGACCCTCGACGGCGCGGCGGCGACGCCGGTGGCCGGGCTCGGCGACGGGGTGCGCGCCATCGCCCCGATGCTGAACGTCACGCGCACCTGGAACGCCGTGGCGGCGGTCTCCGGGATGCAGCGCGCCCTCGCGCTCGCCCGCGACTACGCGCGGCGGCGCGTCCAGTTCGGCTGGCCCATCCTCCGCCACCCGCTCCACGCCGACACGCTCGCGGGGATGGAGGCGGAGCGCGAGGGGGCGTTCCTGCTCGCCTTCCGCGCCGCGGAGCTCCTGGGCCGGACCGAGGGCGGCGACGCGACCCCCGCCGACCGTGCGCTGCTCCGCGCGCTGACGCCCTTCGCCAAGCTCACCACCGGGAAGCAGGCGGTCG
>Ga0335084_10003736_pt1 | contig 14931 bp, 14 predicted proteins | sample Lox_Sample_44_FD_206721 | JGI IMG/M metagenome (GOLD analysis project Ga0335084, IMG submission 206721) | Soil microbial communities from Loxahatchee National Wildlife Refuge, Florida, United States - Lox_Sample_4.4 | ecosystem: Environmental > Terrestrial > Soil > Wetlands | place: USA...
TGACGCAGTCGATCCCGGTCTGCACGTCGCCGCGCGCGTCGAAGCGCTCCGGATCGCGCAGCGTGACGCCGCCTGCCATCAGTCGGTCTGCCTGACGTCGCTGATAAAGGCGCTCCAGCCGCGCGAGTTCGGCCCGATCGTTGACGCCGGCGACTTCGTCCGGGCACGCGACTTTGTGCGCGACCACTTCGACATTGCCTTCGACCGCAACGCCGACGATGTCGGTCAGGTAGAACTCGCCTTGGTCGTTGTTGCGGCTCAGCCGGCCGATCAGCCCGCGCAACATTTCTGCCGGCGCCGCGAGAATTCCCGAGTTGATTTCGTTGATCGTGCGCTGCTCGGCCGATGCATCGCGCTCCTCGACGATCGCGACCATGCGGCCCCGTGCGTCGCGAACGATCCGACCGAGGCCGGTCGGGTCCGGCACGTCGGCGGTGACGACGACGAGCTTGCCGGCCTTCGCTTGCGCGACACAGGCGGCCAACGTCTCGGGGCGTACCAGCGGCACGTCGCCATAGAGGTTGAGCACCACCGCTTCGGCGGCCACCGACGGTAGCGCTTGCGCGAGCGCGTGGCCCGTGCCGAGTTGCTGACGCTGTTCGATCCATGCAACGTCGCGTGCATCGGCGAATGCCGCCCGTACCTGTCCAGCCGCGTGTCCGACGACGACGTTGATCGAACGGGGTTTCAGGCCGCGCGCCGCGTCGAGTACGTGCGCCAGCAACGGACGACCGGCGAGATCATGAAGGACTTTGGGCAGCTTCGACCGCATCCGCGTGCCCTGACCCGCGGCGAGCACGACGACTTCGAGGCTCATGCGTGGGAATCCGTTCCGGAAGTCGCCGGATTATAGGAGCGTAGGTGAAAAAAGGGGTGACTCCAGTCACCCCTTTCCGCGTCGCAATGTAATCGCGGTGTAGCTCTAGCGGCGGCGGCGCTTCAGTTCTTCGACCGTCCGCAGCCGCGCCGAGGCCTCCGCGAGTTGCGCAGCGGCCACCGAGAAATCGAAGTCGGCTGCTTGACCTTGCAGGCTTCGCTCGGCGATCTCCTTCGCTTGTTGCGCGGCCGCCTCATCGAGGTCGTCAGCGCGTAGCGCCGTGTCGGCGAGCACGGTCACGGTGCTCGGCTGTACTTCGAGGAACCCGCCGGAAGCGAAGAAAACTTGCTCGTCGCCATTGTCGAACTTCAGCCGAATCGGCCCCGGCTTGATACCGGTCAGCAGTGGCGCGTGACCCGGCATGACGCCGAGTTCTCCGAGCGCGCCGGTTGCGATGACCATCGTCACCCGGCCCGAGAAGATCTCCTTCTCGGCGCTGACGATGTCGCAGTGCATCGTCATCGCCATGGCTATTGCTTCGCCTCGAGCTTTTTGGCCTTCTCGACCGCACCTTCGATCGTACCGACCATGAAGAACGCCTGCTCTGGCAAGTGGTCGTATTCGCCTTCGAGGATCGCCTTGAAGCTACGCACGGTGTCTTCGCGGCTGCAGTACACGCCGCTTTGTCCGGTGAACGCTTCGGCGACGAACATCGGTTGCGAGAAGAACTGCTGAATCTTGCGGGCGCGGTAGACGAGCTTCTTATCGTCCTCCGACAACTCGTCCATGCCGAGAATCGCGATGATGTCCTTCAATTCCTTGTAGCGCTGCAGCACCTGCTGCACGGCGCGAGCGGTGCGGTAGTGGTCCTCGCCGACGACGAGCGGATCGAGCTGGCGGCTCGTCGAGTCGAGCGGGTCGACGGCGGGATAGATGCCGAGGTCGGTGATCGCGCGCGACAGCGTCACGGTCGAGTCGAGGTGCGCGAACGTCGTCGCCGGCGATGGGTCGGTCAAGTCGTCCGCGGGCACGTACACCGCTTGCACCGACGTGATCGAACCGGTCTTCGTCGTGGTGATGCGTTCCTGCAGCGTGCCCATCTCCTCGGCCAGGTTCGGCTGGTAGCCGACCGCCGACGGCATTCGGCCGAGCAGCGCCGATACCTCGGTGCCGGCGAGCGTGTAGCGGTAAATGTTGTCGATGAAGAGCAACACGTCGCGGCCGTCGTCGCGGAATTTCTCGGCGAGGGTGAGGCCCGTCAGCGCAACGCGCAGACGGTTGCCCGGCGGTTCGTTCATCTGGCCGAACACCAGCGAGATCTTGTCGAGTACCTTCGATTCCTCCATCTCGTGGTAGAAATCGTTGCCTTCGCGCGTCCGCTCACCGACGCCGGCGAACACCGACAGGCCCGAGTGCTCCGTCGCAATGTTGCGGATCAGCTCGAGCATCGTCACCGTCTTACCGACGCCGGCGCCGCCGAAGAGGCCGACCTTACCGCCGCGGGCGAACGGGCAAATCAAATCGATGACCTTGACGCCGGTCTCGAGAATCTCGTTGCCGCCTTTCTGATCTTCGTACTTCGGTGCCTTGCGGTGGATCGACATCCGCTCGCGCGCATTGACCGGGCCCTTCTCGTCGATCGGATTGCCGAGGACGTCCATGATGCGGCCGAGCGTTTCTTCACCGACCGGAATCATGATCGGGTTGCCGGTGTTCGAGACCTCGAGGCCCCGCGACAAACCGTCCGACGTGCCCATCGCGATCGTGCGCACGACGCCGTCGCCGAGCTGTTGCTGCACTTCGAGCGTGAGCCCTTTGCCGGTGACGCGCAGCGCGTCATACACATTCGGCACCGCGTCGCGTGGGAACTCCACGTCGACGACCGCGCCAATCACCTGAACGATCCGACCGCTACTCATAATTCGCCTCGCCTTCCGATTCCCGTGCTGTGTCTGAGATCTCTGATCAAACTGCGGCGGCGCCGCCGACGATTTCGGAGATCTCCCGAGTGATCGCCGCCTGCCGCACGTTGTTGTACAGCAGCGTCAAGTCGTCGATCAGCTGATCCGCGTTCTCGCTCGCGTTCTTCATCGCGATCATCTTGGCGGCCTGTTCGCACGCTTGGTTTTCGATGACCGATTGGTAGACCTGCGACTCAATGAAGCGCAACACGAGCCCGTTGATCAGGTCGCGCGCGTCGGGCTCGTACAAATAATCCCAACGATGTTTCAGCTCGTCGCTCTGCGTCGGGGGCAGCGGCAATAGCTGCAGCATGATCGGCCGCTGCGTCATCGTGTTGACGAACTCGTTCGTCGCGATGTAGAGGCGATCGATATTGCCCTTCGAATAGGCGTCCAGCATCACGCGAATGCCGCCCACCAACGATTCGACCGTCGGAACGTCACCGAGGTTGCTCAACGCCGCATTGACCTGTCCGCCGTACGTGCGAAAGAACGACGCCGCCTTGTTGCCGATCAGCGCGAATTCGTAGCCGACGTTGTTCGCGCGATGTTGCTGCATCTCCTTCACCAGCGCGCGAAAGAGGTTGATGTTCAACCCGCCGCACAGCCCTTTGTCGGTCGACACGACGATGTAGCCGACGCGTTTGACCTCGCGTTCCTGCATGTAGATGTGGCGATACTCCGGATTGGAATTCGCCAAGTGGCCGATCATGTTGCGAATCTTCTCCGCGTAGGGTCGACCCTGCCGCATCCGCTCTTGAGTGCGGCGCATCTTGCTCGCAGCGACCATCTCCATCGCCTTCGTGATCTTCTGCGTATTCTTGGTCGCTTTGATCTTCTTGCGAACTTCTTTTCCCGCGGCCATCGCCTTTAGTTCCTCGTCAGAACGTCTGCGTCGCTTTGAATTTCTCGATCGCGTCGCGCATCGTCTTCACGATGTCGTCGTTGTACGCGCCGGTCTTCGTGATCTCCGCCATGAACTCGGGGTGCTGCGACTTCATGTACGACAAGAGCGCCGCCTCGAATGCGAGCACTTTGTTCACTTCGACGTCGCGCAGATAACCCTCGTTCGCCGCGAACAGCGCAACGCCCATTTCGGCCACCGTCATCGGCGCGTATTGCTTCTGCTTCATGAGCTCCGTGACACGCTGGCCGTGCTCGAGCTGCCTGCGCGTCGCGTCGTCGAGATCGGACGCGAACTGCGAGAAGGCCGCGAGTTCGCGATATTGCGCGAGCGCCAGCTTGATACCGCCGGAGATCTTGCGCATGAACGGCACCTGCGCAGAGCCGCCGACGCGGGACACGGAAATGCCCGGGCTCATCGCGGGGCGAAGACCGGCGTTGAACTGGTCCGTTTCCAGGAAGATCTGACCATCGGTAATCGAAATGACGTTCGTCGGTACGAACGCCGACACGTCGCCGGCTTGCGTTTCGATGATCGGCAATGCGGTCAGCGAACCGGTCTGCCCCTTCACGCGTCCGTTGGTGACTTGTTCGACGTACTCCGCGTTGACGCGCGAGGCGCGCTCGAGCAAGCGCGAGTGCAAATAGAAGACGTCGCCCGGATACGCTTCACGTCCCGGCGGCCGGCGCAGCAGCAGCGAGATCTGCCGATACGCCCACGCCTGTTTCGTCAGGTCGTCGTAAATGATCAGCGCGTCTTCGCCGTTGTCGCGGAAGAACTCGCCCATCGTGCAGCCCGAGTACGGCGAGATGTATTGCATCGGCGCAGGATCGGATGCGCTCGCGGCAACGACGATCGTATTGCTCATCGCGCCGTGCTCTTCGAGCGTGCGCACGATGTTCGCGATCGTCGACATCTTCTGGCCGATCGCGACGTAGATGCACTTAATGCCGGAGTCTTTTTGGTTGATGATTGCGTCGATCGCGATCGCGGTCTTGCCGATCTGTCGGTCGCCGATGATCAGTTCGCGTTGGCCGCGGCCGATCGGCACCATCGCATCGATCGATTTGAGGCCGATCTGCACCGGCTGCTTCACGGATTCGCGCGCGATGACGCCCGGCGCCACTTTTTCGATCGGTGAGGTCTGCGTCGTCTTCAGCGGACCCTTGCCGTCGATCGGATTGCCGAGCGCATCGACGACGCGGCCGAGCAATTCGCGCCCGATCGGAACCTCGAGAATGCGCCCCGTGCAACGCGCCTTCTGACCTTCGCGCAGGTCCTCGTATTCGCCGAGCACGACGACGCCGACCGAGTCGCGCTCGAGGTTCAGCACCATGCCGTAAACGCCGCCTTGGAACTCGATCATCTCGCCGTATTGCGCGTCGGCGAGACCATGGATGCGGATGATGCCGTCCGAGACGCTGACGATAGTGCCTTCGTTCTGCGCTTCCGATTTGAGATCGAGACTCTCGATCCGCGACCGGATGATGTCGCTGATCTCAGAGGGATTCAGTTGTTGCATGTCGTGTCCTCACACTCGATTCGTTGCCGCGCTCCCGAGCGCGGTGGGCGTCACGCTCGCTGCAGCGTTTCCGCCAGTTTTTCCAATTTGCCTCTGACCGAACCGTCGATGACCGTATCGCCGGCCCGGATGATCGCACCGCCGATCAGCGACTCGTCGACGCGCGCGCTCAGTTGAATTTCGCGGCCGAAGCGGCGACCGAGCGCTTCGACCAATCGCCGGTGGTCGGCTTCCGATAGTTCGAACGCGCTGACGACTTCGACGTCGAGCGATGCCTCTTCTTGCGCCCTCAGCGTCTCGAACTGCGTACTGATCTCGCCGATCAAATGCAGCCGTTTGTTGCGCGCGAGCACCTGCAAGAACTGTTTGGCTTCGCGGCTCAAGTCGTCGCCGCACACGCGTGCGAGCACGTTCGATTTCTCGAGGTTGGTCGTGGCCGGCGATTCGATTATCTCGACGATCTCGGGTTGCGCGGCGACCGCCGCGGACAACTGCAATTGTCTCGACCATTCGTCGAGTGCGCGCCGCTCCTTCGCGAGTTCGAAGACCGCGTTCGCGTACGGACGAGCGATCGTTGCTACTTCAGCCATGCTCGCGGATCACAACTCGGCGACGAGTTTGTCGAGCAATTCGCCGTGGCGCGTGCGATCGATCGACGACTGCAGGATCTTCTCCGCGCCCGTGAGTGCCAACGCCGCCACTTGCGCGCGCAGCTTTTCCTTTGCGCGGTTCACGTCTTGGTCGATCTCCGCGCGCGCGGCTTCCTTCTGGCGTTCGCCCTCGGCGCGCGCGTCGTTCTTTGCATCCTCGATCATGATCACTGCGCGGCCGCGCGCTTGCTCGATGATCTGCCGCGCCTCTTCCTTCGCCTTGCGAAGCTGGTCCGCGGCGCCTTCTTTGGCGAGCGCCAGATCCTTTTCGGCGCGTTCCGATGCGGCCAACCCGTCTGCGATCGTCTTCTGACGCTCGCGCATCGCATTGATCAACGGGGGCCAGATGAACCGTCGGCAGAACCAGACGAACACGAGAAACGTCGCCGATTGCGCGAAAAGTGTGATGGTGATGTTCACGCGTAGCTACTCCGTTGAATGGCGGAACCCGCGACGTCAGCCGCCTGCGACTTTGACCGCGGTCGGCACGACGGCAAAGATCACATACAGCGCGATGCCGACCGAGATCATCGGAACCGCGTCGACCAACGCCAACACGATGAACAACTGCGTGCGCAGCATCGGCAACAGCTCGGGTTGTCGTGCGACGCCCTCGAGGAATTTGCCGCCGAGGACGCCTACGCCGACCGCCGCGCCGATCGCGCCGAGACCGAGCATCAGCCCGCCGGCGACGTAAAGAAGAACCGCAAGTTCCATGTTTGCTCCTAGTTCGAGTTGATTAATGTTCTTCCGCGATGTCGTGCGCCTGCGCGAGGTACACGACCGTCAGAACCGAGAAGATGAATGCCTGAAGCGTGATGATCAGAACGTGAAACACCGCCCACGCGAACTGCAACGCGCCCCCGACCAACGCCCAACCGATGCTCACGTTGAAGAGCAACACGATCAGAATGAAGATCATCTCGCCGGCGTACATGTTGCCGAACAACCGCAGCCCCAGTGACAGCGGCTTCGCGAGCAGCGTCACCCCTTCGAGAAACAGGTTGAACGGTGCGGCGAACTTCGGCAGTGGATGAAATGCGAGCTCGCCGAGGAAGCCGCCGAGCCCTTTGCGCCGCACGCTGTAGTAGAGGACCAGCACGAACACGGTCAGCGCCATGCCGAGCGTGATGTTCGGGTCCGTCGTCGGTACGACCTTCATGTGGTGAATGCCGACGAGGCCCGCGAGCTGCGGCAGCCAATCGACCGGAAGCAGGTCCATCAAGTTCATGAAGAAGACCCACACGAAGATCGTCAACGCCATCGGGGCGACGAGGTCGTTCTTGTAGACGAAGATGCTGCCGACGATGTCATTGAGGAACTCGATGATCATCTCGACGCCGTTCTGCAACGCGCCCGGCACCCCGGACGTCGCTCGCCGTGCGGCCCGACCGAACAGATAGACGAAGGCGACCCCTAGCAACACCGACCAGACCATCGAGTCGACGTTGACGGCCCAGAAGCCCATCGATTGCGCCTGTGCAGAACTGTCGGCAAACGCCCAGGTTCCGTCGGGCAATCGGCCGAACGTCAGGTTCGTCAGGTGGTGCGAGATGTACTCGGTCGTCGTGAGGCTCTCGGCGGCCATCGATTTTCCTTCACCGCGTCAACGTTTGTCCGAGTCTTCGTGCGTTCACTCACGCATCGGTGTCGAAGAACGGAGCCAACCAAACCACGCCTTGCATCGCGATCATCGTCGCGAAAAAACTCAACGGATCGGGGCGAAGCGCCGCAAACGCGATGATCAGCAACGCAACCGTCGCCAACTGTTTCGCGATGGCGCTCGCCATCAACCCTCGCGCCGCACTCATCTCCTGCCCGGCAGGCACGTCCACTGCAACTCGCCAGGCAAAAAACGCGTTCGGCGCGATCATCACGATGCCTGCCAACAGGCTCGACAGCGCGTGCGCGCGGCTGACCAACAGGAACATCGTCGGGAGCGTGACAGCCAGAACGCCTTGCGCCGCGACAACTCGGAAGGCCAACGGCACGCTTCGTTCGATGATCCTATTGCGTGCCCCGAAATCCGATTCGCTTACTCTGGGCGGGGCTTCGTCGACGTCCATCTCAGCCCCCCTACGCAAGGCGCGCGTAGTATAGAGACGGCCATGCTGCCGTGCAATAAATGCACGCCGCAGGAACGTCTCTCGATCACTTGATGTGAGTGAGAATCCCTTCGAGCTCGTCGAGCGTCGAGTAGCGGATCACCAGCGTGCCGTTGCTCTTCCCGTCGAAGTTGATGGAGACCGGCGCGCCCACTCGTTCGGACAACTCGACTTCGAGTCGCTCCGTGTCGGGATCTTTGCGGCGCGCCGCGGCAATTGGCGTCAACGGCGCGGGGCGCATCTTCTGTCGCACCAGCGCTTCGGTTTGCCGGACGGACAAGCCGCGCGCAACGACCGTTCGCGCCGCCTGTTCCTGCTCGAGCGCCGACAGCGAAAGCAGCGCACGTGCGTGGCCCATTTCGAGCTCGCCGGCCGCGAGCATTTCGCGAACCGGCGGCGCCAGATTCAACAGGCGCAGCAGGTTCGTCACGGCGACGCGCGACTTGCCGACCGCATCGGCCGCTTGCTGCTGCGTCAAGTGGAATTCTTCGGACAGTCGCTGCAACGCAAGCGCTTCCTCGAGCGGATTCAGGTCTTCGCGCTGAATGTTCTCGATCAATGCCATCGCGACGGCGCGTTCGTCGCTGACGTCCTTGACGACGGCGGGAATACGATCGAGTCCGGCAAGTTGCGCGGCCCGCCAGCGACGCTCGCCGGCGATGATCTCGTACCCACCGATCGCACGATGTCGCAACACGATCGGTTGCATCACCCCTTGCGCGCGAATGGACGCCGCGAGTTCGGCGATGCCTTCGTCGCGAATGTTGCGGCGCGGTTGATACTGGCCCGGATGAATCTCGTCGATCGCGATCTCGCCGAGATTCCCGGCGGGCGCGACGGTCTCCGTTTGCGTTTCCGAAATGCCGCCGAGCAACGCGTCGAGGCCGCGCCCCAGACCGCGCTTCTTGATCACGACGCTGCCTCGCCGGGACTGTGCCGCTTGAGTTCGCCGGCGAGCGCCATGTAGGCGACCGCGCCGCGCGATTGCCGGTCGTACAGGACCACGGGCAACCCGTGGCTCGGCGCTTCTGCCAGGCGAATGTTCCGTGGGATCACGGTGCGGAACACTTTCTCTCCGAAAAATTTCAGCAGTTGGCGAGAGACGTCGCGCGTCAAACTGCTGCGAGGATCATACATGGTGCGCAGGATCCCCTCTATCCGAAGGTTCGGGTTCGCCCGTATCCGGACGCCGTCGATCGTGTCGAGCAACGCCGACAATCCTTCGAGCGCGTAGTACTCGCACTGCATCGGTATCAGCACGCTGCCTGCCGCGACCAGCGCGTTCAGCGTCAGCATGTTCAGCGACGGCGGACAGTCGATGATCACGTATTGATAGCGGCCCTCCGCATCGACCAACGCGCGCTTCAACTGCTGTTCGCGCCGCTCCACTTGCAGCAACTCGACTTCCGCGGCGGTCAGGTCGATGTTCGATGGAACGAGATCGAAGCCGGTCGGACAACGTTGCAGGACCGCCGCGAGCGTTGCTCGGTTCATCAGCCAGTCGTAGACGCTGCGCTCCAGCGCGCTCTTGTCGACGCCGCAGCCCATCGTCGCGTTGCCCTGCGGATCGATGTCGACCAACAGCACTCGACTACCCGACAACGCGAGCGACGCTGCCAGGTTCACGCTGGTGGTCGTCTTCCCGACGCCGCCTTTCTGGTTCGCTACTGCGATGACGCGGGTCATCGTTCGACCTGCTCGCGTGCACGGGCTCGACGTATCGTCATGATGTGCTGAGGCTGTTCGATGCCTGGTATCCGAATCGATTCGGTGTGGGCATGCGCATCGACGTCGATATCCGTGCCTTCTGCCGCGCCCACTTGCAGCAGTACGACACCGTCCGCCGCGAGCAGGCTCCCGGCGACGCGCCACAACGAAGCCGGTTTCGCGACGGCGCGAGATACGACGGTATCAAACGGCGTCGTCGCGCGGAAACTCGCGAAATCGGCCGCGATCGCGTCCACGTTCGAGAGTCCGAGTTCCATGCACGCCTGTCGCACGAATCGGATTCTGCGTTCGCCCCGATCGACCAACGTGAACTGCAACGACGGCCGCGCGATCGCGAGCGGCAGGCCCGGCAATCCTGCACCGGTGCCGAGATCGAGCACGCGACCGCCGCGCAAACGCGGCGCCAGCGACAGCGAATCGAGAAGATGCCGAGAGACGAGGCGACGAATGTCTTGGCGCGATATCAAATTGAAGGCGGCATTCCATTGCCTGAGCAGCTGCGCGAAGGCGACGAGCCGCGCGATCTGCGCGTCGTCGAGCTCGACGCCGAGCGCGTTCGCGCCAGCCGAAAGCTCCCGCGCGTCGGTCACGCCGATGCGCGAGCTTTCCGCGCGTGCACCAGCAAGATCGACAACGCCGCCGGCGTGATGCCGGGAATACGTGCGGCACGGGCAAGGTTGTCCGGCCGCGCCTGCGCCAACTTCTGCTTCAGCTCGGTCGACAGTCCCGCGATCGCACCATAGTCGAAGTCGTCCGGCAGCCGAACGTCCTCGTGCCGACGTACACGCTCGATGTCGTCGCGGGCGCGTTCGATGTAGCCCTGGTATTTCACGTCGATTTCGATCTGCTCCGCCGCCGGGTCATCACTCGAGGGTAGTGCGACAGCGATCGCCGACAATACGTCCATCGTGATCTTGGGTCGCCGCAGCAGCGCGAGCAGGTCCGTCGGCCTGCCGATCGATTCGCCGCAACGCTGCTCGATTTCGATCGCCATGGTATCGCCCGGCGCCACGACGTGCCGCCGCAGGGTTTCACGAATGGCGTCGACGCGATCGCGCTTCGCGCGAAATGCCGCCCAGCGTTCGTCACCGACGAGGCCGAGCTCGCGACCGCGTTCGGTCAGACGGACGTCGGCATTGTCTTCACGAAGCACGAGCCGGAATTCCGCCCTGCTCGTGAACATTCGATACGGTTCGTTGGTCCCGTTGTTGATCAAGTCGTCGACCAATACGCCGACGTACGCTTCGTCGCGCCGCGGACACCAATCCGGTTTGCCGGCCACCTGCAGCGCCGCGTTCGCTCCTGCGAGCAATCCCTGCGCGGCAGCTTCTTCATAACCTGTCGTACCATTGATCTGGCCGGCAAAGAACAGGCCATCGATCGCCTTGGTCTCCAACGAGTATTTCAAGTCGCGTGGATCGAAGAAGTCGTACTCGATCGCATAGCCGGGGCGCGTGATGTGCGCCGACTCGAATCCCTCGATGCTGCGGACCAGCTCGACCTGGACGTCGAACGGCAAGCTCGTCGAGATGCCATTGGGATACAACTCGAACGTCGACAAGCCTTCGGGTTCGACGAAGATCTGGTGACTCGCCTTGTCCGCGAATCGCACGATCTTGTCTTCGATCGACGGACAGTACCGGGGGCCGATGCCTTCGATCACGCCCGTATACAGCGGCGAACGATCGAGGCCGCCGCGAATGATGTCGTGCGTCCGCGCGTTCGTGTGCGTGATGTGGCACGGCACCTGACGAGGGTGCTCGGCCGCGCTCCCGATCAGCGACATCACGGGCACCGGTTCGTCGCCCGGTTGAACCTGCATCACCGAGAAATCCACCGTGCGCCCGTCGATGCGCGGCGGCGTGCCCGTCTTCAGTCGATCGACGCGAAACGGCAGCGCACGTAGTCGTGCGGCAAGCGCGTTCGACGGCGCATCGCCGGCGCGACCACCCGGATGATGGTCCAAGCCGACGTGAATGAGTCCGCCGAGAAACGTTCCGGTCGTCATCACGACTGCGTCGGCATCGAACGTCAGCCCCGATTGCGTTACGACGCCGCGCACGCGGTCGGCGTCGATGACGAGGTCGACCACCGACCCTTGGAACACGCGCAAGTTGGGCGTCGATTCGACGATCTGCCGGATTGCCTGTTTATAGAGGACGCGGTCCGCCTGCGCGCGCGTGGCGCGGACCGCCGGTCCCTTCGATCCGTTCAGGACCCGAAACTGGATGCCGGCACGGTCGGTGGCGCGCGCCATCGCGCCGTCGAGTGCGTCGATTTCGCGCACCAAGTGGCTCTTGCCGATGCCCCCGATCGCAGGATTGCAGGACATCTGCCCGATCGTCTCGATGCTCTGGGTCAGCAGCAGCGTGCTGGCGCCGATCCGCGCGGCGGCCAGCGCGGCTTCGGTGCCGGCGTGACCGCCACCGACGACGATGACGTCGAAGTGATCCGGAGTTTGCATGGGTCGAGGGTTCGCAAAGGTGCGCAAGTATATGCCGTCGTCGTCGCGACGAAAGTACCGCTCCACGCTACTTGCCGATGCAGAAGCGCGAAAAGATTTCCCCGAGCAACGCATCGCTGGTGGTGATCCCGACAATGTCACCCAAGTGATCGTGCGCGCGCCGCAAATCGTCCGCGAGGAGTTCGCCGGCCCCGGCATCGTGCAGCACGGCTGCGCCATGACGGAGGCTGTCGCCGGCAGACTGCAACGATTCGAGGTGACGACGGCGCGCGGAGAACACACCCGCGTCGTCGCGGTATCCGGCGAGGGCTAGGATCCGCCGCCTCAGCGCGTCGATCCCCACACCCGTCAACGCGGACACGCCGACGTACACGACTCCGGGCGTCGAACGTTGGCCGATCGTCCCACCGGAGAGATCGACCTTGTTCGCAACGATGGTCAAACGATCGGTCGGGAGGCCGTGCTCGGCGATCACGGCTGACGCTGTCTCCGGCGACCGATCGTCGACGACGAGCATCACCTGTTGGGCCCCTTCGATCTGTTGGTAGGCCCGTCGGATGCCCTCGCGCTCGATCGCGTCGCCCGCCAGGCGGAGTCCGGCAGTATCGACCACACGGATCGGCACGCCGTCGATGTCGATCGATTCTGCCAGTACATCCCGCGTCGTTCCTGGAGTTTCGGACACAATCGCACGCTCGTAGCCGAGCAATCGATTCATCAAGCTCGACTTGCCGACGTTGGGTTGCCCGGCCAACACGATCGTGATGCCCTCATTGAGCAGGGCACCCTGCGTCGCCGTCTGACGCAATGCGTCGAGCATCCCGATCAATCGTTCGAGGCGCGCGGCGACGCGACCATCGGACAAGAAATCGAGCTCGTCCTCCGGGAAGTCGATCGCGCCTTCGACGAACACGCGCAGGTCCAACGCTTCCTGCGCGATCGCATGGACGCGCGCGGAGAATTCTCCCGATAGCGATCGCAGCGCACTGCGCGCGGCGGCCTCCGATCGACTCGCGATCAGGTCCGCAACTGCATCCGCCTGGGCGAGATCGATCTTGCCGTTTAGAAACGCGCGCTCGGTGAATTCGCCCGGCCTCGCCATACGTGCCCCGGCCTCGAGCGCTGCACGCAGCAGCAGATCCATGACGATCGGTCCGCCGTGCCCATGCAACTCGACAACGTCTTCGCCGGTGAACGACCGCGGCGCGGTGAAGCTGAGGACGATCCCGTCGTCGATCATTCGCCCTTGTGGATCGGCGAAGCGCGCGCGGGTCGCGACACGATCCTGGGACATCGCGCCGCAGATCGCCCGTTGGATCAGCGTGGCTCGGGGTCCGGAAATTCGCAGCATCGCGACGCCGCCGACACCCGGTGGTGTCGAGATCGCCGCGATGGTGTCGCGACCGTCAGGACTTGACGGCGTTGGCGCCACGTTCGATCTGGCGCGTGATGAACCACTGCTGCGCGATCGACAGCAGATTGTTGACCAGCCAGTACAACACCAGTCCGGCGGGGAAGAACAAGAACATGACCGTGAACATCACCGGCATGAACTTCATGACCCGCGCCTGGACCGGATCCGGCATCGTCGGGCTCAGCGCTTGTGTGAGGTACATCGACCCGCCCATCAAGATCGGCAGCACGAAGTACGGATCCATCACCGCGAGATCGCGAATCCAAAAGAAGAACGGCGCTTGCCGAAGTTCGACGCTTTCGAAAAGCACCCAATACAACGCGAGGAACACGGGCATCTGCAGCAGCATCGGCAAGCAACCACCGAGCGGATTGATCTTCTCCTTCTTGTAGAAGTTCATCATCTCTTGCGACAGCTTTTGCCGATCGTCGGCGTAGCGTTCTTGCAGACGTTTCATCTGCGGTGCGACGCGACGCATGTTGGCCATCGAGCGATAGCTCGCTGCAGACAACGGATACAAGACGAGCTTCACGAGCAGCGTCAACAAGATGATCGAGACGCCCCAATTGCCGAGCACGCCGTGCAGCCATTTCAGCAATTGGAAGAGCGGGACCGCCAACCACCAGAAATAGCCATAGTCGACGGTGAGGTTCAGATTCGGTGCGATGGCTTCGAGTCGACCCTGATCCTTCGGGCCCGCATAGAACCGAGAAGACAGATGCGCGGTTTCGCCCGCGGCGACGGATTGCGTCGGACCGGAGAATCCGACGACGTACTCGCCATCGTCACGCTTCTTGCCGTAGTAGTGATTCTCTTCCTTCGGATTCGCGATCCAGGCACTGATGAAGTAGTGCTGCAGCATCGCCATCCAACCGCCGTTGACGTCTTCTTGATACAGCTCGTTCTTCTGCGCCTTCTCGTCGAGCTCCTTGAACGTCAGCTTGTGGTATCGCTCGGAATTGGTCGTCAATGCGGCGCCGAGGTAAGGCTTCGGGCCCAGCGTGTACGAACCGCCCGCCGACAGATCACGATTGTCGCGCTTCAGCTGACCGAACTGTTTCACCTCGAGCGTTCGATCGGAGTGGTTGACGATGTCGTAGCCGACATCGACGACGTAGCCGTTCGCCGTGAACGTGAACACCTTGTCGACCTCGACGTTCGCGTCGACGATGGTCTTCAGTCGAACTTCGCCGCCATTCGGAAGCTCGACGGAAGTGCCGTCGAACTCGTACAGCGGGCGTTTGCCATTCCCGTCGATACCGTCGCGCCCGATCAGGCCACTCTCGGCGATGTACGTGTGATCTGCGCGCTTGTCGAGCAGCAAGAACGGATCGTCCGGCTTGTCGATGCTGACGGGATAGCGCGG
>Ga0335084_10003737_pt1 | contig 14931 bp, 12 predicted proteins | sample Lox_Sample_44_FD_206721 | JGI IMG/M metagenome (GOLD analysis project Ga0335084, IMG submission 206721) | Soil microbial communities from Loxahatchee National Wildlife Refuge, Florida, United States - Lox_Sample_4.4 | ecosystem: Environmental > Terrestrial > Soil > Wetlands | place: USA...
CGGCTTCATGCTACCCAAAACCCCCCGGATAGGCAAGGTTATCTCCGGTCTGACCACTGGGTTCACCGCACCCCGCCAGCACCCGCGGCCTAGAGCTCGAGAAGCTCCATCTTGGGCGACCGCGTGAGGTTACGACACCCCCCGGGTTCCACGAGGACCATGTCCTCGATGCGCACGGCCCCTCGGCCCGGGTAGTAGAGGCCGGGCTCGACAGTCACCACCTGCCCCGTCTTGAGCTCGTAGTCGAGCCGGCTGATGCGCGGCAGCTCGTGTATGTCGAGACCGACGCCGTGACCCGTGCCGTGGAAGAACCCCTGGTTGCGTCCGTCCACGACACCGGTCGCGTACCCGCGGTTCTCCATGGTCCGCGCCACTTCGGCGTGGACCGCCCCACCCGAGGCGCCGTCCTTGATCAGCTCGATACCGCGCAGCTGGGCCGCCAGGACGGCGTCATAGATCCGGCGAAGCTCGTCGGACGCCTTGCCCTTGACCACAGTGCGCGTCATGTCGGCGAAATAATGCGACGTGGAGGAGCGCGGGAAGATGTCGAAGATGATGCCCTGGTTGGGGCGGATGGGGCCCGAGCCCTGGTTGTGCGGGTCCACGCCCTGCTCGCCGCAGGCGATGATGGTGTGCTGGGCGATGCAGTCGTTCTCCATCAGCGACACGTTGACGACCTTCTTGAGGTCCTCGGAGGTCAGCGGACGGCCCTTCCAGAGCACCTCGTCGCCCCGGACCACGCTCTCTCTCAGCACGTCGAGCGCGGCGGCCAGGGCCGTTTCCGTGTGGCGCTGGGCCTCCTCGATCGCAGCAACCTCCTCGGCGGACTTGACGACGCGCCCGGGAAGGAAGGGGTGCGGCCTGACGGCAACCGTGATCCCCCGCTCGCGCAGCCGGTCGGCGGCTTCCAGCGGGAAGTCCGCGGGGACCTCGACGGCCGTGGCGCCATAGTCCTCGAGGAGGAGGCTGATCGTGTCGGTGAGCTTCGGCTGGGCCCAGCGCTGCCTGGCCTTGGTCTCCCATTCCGAGAGCGACAGCACCTCGTCCACGCGGGCCTGCTTGCGCGCCCGATCCACCTCCAGGTCGGACATGAGGAGGATCTTCCTGCCGTCGACCTCGAGGAAGACGAAGGGGTCAGGGGCCATGAACCGGCAGGCGTAGTAGAGGTTCGAGTCCCCCTCGCTGGCGGCGATGATCAGCGACGCAGTCATGCGGCGGCTCCTCGTCTGGTCTCGTACTGGATGACGGGATTGGCCTGCTCGCTGACCTGGCTCAGGTTGGCGATGCCGAGCTCTCCCCGCTGGAAGAGGTACTCGACGTGCGCTCCCGCTTCCTCGAGCGCCAGGATCCGGGTGTAGCCTTCCCTCAGTCCGAAGAGGCCGCTCGATACCTCCACCAGCGTCCTCGGCTCGCGACAGAGGTCGAGCACCTGGCTGAGCCGCCGCTCGTGGTGGGCCGCGATGACGCCGATGCGGGCCGGCATGTCCTCGATCGACGCCTCGTGGCCCGGTAGCGCGAGTCTGATCCCGCCCAGCCGGCGCACCTTGTCGAGAGACTGGAGGTAGAGCTCGAGGCCGCAGAAGGGCGTGATCGAGGCCGGTGACTGATGCGGCGTGATCCGCGAGAGGACGTGATCGGCCGTGAAGAGGAGATCGTCCACCTCGAGGCAGATCTGACCGGGGCAATGGCCGGGCGTGTGGTGGACAAGGTAGCCGTTGATGATCCGCTGGCCGTCCTTGACCACGCCGTCGATCGTGACCGACTTGAAGAGCGCCTTCGAGATCTTGTACATCGTCTCGAGCTCGTCCCGGAGCTCCGGCTTGACGCCGGCCCGCTCGAGGAAGACCCGCATGTCCTTCGACGCCAGCACCATCCGCTCCTCGAAGCGGCTCAGCACTCGGGCGTCCAGTTCGTGGACCCAGACGCGGGCGCCGGTCTCGCGGGTGAAGTGACCGACCCAGCCGAAGTGGTCGATATGGGCGTGGGTGATGACGACGTGGCGCACCTCGTCGAGCGAGACCCGCTCGCCGAATCGCTCTCGCATCTCGTCGAAGCGCTGGTAGAGCCCCTTGACCGAGTCGTCGGTGCCGGAGCCGACGTCCACGAGCGTCAGGGTGTCGCCGTCGACGATCAGGTAGATGTTGTTGACGTGGCCCGGGAAGGTCTCGACGGGCATCCCGTAGACCCGGATGCCGCCCCGGCTCACGAACTTCTTCACGCTCATATCGCCATCGGGCATGGCCGCCATGCCCATACGGTACCACGCGCCCCCCGGACCACGGCCGGCCGGAATACCGCGGGCTCAGGCCCGTCTAGTCCGACGGGGACTCGCCGGCGTTGCGGAGGGTTTCGATGAAGCGCGCAACGGCGGGCGTGAGCCGCCTGCCGCGACGGTAGATGAGCCCGATGGGCCGTGCCAGGCCGGAGAGCGCGATGGGCACCGTGGCCAGCGTCCGCATCCCGGACTCCATCACCACGGTAGGCCGCGGCAGGATGCTGACGCCGGCGGCGATGCCGATGGCCTGCTTGATCGTCTCGACGTTGTCGAATTCCATGACCACCTCGACCTTGACGCCGTGCTGCTTGAGCGCGCGGTCGATCGCCTTGCGCACCGCCAGATCGCGGTCGAACGCGATGAACTTCTCGCCCGCGAGGTCAGCAGCTTCCACGTGCCTCCGCTTGGCGAGACGGTGGCTCGGATGCGTCACGAGCACCATCGGCTCCGACCGGAGCGGCAGCACGCTGAGCGTCCTCGACGCCGCGGGATAGGACAGGACGCCGACGTCGGCCTCGTCGTTGAGGACCGCCTCGACCACCTTGTGGGGGTGCAGACACTCGAGGAGCACCCGCGCGTGCGGATGCGCCGCCATGAAGGGCTGCATGTGGCGGCTCATGTCGTGGAGGCCAACGGAGTAGATGGCGGCCACGCGCACCGTCCCGTCGACCCGCTCCTTGGAGGCAAGGAGCCCGGCCCGAGCCTTGTCGAATCCCTCGAGAAGATCCCGGCAGGCGTCGTAGAAGGTGCGGCCGGCCTCGGTGGCGACGAGAGGCCTGCGCGACCGGTCGAGGAGTGGCACGTCGAGGTCGCCCTCGAGCTGCTGGATGGACTGGCTGGCTGCCGACTGCGTGACGCCGTTGGCCGCTGCGGCGCGCGAAAAGCTCCGCAACCGCACGACGTCGCAGTAGAGCTTGAGCGTGTCGAGATTCATGGCGACAGCCTAGCCTATTAGTATTCCTAATGCTATGTTTTTTCTATTTTGTGCTTGGCTAATGCTCCGCCCTGGTGTAGGCTCACAGGTCAAGTCCGGGCTGTTGGGAGAGTTCACTAGGATGTGGAGACGGAGAGCGAGATGACGACGGGGGACGGGATGCCAGCGACGACCACGCCGGCCGGGATGCCGGCGGCCCATGGCCTCTACCATCCCGCCCACGAGCACGACGCCTGCGGCGTCGGGTTCGTCGTCGACATGAAGGGCCGCAAGTCCCACGCCATCGTGAGCCAGGCCTTGCAGGTGCTCAAGAACCTCCTCCACCGCGGCGCCTGCGGCTGCGAAGTCAACACCGGCGACGGCGCCGGCATCCTCATCCAGACGCCGCACGCCTTCCTGAGCCGGGAGTGCGCCGCGCTCGGCTGGAGCCTCCCCTCGCCCAGACACTACGGTGCCGGCCTCGTCTTCCTGCCCCGCGACGCGGCCCAGGCGGCGCAGTGCCGCGCCATGCTGGAGGAGGTCGTTCGCGAGGAGGGCCAGGCGCTTCTCGGGTGGCGCCTCGTGCCGACCAACGACTCGCCCGTGGGGCCGAGCGCGCGCGCGGCCGAGCCCGTCATAGAGCAGGTTTTTATCGGCCGCGCCGCCGGGATCTCCGATGCCCAGGCCTTCGAGCGCAAGCTCTACGTCATCCGCAAACGCGTCGAGCACGCCGTCCGGCGCTCGGACATCCCGGGCCGCGGCTACTTCTACATCCCGAGCCTCTCGGCCAACACGCTCATCTACAAGGGCATGCTCTCGGCTGACCAGATCGAGACGATGTTCCCCGACATCGTGGACCCCCTTGTCGAGTCCGCGCTCGCGCTCGTCCACCAGCGCTTCTCGACCAATACGTTCCCGTCGTGGCCGCTGGCGCACCCCTACCGCTACATCGCCCACAACGGCGAGATCAACACGCTGCGCGGCAACATCAACTGGATGCACGCGCGGGAAGCGCTCTGCCGGTCGAGCCTTCTCGGCGACGACCTCAAGAAGATCCTGCCCATCGTCGTGGAGGGAGGCAGCGACTCCGCCATCTTCGACAACGTGCTGGAGCTCCTCGTCATGGCGGGCCGGCCTCTTCCGCTGGCGGTCCTGATGATGATCCCCGAGGCCTGGAGCGGGCACGAGTCCATGCCCGCCGAGCGCAAAGACTTCTACGAGTACCACGGCTGCCTCATGGAGCCGTGGGATGGTCCGGCCTCGATTGCCTTCACCGACGGAACCGTCATCGGCGCGGTCCTCGACCGGAACGGCCTCCGCCCCTCGCGGTACTACGTCACGAAGGACGGGCTCGTCGTGATGGCGTCCGAAGTGGGCGTGCTCGACATCCCGCCGGAGCGGGTGCTCATCAAGGAGCGGTTGCACCCAGGCCGGATCTTCCTCGTCGATACGGCGCAGGGGCGCATCATCGATGACGCGGAGCTCAAGCACGCCTTCGCGACCCGGTATCCGTACGGCGAGTGGCTGGCGACGCATCTGACTCCGATCGAGAGCCTGCCCGAGCCGCCTCACCTGCCGGAGCCCGCGCACGAAACCGTCCTCGAGCGCCAGCAGGCCTTCGGTTACACACACGAGGATCTCCGTCTTCTGTTAGGCCCCATGGCCACGTCGGGCGAGGAGCCGATCGGCTCCATGGGCACCGATACGTCCCTCGCCGTGCTCTCGGATCGGCCGCGGCTCCTCTACGACTATTTCAAGCAGCTCTTCGCGCAGGTGACCAACCCGCCGCTCGATGGCATCCGCGAAGAGCTGGTGACCCAGATCGCGACGAGCATAGGCCCCGAGGGCAACCTCCTCGAGCCCACGCCCGAGGCGTGCAGGCAGATCAAGCTCAAGACCCCGATCCTCGACAACTCCGAGCTGGCGCGGATCCGTCACGTCGACCGGCCTGGCTTCAAGGCCACGACCGTGCCCATGCTCTTCCGCGTGGCCGACGGCCCGGGCGCTCTGGCGCGCGCGATGGAGGAGCTCTGCCTCAAGGCAAGCCAGGCGGTGGACGCGGGGTTCACCTACCTGATCCTCTCCGACCGCGGCGTCGACCGGGAGCACGCGCCGATCCCGGCGCTCCTCGCGACGGCCGGGGTCCACCACCACCTGATCCGCGAGGGCAAGCGCGTCAAGGTCGGCCTGGTCATCGAGACGGGCGAGCCGCGCGAGGTGCACCACGTGGCGCTGCTCCTGGGCTACGGCGCCGGCGCCGTCAACCCGTACCTGGCCTTCGAGACGCTCGACGACATGATCCGCCAGGGCATGCTGCCGGGGCTGGACCACAAGACGGCCGTCAAGAACTACATCAAAGCGCTCAACAAGGGTGTCCTCAAGGTCATCTCGAAGATGGGCATCTCGACCATCCAGTCCTACCGGGCGGCCCAGATCTTCGAGGCCATAGGGCTCGCGAAGACGTTCGTCGACCGCTACTTCACATGGACGGCGTCCCGGATCGGCGGCATCGGCATCGACGTGGTCGCGAAGGAGGTGCTCCTGCGCCACCACCGCGCCTTCCCGGAGCGGCCCGTGGGCGAGCCCGAGCTCGACTGGGGCGGCGAGTATCAGTGGCGGCGGGACGGCGAGTACCACCTCTTCAATCCCGACACCGTCTTCAAGCTCCAGCACGCCACGCGGTCGAAGCAGTACGCCATCTTCAAGGAATACACGGACCTCGTCGACAGGCAGAACGAGCATCTGGCGACGCTGCGCGGCCTCTTCACCCTCAGGCCCGCGCCGAAGCCGATCGCGCTCGAAGAGGTCGAGCCGGTCGAGGCGATCCTCAGGCGCTTCGCCACCGGCGCCATGTCCTACGGCTCCATCAGCCTCGAGGCCCACGAGACGCTGGCCATCGCCATGAACCGCATGGGGGGACGCTCCAACACCGGCGAGGGGGGCGAGGATCCGGCGCGCTACACGCGCGACCCGAATGGCGACTGGCGGCGCAGCGCGGTCAAACAGGTCGCCTCCGGGCGATTCGGCGTCACGAGCTGGTATCTCCTCAACGCGGAGGAGCTCCAGATCAAGATGGCCCAGGGCGCCAAGCCCGGCGAAGGCGGGCAGCTGCCTGGACACAAGGTTTACCCGTGGATCGCCAAGGTCCGGCACTCGATGCCGGGCGTGGGACTCATCTCCCCGCCCCCGCACCACGACATCTACTCGATCGAGGATCTGGCCCAGCTGATCCACGATCTCAAGAACTCGAATCCGCGGGCGCGAATCAGCGTCAAGCTCGTCGCCGAGGTTGGCGTGGGAACCGTGGCTGCCGGCGTGGCGAAAGCGCACTCTGACGTGGTGCTGATCTCGGGGCACGACGGCGGCACCGGCGCCTCCCCGCTGACCTCGATCAAGCACGGCGGAGTCCCGTGGGAGCTCGGCCTCGCCGAAACCCAGCAGGTGCTCGTCATGAACAAGCTCCGCGACCGGATCATCGTCCAGACCGACGGGCAGATGAAGACCGGGCGCGACGTCGTCATCGCAGCGCTGCTCGGCGCCGAGGAGTACGGCTTCTCCACAGCGCCGCTCGTGGTCATGGGTTGCATCATGATGCGGGTCTGCCACCTCAACACCTGCCCCGTCGGCATCGCGACCCAGGACCCGAAGCTGCGGGAGAAGTTCAACGGCAAGCCCGAGTTCGTCGAGACCTTTTTCCGCTTCATCGCGGAGGAGGTCCGCGAGCACATGGCGCGCCTCGGGTTCCGCACCATGGACGAGATGATCGGTCGCTCCGACCTGCTCGACGTCGCCAAGGCCGTCGACCACTGGAAGGCCCGCGGGCTCGACTTCTCCTCGATCCTCCACCGGCCGCAGGTCGGGCCCGAGGTCGCCGTCCGGAAGGTGGTCGAGCAGGACCACGGGCTCGAGAAGTCTCTCGACGTCACGACCCTCGTGCCGCTCTGCCGCGAGGCCCTCGAGCGCCGGGAGCCCGTGGACATCCGGCTGCCGATCAGGAACGTCAACCGCACGGTGGGCACGATTCTCGGCTCGGAGGTGACGCGTCTCTACGGCCCGGGCGGACTCCCGGACGACACGATCCGGATCCATTTCACGGGCTCGGCGGGGCAGAGCTTCGGCGCCTTCGTCCCGCGCGGCCTCACGTTGACGCTGGAGGGAGACGCCAACGACTACTTCGGCAAGGGACTCTCGGGCGGCAAGCTCATCGTCTTCCCCCCGCGCGATGCGACCTACGTGGCCGAGGAGAACATCCTCGTCGGCAACGTGGTGCTCTACGGCGCCACGAGCGGCGAGGCCTACTTCCGTGGCGTCGCCGGCGAGCGGTTCGCCGTCAGGAACAGCGGCGCGCTCGCGGTCGTGGAGGGTGGCGGCGACCACGGCTGCGAATACATGACCGGCGGCCGCGTGGTGGTCATCGGGCGCACAGGCCGCAACTTCGCCGCCGGCATGTCGGGCGGCATCGCGTACGTGCTCGACGAGGCGGGCGACTTCAGGCGTCGGTGCAACCTTGGCATGGTCGATCTCGAGCCCCTCGTCGACATCGACGACGTCGAGCTCGTCAAGGATCTCCTCTCGCGCCATATCCGGCACACGCAGAGCCCCGTGGCCGCTCGGCTCCTCGTCAGCTGGGAAGCGACGCAGCAAAAGTTCGTCAAGGTCATGCCGCGCGACTACAAACGGGTGTTGCAGGCGATCAAGAAAGCCGAAGAGTCCGGCATGTCGGTAGACGAGGCCGTGATGGCATCGGCCCACAACTAGCCCCGTGGGCAAGATCACCGGCTTCCTCGAGATCCGGCGCGAGACGCCCAAGCGGCGCCCCGTCGGCGAGCGCGTCCACGACTGGCGGGAGGTCTACCTGCCCTTCGAGGCCGACAAGCTCAAGAAGCAGGGCGCCCGCTGCATGGACTGCGGCATCCCCTTCTGCCACCAAGGCTGTCCGCTCGGCAACCTGATCCCCGACTGGAACGACCTCGTGTACCGGGACCGCTGGCGCGAGGCCATCGACCGCCTCCACGCCACCAACAACTTCCCAGAGTTCACGGGCCGCCTCTGCCCCGCGCCCTGCGAGGGCTCCTGCGTGCTCGGGATCAACGACGACCCCGTCACGATCAAGCAGGTCGAGGTCGGCATCATCGACCACGCCTTCGACGAGGGGTGGGTCGTTTCCGCGCCGCCGGAGGCCCGCACGGGCAAGAAGGTCGCCGTCGTGGGCTCGGGCCCGGCAGGTCTCGCCGCCGCCGAGCAGCTCAATCGCGCGGGGCACTCGGTGACCGTGTTCGAGAAGGCCGACCGGATCGGCGGGCTCCTCCGCTACGGCATCCCCGAGTTCAAAATGGAGAAGCGCATACTCGCCCGCCGCCTCGAGCTGATGGAAGCGGCGGGGATCGTCTTCAAGACCCGCGTGAACGTGGGCGAGACACTGCCCGTCGAGACGCTCCGGAGGGAGTTCCAGGCCGTCGTCCTGGCCGGAGGAGCGGAGTGGCCGCGAGACCTCCAGATCCCCGGACGCGAGCTCGGCGGCATCCACTTCGCCATGGACTACCTGACGCTCCAGAACCGGCGCTGCGAGGGCGACAGCATCCCGGACGCCGACTTCATCACGGCCGAGGACAAGAACGTCGTCATCATCGGGGGCGGCGACACTGGCGCCGACTGTCTCGGGACGGCTCATCGCCAGGGCGCGCGCTCGGTGACGCAGTTCGAGATCCTGCCCCGCCCGCCCGACGAGCGCGACCCCGCAAGCAACCCCTGGCCGCTGTGGCCCAACATATTCCGCGTCTCCTCGGCCCACGAGGAAGGGGGCGTGCGCGAGTACTCCGTCAACACGACCCACTTCTCCGGCCAGGACGGTCGCGTCACGACGCTGCACGCTGCGCGGGTCGAGATGGACAGGGAGGGCGGCCGCACGGCGTTCCGGAACGTCCGCGGCACCGAGTATGCGATGGAGGCCGAGCTCGTCCTGCTCGCCATGGGCTTCCTCGGCCCGCGGCGCGAGGGGCTCCTGACCCGCCTGGGCGTCAGGCTCACGGATCGCGGCAACGTCTGGCGGGACGCGAACTGGATGACGAGCGTGCCGGGCGTGTTCGCCGCTGGAGACATTCAGCGCGGCCAGTCGCTCATCGTCTGGGCCATCGCAGAGGGTCGAAGCGCCGCCCGCGGCGTGGACCTCTACCTGATGGGCACGTCCGACCTGCCGGCCCCGCTCCGCTAGATGGCGCAGAGCCCCGCCGAGCGCGAGACGCTCATCAAGCGTTACGCCGAGGGCCCCGCGCGGCTCAGGGCCGCCCTGGCCACGGTGCCCGCCCAAGCCCTCCAGTGGCGTCCGGAGCCCGGAGAGTGGTCGGCGCACGAGGTCGTCGTCCACTGCGCGGATTCCGAGACGAATGCCGCCGCCCGGATCCGCTACCTGGCGGCGGAGGCCGATCCCGTGATCCTCGGCTACGACGAGGCCGAGTGGGCGCGCCGCTTCGACTACCACGATCACCCGCTCGAGCCGGCGCTCTCTCTGGTCGAAGCCGTCAGGGCAAACACGACCGCCCTGATCCGGCGGTTGCCGGAAGCCGCGTGGCAGCGGGTGGGCCGGCACACCGAGTCCGGCCGCTACGCGGCCGGGGACTGGTTGAAGATCTACGCGGAGCACCTCGAGATCCACGCGCGCCAGATCGAGGCCAACGTCGCCGCCTGGCGCGCGGCGGGGAACGCGGCTAGTTGAGCGGGGTCACGTAGACGTACCAGCCCCCGAAATCGGGCGTCATCGTGATGACCCGGCCCTCCTTCGCGTCGTCGAAGTACAGGAGGTCACCGCTCGTGAGGTGGGAGAGTTCGAAGCGTGCCTTGCCACCGCGCAGCGTGATCGTGCCCCACTGCCAGTTCATGCCCCATTCGGCCACGATCGTGGTGTCGGGGTTGATCGTCAGGTAGTAGAACTGCGGAGGGCCCATGCCGACGGTGATCGTGCCCCGCCACTTCCCCTGGACAACCCGAATGTCCGCGAGCGGCACCGACGGCACGGTGGCGCATCCGGCCATCAGAGCCAGCGCTGCCAGCACGCACGTCACGCGGAGAGATCCAAGCGCCGTCATCGGATCGGACTCTGCCAGACGGCGTGGCCGACGAAGAAGGGGCCGAGGCTCGCGATGTACTCGGAGGTCTGGACGGTCTTGCGCATGGCCTGGACGAGATGCGAGATCGGCTGGAGCTCCTTGCCGACGAGCCCGATCAGGAAATCGTTGTCGTGGGCGTCGAGACCGTGGCAGGCGAGCCTCACGTCATGGGCGAGATCGGCGTCGCCGTAGGCGCGCCCGATGGTGCCGTGCTCTCGGAGGATGGCGCCCTGTTCCTGGGGCGTTAGCTTGGCGAACGCGCCCGTCCTCCTCAGCGGGTACCAGACCGCCCAAGGCCACGCGGGATTCAGTACCGTCCGGCGCGGGCGGTTCAGCAGCCAGTCCTCGAGATCGGGCTCGAATCCGGTCGAGTAGGAGCGACCGATCATGGCCAGCGCGGGCTTGAGGTCGAGGTCGGCGAAGGGCTCAGCGGCGAGGACTTCCCTGACCCGCGTGGCGAGAAGCGCGGGGTCCTCGGCGAAGGTCAGCACCCCCACGCCGCGGGGGTCCTGGAGGTCGGCGTAGAGCGCCGCCTCGATCCGGCTTCTCTCGAGGGCGGCGGCCAAGGCCTTGGCATCGGAACAGCCTCCGAAGGCCTGGAGCTGCATGAAGAGGCGGCGGTTCGAGGTCTGCCCGTTGGCGCCGCGCTCGGCGACGTCTACCTTGGCCTCATCAGGCTTGACCGGCCCGTGGCTAGTCATACGCGCCCGCTATCCTCCGCGAGTGTGCATCTCTAGGTGGGGCTTGGCCTTGAGCTCGCCGATCTGGACCAGGGGCCGCCTGTCCTTGAGCCCGAGCCGCTCCTCAGCGCCCCTGTCTCTACGGGCTCCCCAGGCCGAGCGGATCAGCGCCGCCACATCGTCATTCGAGCAACCATCCCTCAAGTGTTTCCTCAAGTCCATCCCGGAGGTGGCGTACAGGCACAGGAGCCACTGCCCGTCCGCGGTGAGCCGGCTCCTGTCGCAGGTCCGGCAGAACGGCGCCGTGGTCGAGGAGATGATCCCGAAGGTCAGGCCGTCGGGGAGCCGGAAGCGGTCTGCCGGCGCCGAAGAGGATTCCGTGACTGCCTCGATCCGCCCGTAGCGGGCTCCGAGGCGCTCGAGGATCTGGGCGCGGGAGACGACTTGGTCCATCGACCACCGGGTCGCCCCGCCCACGTCCATGTATTCGATGAAGCGAATCTCCGCGCTTACCCGGCGGGCGAACTCGACCAGCTCCTCGATCTCGTCGTCGTTGACCCCGCGCATGACCACGGTGTCCAGCTTGAAGCCGGGCCAGCCCATGCGACTGACGGCCTCGATGCCTTCGATCACCTGCGGGTAGGCGTCGCGGCGGGTCAGCGCCCGGAAGCGGTCGGGCTTCAGGGTGTCGAGGCTGACCGTCACACGCTGGACCCCCGCCTCGCGAAGCGCCCGCCCCTCCTGTGCCAGCAGGATGCCGTTGGTCGTGATGGCCAGGTCCTGGATACGCGGCTCGGCCGCGATCATCTTCACGAGCCTCGCCAGGTCCTTCCGCAGGAGCGGCTCGCCGCCCGTGAACCGCACCTTGTCCACGCCGAGACCGGCGAAAACGTCCACCAACCGCGCGACCTCCTCGAAGGTCAGGATATCGGCGCGAGGCAGCCACGAGTACTCCTCCTCCGGCATGCAGTAGGCGCAGCGGAGGTTGCAGCGGTCGGTGACGGAAAGGCGGAGGTTGCGGAGCGGCCGCGCGAAGGTATCGCGGATCACGGCAGCTCCACGAAGACGCGGCCGTCGTCCACGGACACGGGGAAGCAGGGCATCCTGATGGCCGGGTTATTGACGTTGGCGCCCGTCTTCACATCCCAGCGCCAGGCGTGCCATGGGCAGATGACCGCCGCGCCGTCGAGGTCTCCCTCGCCCAGTGGACCCCCACGGTGGGAGCAGGCATTGTCGAGGGCGTAGAAGGCGCCGTCCACGTTGAAGAGGGCGAGCGCCTTGCCCTCCGCCTCCACCACACGCGCCTCCCCGACCGGAACGTCGCCGACCTGCCCGACGAGGACGCGGCGGCTCATAGGGGCACCGGCTCGCCTAGCCCCGCCCGCTGCCATTCGCGAAGGAGGCCGGCCTTCTTCACGCCAACATCGAAGTGATCCCACGGCATGATCTCGGACTCGGGGCGGCTGCGCCGCGTGTAGAAGGAGGGATCCGGCTCCCACTCGCGAAGCGCCCGGCGCCAGTCGCCGTCGTGTCGTGCCGCGATCTCGAGGAAATCTCCGACGCGGCGGTCTCCCCGCGCCAGCAGCGCCTGAAGCCCTGCCTCGCGCGGGTTCTCGTGCACCACGCGCACCTGGAGCCGCCGCGCGCCGGCCTTGATCGCTTCGAGCTTCTCCTCGAGATCGCGGGGCTCGTCGAAGGGCGCCCACTGGAAGGGCGTCCACGGCTTGGGCACGAATGCGGACACGGACAAAGTCAGCTTGCCGAACGGGTGGCCGTCCGGCCCGGGCACGCGCAGGCGCTCCAGCAGGCGGCGGGCCAGATCGGGGATGGCCTCCACGTCCTCCATGGTCTCGGTCGGCTGTCCGATCATGAAGTAGCACTTGAGGTTCGGGATGCCGTACTTCCGGAGGAGATCGCAGGCGGCATAGAGCTGCTCGTCAGTGATGACCTTCCGGATGACTCGACGCAGCCGTTCAGTGCCCGCCTCGGGCGCCATGGTCAGGGTCCGGTGGCCGCCGCGCTGGAGCGAGGCGACGAGGTCCTCGGTCAGGCTGTCGGCCCGCAGCGAGGAGATCGAAACTTCAACGCCGTACTCCTCAAGCAGCTTCATGAGGTCGCCGATCCACGGGTAGTCCGACACGCAGGCGCCCACGAGCCCCACGCGCCTGGACTCCTTGGCGATCTGGGCGACGGACTCGCGCAGCGACTCGATGCTCCGGTGGCGGACGGGCCGGTAGACCTGGCCTTCCAGGCAAAAGCGGCACCCCCTGCCGCAGCCCTTGCCCACCTCGAGGAGAGCCATGTGGCCGTATTCCGCCCTGGGGGTCTTGAGAATCGAGCGTGTCTCGAAGCGGTTGACGTCGCCGAGCCGCCTCTTCACGACCACCGCGGGGACGCCCGCCTCCAGCGGCACGACCGCATCGATGGTCCCGTCCACCGCGTAACGAACCTCATAGGCGGCAGGCACGTAGATGCCTGGAAGCGGCTTGAGCCTGTCGAGCACTCGCTGCCTCAGGCCCTGCCCTGGCTGCCCCTCCGGCCCGACGGCGCGACAGGAGGCGTAGGCCGCGATGATCTCGCCAGCCAGCTCCTCCCCCTCCCCGACGGCGATCGCGTCCATGAAGGGCGCGAGAGGCTCGGGGTTCGAGAAAGCGCAGACTCCGCCCATCAGCACAAGGGGATGTCCGGGTCCGCGATCCGCCGCCCGCGCCGGGATTCCTGCCATGGCGAGGAGGCGCAGCACGTTGATGTAGTCGCCCTCGTATGTGACGGAGAAGCCGATCACATCGAAGTCTCGGAGGGAACGCAGCGACTCGAGGGAGAAGGGCTCGGTGCCGGTGCGCGCGTACTCCTCGGAGTCCTCGGGATCGGGGAAAAACACGCGCTCGCAGACCGCGTCCGGCAGCGCGTTGAGGTGCTCGTAGATCGTCTGGAATCCGAGGTTGGACATGCCCACGGCGTACGTATTGGGATACACGAGCGCGACTGAGACACGGCCGCCCCAGTCTTTGCTGACAGCGCCCTCTTCACCCGCGACGAGGGCCTGAGCTTTCTTCTTGAGTTTCCATGACATGCAACGAGTCTAACACGGAGGGTGCCGCGAGGAGGGTGGCGCTGCAACCGCTGAGCGGCGGAAACCGATAACGCCGAGGAAGCCGGGCGGCGCGCCCTCGCTAGACGCCCATGATCTGGACGTCGATGCTCCGCGACCTTGGCCCATCGAGCTCGGCGAAGAGGATGGACTGGAAGCGGCCCAGCGACAGCTCTCCGCCGCTGATGCCAACGGCGACGCTCCGGCCGAGGAGCGCGGCGCGGAGGTGGGAATGCGCGTTGCCGCGCTCGCAGTCCGAGTAGCGGGGGTCGTCGTGCCGGTAGCCGTCGTTTTCGGCCACCAGGCCTTCGATCATGGACTTGAGGTCCTCGACCAGGGCGCCCTGGAACTCGTTGACGAACAGCGCGCACGTCGTGTGCAGCGAGTTGACGAGAAGGATGCCTTCCTTGATGTCGGCGCTCAGCATGACGTCGCGGATCGATTTCGTGATGTCGAGGATCTGAGTCCGGTGCTCGCTCAACATCGTGAACGTCTTGCGCGCGACCTTAAGGGTCTGCACCTTCGTCTCCTCCGTCATTCCGAGCGCTCCAGTCCGCGGCGCCCGCGCTGAAGTTCACCGCACTGCTGGTGCCGAGGGAGGGAATCGAACCCCCACGGCCCCAAAGGGCCAGCGGATTTTAAGTCCGCTGCGTCTCCCAGTTCCGCCACCCCGGCGTCTGCCGCGCTCGCCTGCCCAAAATGGAGGCGGCGAGCGGATTCGAACCGCTGAATAGAGGTTTTGCAGACCTCCGCCTTAGCCACTTGGCTACGCCGCCACATACCCCAACAGGGCCCGGCCCAACCCCCGGCCCCCGCATCGAACCAATGGAGCGGGAAACGGGATTCGAACCCGCGACCCCAACCTTGGC
>Ga0335084_10003738_pt1 | contig 14930 bp, 12 predicted proteins | sample Lox_Sample_44_FD_206721 | JGI IMG/M metagenome (GOLD analysis project Ga0335084, IMG submission 206721) | Soil microbial communities from Loxahatchee National Wildlife Refuge, Florida, United States - Lox_Sample_4.4 | ecosystem: Environmental > Terrestrial > Soil > Wetlands | place: USA...
TCTTCTGTTCTTTTTCGTTCTCTCTTTTTCGGTTTCTTATTCGACCGAGAGAACGCTTAAAGATGAAGTGGGCAGAAAAGTGACCTTCTCTTTTCCTCCCAGGAGAATCGTTTCCCTGGCTCCCAATATTACCGAGATTCTCTTTAGCCTCGGTCTCGATGAGGAGATCGTGGGCGTCTCCACTCATTGCAACTTTCCTGAAAAAGCCAAAACCAAGGTTCGAGTGGGAAGTTATACCAGCCTCGATTACGAAAAGATCACCTCCGTCAAACCTGACCTGATCATCGCTACAGGAGTTGGAAATACCAGGGATATGGTGGATCGACTCGAACAATTGGGCCTTTCGACCTATGTCATCTATCCAAAGAATTTTGAAGATACCCTTAAAAACACTATCCATATCGGTCAGGTGGTGAATCGAGAAAAAGAGGCAAGGGCGGTCGTCGAAGGAATGAAAAAGAGAAGTCACAAAGTGATCGAGCTTACAAAAGACCTTCCCCGCCCTAAAGTTTTTGTTCAGATCGGAGACGCCCCTCTGGTGACCGTCGGAAAAGGGAGTTTTGCAGATGACCTGATCCGGATTGCGGGTGGTGAAAACATTGCGGAAGATGAGAAAGAGGTGTATCCTCGATTTGGAATGGAGGAGATTCTGAAAAGATCCCCGGAGGTAATCGTGATCAGTTCAATGAATCCGGAAGGAGATTATCAGAAGGTCCTCCGGGAATGGAATCGTTGGAAGATGATCCCGGCGGTCAAAAATGGCCGTGTTCACATCATGAATTCCGACCTGATCGATCGGCCGTCGCCGCGCATCGTCGACGGGCTGGAGGATCTCGCAAGAATTCTCCATCCGGAAAGATTTAAAAAATAATTCAAGATTAGGATTGCAGAATGGTCTATGGTAATTGCTCATTTTTCATTGAGGCCTGAATGAACATCCTCACGCCCAAAAAAGTCCTTACCATTTCAATCTTCCTCAGTCTCCTCCTCATCCTTGTCATCCTCGTCTCCATCACCATAGGAAGTGTCAAAGTTCCGCCTCTTCGTTCTATCCGTATTCTCTTCTTGTCCCTTCTCGGCCTGAAGGGAGCAGGGAGTGAGACGGAGCGGACCATCCTTCTTTCCCTCAGGCTCCCGCGGGCTATCCTGGCGGGACTCGTGGGAGCAGGTCTTTCCGTTTCAGGGGCTGCCTTCCAGGCGCTCCTCAGAAACCCTCTGGCTGATCCTTATATTCTTGGAGTCTCCGGCGGCGCGGCCGTAGGCGCGGTGATTGCCATCCTGCTGGGGCTCGGGACATTTTCCTTTGGCCTTCCTCTGGCTTCCTTCCTGGGAGCCCTCGTGACCATCCTGGTGGTTTTCTATTTTGGGAGACAGGATGGAAAAATCCATCCGAACACACTCCTGTTGGCAGGGGTCATCACCGGTTCCTTTCTCTCAGCCCTCATCATGTTTTTCATCTCTGTCTCCCGGAGAGAAGAACTCCATACGATCATCTTCTGGTTGATGGGAGACTTCAGCTTTTCCAACGCCCGGGCGATTTTCATCATCTTTCCTTATATCCTATTGGGCTTCTTCCTTCTCTACCTCCGCTCTCGTCAATTAAACCTTATTCTTTCCGGGGAAGAGAATGCGGTCCAGTTAGGCGTGAATGTGGAGAAATTGAAACTCCTTTCCTACCTCCTGGCCTCTTTGATCACGGCAGCCTCCGTCTCCGCATGTGGCTTGATCGGCTTCGTGGGTCTCATCATCCCTCATTCCGTCCGGCTGATCTTCGGTCCCGACCACCGTCTCCTTATTCCCTCGGCGGCACTGCTCGGTGCTTCGTTTCTCATTGCCTCCGACACCCTTGCAAGAACCCTCCTCGCCCCTGTTGAACTACCCGTGGGCGTGATCACGGCCGCCCTCGGAGGTCCTTTCTTCATCTACCTCTTAAGAACGAGAAAGGTGATCAGAACATTATGATCGAAGTCCATTCCATCTCCTTCCGTTACCATGAAGACTGGGTGCTTCAGGAGGTCTCTTTTCAAGTGGAGAAGGGGGAGTTTGTCGCAGTGATCGGACCCAATGGATCAGGGAAGACCACACTCCTGAAGATCCTCTATCGTTTGCTTGCGCCTCAGCAGGGAGAAATTCTCTTCGAACTTGTTTCCATGAAGAAGATGGACCGGGCGGATATTGCGAAGAGGATTGCCGTGGTGGCCCAAGAAACTCATCTTCTCTTTCCTTTCACTGTCCTCGAAACGGTCCTGATGGGAAGATCTCCTTATCTGGGGAATTCCATATTCGAAAGCGAAAAGGATCTGGAGATTGCAAAAAGGGCGATGGAGTGGACGAAGGTCCTTCCATTTTCCGAAAGACCCATGGATGAACTTTCCGGCGGGGAGAGGAAAAGGGTTTTCATCGCCAGGGCTCTGGCTCAGGAACCCGAGGTCATTCTTCTGGATGAACCTACTGCTAACTTAGACATCCATCATCAAATCGATTTTCTCGACCTTATCCTCACCCTCAATCGGGAGAGGGGTCTGACCATTATCATGGCCTCTCACGATATGAACATGGCCTCCGAATTTTGTGACCGGCTGATTCTTCTTCAGGGAGGAAGGATTTATAAAATGGGACCTCCTGGGGAGGTCATCACCAGAGAGAACATCGAAAGCGTATACGGTTGTCAGGTGTGGATCGACCAACATCCTATCTCAGGAATGCCACGGATCAGTCTCATGAAGAAAGGGGGGCATTAAAAGATGAAGCTTTGGGAAGAAATCGAGGCCGCACGGAATAAGATCCAAAAGATCATCCTCCGGACTCCGATGATCTATTCAGACACGATCTCAAAGCTGACCGGGAAAGACGTCTTTCTTAAACTGGAAAATCTCCAGAAGACCGGCTCTTTCAAAATCAGAGGGGCCTATTATAAATTGTCCCGGCTCACCCCTTCGACGAAAAAGAGGGGAGTGGTAGCCGCCTCCGCGGGTAATCATGCTCAGGGAGTTGCACTGGCTTCTTCCATCCTGGGGATCCATTCGACAATTGTCATGCCCGAAGGAGTGTCTCTGGCGAAACAGATGGCCACGCAGGCCTACGGCGGAGAGGTTATCCTTGCGGGTCACAACACAGATGAGGCCCTCCGTTATGCCAAGAAGCTAACAGGAGGGGGCAAATTCCTGATCCACCCATTCGACGATGAGCAGGTGATCGCCGGCCAGGGGACCCTTGGGCTCGAAATTCTGGAGGAAGTCCCAGACGTAGAGGCAATCCTTGTTCCAATCGGAGGCGGAGGGTTGATCTCAGGAATTGCAACGATTGTCAGAAGGAGAAGACCCTCGGTAAAGATCATCGGCGTTCAGTCGGTTCATGCCCCCTCTGCTTTTTATTCCTTCAAGAGAAGAAAGATTGTGGAGGTAAAGGTCAAGCCGACCCTGGCCGATGGAATCGCGATTCAAAGAGTAGGAAAGATCACCTTCCCCATGATCGAGAAGGGAGTGGAGAATATCGTCGCCGTTGAAGAGGACGAGATTGCCTCAGCGATTCTCCTGCTGATGGAGAGAAAACGCATCGTCGCAGAGGGGGCAGGGGCCGCTCCATTGGCTGCGCTCCTTTCGGACAAGTTGAAGACCAGGTTGAAGAAGATTGTCCTCGTCATCAGCGGAGGCAATATTGATTTTCACCTCCTCGACCGGATCCTTGAAAAGGGCCTTTCACAAACGGGAAGGCTCGTGCGGATGAGCATCCTTTTAAGCGATGTTCCGGGATCCCTCTCCACCCTCACGAATCTGATCGCCCGGCACCGCGCCAACATCCTTCATATCATCCACGAGCGGGTAGCCAAGGAGATTCCCATCGGGTTCTCAAAGGTGATATTGGTTTTGGAAACGCGCGGGCCGGATCACATCCGGGAGGTCAAAAAAGGGGTCAAGGCAAAGGGATACTCTGTCCAGATATTAAGTTGACCTTGCCGGCGTACGAAGCAGACCCGCCGGGAGTACTTAGGAAGCCTTGTCTTCCAGTTCTTCCGGATTGAATCGGTGATTTCTCTCCTGTTTACAAATGATCTTTTTAAGTGTAGGATGATGGAAGATCGAGAGCAAAGGAGTGAGGCATGCCTGAAGGAGAACATACCTTAGCGGTCTTTATCGATTTTGAGAACCTTGCCCTTGGTTTCAAAGGCAAGAGGGACAGACGATTTGAGATCCAGAAGGTCTTAGAGCGCCTGGTCGAGAAGGGGAAGCTCATTGTGAAGAAGGCCTATGCCGACTGGACCGATTATGTAGAGTATAAAAAGGGCCTTCATGAGGCGGCTATTGAACTGATCGAAATCCCGAAACGCGCGATGACCGGAAAAAACTCTGCAGACATCCGGCTCTGTGTGGACGCTATCGACCTCTGTTATTCCAAAGAACATATCGACACCTTTGTCGTTGTTTCGGGCGACAGCGACTTCTCCCCCCTCGTCTCCAAGTTGAAGGAGAACGGCAAACGGGTGATCGGGCTCGGGATGAAGGAGTCGAGTTCCAACCTTTTGGTCAATAACTGTGACGAGTTCATCTACTACGAAGATTTGGAACGGCCCTTGGGCATCCCCCCTAAAATCGAGCAGGACCTCCCCGAGAAGAAGAAAGAGGCTTTCCAACTTCTAGTGGATTCGGTGGTGGCCCTTGTTCGAGAGAATAAGGAAGTCCTTTGGTCTTCGATGGTAAAAGAGACGATGAAGCGTAAGAAGCCCTCATTCAATGAATCCTATCATGGCTACCGCACCTTCAGTGACCTCCTGGAAGATGCTGAGAAAGAGGGCATCATTCAGCTCCGAACCGATACCCGGAGCGGGACGTATGTCATTACCGGATTCGGCAAGGAGCAAAAAAAGGAGGCTGCAGAAGAATCGAAGGAGTCAAAAGAGCAGAAGGAACGGAAACCGTCGAAGCCTCGCTGGCGCTCGCGCCCAAGAAAGCCAAAACCAAAGACCCCTCTCCCTCCACCCGAGCCTTCCGAGGCTCCTAATATTCCGGATATTCCGGAGCCAGAACCGATCATTTAATATATGAAGTTTCGGCTTAAGCTTCTTGCTTTCACTTGGATCCTCACCTTTTTCACATTGCCCCCTGTCCCCAGCACCTCATTCGCACAAAAGGACCTCGGCGTCCCCGTGAAAGAGCCTATCATCTGGGGTGCCTATGCCGGCCCGGGAAAAACGGGAGTCCTGGATACGATTTACCTTTCCTTCAGTCAGTACAATGCCCCCCTCTTTCTCCTGGCTGTCAACCCGGATACAGGCCAAATGCGACAATTCAACGGCCCCCTGTCCTCCGAAATGGGTGCCTGGGGATACGCCGTCGATCATGAGAACAGAATCTATCTCGGAAGTTACTACAATGCCCACCTCCTGCGCTTCGATCCAAGAACTGAAAAATGGGACGATCTGGGGCGCCCTGCGGGCGATAAAGAGTCTTTCATCTGTGCCTTGACCACAGCCCCTGACGGAAAAATCTGGGGAGGGACTTATCCCTCAGCCAAGCTTTTCTCCTATGATCCAAAGACCGGAGCGACTGAAAATTTCGATCGAATGGACCCGGATCAGTTTTACTGTTATCCCATTGCGGGCGAAGACGGCTTGATCTACTGTGCCATCCAGTTTGAGAAAATGGACATTGTCGTCTTCGATCCGGTGAAAAAGACCAGGATTTCCCTGATTCTGCGGGAAAGTCGGAAACCCGGGCGCGTCACATTGGTCAAGGGAAAAGATGCGAGGATCTACTCAAAACTCTCGACTTCCGACCGATGGTTTCTTATCGAGGAGGGAAAAAGACTGATCGAGGTCGCCTCGTCCAGCGTTCCCTTCGTCCCCAAGGCCCTTCCCGACGGCCGAGTTTTTCAATCCATCGAAAACAATGTCCTCAGAATCGAGAATCCTGTGACCAAAGAAAGAAAGGAGATTCGTCTTCAATATGAAGCCGCGGGTGCCTATATCTTTGTAGTCGGGACAGGGCCTGACGGCAAGATCTACGGGAGCAGCATGCTTCCTCTCCGTCTCTTCGTCTACGACCCTGAGAAAGACAATCTTACGAATCTCGGGAGAGCATCTCTTTGGCCCGGGGAGGTCTATTCGTTAGGATCGCTCGACGGAAAGCTCTATCTCTGCTCCTATCCAGGGGCCAGGCTCTCTGTTTATAATCCAAAAAGCCCTTTACGATTTGGCGAGGAGGAAGATGCCAATCCAAGAGACTTAGGGCCAATGGGAGAAGACCTCTATCGACCCAGAACGATGATCGCTGGGCCTCATGGAAAGGTGTATATCGGGGGGTACCCTGATTATGGCCTTCTCGGCGGTGCGATCGGTGTTTATGACCCGAAGAAAAATGAAAGAAGAGTCTATCGCCATATCATCCAGAATCAGAGCATTGCCTCCCTCGCCTATCTTGAGAAACTCGACCTGATTGCAGGGGGAGGCTCTATCCTCGGAGGCACCGGGACGCACGCAGTTGAAAAAGAGGCAAAGCTCATGCTTTGGGATCCAAAGGAGGAGAAAAAGATACTTGAAATCGTTCCGGTCTCCGAAGCAAAGACAATCCTTTCTCTCGCGGTGACGGCGGAGGGCTTGCTTTATGGAATCACGAACAACGAGAAGGTCTTCGTCTTTGACCCGGAGAAGAGAGAGATTCGTAAGATTTTCGACCTTGGGTTTAAGGCGCCCAGAGAAATCTCTCTCCAGCTTGGGCCGGACCTAAAACTCTATGGGCTTGCCGAGGAGGCAATCTTTTTTATCGACCCCAGAAGCGATCGGGTATCCCTTGTAACGAAACCTTCCGTCCCCATCCATTCAGGCATGGCGATGCTCGGTCGAAAAATCTATTTTGGATCGGATGCAAGTCTTTACGAATTTGAGATTCCTTTGGAACCAAGTGACCCCGTCGAGTGATATCTCCCACCGTCACAAGGTTCCTAGTCTGAGGCGGTCGGCCTTATTTTTTCAAAAGCGGGGGGCGCTGTGACCAGAACCGCTCCCGCCTCCCCGCCCTTGATGCGATCCGCTAAAATCTCTTGTCCCCGTTGATGATGAACCGGAATGTCTCGCTCCGGCCTGAGGAGAAGGGCTGAATGATCTTTGGCTTCCCTGCGAATGAGGACTAGAGGACCGGCCTTCAACCGCATTTGGTCTTTGAATATTCATCCCGTTCTGTCTGCCCGTGCTTTCCGGTCGACCGAAATTTCTGCTCATCCCCCGAGAACCATATCCACCGGGAATTCCGCTTGTCCCGCGGCCCATGGCAGGTGGCCTCCGATCAGTGCCATATCGGCCGGCGGAGACCGAGGATCTATTTTCTTTATTATAAACCTGCCTCCCTGCATCGCTACGGCCGGGTCTTGAGTAGACAGGGTTTGTACGGCTAGTCCCTGAAGAGGTGAGCATGGAAGTATTACTCGAACCCGGCCGCCCCTGGCTACGCTCGAAGATCGACCGGGCACCATTTCTGGCTTCGGTAGAGTTAAATCCCCCCACGGTAGGTGCATTCCTGCCTCCAAAATTTCTTTGGGAGTACCTCCTCGCAGGATCAACCGCCAAAATCCTCCCGGTTCCGGGGTCTCTGCTATGATTGGTGATGAAATAATCATGCCCATTCCTATGAAAACCTCTATGAAAATCATGGAGAATGAAGAACCCCGGGAAATAAAACCCGGAGCACCAGAATGGGGTGGGGATCCAAGCGTACATGTAATAATAATCCCAGGGCGGAGGATAGTAGGTGACGACAGGAGGGCCCTCGGCATAGTAATAATTATCGATTTCGGAGGGTGTCGTGTACTCAGGCGTTGTGGGGGGTGGGTTTTCACCGTATTCGTCCGATCCTTCGACAACGATCGGTAATTCCTGTTCAACCGCAACCGTCCGCAACACCCTTAATGCTTCATTCTTTCCGAGGGCCAATTTTTGGGCGTCTGCTTCGGCGATGGCCTTCTCCAACTCTCCGATAATGTCAGGCGTCACGGGATAATCGGCAATCCACCCGTTCTTGGGTGCGATACCGGCCGAGGCCAGCATGCTCTCAGCTTCAGCTTCACTCCCGGCCTTTCCTACTTTAAGCGCCTCGGCCAGCTTGATCGCAAAGTCCCCCTCACGGACCAGGGTCTGCGCAATGGAAGGGGGCTGCTTCGCCGATGCGGAGGTACCGAAAAGAAATATGAATAGGAATAAAATAAAAGGGAGCTTCTTCATCTTTTCCTCTCTATGTTGTCCAACCCAGACTCTGCCACGATGTTCGCCTCGATTGCCTTATCTGTTCACACATTAACCCATTCGATACGTCTTTATATTTCTTAGACGTATGCTCCGAGCCTTTTATTCAAATTCTTCTAACCTCTTTGAGCAATCGCCGGGTTACAGGCTGTCTTCCTGCGGAAGGTGTGGATTACGGGGTCATTTTCCTGAATCTTTCCAGTCTTTCTTCCTGTTCTCTGAGCAAGTTGTGGGCCTCTTCGAGGGAGATGGACATAAATCGGACTTGATCCCCGGGTTTGAGTTGTGCCACCCTGGGTAAATCCGTAGAAATGATCGTGGCAATCTTCGTATAACCTCCGGTGACCAACTCCGTTAGGATGATAATGGGCTTTCCATCGCCGGGGACCTGAATCGCGCCCGCAACCAAACCCTCTGAGATGATCGATTCCTCCACATCGGGTCGTCTGGCGATTTTGGGTCCTTCCAATCGAACTCCCATTCGATCGCATTGGGGAGTGACATGATAGAGTGAGGAGCAAAATGTTTGGAATCCTTCTTCGGTGAAGTGGTGATCTTGAGGTCCCGGAATGACCCGGAGAGAACACACTTTCTCCGAGAAAGAAATCCAATCGATTGGAAAGTGAAGACCCAGCTTGTTCAGAGAGGAGGAGAGATCAAGAGAATAAAGAATATCTCCCCTTCTCAATTTCCTCCCCTCCAGGCCACCAAATTTCCCCGAAAGATAGGTGGAAGAGCTCTGCATCATTCTTGGGACGACGAATCCTCCGGCCACAGCCAGATAGGCACGACAACCCGCTTGTACCTTTTTGAAATGGATCACATCCCCTTCCACCAGAAGATGGGTTCTCCACATTGCCAAAGGCTCGCCGTTTAAGGTGGGCGTGAGATCTCCCCCCGTGATGGCAATGACGACCTCCTTCAGAGTCATCAATTTCAGACCCATGAGTGTGACCTCGAGGCCAGCCTCTTCTTCTCGGTTTCCCACCAGTAGGTTGCCAGCTCTGAAGGAAAAGGTATCCAGGGCGCCAGAGGGAGGAACTCCGAACTGGCTGAAGCCATACCGCCCCAGATCCTGAAGCGTGGTCAGAATGCCAGGCTCTAGGACGTCAAAAACCGCTGTCTTTCCCATCTTTCAGATCCTTCCCAGCCAAAAGAATCCTTCAAATCGCAAGAAAATTCGAAATCCGAATATCGAAATCCGAAACAAATCCTAAATCCAAATGACCAAATCTCTAACACAAAATCATTTGAATTTTGTATTTGGGTAATTTGGAATTGTTTCGAATTTCGGATTTCGTGCTTCGAGTTTAAGGGCCCCTGCTCTTGAAGTCAAAGTTACTTTTGGACGGGCCATTCCTTAAGCTCCTTCTCATCGATGGAATAGAATTGAACCAAGTCTCCCATTTGAAGTAGCGCTGGAGGATCTTTCCAGGGATCGAACAGTTCGATCGGGGTCCGGCCGAGAATCTGCCACCCTCCGGGGCTCTCCATCGAATAAATCCCGGTTTGTCTTTGTGCAATGGCGACAGAACCTTTAGGAACCAACAGCCTGGGCGTTTTGAGTCGCGGGGTCGCCAATGCCTGAGGAAGTTCTCCCATATAAGGATATCCGGGCATAAAGCCAATCATATAGATCAGATAAGGGGTGCTGCAATGGAGTTGGATCACCTCCTCGGGAGTGATCTGGTGATACCTCGCTACCTCCTCGAGGTCAGGGCCGTAGGGGCCGCCATAGACCACCGGGATACGCGTTAATTTGGGCCCGGGAAGAGGCGTCTGTTGAAGTCCTTCCTCGATTTGGATTAACCTTCTCCCTAAGCCTTCGACGGAGAGAAGGATCGGATTGTAAATGATCAGTAAGGACCGGTAGGTTGGAACTGTTTCGACGATTCCTTCAATGGCCTCAGCCTGAATAGCCAGGGCCATCCTTCTTACTTTCTCGTTGATTTCACGACTGATTCCGTCTCCGAACTCAAGGAGAAGACCTCGATCGCCCATCAGATAAGAAATCGACTTAGGATAGAGGCTCATACGTATTTGATACCGTTCGGAGTAATGAGTTCGGTGTACGCAGTGCTTAGTCTCAAGCTTCGGACTCTGAACCCCGAACTCCGCGCTTCAGTTATTCCTTCAAACGAAATTCTTCATCGGTGTGACGGCCACACCCGCATCCTCCAATTTCTGTCGGATCCTTTTCACCATCTCGACGGCCGCAGGGTTATCACCGTGGACACAGAGTGTATCCGCCCTGAGTTCGATCTCGGTTCCATCTAAGGCGACCACCCTCCCCTCCAGGGCCATCTTCAGCCCCCTCTTGGCGACAATCTCATGATCGTGGATCACTGCTCCCGTCTCCTTTCGAGAGACCAAAGTACCATCCTTGCTATAGGCTCGGTCTGGAAAGGCTTCAAAAGCAATACGGATGCCATGGCGCTTTCCGATATCGCGGAGAGATTCCTCCTTCAAAGAGGCGAGGACGACCAGGATGAGATCTCGATCCACCTTCGCCACGGCCTCTGCCATCGCCTCCCATATTCTGAAATTTGCAACAGCCATATTGTAGAGGCTTCCATGGGCCTTCACGTGCTGAAGTTTCAGCCCTTGGGATTGGGCAAAGGCCATCAGAGCCCCTATTTGATAGATGACGTAGTCCTGAATTTCCTCGAGGCTGGCATCGACGTTTCTTCGTCCGAATCCCAAGAGATCAGGAAATCCCGGGTGGGCGCCGACCTCTACGCCATGTTGCTTGGCCAGGGCTACTGTCTTTCGCATCACACCAGGATCGCCCGCGTGGAATCCACAGGCAATATTGGCGGAGGTGACGTGAGGGATGACCCCATCGTCAAGTCCCAGCCTGTAGACGCCAAAACTCTCCCCAACATCAGAATTCATGTCCATCTGGATTTTCTTTGCCATGTCTCTCCTCCGATGGCTCTCAACGGTGATATCCCTAAGAAAAGTCTTGACAAATATTAATTTAAAAGAGATAACTAATCAATATTTGATAGAAGGGAACGGAGGTGGTAACCCATGGCGTGCGGTACGAAATCGTGCGGGATGAAAAATCCTAAGGCCAAGAAGGCGACGAAGAAGGCAAAACCGAAAAAGAAGTAAGTGGTGGAATATCCAGAGGGAAGAAAGAAACTTATATTTTTTGCTTGACATAGAAACGGATTTTTGATATCCGTTTTCCCATACGATCTTTTCCCCTGCAATTTTTTGAAAGATGACGAAAGGAGGTGAAGAGTAATGAGGAAATGGGTGAGCATCTTCATGTTGTTGGCGGTGTTAGCGGTGTTTTCTTTCGGGTGTGCGGGCGTTGCAAAAGACGCGAAGATTAAATGCCCCAAGTGCGGTGCTGTCTTCACAGTCGATGAGGGCTTAAAAGAATTTGAGATGAAAGGCTACTAATCACACCCCGTTAAAGAAGATCAACTGTCCTCTGGAGGAAAGAAAAAGAGATAAAAAGGGAAGAGTCGACTCTTCCCTTTTTATTTTGGAATCACGATTTCCGTCCCTCTCCCTTCCGGTCGCCCCATGAGCTTGTTTGCATAAATGTTTCGGCCGGACCACCCGCTCCTTGGGCCGCCTGCGATTTTTTCTCCACTCCCATCCACCGCGGCAGAGCTACCGGAGAGGAATGGGCTTGGATAAAAGGGGGAAAGAGAACTCGACGGAAGGCTTTTCCCTGGTTAGGATGGATGAGAAGACGGTTCCCCGTAAATATTTTGGGAGCAGCCGAGACAGTTCGAGGATGATCTCATCGGCTTGTTCTTTTCCCACTTCACCCAGCACATCGATGGGGATGAAGATATTTTTCGTTTTTTCCGTCGCTTTGTCTTTCTCACATTGACGCCATACCCAATTCCGGGTCAACACTTCTCGGTCATCACAATAGACCAGCTCTCCCTTCGGCACAACACCCGTCTCCCCGCCACCCATAGGAGTAAAAGGCTCCCATCCTTCTGCAAACCGCAGATGTATGTTTCCCTCAAGAGTATCGAGATCATGGCCTCCCATCGGGACGAAGAACCTTAAGGAAACACTGTTGTAGAGATCCACCAGGGGGTTAATCTTTGGAAAAGGATCTCCTTTCAAAACCCTTCTTGCCATGGATTCAATGGAGCTTTGAAATTTACTTCCTGAAATGCCCAACTTGGAAAAGGCCGTTCTCCACGGCTTGATCCTTGGGTGGTCCTGAGGTTTATCACCGGCGAAGTTTTTTCTCATCTCCTCGACGGCCCGGACGAGAAGGCCGTCAATCTCGTCGGACGAGCGGGTATTGTCCACATCCTTTGCCACCACCATCCCGATGGTGAGATCGGGCAGCAGATCGAACAGTTCCTTCTGAATAGAGAACAACATCTTTTCCTCCTTGCCGCTCGCAGCAGGTATCAACGGATCGAGGTTTTAATCCCCTAACACTCCTCCCAGTGAAAGTCAACCCATCTCGCTATTGGCGATCCGCTCTTGGCCATCCGCTGACTTTCCTTGACCATCGATCCTATTTTTTATATAGTGACTTCAAATGAGTTGAACCTGACAGGGGAGATTCTCGATGCCGGCAACCCGCGGCTATTTGTTCCCACATTCATCAGCGGCAAGGGAGGAGTAAGCGGTCGCTTCAGAATGAGAGGAGGAATCTAAATGAATCGACGCCAGTTTCTCCGTTCCTCTGCTTTTTACGGTTTGTCAGTGAGCCTGGGGAACGTCTCCTCTTTCGCACAGAGCTTTTCAGCATCCAAGAAGGATCAGCCTCTTTCAAAAGACCTGCAAATAATCGATGCCCATGCCCATCCCGATCGTTATGTCTACAATTCGCGCGCGACCGATCACACGTCAACGCTCAGGGCCATCAAAAAATTGGGAATGGTTGCCAGTTGTTTCGCGGCCGTGGGGGATTCGGTATTTCTGAACCAAGGCCGTGTTCCGGGGACTGAATATCACAGTACAAAGGCCCAGTTAGAATGGTGGCTCAAAGGGATTGTGAAACCGGGGAAAGTCAAATTGGTACTTAAAGCCTCCGATGTGCCGGCTGCCGTAAACGAGGAGAGTCCTCCGGGTGCCATTTTAGGCGTCGAGGGAGGAGATGCCCTAAAAGGGAACCCTGACGCGGTCAATGAATTTTACGGAATAGGAGTCAGAATCATAACGCTGATCCATTATCGAAACAATGAAATCGGAGACACGATGAAAATGTGGAGAAATCTCAGTCCGGGTCCTTCGTCAAATGGTTTGACTCCCGCCGGATGCAACGTGGTAGAGCGGATGCAGGATTTAGGCCTTGTGGTCGATGTCGCTCATGCCCAGAGTGCCACTCTAAAACAAATTGTGGAAATGAGCTCTCGGCCGTTGGTTGACTCGCATACCAATCCTTGTTCCATCGAAGACCCGTTGCAGTGCGGTCGATCCCGTACCTGGAAAGAGATGGAATGGATTGCCAAAACAGGAGGCGTGGTTTGTACCTGGCCTCTGGCCTATACACGGGGGGCGACGACCCGAATCACCTTTTCAGATTGGGCGAAAGAAATTCGTGAAATGAAAAGCCGATTGGGGATAGAACACATAGGCTTGGGAACGGACGGCGGAGGAGACCTCCCGGGGTTCATCGAGGGCTATCGAGACATTGGCGATTTGCAGAAACTCATAATGGCCATGCAGGAAGTCGGCCTCTCACACGATGACATTGCAGCCTACATGGGCCGCAACTTTCATCGGGTACTCCGAAGCTGCATCGGCTGACGACGCCCTTCATGCGGGGTTTTGTAGGGACGGATTCCAGCAGAAGTCTCTAGGAAAGGAGGAACTTATGAGACGAAAATCGATCATCGCAATAGGAATTCTTTTCATCAGTCTTGGATGGGTTTTAGCAACGGGGATGGCAGCCGAAAAGAAGCCAATCAAGCTCGGCGTTGTGTTTATCATGTCCGGGCCAATGGGGGGATACGGGAAACACGGAACCCAGGCAATCCAGCTTGCCCTTGATGAAATCAACGGGCAGGGGGGTATTCTAGGAAGAAAGGTCGAAGCCATTTTTCAAGACGATGAACTCAAGGTTGAGAAAGGGGTGCAGATTACCAAGAAATTTATTGCTGAAGATAAAGTGGATTTCATCATAGGTCCCACTTCCAGCGGCGTAGCCCTGGCCATGGCCGATATCGTTGAGAAAGAAAAGAAAATTCTCGTCCTCACTCAGGCAGCGACAAATTCGCTGACCGATGCCAAGTTCAACCGGTATCTGTTTAGCACCTTGAGCAATGCCATGATGCACTCCCGGGCGGGTGCCTCTCTCATGGCGAGCAAACCTTACAAGCGTTGGATGTGTATCGGACCCGGCTACAGCTATGGCTACGAATCCTGGACTTCATTCAAGGATAAACTGAAACAGCTGCGGCCGGATGTCGAAATCGTCGGTGAGCTTTGGCCCAAGTTAACAGAGCCTGACTATACTTCCTTCATCCAAAAGATTGTCGAGGCCAAGCCGGATGCCGTCTGGTCACCCCTGTGGGGCATGGATGCAGTCAACTTCATTAAGCAGGCGTTGCCCTTGGGCCTCTTTGATAAAATCAAGTTTGCGTTCCCCGATGGGGCCGCCCTGGAGACACTCCTTCCCCTGGGAAAGAGCCTGCCCGACGGTCTGTTTGTGGCAAGCCGTTACTTTTTCCTTACGCCGGACTCTTCGATGAACCGTGGTTTC
>Ga0335084_10003739_pt1 | contig 14928 bp, 15 predicted proteins | sample Lox_Sample_44_FD_206721 | JGI IMG/M metagenome (GOLD analysis project Ga0335084, IMG submission 206721) | Soil microbial communities from Loxahatchee National Wildlife Refuge, Florida, United States - Lox_Sample_4.4 | ecosystem: Environmental > Terrestrial > Soil > Wetlands | place: USA...
GGAATCTCAAAGGAAGCGATGAAACTCCTTCTGGAGTATCATTGGCCGGGGAATGTCAGAGAATTAGAGAATGCCATCGCAAGGGCTGTGATCATGACCGACCAGGATCCGTTGGGTCCCAATGATTTTCCCAAAGATCTGACGGAGGGGTTTACGGAAATGATTAAAAGGGGGGTGAAGGACCGAAAGTCCTTGGAGGACATCAAGTCCCAATATATCAAGGAAATACTCAAAGAGGTCGGGGGAAACAAAAGAATCGCTTCAGAAATCCTGAGGGTCAATCCAAGAACCCTGTATCGCTTCGAAAAAAAGGGACAGCCCAATTAAATCTCTCCATTCTCATACCGTTACCGTCGATTATCCGGAGCGAAAAAACTCCATCGATAGACAAGTGGGTCAACTCCGTTGAACGATCCAGAAACGATCTCTCTCAGATCAACGATCCTATCTGTTTCGACCCGTTAGTCTCCAGAAGAATCAGAAATCAGATCCCGGTGCTTTTTCAAGAGAAGGGACACTTTTTTCACCCGAATAAGAAAAGGAAGCAAACCTTTGTTCTCGATCATCCAAAAGGATATAATGGCATCAGGAGGTCTATCATGAGGCGAGTGATGTTCGTATCCATCCTGTGTTCTTTTCTCGTCCTTCTCCTCTCGGGGGAACCCCTTGCTCTGACAAACGAGGAGGCTTCTTCTATCCTAAAGGAATTGATAAAGACAGAATTTAGAATCTTGGAAGTCAGGGAAGCTCCCCTGGAAGGGTTCTGGGAGGTGGTCACGGAGATAGGTCAAGAGAGGATGATCCTCTACATCCATAACAGTTTGAGATTTGTTATCTATGGCCAGATTTTGGACCGCCAAACCAAAAGAAGTATTAGTTGGGATCGGTTAAAGGAATTCCGAAAGGTAACTACCTCCACCCTTCCCGTTGAGAATGCCATTCCAATGGGACAGGGGAAAAGAAAACTTTACGTCTTTACGGACCCCCAATGCCATTTTTGTTCACAGCTGCATGAAGAACTGAAGCGGGTCGACGATCTTCAGACGTTTTTCTTTCTCTACCCGTTGACGCCTGCTTCCTACGAGAAGGCGAAGGCCATCTGGTGTTCGAAAGGTCAATTGAAGGCGCTCGAAGAAACCTACGAGGGGAAAGAATTAAAATCCCCTTCGTGTACGACGAGTCCCATCGATAAAAATATGGAATTAGGAAGGCGTTTGCTCGTCGAATCCACCCCAACACTTCTCTTCCAAAACGGGAAAATCGTGGAGGGTTATGCTGCTCCCGACGTCCTGGAGAACCTCTTAAAATTGAATTCCAACTGAATTCCAATTTTTGACTTTACGCGTAAAATCTGTTATTTTTTTTGGATGAGACGATTCCTTATCCATGTCTTTGTTCTTTCGTTATCTCTACTCTTTCTGTGGGCCTGTGCGGGAAGGTCGGATATTCAAAGGAGCGACGAAGAAGCTTTACCCTCCCTTCCCCGAAACCTCGAACAAACTCAAAGGAAATCTTCCCCTTCAAATCCCCGTGCCTATTACTTCTTTCTTCTCTCCCAGCTGAAATTACGGGACGGAAAGGTGGATGAAGCGATTGAGGCCCTCAAGCAAGCCATCGCCTTGGACGCCAAAGAAGCTTCGTTGCACGTTGAGTTAGCCACCCTTTACATTCAGAAGGGCCTCATGAACGAGGCGATCGAAGAGTGCAAGACCGCCCTCCTGGATGACCCGGATCACGTCCCTGCCCATTTGCTCCTGGGCGGGTTGTACTCCATCCTCAAGAAGTATCCGGCAGCCATCGCCTCTTACAAGAAAGTGTTGGAGATCAACCCTCAACATCGGGAAAGTTATCTCTTCCTCAGTTCCCTCTACGATGAGCTCCAGCAGTACGACCAGGCGGTTCAGACTCTCAAACAGTTCCTCACCATTGAACCCGATTCCGTCATGGGCCTGTACGCTCTGGGAAGAATTTATATCCGGACGAAATCGTATGAACTGGCGAAACAATATTTTTTGAAGGCCCTGGCCGTTGAACCCAACATGACTTCCGTCCTCATGGATTTAGGGCTGACTTATGAAATCCAGGGGCAACCGGAAAAGGCAGCCGAGGTTTACCAGAAGATCCTGAATCTCGACCCGGATAATAAAAAGGCGAGAGACCGACTCGGCCGGATCTTTCTCAAAGAGAAGAAATTCGACGAGGCCTTGAACCAATTTCGACAAATGCAAAAGGGTAATTCAGACGATATCAATATTCGGACGAAAATGGGTTTGATCTATTTGGAACAGGGAAATCTGGACCAGGCGATTCTGGAATTTAATTTTGTCCTGGCTGCCAATCCCAAGGACGATCAGGCTCGATACTATCTGGGAGCCGCCTATGTCGAGCGAGAGGCCCTGGATCAGGCTATCTCAGAGTTTAAGAAGATCCCCCCCGAATCGACTCTCTTCGCGGACTCGAGAAGAAACATCTTCCTTATTCTGAAGAGACAGAACAAGGCGGAGGAGGGTATCCGGATCCTGGAAGAATCGGCCCAGGCCAAACCGAACGACGAAGACGTTTATTTATTGCTCGCCGAGGCCTTTGAAAAAGAGAATCAGCTGGAAAAGGCCTTATCCACTCTGAAGAGAGGCCTTGAGAAAATTCCGAATAGTGAAAGCATTCATTTTCAAATCGGTGCGCTCGCCGATAAAATGGGTGAGTTTGATAAGATGGTCGCCGAGATGAAAGAGGTCCTCCGGCTCAACCCGAATAACGCCGACGCCCTCAACTATCTCGGCTATTCCTATTCCGAGCGGGGTTTCCAATTGGAAGAGGCCCTCAAACTGATCCAGAAGGCGATGGAATTGAAACCCAATATGGGGTACATCACCGACAGTCTGGGCTGGGTTTATTACAAACTTGGGGACTACAGGAGAGCCGTGACCGAGCTTGAAAAAGCGAACCAGTTGACCCCGGACGATTCCACGATCACAGAGCATCTGGCCGACAGTTACGTCAAGCTGAGCCGGGTCGATAAAGCCATCGAGTTTTACGAAAAGGCTTTGAGGTTGGATCCTAAGTCAGATCAGAAGGAGAGGGTGCAAAAGAAAATTCAGGAACTCAAAGAAAAACGCAAGTAGATTAAATTCCAATCACGAAACTCATTTTCATTTCAAATTTCAGATTTTTCAATCTGCAATCCGCAATCGGCCATCTGCAATCCAGCTAGCCTCCTGCGACGGGAGGAAAGATGCTCAGGACATCGCCATCCTTTAATACCTGATCCTTCTTTCCATGAACGCCGTTGATCAAAATGATCTTGGGCATCTCTTCCGGTATTTTAAGCCGAGACAGAATATCCTGTACTCGGGTGTCCCCCTCCACTTCCATCTTGCATGAAAAACGATCGCTCCCTTTCGGAAGATAATCGCGAAGCGTCGCAAATAATTTTACCTCGATCTCCATCCTTCCATCCCTTCCATCTCTTCTGCTGACCTCTGGGGTCCTCTGACTCGCCTGAATCGGCCAAGTTGGAATCCCGGTATCATGTTACGGAAATTTTTCTCAAACCGCAAGGGGTTGAAGAAAAAGATTAGAGAATTCGAATTCTCCCGGGAGGCTCCTTCACAACCACCCCTACGATTGAGGAATTGATATTCTTCTCCCGCTTGAGCGCCGCCACGTATTCTTCTGCCTCGCCGGAAGGCAGCGAAATCAGGAGACCGCCCGATGTCTGCGGATCGTAGAAGAGATCGACTAAAAGGGGTGCCACGCCGGAATCCACGTCGACCCGGCAGGAGAAAAATTCTCGATTGGAAGACGCCCCTCCCGGAATCAGCCCCAATTTCGCATATTCCATCGCTTCGGGGAAGACGGGAACAGCCTTCGATCGCACCACCATCCCCACCTGGCTTGCGGCAGCCATCTCTAAGGCATGGCCGATGAAACTGAACCCTGTGATATCCGTGCAGGCGTGGGCTCTAAATCTCCTCATCCATTCCGACGCTGTCCGGTTCAAGGTCGCCATGCTTTCCACACTTTTCCGGATGGCCTCCTCGGAAGCCATGCCGGCCTTGAGGGCTGTGGAGATGATCCCTGTACCGAGAGGTTTTGTCAGGACCAGCTTGTCTCCTGCCTCTGCCTTGGCATTGGTCAGAATCTTGTTCGGATGGACCGTGCCCGTTACGGCCAGACCATACTTGATTTCCGGGTCGTCGATCGAATGGCCTCCCACCAAAGCCACGCCTGCTTCCTCCATTTTTGAAAGCCCTCCGCGAAGGATCTCTTTCAAAATGGAAGGAGAGAGAGTTTTGATGGGAAAAGCCACTAAATTCATGCCTGTGAGTGGAGTCCCTCCCATGGCGTAAACATCGCTCAGGGCGTTGGAAACGGCGATCTGGCCGAAGGTGAAAGGATCGTCTACAATGGGAGTGAAAAAATCGACTGTTTGAACCAGGGCGACCTCATCCGTCAATTGATAGACTCCCGCATCGTCCGATGTATCCAGTCCTACGAGAACCCTCGGATTCTTTGGAATCGGCAACCCCTTCAGGACTTGATCCAGATCCTCTGGACCCAATTTAGCGGCTCAACCCGCTTTTTTCACCTTCGACGTCAGACGTATTTCATCCATGCTTCTCTCCGCTTCTCAGAATGAGACCTGGATATCCTTCCGTTTCTCAAACCTTCCGGTTAAATCCTTCGTATAACATTCGGCGATCGATATCCTGTGCTCCTCGAGGATAAGGAACGCTTTTTCCTCGGATTCTTTTGAGACTTCAACGGCTACGCCGCAGTCAGAGCTGATTTCTCTCGGTACCGGAATCAGATCAACCTCTATTCCTTTTTCCTTTAAAACTTTCTCGGCTCTCATGACGCGATGGACCGATTCAAAAAGAAACACACATTTCATGCGATAAATCACCAAGAGAACAACCACCTCTTCTTTTTTTAATATTTTATCACATCATCCCTTTTCTTTTCACAGAAATTCTAATCCTATCGGACAACCCGCAAATCTGTCCAGTGTCTCTCCCAGGGAAAGGATAAAAAGGGGGTGCTAGCCTTTCTGTTCGGAGATCATGGAGACGGCTCGGATCGCGACTTCGACCTCTGCCTCGGTGTTGAAAGCACCCAAGCCAAATCGGATCGTTCCCTCCGGAAAGGTCCCAAGGGTGCGATGGGCTGCGGGCGCACAGTGAAGCCCAGGACGGCAGAGAATGCCGAACTCTTTTTCCAAACGCAGGGCGCCACTCGAAGGAGAAAGGTGGGCAAAAGCAAAAGAGACTGTAGCAATTCGATCCTCTCGAAGTTCAGGACCGTAAACTTTCACCCGGGGCATATTTCTTAGAGCTCTGATAAGCTTCATGGCAAGCGCCATCTCGTTTTGCCGGATTTGCTCCACTCCTTTTTCCAGGACAAATTGAACGCCGGCAAGCAGTCCGGCAAGGCCCACACCATTTGGCGTTCCGCTTTCAAAACAATCCGGTAAGAAGTCAGGCTGTTCCTCAAATTCAGACCGACTCCCTGTCCCGCCTTGTTTGAGAGGAATCATCTCTCTTTCTTCGATGCGTTCACCGACAACCAGCCCTCCCGTCCCTTGAGGTCCGTAGAGGCTTTTGTGCCCAGTAAAGGCCAAGAGGTCGATATTTTCCTTTTCTATATCAATCGGACAAACCCCAGCAGTCTGAGCAGCATCAACCAGGAAAAACAGGTTATGTTTTCTTACGATGAATCCGACTTCTTCGATTGGGAGCAGGGTTCCGACAACATTCGAAGCGTGATTGAGGACGATCATTCTTGTATTGGTTTGAATCTTTTTTTCCACTTCGCCCAATTCGAGCATCCCCTCCTGGGAACAGGGGATGATAGTCAATTCGACTCCCTTCTTCTCCATATTTCGGAGAGGCCTCATCACTGAATTGTGTTCCATACTGCTTGTGATGACATGATCTCCGGGGTTAAGCAATCCCTTCAGGGCTAAATTGATTGATTCGGTGGCATTAAGCGTGAAAACGATTCTTGAGGAGTCTCTGACATGAAACAAAACGGAAAGGGCCTCTCGGGTTTCAAAGACAATCCGGGCTGCTTCAATTGAACGGGAGTGCCCGGATCGTCCCGGGTTGGCTCCGACCTCCTCCATGAATCGATTCATCGCTTCCCTCACTTCAGGAGGCTTCGGCCAGGAGGTAGCTGCATTATCGAAGTAGATCATCTTACGCTCTAAGTGTCTACAATACTTATATTGAATTTGGGTGTCAACCGAGTTTCACGGCCGTATCAAGCGATCGGCCTCGAGTAAAGATTGAGCGATATCATACATATTGGAAATGATCCCGACCTTCAATTTCGCCTTGAGTCCATAAAAGTCTAAACAGGTCCCGCAGGAGAGGATTTCCACTCTTTTTTCGGATAAAGTTTTCAGCGTTTCGAGAACTTCGGAGCCTTCGGTGGTTAACTGAACCCCGGAATTGATAAAGATCAGCTTTGACGGAATCGGTTTTAGATCCAAAAGCGTTTTCAGGAAGGACCTCATGAGGATTGCTCCCAATGCCTCCTCGCCAACTCCAAGGAGATTAGAATTAATGTAGATGACCGCTTTCTCGGCTTTCTGAGCGGCTCCTTCCAGATCGCAGGCGCTCCCTTTTTGGATGCGGAGATAAAAATCATTCCCCTTCTCCACAACATTCACCACGGCTCCCTGACTCTGGGCGAATCGCTCTACGTTATCACGGGCCGACAGGTTATCTACGATAAGCATGAACTCCTTGCCCTCAGACTCTTCCAAAGCCTTTTTTGCAGTCACCACAGGCTGAGGACATGCCATACCGCGACAGTCAATCTCTTTCATCTGATTTCTCCTCCTGCAATCTTTATTTAACTTGTTATATCTTCAACGGAATAGTCCCTTCCTTTTCCACCCTGGCAGGGAGCGCCCGAAGCCACGGAAATCCCGATATGGGATCAAGATGTTCCAAACCGGTAAGTTCATTTACGTTCGCCGCTTCCCAGCCGTGGGTCATTCGTAGACAGTCCTTTCGGAGATCTTCATTCAAATTGGCTCTGACACGAATCTCACCGTATTTCGTTGAGAGGAAGACAAAGTTGCCGTTGTCAATATGAAGTTCCTTGGCGGCATCCGGATGAATATCGACAAAGGGTTCCTCCATCCTGGCTCTGTACGTTGAACAATTTCGAAACTGACTATGCTGAAAGAACGGCACCCGATCACCTGTACTCAGCCGGAAGGGAAACTTCTTGTCGGACACAAAAGGAAAGCGGAGGGAATTGAGAGCGGGCAGGCCCGGGTTTCCTGTTTTCTCTAATTCTGTTGAACGATAATGGATCTTGCTATAAGGCGGCTTCCTATAGTCATCTTTCTTATAGCCGACCGTTGAGGAAGGACTATTCTCGAGGTCGCTCAATCCAATTCCGTTCTCTGATAGCTTGTACATGAGTGCCTCCCAGTTTTCCTTCCATGGAAACAACTCCCCTAACCCCAGTTTTCGGGCAAGCTCGAATATCAACTTCCATGCAGGCCATCCCTGGGTTGTCACAGCTACAGGTTTTATCAATCCAAGGTAGGACCTGCCGCCTTGACCGTAATCATGGAGCTCAAGATTCTCCAGAAAATCGGCAGCGGGAAACACCAGATTGGCCAGTTTAGCCGTTGGCGTCATGAAAAGATCGAAGACAGCAAGGAAATCGAGGGCCTGGAGCGCTTTTGCCTGGGTTTTGGAGTCCGGAAAGGAGAGGACCGGGTTTCCCCCGGCAATAAGCATCGCCTTCACAGGATAAGGATCATGGTCCAGAATGGCCCGGGCCAAATACATTCCCTGGCCCTCCCGGTTCCCTTGGTAGTAAAGGGGGAACTCCTTTGCTCCGATGGGATGAGGCCTGTCAGGATAGAGATGCTTCTCGGGTAAGGGTTTGAGCTTGTACGTTGAAGATGTCGGCGAATACGGTCCGTCCAGAAGCGATTGAAGAAAAGCAATCGCCCGAATCGACTGAACACCACAGGGATTCAATTCCAGCCCCAGGCCTGTGGATATCCACCCCGGGAGGTTCTCGAAAATCAGAGATGAAGCGTCGTTAAATTTATCTTCAGGAATTCCAGCTCTTTCAAGAAGGGATTTGTATGAAAGATTATGGATGAACTCTTTCAACTCATCCCATCCCTCCACCTTCGGGGCACATGGGCTGACCCGTGCCTTTTGAATTCCGTATTTGATGAAGGCAAGAGCCAGGAGGCCGTCAGCCCCGGGGGTTACCGGTAGGTGAAGATCGGCAATTTTGGCCGTTTCTGTTCTGAAGGGGTCGGTGACGATGAGATAGGTCCCGTTCCTTAAGGCCTGATTTAAAGACTTGAACAAGTGAAATGATGACACGGCTGGGTTCGCTCCCCACACGATGGCTGTCTTCGTCTTCTTGAAATCGGGCAGGGGGATTCCCCCGTTGGTCAACCCATAGCCTAATTCGTTGGAAAACTGGCAAAGACTCCCTACGGAGAGGTAGTTCGGCGTCCCGAAACCATAGGAAAGATGATGCATGTACTGATCGATCTCCTGATGTTTCAGAGATTCACCCTTATAAAAGGCGACACTTTCCGCCCCGTATTTTTCTTTACAGGTCTGCAGATTAAATGCCAGGACTTCTAAGGCATTCTCATAGGATAATCTTACCCAGCCCGATCCTTTTCTTAACAGTGGGTAACGTAGCCGGTCTCCGGCGTAGTGTACCTCTCCAAAGTTCATCCCGCGAGGGCATATAAAACCACTACTCACCGGATGGAGAGGATTTCCTGTGATTCTTAATTTTCTGCCGTCGTCAGCGACCAAAATGCCGCAGTTCTCTCCGCAAATGCGGCAAAGGGTTGGATTTGTCAATTTAACTATCCTCCGATCTGCTTATCCGAACCTTGAGCAAGGATTGCCTCTCCGTAGGCTCCCACCGTCTGTGGATCTTCAGGAACTTTCACTTCGCACTCAAGGAACTCTTCCAAATCGTACCCAAGTGATCTTTGCTTAATTCGAATTCTTCTACCATATTACCTCTGCTCTTTAAGGATACATGGGGATGTACTGAATCATGTCCCCACCTCATACCAAAAACCCTGAAACTGCCCCCCTACTCCTTTGAAACGGTGATGCGGTATCCGGTTCCTTCCACATCGACACTCTTCAGGTTCCATCCCTGTGAGGTTGCGGCCCTGGAAACGTTCTCTTTGGAAGTATCTGTATCGACGAGGATGACGACTTCCCCCTTGTTCATCTTCTTGATCTCGTTCAAAGCTAAAAGAACGGGCTGGGGACATGAAAGCCCACGGGCATCAACAATTTTGCTCATTTTCATCCTCCTTTCTTATGCCACTGCCACTTCCTTTCTCATGGTGAATCCAATAAACAGACAAGTAAGAAACCCTATCACTACCGCAGTAATACCATAGGGCCCAACACCATCCGCAGAGCTTGCCAGGCCAAAGTTATGTGAAAAACCGGCTCCGACGATCATCCCAAGGACAAAAACCGCCGCATCTCCATCGCCCTCTCCGGCAAGGAAGAGTTGTCGTCCTGGACATCCTCCGGCCAGGGCAAAGGCCAATCCTGCCAACACCATCCCTCCAAAATTCCAGAGGCTCATTGTGTGAGCAATGGGTTGTTTGGCAAAACCGGGGTGAAACTGTCCCAGAATCAAGTTCACGATAAAAGCAACAACCACTAGGGCAATCGCACCTGAGAGGAGATGGGTCTGTCTAAAAAGGACGAAATCCCGGATGGCCCCCATAGTGCAGAAACGGCTTCTCTGCGCCAGGAAACCCACGCAGAGGCCGACCACTAATGACACGATGAGCGGCGCATGCATGGACCCGGGCCCTTTCTGGCTGTAGAACAAAATCCCGCTTTTATCCTGGCCCTCAACTTGAGGAAAGATGAACATCAAAACAAGAAAACCCAGCATCGTCAAAGGCAACAACCATCCTGCCGACTTATGAGTGGCTTGAGAACGCCCCAGGTTGTAGCCGCCTCTCAAAAAGAGTGTGCCTATCCATATTCCTCCGATAAGCCCAAGGAGGCCAAAAATGGCATTCCCATCACCACCGGCTAAACGGAGCATTGCCCGCCAAGGACACCCCAAGAAGACCAGGGCTCCGATCATTGCAAAAGCGCCCAGGACAAATCGCACAATGGGTGCAGACCCAGCCCGCGCCCTGAATTCTTTAAAGGCGTAGGCTGCTATCAGCGATCCGAGGACAAAGCCAATGATCTCCGGTCGCATATACTGGACAAGAACTGCCCGATGAAGTCCCAAAGCACCCGCAATGTCCCTATCGAAACAGGCCACACAGATACCCATGTTTGCCGGATTGCCCCACTTCTGCAGAAGCGGGGCAAAGACCCCGATAAAAGCTCCTACTGAAATAATCCCCCAGTGAGTTGCGAAAAAGTTTTTAATGGTGGCCATTGATTACCCTCCTTTCCAAAGAATGGGTTTGGATGATAAGATAGATCGTAATAGAAAATGGCCAGGAGGGAGGAAAAAGGTAGGCAGAAGAACTCAGTACTGACAAAGATAGAAATGAATTGGAAACACCCTTTTTCTCTCTCTCCTGCTGCTGAACCGGAGACCTAACCTAGGCCTCTTCGGGCCGGATACGGCCCCTCATCTGAGAGAAAAGGGCGTGAAGTGTTCGCTCACGTTGTCACCTCCCATCTCACCTGCCGAAAAGGAATTGATGGAAACAACCGGAAACGACGTCTCGCCTCCAAGATGTGGTTTAAATACCGAGAAAATATTTATACGGAAAAAACGAACTACTTTTCTACCGGGTAGCCTGCTTCAAGCCATCCCTTTATTCCGCCCGGCTGCCGGTAAGCATTCTTGTAACCGAACTTCGTCGCCCACATGGCTCCGTTGTGGCTCCGTTCGCAGTCGGTAAATCCACAATAGAAGACGATCGTCCGATCTTTGTTCGGTCCAAGTAATTTTTCGAAGTCATCCCGCATTTTCTCGCTCATCTGCGTCAACTCCGGCCTCTGAAGTTCAAAGTTGACGGCCCCGGGGATGTGCTGCTTCTTAAAGTTGTCTGGCGGCATGGTATCGACGACCAGCATGTCTTTCTTCTGATCAATCCAACTTTTCAATTCTTGCGTGGTGACCACCTTGTATCCGCCTCGTTCCACCTCTCTTTCGAATTTTACCGCAATCTTTTCGTTGTCCAGTTCCTTGTCGGCGGCCCATCCCGTCCCCGTGACTGCCAAAAAGGCCAAGCCGATAACCAGACAGACAAACAAAGCATTTTTCTTGGTTTCCATACGGCACCTCTCTCCTTCGTTATTTAAGCCAGTCCGGCTTATGCATGTCAGAGGGCATTACATCAAATCACGGGTAACTCGTATCGGACAATGGTCAGGAGGGAAGAGATGGGCAGCGAATTATGGAAGTAAAGGGCTAGAATAAAACCAGGTGTGCCTCTTTTCTCTCGCTCCTGCTGCTGAACTGGAGACCTGACCTAGGTCTCTCGAGGCCAGAGATGGCCTCTCATTCGAGAGAAAAGGGCTTTTGAAACTCTACCATGTTGAAATCTCCCAAGGAATCAGGATGAAAGTCAGTACCAATTTAACCGGGAGCTTATGCGGTGTCAAATCGGAATTTTCAATAATGCGAACGGCTATTATCGAAATATCTTATGGATCTTTCGCCATCCTGTCTCGTGCCCGGAATTTTCTTTTCTGTTGCTTTGGCCGGGTGAAATTGATATAACTCAATCAAGAGCCGCGAGGGAGGTGGGGTATGTATAAAAAAATTTTGGTTCCGTTGGACGGGTCGGAACTGGCCAAAACAGCTTTAGACCAGGCTGAGAAATTGGCCAAGACCTTTGATGCTGAAATCGTTCTATTCCAAGTGGTTCCGTTTATGCCCATCTATGGGTCGCCGGAGCTGGTGACGCCTCTGATCGTCGACGAAAAGCAGAGGGATGCGGTCGAGAAGTATCTTGCAGACCTCGCTGAGGAATTGAAAAAGAGGGGATTCAGGGTGACGACGGCGGTGAGGACAGGGCAGCAAGTGGCCGCGGAGATCATTGACTTTGCGAAAGAGGCAGGGGTGGATCTGATCGTCATGTGTACCCACGGGCGCTCCGGTATCAGTCGATGGGTCCTTGGGAGTATCGCCCACAAAGTCCTCATCCGTGCCGAAACGCCCATTCTTCTCCTCCGTTCAAAAGGATGAATCTTTTGTAGTCGGAGTAAGGAATGAAACGGGAACACATTTTTCTCATCTTCATCCTCTTCCTTGTTTTCCTCTCTATCTATCTCCTCTATCAGATCCTCTCCCCCTTTCTCTCTTCCATCGTATGGGCCATTCTCCTGGCCATGGTTTTTTACCCTCTCTTTACAAGACTTCAGGGCCTGTTAAAAAAAAGGGGGGTCCTCTCCGCCCTCATCATGACCCTGCTGGTGCTCGTGGTCATCGTATTGCCATTCACGCTTCTGCTGGCCTCTTTGGCCGGTGACGTCATCGACTTCTACCATCAGGTAGAGGAAATGATCAAGACCGGTCAACTTCAGGCCCACCTTGAGAAAGTCAAGGAGATCCCTTTCCTCAGGTGGATCTTGGCGAGGTTGGGGGAACACATCGACCTCTCGAGAACGGATCCCCTGCCTTTCTTGCTCAAGAACGTGAATCAGATCAGCACCTTCATCTTCAATCAGACCACCGTCCTCTTGAAGGGGTTCTCCACGTTTGTCGCCGGATTCTTCTTCACACTTCTCTCCCTTTACTATCTTTTCAAAGATGGAAGCGCCCTTTTCAAGGGATTGAAGGAGATCGTACCTCTCCCTCCCAAGGAAAAAGACCTATTCATTCAGCGGTTCAAGGACATGATCCATGCCACGATCTATGGAGGTCTTCTGATCGCGATCATTCAGGGAGTCTTAGGGGGGCTCTCTTTTTGGGTCCTTGGGCTGCCTTCGCCCGTCTTCTGGGGAGCCGCGATGGGTCTGCTATCCTTTATCCCCATCGGCGGAACGGCCCTCATCTGGGCCCCGGCGGCGATCATCTTATTGATCGGAGGGGCCGTTTTGAAAGGAATCGTGTTGCTTGGGATCGGAGTATTCGTAATCAGCATGGTGGACAATCTTCTCAGGCCCTTCTTCATCAGCACGAGAACGAATATTCATCCCTTGCTCCTCTTCTTCGCTGTGCTGGGAGGGGTTCAGGCCTTTGGACTCATCGGCCTGATCGCAGGGCCCTTGATTGCCACGCTCTTCCTCACCCTTCTCGAAATTTATACTCAGGGGTCCAATAATTCGTGAAAGGCGGGGTTTGACGTTACAGACATTGTTAAGCGTGACCGTGACTCCTTCCTCCATTCTTTCGTGCTGGCCTGAATAATATTTGCCCCTGATAAGCCTTCGTTCAGCCCTGATCATTCTTGAAAAAGGAGGATTCGATGACTAAAATTACATTGAAACGGTATATCGTTCTACGCAGGAAAGGAGGGATAAAGAATGAAAAAAATAATGGCTGCCATGGCCTTAATTTTTATGGTTTCTTTTGTGTATGAAGCGGGATGGTCTCTGGAAGACCACATGATACCACTAAGCGGAGGAACGACCGATATCAGGAATCTGATTGGGAAGACAGTTAAGAATTTCCAGGGCGACGATCTCGGGACAATCCGTGAATTTGTGAAAGGCCCCGAAGGGCGTATCGCCTTTGCCATCCTTAGCTACGGGGTCACTGAAAACACCCGAAAGATCATTGCTGTTCCCATCGGTGCACTGTCTTGTGGCCAACAATACTGTGTGCTTAATGCGAGCAGGGAGACGGTGGGTACAACCCCTCCGTTTGTTTCAATGGATGACTTGGCCGTAACGAGAACGGCGGTAAACATTTACTTATACTTTGGCGTACAACCCTACTGGAATGAGAAGTGACCCAGGGCGAGAAATGGTGCCCAATCCTTCTTCCCCTTGGGGCACCTAAGTCGTCTGAGAGAAAGAGAAAAGAACATTTCAAACTTGAGGTCAAAATCAGAAGATATGTTTTTTTATTGGCGTGTCAGATATGAAGGCCCGTAAGATTTACAGAGTATCTGGAACGTTATACCTTACTTCAACCCGTAATCCTCAATTTAGGACATAGCATCGTCTTTAATCACCGTAGGTGCCCTCCTCAAAACCTGGCTGAAACTCCCAATTTTCCGTTGAACCGAGGACTTCTTCCTGTCATCGAGTTTCACTCTGTTTACTTTTGAATACAACATTTTACATCGAAATCAATAAAAATGAGCGGGAAAAAGTTTTTCTCTTCCGGTAGGAGCAATTCAAAATTCTTGTCAAAATGCCTTCCACTTTTTGTCACCTAAGACTGGGAAGTTTGGATGGAAATGCTTAGATAATTCTTGTGATTAGACCAATTCATACTATTTGGCATTGATATTGCTGGTTATATTGGCGGACTCACAAAGAAGGGAGTTATGAATGAGGAGTTTTCTAATTCACAAAAACCTATCCCTTTATCACTGGCTCAGAAGGAGAATCGGAAAAGTAAGGGCTTTAAGGCTGTCAAACACAGCTGAGAAAATTATCGTTGACATAGAGATCTTTATCGTAATTCGCTTTTTGGCGGTTGGAGGATTAGCTTTGTTTTGCACCTTTTTAGTTTATCTAAACGTAACCTCCTTTTTGAAGCACCTTGGGGGGTGGATTAGGTAAACAAACTTTTCAACGCCTTCGTACCTTCCGCCGCCACATTCGCAACACAGGTTTTTCTTATTCTCCCCTTATTTCGGTCGCTGAGCTTGGACAGCTTTTACCCAGCACGCCAGCTCTCTACTCTGTTTGAACCTGCAACCCCCTTTTTTGAGGATTCCTTCATAATCCTCAAAAAGATAATATTTACAAGCCTATTTTCAGATTGACCGATACAAGATTTGGTGGTAAA
>Ga0335084_10003740_pt1 | contig 14928 bp, 13 predicted proteins | sample Lox_Sample_44_FD_206721 | JGI IMG/M metagenome (GOLD analysis project Ga0335084, IMG submission 206721) | Soil microbial communities from Loxahatchee National Wildlife Refuge, Florida, United States - Lox_Sample_4.4 | ecosystem: Environmental > Terrestrial > Soil > Wetlands | place: USA...
TGGGGGGCGAGCGGGTGGGCCGGTTGGGCATCGATTCGGGGCCGGACCGCGACGCGGCCATGATCTGGGGGCGCGCATCAACGCTCCGACGCACGGCACGTCCCCAGCCAGAGCGGGAGACGCGCTGCGCACGGACCCGGCCGCAGCTGTCTGCTGCATTTCTTGCCCGGGATGATTGTCTCGCTGGAGCCAGCGGGCCTATAGTCCCGCGCAATGCTGGCGACGAAGTCGGAGGCGGGACGAGCGTGGCGCGAGCGGGTTGGCGCCAGGGCTGCCGTCGCTGCCGGCGAGCGCGCGCTACACTGCGGCGCCTCGCAGGATAAGGCGCGTGACGCTGGAACTGCCGAAAGGACGGAAGGAGCCGGGATGACGCGCGATTCTTGGGAGACGGACGCTGGCAGTCGCGGCGTTAGACTGCGAGAGCTGTCGGCGTTTCGGCGCTATGCGGAACAATCCATATCTCGTTAGGCGGACAGCAGAGAATCGATATGACGAATGCGCCTGGTGATAGGTGGGTGACCGGTGACGCGTATGAGGCGTACATGGGTCGTTGGAGCCGGCCACTTGCCCGAGCATTTGTCGAATGGCTGCATCCGAAGCCCTCGGCCAACTGGCTCGAGGTTGGATGTGGTACGGGAGCGCTCACGTCAACGATTTGCGATCTCTGTGAGCCAGCTTCGGTCGTAGCCTGCGATCCGTCAGAGCCGTTCATCGAGCACGCTCGGAGGAATCTCTCGGACACCCGTGTATCGTTCGTTGTTGCTGGAGCGGAAGCGCTTCCGAGACGAGATGGCGGATTCGCCGCAGTCGTTTCAGGACTCGTTCTGAACTTCCTACCGAATCCTGGAAAGGCCGTGGCGTCCATCCGCGAGCGCTTGCGTCGGGGAGGCACCGTCGCTGCGTACGTCTGGGATTACGCGGAAGGCATGGAGCTTCTGCGGTCGTTCTGGAATGAAGCGGTCGCCGTGGACCCCGGCGCAGCTGCCCTCGATGAAGGCCTGCGTTTTCCGCTCTGTCGGAGACCAGCGCTGGCTACGCTTTTTCGAGCCGCCGGGCTTGCACAGGTGGAAACACACCCACTGGAGATTCCGACCGACTTCGCCACCTTCGACGACTACTGGACGCCGTTTCTCCGCGGTACTGGACCCGCCCCGAGCTACGTCGCGTCGCTGGATCCCCCGGGCCGTGAGGTGCTGAGAGAGCGGCTCAGGCGACGCCTTCGCGCTGGAAGTGACGGGCGCATTCACCTTAGGGCGCGCGCGTGGGCGGTGCGCGGTGTCTCGGACTGAGAGAGTGCCGCCCAACAAGCCGATGAATCCGACGGTCGCCTTCGGCGTCCGCGGCTTATCGGCAAGCCGTTAGACCGTACGTGAGACCGTAAGCTCCCCCTCCTCGGACACCGCGTGATACTGGACTCTCCGGGCCGATGACGTTGGCCCCCGGCCGCGAACGTTGCGACAGGCGCGCCGGCTGGCTACAGGCCATCGCCATGGCGACGTTGGACTTCTGGTTCGAGTTCGCGAGCACGTACTCCCATCTGGCGGTCGCACGCATCGGGGCGCTCGCGAGGGATGCTGGGGTAGAGGTGGTGTGGAAGCCGTTCCTGCTCGGGCCGATCTTCAAGGCGCAGGGATGGAAGGACTCGCCCTTCAACATCTACGAGGCCAAGGGACGCTACATGTGGCGCGACATGGAGCGGCTCTGCGAGCAGTACGGGCTGGGCTTCCGGCGGCCGTCGGTGTTTCCGCGGAACGGGCTGCTGGCGGCACGCGTCGCGACGATCGCGGGGAACGACGCGTGGGTGCCCGACTTCGTACGCGCCGTCTACCACGCGAACTTCGCCGAGGATCGCGAGATCTCGGATCGCGGGGTGATCGCGGAGATCCTGGGAGAGATCGGGCAGGACTCGACGGCGGTGCTGGCGGCGGCCGAGACGCCGGAGAACAAGGAGCGGCTCAAGCGGCGGACCGAGGAGGCGGTGCGGCTGGGGATCTTCGGGGCGCCGTCGTTCACCACGCGGGGCGAGCTTTTCTGGGGCAACGACCGGCTCGAGGACGCGCTCGCGTGGGCCGGGGACGAGTGACGGCGCGCTACTCGGGTTCGTCGACGGGCGGCTGATCGACCTTGTAGCTGCACTCGGGGTCGGCGAGCGCCATCGCGCGCGGCGGCTGGTCGTACCAGGGGTAGCCGCGGCAGACGAGCGGACGCTCGTCGTAGGCGAGGCACTTGCCGTCGTCGCCGAGACGGTCGCAGGTGTAGAGGTGGGCGTCGGGGGCGAGGCGCGCGGTGTAGAACGGGTTCCGCGCCATCGCCTCCTCGCGCGTCAGCGGATGCCAGTGCTCGGCGGCGAACTGCGCGTCGGACGGGATCCCCAGCACGCGCGTCACGGCGGCGATGTTCCGCAGCTCCTCGGGCGACTGCTCCAGGGTCAGCACGCGGCAGCAGGCGCCGCAGCCGTTGCACTCGGTCATGGCGGCGGATCGTAGCGCGCTACGGCTTCCAGAAGAAACCGCGCTGGCGGCGGTCGGTGCGGAAGGCGTCCAGACGGTCGAAGTCGAGCGCATGCACCGCGACGTGCCCCGCAATCGGGACGAAGAGCGCGGCGGGATCCGTGGCCGTGGGATCGGCGAAGCCGCCGACGCCGCTCGCCGAGAGCACGTGCACCTTCGACGCGCACGCCCAGTCGCTGATGCCGACGTAGACGCCGTACTCGTAGGCGCGCGCCACCGCCAGGTGGCGCCAGAGCGCGCGCGAGTACTCGGGTGTCGGCTTCCGCGACACCGAGAGCGCCGGCACCAGCACGACGTCGGGCAGGTGGGTCGCGGTCTGGATGAGGTCCGCGAACCAGAAGTCGGCGCACACCAGCACGAGGACGCGACGCCCCGCGATCTCGAGCTCGCCCAGCTGCCGCCCCGCACGGACCGCCTCCCGCTCGGTCGCATACGGGCGCAGCTTCTCGTACCGGCCGACGAGCGTACCGTCGGACGTGCAGGCGACGCCCGCGTTGACGGCGCCCCCCTCGCACGCCTCGTGCTGCGATCCGCCGACGACGTGGCAGCCCAGCTCGCGCGCCAGCGTCCGGATCGACTCCCGGTACCGGACGCCGTCCTGCTCGAAGCTCCAGTGCTCGGGCAGGAGCAACACGTCGTCCGGCTCGGGGACCACCCCCGCGTCGCGGACCGCCGCGCGGACGGCGCCCAGGTTGTCGGCGCGGGGATGGGCCTCCAGCACCGGCTGGACCAGGAGCAGCCGCATGCGGCGCGTCTAGCAGACCCGGGAAGCCGTCGACACCCCTGCTTGACCGCCGCACGGCCCCCCGGCAGTTATTCCTCCGCGCGTTCAGCGCCCAAGGGGGAAACTCGATGCGTCGAATCGGTGTCCTGGTGCTCGGCGGTCTCCTCGCGGTCGTCGCGACGGCAGCGGCCGACAACGACCGGCTGATCAAGTACTACCGGAAGAAGAACAATGTGGCGCCCACCCAGAAGGTCACCCTCACCGGGGTGAAGGACTCGACCATCAAGGGCGCCAAGGAGGGCACGCTCGAGATCGGCGAGGGACCCGCCGCCCAGAAGGTGGGAGTCATCATGTCGCCCGACGGTCGCTACGCGGTCTTCGGCCAGGTCGAGGACGTCACCGTCGACCCGTCGAAGGCGGTCATGGAGAAGATCGCCCTCAAGGGGGAGCCGTCCAAGGGCGGCGCCAACGCCAAGGTGACGATCGTCGAGTACTCGGACTTCCAGTGCCCGTTCTGCAGCAAGGGCTACGCGACGATGGAGAACCAGGTCCTCAAGGAATACGGGGACAAGGTGAAGTTCTACTACAAGAACTACCCGCTGCCCTTCCATCCGTGGGCGGAATCGGCCGCCGTCGCCGCCGAGTGCGCCAAGGAACAGAAGCCCGAGGCGTTCTGGAAGCTGTACTCGAGCTTCTTCGAGAACCAGGCGCAGATCTCTCCCGAGACGCTGAAGGACAAGGCCACCGGCTTCCTCCAGGGCAGCGGCATCGACATGGCGAAGTGGACCGACTGCCTCGACAACAAGAAGAGCCTCCCCAAGGTGAAGGCGGAGATGGCGGAGGGACAGTCGGTCGGGGTCCGGGGCACGCCCGGGTTCATCATCAACGGCCGGCTGGTCTCCGGGGCGCAGCCGTTCGAGAACTTCAAGAACGTGATCGACGACGAGCTGGCGTCGGCGAAGTAGAAGCCGGTACGGGGCGGAGCCCGCCCCTGCTCGTCTCGTGAATTCCACGATGCGGGCCCGCGCCGCCGCGGGCCCGCATCGTCTTCAGCCGCCGTCGCGCCCGCTCCAGCGCTCGGCGCGGGCGGGGTCCGGCGGCAGGTTCAGGACGTCGTGGCTGAAGAAGTCGACGATGTAGTCGACGATGTCCTTCACCGACACGATCCCGATCGGATGCCCTTCGGCGTCGACCAGCGGCACGTGCCGGAACCCGCCGACGCTCATCTTGTTGAGCGCGTAGACGATCGGGTCCTCCGGCGCGAGCGTCTCCGGGTCGGGCGTCATCAGATCGCGCACCGGCTGGTCGATGGTCTCCAGGTCGAGCTTCAGCAGCAGGTCGCGCTCCGTCAGGATGCCGACCAGCACGTCCCGCTCGACGACGAGGAGGCATCCGATCCGGTATTCGCGCATCCGATCGACGGCTTCGCGCACCGTCGCACTCGGCGCGAGCGCGATCGGGGGCCGGGGGTTCAGACGCCAGACCGGCTCGCGGATCATGCTCTGGTCGAGCACGCGCGCGACGCCCTCGCGCTCCGATCCGGAATCGAACTCTGCCTCGTCGAGCCACTCTTCCATGGCGGTCCCTCCCAGTGCCGGGGAGCCGGCGTCCGTGGCAATCGACGCCACCATCGGCCAGGTCGACGCTCGCTGTCAATACGGTTGGTGGCGACACGTGCGGATCTGGACATCGAAGCGGCGCCGGGCGTAGGCTCCCGCCGCCTCGATGCCGTCAGGGTCTCGCCTCGGCTCGGTCGGTGGGCGCACCGACGGACGCGCGACGGTGGTCGCACGCACGGCGACGATCGTGCTCGCGATCGCGGGACTCACGGGGTGCTTCCCCGCCGAGGGCTGGCAGCGCCATCGGCTGAGCGGCACGCTCGTCGACGCCTCCCGCCACCCGCTCTCCGACTATCGCGTCGTGGTCGTCCCGGACGGCGGGAAGCTGCCCCGCACGCCGGAGGAGACCCGCGCCTGGCTCGACGACCGCAACACCGGGACCTCGGACGCCAGCGGCCACTTCACCACCGAGACCACGACCGCGACCGGCTGTCTCGCCAACGTCCCGGCCATGCTGATCGTCGGTCCCCCGGTGCTGGTGGCGCGCGCCTTCACGCGCGGTCCGGGCGAGCCACTCTGGCGACGCGGGCCGCCGGAGACCTGGGGCGAGCGCGCGGTGTGCATGTTCATGTGCACCGGCGTCGGCTGCGACGACCCGCGCGTCTACGGGGCGACCCTCCTCACCCGGGACGGCGCCGCCCACACCAGCGCGCTCCGGCTGGACGCGGCGCTGTACTACACGGGCCTGGTCGAAGAGGAGCGCGCCACGCCCGACGGCGTCCCGTTCTCGGTGAAGGTCGTGACCTACGACGTCGGGCGCGTCGTGGTGACGCCGCCCGCCGCCGCCACCCCGTAGCGCCCTTGGAAACCGTGGCGCGCCCGCGTCCCGACCCGGCGCCGACCTACGTCCTCACCCGCGCGCTGCTGCTCCGGCTCCTGGCGCTCGTCTACCTGGTCGGCTTCCTGGTCCTGGTCCAGCAGCAGCGGGCGCTCGTCGGACACGCGGGGCTCCTGCCCGCCGACCAGTTCCTCGCGCAGGTCCGTGCCGGCGCCGGCTCGACGCGCGCCGCCGTGCTGGCGCTGCCGACCCTCTTCTGGGTCGACGTCTCCGACCGCACGCTCCAGGTCGCCGCATGGACCGGCGTCGCGCTGTCGGCGTGCGCGCTCGCCGGCGCGACCAACGCGCTCCTCCAGCTCGCGCTCTGGGCGCTCTATCTCTCGTTCGTCCAGATCGGGCAGCTATTCTACGGCTACGGCTGGGAGACCCAGCTCTGCGAGACCGGGTTCCTCGCGATCTTCCTCTGTCCGGTGTGGAGCGTGTCGCCGTTCGGGCCGGCGCCGCCCGCGCCGGTGCTCTGGCTCTCCCGCTGGCTCATCGCCCGCATCATGCTCGGCGCCGGGCTGATCAAGCTGCGCGGCGACCCCTGCTGGCGCGATCTCACCTGCCTCGTCTACCACTACGAGACCCAGCCGGTACCGAATCCGTTCAGCTGGTGGCTGCACGCGCGGCCGCGCTGGTTCCACGTCCTCGGGACGACGTTCAACCACGTCGTCGAGCTGGGCACGCCGCTGCTGGTACTGGGCCCGCGCGGCGCACGGCTCGCGGGCGGCCTGCTCTGCGTCCTCTTCCAGGTGACGCTGATCGCGAGCGGGAACCTCTCGTTCCTCAACTGGCTGACGATCGTCCCGGCGCTCGCCTGCTTCGACGACCGGATGCTCGGGCGGCTGCTCCCCGCCCGGGCTCGCGCACGCGCCGCGGCGGCCGCGCCGCCGTCGCGGGTCGCGCGCGGCGCCGCGCTGGGGCTCGCGCTGCTCGTCGGCGTCCTCAGCATCCCGCCGGTGCGGAACATGCTCTCGCCGCACCAGGCCATGAACCGCTCGTTCGAGCCGCTCCACCTGGTGAACACCTACGGCGCGTTCGGCTCGGTCGGGCGCGAGCGCTTCGAGGTGATCCTGGAGGGTACGCGCGACGCGACGATCGGCCCCGAGACCACGTGGCAGCCCTACGAGTTCCCCTGCAAACCGGGCGACGTCACGCGCCGGCCGTGCACGATCTCCCCCTATCACTACCGCCTCGACTGGCAGCTCTGGTTCGCCGCCATGTCGGTCGCCGACCGCGAGCCCTGGCTCATCCACCTGGTGGCCAAGCTCCTCGACGCCGACCCGGCGGTCCGCCGGCTCCTGGCCCGCGACCCGTTCGGCGCCACCCCGCCGCGCTGGATCCGCGCCGACCTCTACCGCTACACCTTCACCCGCCCCGGCGACGGCAGCCCCGACTGGTGGCGGCGCACGTGGGAGCGGACGTATCTCCGCCCGCTCTCGCGCGACGACCCGGCGCTCAGGCGCTACCTCGCCGCGCGCTGGGGCGAGGACTGATCAGCCGCCGAGGAGCGCGTCCAGCACGCCGGGGGCCGCCAGCGTCTCGAACGCGTGCGTGGCGCCGCTCGCACGGAGCGCCGCGGGGTCGGAACCCGAGGTCCCGACGCCGACCGACTCGGCCTGGATCGCGCGCGCCGCCGCCACGTCGCGCGCGGTGTCACCGATCACGACCACCCGGCACTCCCCGAGCCCGACGCCCAGCACGCCCGCGCCGCGCGTGGCCCCGATCCGAAGCAGCGTCGGTCGATCCTCGTGGTCGTCGCCGAAGCCGCCGAAGCCGAAGTGGTCGAAGATCCCGAGGCGGGTGAGCTTGGTCTCGGCCCCGGCGCGGACGTTCCCGGTCCCGAGGCCGACGGCCACTCCGGCCCGCCCCACGACCGCCGCCAGCGTCTCCAGGACGCCCGGGTGGACCCGGAAGCCGCTCGCACGGTCGAGCTCGTCGTCGAGCAGCGGGAGGTACTCGGCCAGGAGCGCGTCGATCGCGGCTTCGGCCGCCGGGCCCGCCGTCGGCTGTCCGACGACGCCCAGCCCGACGCGGACGATGGCCCGGTCGGTCATCCCGCCGAAGTCCACGCCCTGCATCACGCCGGGGTGACCGAAGCGGGCAGCGAAGACGCGCTCGATCGCTCGCCGGCCCGAGCCGGTGGTCGTGGCGAGCGTCCCGTCGACGTCGAACAGCAGAACCGTGGGGCGAGCGGGCATCCGAAGGCGCAGACGTAGCGGAAATTCGTTGACAACCCCAGGGGGGTGGCAGGACACTCGACGACCGAAGGAGGCCTGCCATGCGGATGCACCACTGGCGTGCGATCGGGGCCGTGACGCTCGTCGCCGTGCTGACTGCCCTGCCCGCCTCCGCCGACCTCGCATCTCAACGTTGCGCCGCCGCCAAGCTCCGGGCGGCGAGTCGGAAGGCGTCGGGGAAGCTCGCCTGCTACCGGCAGGCGGCGGCGCGAGGCGTGCCGGTCGACCCGGCCTGTCTCGCCCGTCCCGAGCAGAAGTTCGCCGCGGCTTTCGCAGCCGCCGAGCGTCGCCCCGGCTGCCTCACGCCGGGCGATGCGGTCATGATCGAAGCCACCGTCGACGCCTTCGTGACCACGCTCGCGAGCGACCTCCCCGGCACGACCACGACCACCGTCACGACCACCACCAGCAGCACGAACTCGACCGCCGGGACCTGCGGCTTCGACAACGGGTGTACGGGCACGTGTCCGGGCGGCTTCTGCACCGTCCTCGTGCCGTGCAGCGGGTTCTGCACGCCGACCACGGCCCCGGCCTCCTGCGTGTGCTCGGCAGTGACGTTCACGACCTGCACGATGCCCGTGTGCGTCACGACCACGTCCGTCCCGTAGCTCCGCATGCATTGCCCCGGCGCGGCCGCCGTCGTAGCTTCGGCCCACGGGCATGACGAGCCGCGCCGATTTCTCCGCCGTGTCGCGACGGCGGTTCCTCAAGTACTCGCTCGGCGCCGGCAGCCTCCTCCTGATGGGGGGCGGGGGCGGACTGCTGGCGCTGCGCGGCCGTGCTCCGGCGGTCGACGGGCTCCGCGCGCTCAGCGCGCACGAGTACCGGACGCTGGCCGCGCTCGCCGAGGCGCTCTACCCCGAAGGAGGCGCCTTCGCGCTGGGGGCCGGCGAGACCGACGTCGTCCGTCGCGTCGACGCGTTCCTGGCCGACGAGCCGCCGTGGAACCGGCGCGATCTCAAGCGCGCGCTGGTCCTGCTCGAGTTCGGCCCGCTGCTCTTCGACCGGCGCCTCGTCACGTTCAGCCATCTCGAGCCCGACGCGCGCGCCGCGCACTTCGCCCGCTGGACGACCTGCGACGGCGACGCCCGCCGCCAGGCGTCGCTCGCGTTCCGGCGACTCCTGGCGCTGCTGTTCTACGATCGTCCCGAAGCCTGGGCGGGCGTCGGATACGACGGCCCGTACCTGGCGCGGAGCTGACGCGATGCCGGGAGCAATCGTCGACCTGTCGCGGGAGGCGCCGCCGGCCGACCTGACGGTGGAGATCTGCATCGTCGGCTCGGGCTCGGGGGGCGCGACGGCGGCCTGGGAGCTGGCCCGCGCCGGGCGCGAGGTCGTGGTGCTGGAGGAAGGCGGCGACTTCACCGGCCCGGCCCTCACCGAGCGCGAAGGCGAGATGTACGACCAGCTCTACATGGACCGCGGCGGGCGCACGACCGTCGACATGGCCGTCACCGTGATGCAGGGACGCGTGCTGGGCGGCGGCGGCGTGATCAACGCCTGCGACGTCGTGCCGATCCCGGACGGCGTACTGCGCCACTGGCAGCGCCGCTACGGGCTCTCCGAGTACGGCCCCGAGGCGCTGGCCCCGTTCCGCGCTTCCGCGCTCGCCGACCTCTCCGCCAACGTGCCCGACGAGGCGCAGCTCAATCGCAACAACACGCTGCTGCGCGCCGGCGCGCAGGCGCTCGGCTGGCGCGGCGAGGTCATGCACCACAACCGCGTCGGCTGCGTCGGGATCGGCGCGTGCCTGATCGGGTGCCCCGAGAACGCCAAGCGGAATCCGCGCTTCGTCGCGATCCCGCAGGCGCTCGCGGCGGGCGCGCGCTTCCTGACGCGCGCCCGCGCGGTGCGGATCGACGACGCCGGCGCCGAGCTGAAGACCGTCCACGTGCGCCGGCTCGATCCGCGCGGCTACCGGGAGCAGGAGGCGTTCACGGTCCGTGCCAGGGTCGTGATCCTGGCCGCCAACGCGGTCGCCTCGGCCGAGCTGCTGCTGCGCTCGGGGATCGGGAACGACCACGTCGGGCGGCACCTGTCGCTCCAACCGCAGCTCCCGATCTTCGCGCTCTTCGACGAGGAGATCCGGAGCTTCCGCGGCATCCCGCAGACCTACGCGGTCACCCAGTTCGAGGACCTGGACGACGCCGAGCACGGCTGGTGGGGCTTCCGGATCGAGGCCATCGGCGGCACGCCCGGCATCGTGGCGACCAACGTCCCGGTCTTCGGCCACCCGGCGAAGGCGTTGATGCACCGGTTTCCCAATTTCGCCGCGGCCCTGCTGCTCACGCCCGACGATCCGTCCGGGCGGGTGTCCGTCGCCCGCGACGGGCGGCTCCGGATCACGTATGCGCTCACCGACGAGCAGCGCACCCGGCTGCGGAAGGCAGCCCGCGCCGCGGCCCGCCTCTACCTCGCGGCCGGTGCGCGCCAGGTGCTGCTGAACGCCGCGCCGCCGGTCCTGATCTCCCGCGAGGCCGACCTGGCGGCGATCGACGCGATCGACTTCCGTCCGGCGACCGCGCCGCTGATCAGCGCTCACCAGCAGGGCACGGTGCGCTTCGCACCGTCGGAGCAGGACGGCGCCGCCGATCCCGACGGCCGGGTCTACGGGACCCGCGACGTCTACGTCTTCGATTCGTCCGGCTTCCCGTCGAGCGCGTCGAGCCACACCATGACACCGATCCTGACGGTCGCCCGCTACCTCTCCCAGCGGCTCCTCGCCCGAGCGGGCTGATCCGGCGGCCCGGGGGTATTGGCCCGAGGTCCGATCGAGGGTAGGACCGGGCCAGGAGGTCAGCGATGGGAAAGAAGCCCGGGAGCAAGAGGTCCGCGAAGCTCGAGACCAGCGTCGCCGTGAGCAGTCCGTTCGTCAGCGACGTCGCCGAGATCCGCCGCCGCGCCCGCAAGCACATCGAGCACGGGGCGGTCACCGCCGGCTATCAGGCCGACCGGCCGACGGTCCTGCGTCTCCTGAACGAAGCCCTCGCCACCGAGATCGTGTGCGTGCTGCGCTACAAGCGGCACTTCTACATGGCGACCGGCCTCGACGCCGAGCCCGCCGCGCAGGAGTTCCTCCAGCACGCCACCGAGGAGCAGACGCACGCGGACCAGATCTCCGCGCGCATCACCCAGCTCGGCGGCGAGCCAGACCTGAATCCCGAAGGACTGCTCAGCCGCAGCCACTCCGAGTACGTCGAGGGGAAGAACCTCGTCGACATGATCCGGGAGGATCTGGTCGCGGAGCGCATCGCGATCGACTCCTACGGCGACATGATCCGGTACCTGGGAGACAAGGATCCGACCACCCGTCGCATGCTCGAGACCATCCTGGCGATGGAGGAAGAGCACGCCGACGACCTGGTCAGCATGCTCGCCAAGCTCGGCCCGAAGAAGAAGTAGCGAAAGCAGCCCCCGGCCCCCCCGCCCGCCGACCACGGATCGTGCAGCCGCGCGAGCGGCGACGGGCCGGGTCAAAATAGTGGCCCGGCCGCGCCGGCGCCGGATCGGACGGCGTGCAACTCGCGGCGATCCCTGGTGTAGTGATCGACGCCGTGCACGCCACCACGAGCCTGGCCTGCGAGCGAGTCCGCGCGATCGCCGCTGGCGCCGTTCGTCCCGAGGATGCGCTCGAGCAAGCGCTGCGCGTCCTTCAGGAAGCGGTCGGCGCGACCGCGGGCGCGGTCTGCCTCTACGATCCCGACGAAGGACTGCTGCGCCTCGCCGCCGAGAGCGGGCTCTCCGACGAAGGCTGCCGGCAGCTCCGCACCGTGCGAGCCGGCAGCGGTTGGGAGACGCCGCTCTGCTCGGTGCGCGACCGGAAGCTCTACGTCATCCGCAGCGCGCCCGGAAACCGGTACGTGCCGCCGCTCGTCGAGCAGGTCGACGCGCTCCGCGCCGTCGCGTGCATCCCGCTCGCGCGCGGCGGCCAGCCGCTCGGCACGCTGATCCTGGTGACGACGGCGCCGCACGGCCTCACCTCCGCGGCGATCCGGAAGCTCCGTCCCGCGTTCCGTGCGCTCGTCCGTCTGATCGTCGCCGCCCGCGGCGGCGCCGAGCTTCCGCGCGTGGTGCTCCCGGCGGAGCCTTCGGCGCTCGAATCGCTGGCGGCCCAGGCGCTGCGCGGGATCGAGCCGGTGCTGCGCCAGGCCATCGCGCTCCTGGGTGCGACGCTCGCGCCGTTGACTCCGACGTCTCCGGACGCCCGGCAGCAGCACGCCCTCGAAGCGGCCCTCGCCGAGGCCGACGCCGAGCGCCGCGCGCTCGCGGCCCGCATTGACGAGGCCACGGCCGCGCGCGTCGACGTGGAGACGCGGCACGCCGCGGAGCTCGCGCGCGCCACCACGCGCCTGGCCGAGAGCGTCGCACGCGCCGATGCCCTCCAGCAGGAGCTCGATGCGCTGCGCACCCGCAGCGCGTCCGAACGCGAGGATGGGTTCCGGCGCGCCATGACGGCGGCCCGTGCGGCGGAGGAGGCGCGCGCCGCGGCGATCGTCGAAGTCGAGACGCTGCGTGCCGCGATGGCGAACACGCAGGCCGCGATCATGGCCGCCGAGGACGAGGCCCGCCGCGCCCGCGCGGACGCCGAGCGGCACGAAGCGAGCACGCGCGCGCTCCGCGAGGAGCGCGATCGCCTGACACGCACCCTCGACGCCGCCCGCGCCCACGAGCAGGTCATGCAGGCCGAAGCGGTCGAGGCCGCGCGCGAGCGCGACACGGTGTGGGCCGAATCCGAGCGCCTGGTGGCGGAGGCCCGCGTCCGCGAGGAGGCGGCCACCAGCCGCGTCGCGGAGCTGGAGGAGGCGCTGGCGCAGGCCCGGGCCCGCGCCGACGAGCGCCTCGCCGAGCGCGATCGGCTCGCGCGCGATCTGGAGGACGTGGCCGCGCGCGAGCGCCGCGCCCGCGACGAGCTGGTCGCGGAGATCGCACGTAGCGCGGCCGAGCGCGACGAGCTGCTCCAGCGGACGCTCGGCTCGACCCGCACGGCCGAGGAGGCGCGGGCCGCCGTCGCCGTCGAGCTCGAGACCCTGCGGGCCTCCATGGCCGACGCCGAGGCCGTCATCCTCAAGGCCGAGGACGAATCCGCGCGAGCACGCGCGGAAGCGAGCCGCCTGGAGGTGTCCCTCCGCGCCGCCGAGGCGGAGAGCGAGCGCCTCTCGCACGAGCGCGACGCCGCCCGCTCTGCCGAGCAGACGGCGTGGGCGCGCCTCAACCAGCTCGAGCAGGCCATCGAGCTGGCGCGCGAGGAGCGGACGCAGGTCGAGCGGGCCGCCGACGAGCGCGAAGCCGAGTCCGACGAGCGCTGGGCCATGAGCCTGCACGAGGCCGAACAAGCGCTCACGCGCGAGCGCGAGCACGTGAGCCAGCTCCAGGCCGCCGAGGCGCGGCTCGCCAGCGAGCTCCAGGAGGCGGTGGCCCGGGAGCGGCGCACGCGCGCCGAGCTGGAGCAGCTGCTCGCCCAGCACACCGCCGAGCGCGACGACACGCTCCGGCGCGCGCTCGATCGCGCGCGCGTGGCCGAGGAGGCGCGCACCGCGGCGGCCGGCGAGACCGAGACGATCCGCCGCACCCTGGTCGAGGCGCGGGCGGCGCTGGTCGCGGCCGAGGACGACGCGCGTCGGCTCGCCGGCGAGGCCGAGCGCTTCGAGGCCGCGGGGAACGCGCTCGCGAGCGAGATCGCGCAGCTCCGCAGCGAGCTGCACGACGCGCTCGGGCGCGAGCAGGAGGCGCGCACCCGCTCGGCCCAGCTCGCCGCCGACGCGGAGGCGCTCCGCGAGCAGCTCCAGCAGCAGGAGCGCGCCGCGGCCGGGCGCGTCGACGAGGCGGCGGCGCGCTGGGCGGCACGGCTCGCCGACGCGGAGCGCGTCGCCGCGAGCGCTCGCGAGCAGGTGGCGGAGCTGATGCGCGAGCGGGACGGCATGGGGAGCGAGCTGCGCGACGCCCTCGCCCGCGAGCGCGAGGCGCGCGAGGAGCTGACGGCGGTCCTGACGCGCGCCGAGGCCGACCGCCAGGAGACGCTCCGCCACGCGCTCGAGAACACCCGGACGGCCGAGGAGGCGCGGGCGGCCACCTCGGCGGAGGCCGAGGCCGCGCGCGCCGCGCTCGCCGACGCACGCGCCGCCGTGCTGAGCGCGGAGAGCGAGACCCAGCGCCTGGCCGACGCGCTCCAGCAGGCGGAGGCCGCGCACCAGACCGTGCTGGCCGATCTCGAGCAGGTGAAGCGCGAGCTGGAAGAAGCCCGTACGAAGGCGACGGCGCCTGCGCCGGCTGCGGCTCCGGCTCCGGTCGCGGCCACCCCGGCTCCCGCGGCCCCGAGGCCGCCTTCCGCGAGCAGCACCCCGCCGGCAGCCACCGCGCCGCGTGCGACCAAGCCGTCGCGGGTGGCGGTGCTCGACGCCGCCGTGACCTGGCCCGGAACGGACGGGGCTGGAGACGGCCCCGTGGTCGTGGCCCCGGACGACGGGATGCTCGAACGCATCCGCGAGCTGGGTGCCGGCCAGGTGGTCGCCAACCTCGCGACCGCCGGCGTGCTGGAGGCCGTGCGGACGCTCGGGACGGCCGCGCCTGACGTGCTCGTGCGGGGCTGCCTCGGGGTCGCCGCGGCGACGCGCGTGCTGTCGCTCGGCCCGGTCGCGATCGCGAAGGCGCCGGTCGATGCCGAGGAGATCCTGGCGCTGATCGCGACCTTCGGCGGGAAGAACATGCGGGTGCTCGCGGCCGGCGCGGATCCAGATCCGTTCCTGAGCCTCCGCCACGCGCTCACCCGGAGCGGCATGTCGGTCTCGATCGCCTGGGACGGCAAGCAGGCGAGCGACCTCCTCGCGATGGTCCGGCCGGAGCTGGTGATCGTCGATCTCGGGCTGCCGCGCGGCGACGGCTATTCGCTGGTGGCGGACCTGGCGGGGATGGACCCGGTTCCGAGCGCGATCCTGGTCGCGCGCGGGCCCGCCCAGGCAGGGTTTACGGCGTCACTCCGCGACCGCCTCGGAGACGGCGGTCGCGGAGTGACGCCGAC
>Ga0335084_10003741_pt1 | contig 14918 bp, 10 predicted proteins | sample Lox_Sample_44_FD_206721 | JGI IMG/M metagenome (GOLD analysis project Ga0335084, IMG submission 206721) | Soil microbial communities from Loxahatchee National Wildlife Refuge, Florida, United States - Lox_Sample_4.4 | ecosystem: Environmental > Terrestrial > Soil > Wetlands | place: USA...
GCAATGGCTCGCCCGCAAGACCGGCCTGCTGCGGCGGCTCTCGCCGCGCCTCGCCGAGCTCGACGCCCTGGCGCCGCCCGTCGGGGCCCGGGAGCTCCTCGCCCGGCTGCCCGCGCTCACCCCGGCGCAGGGCGGCCGGCGCCTGCGCGTCGGCCTGCTCGCCGGCTGCGTGCAGCGCATCTTCTTCCCGAACGTGAATGCCGCCACCCTCCGCGTCCTCTCGGCCGAGGGGTGCGAGGTCGTCGTGCCGCCGGGGCAGGGGTGCTGCGGCGCGCTCTCGCTCCACGCCGGCCGCGAGGACGAGGCGCGGCGCATGGCCAGGGCCATCGTCGCCCGCTTCGAGGCGGCCCAGGTGGACCTCCTGGTCGTGAACGCCGCCGGCTGCGGCTCGCACCTCAAGGAGCTCGGCCGCATCCTCGGGGACGACCCGCGCTGGGCCGCGCGCGCTGCGGCGCTGGCGAAGAGGACGCGCGACGTGACCGAGCTCCTGGCCGCGCTCCCTCCCCGCGCCGAGCGCCGGCCCGTCCCGGGGCGCGTCGCCTATCACTCATCGTGTCACCTGGGGCACGCGCAGGGGCTGCGCGAGGAGCCGCGCGCGCTCCTGCGCGCCGTCCCGCGGCTCGAGCTCGTGGAGGTGCCCGAGGCGGAGCAGTGCTGCGGCAGCGCCGGCGTCTACAACCTGCTGCAGCCGGAGAGCGCGGGGGAGATCGGCCGGCGCAAGGCGGACGCCGTGCTGGCCGCCCGGCCGGAGCTCCTGGCCAGCGCCAACCCGGGGTGCACGCTCCACCTCGGCCCCATCCTGGCGGCCCGCGGGGTGAAGGTGCAGGCGGTGCATCCGATCGAGCTGCTGGATCGGGCGATACGGGAAGGTGCAGATCCGAGCCCGTGAACGGGCACGGGCTCGGGCACGGGATGCTTCACTTCAGCGGCGGTATGGGAATGGACCCGGTGAACACGTACGCCTGCAGGAGCGCGATGATCCCGATGAAGGCGGCGCCCGCCAGCGAGTGCCACCACACCGTCCGGAAGATGGGCCCGAGCGCGTGGGCGCGCTCCTTCGGGTCGTCGTAGCAGGCGGCGCAGGCGACCATGATCGACTGCGCGTCGATCATCTTCCCCATCACGCCGCCGGTGGAGTTGGTGGCCACGATGAGGATCTCGTTCAGCTTCAGCTGCTGGGCGGTGATGCGCTGCAGGCTGCCGAAGAGGGCGTTGGAGGCGGTGTCCGAGCCGGTGAGGAAGACGCCCAGCCAGCCAAGGTAGGCGGCGAAGAAGGGGTAGAGGACGCCGGCCGAGGTGAAGGCCAGGCCGAGGACGGCGTCGGTGCCGGCATAGCGGGTGAGGAACCCGAGGCCGAGGACCTGGCCGATGACCAGCACCGGGATCTTCATCCGGTTCGCCGTTCGCCGGACGGCCTCCTTCCACTGGGCGGCGGTGAGGCGGAGGACGAGGCCGGAGAGGATGGCCGCGGTGAAGACGCCGGTCCCGGCGGCCGACAACCAGTTGAGGATGAAGCGCGCGGCCTCCGGCTTGGCGTTCGCCGGCACCACCGGCGGCGTGCGCTGCACCAGGTTGTGCAGGTGGGGCATGTCCCAGACCGGAAGCGAAAGGGTGCCCGCGAACTTGGACCCGAGCAGCGTGGTCTGGAACTTCACCTCGGAGAAGAGGCCGTTTAGGGCGTCCTTCCACGGCTTGGAGCCCCACAGGGCGCAGCAGAGGATGAGGATCGCCCACGGCGTCCAGGCGTAGATCGTCTCGGCGACGCTGTACTTGTACTTCCAGCTCTCACCGGCGTTTCCGGCAGCGGCACTGGCCTGCGCGGCCAGCCCGGCCTCACGCTCCGATTTGAGGAAGAAGCGCGTCTTCGGGTGCCAAATGAAACGCAGGAAGATGGCAGTGCAGACGACAGACACACACCCGGCGACCACGTCGGTGATCAGATGGGTCGGCGCCCAACCCGACGCGAAGTACTGAGTCACGGCGAATGTGCCGCCGGAGACCAGAGCGCCCGGCCAGACCTCGAACGCCTCCTTCCAGCTGCCTCCCTCCATCTTCACGAAGGTGACCACCAGCCAGAAAGGCACCAGGATCGACACCCAGGGAAGCTGGTGGCCGGCCATGGCCGAGAGGGTGAGCTGGTCCAGGCCACTCACCGCCGCCAGGGTCACGATCGGCGTGCCGATGGCGCCCCAGGCCACGGGGGCGGTGTTGGCCAGCAGGTTGAGCACCGCGGACTGGAAGGGCTTGTACCCGAGGCCGACCATCACCGCGCCGGCGATGGCCACCGGTGTGCCGAAGCCGGACGTTCCTTCGATGATCGCACCGAAGGAGAAGGCGATGAGGAGCACTTGAAGGCGCCGGTCGAAGGAGATGTGGACGATCGATTCCTTCACGATCTCGAATTTTCCGGTGATCACCGTCATCGTGTAGAGGAACATCGCCCCGAGCACGATCCAGATGATCCCCAGGAAGCCGGAGAGTGTCCCGAGCACGAAGGCCGAGACCGCCGACGCGAGCGGCATCCCGAAGATGACGCAGGAGACCAGGAAGGCGGCGATCACTCCGTAGAAGGCGGCGTAGGGCGCGGAGATGCCGAGGTGCTTCACGCCCTGCTTGTCGCGGTGCGGATGGAGCGCGATGAAGTAGAGCAGGACGACGATGGGAATCGCCGCCACGAGCGTGGACAGGAACGCATTCCCCGTCGGGTTGTAGTTCTGCTGGTACATGACGGCCCCCTCCCTGGAACGGTCACGTCGGCCAGAGCCCGCCTTGTAGTCGTCCACGCCCAGGTGCTCAAGGAGAGTTTCGCTCTGGTGCACTGCGTCGACGATCCGCGTGAGATGCGTGCTCGACCTTCAGCCTGAGAGGAGGCCAGAGTCCGGACGCCTTTGACCGACGCCCCGCCGCTCCACGCCCGACCGACACTGCGCGCCCTGGCGGCGGGGATGGTGCTGTCCATCGCCCTGTGCGCGATGAACTCCTACCTCACCCTCAGCTTCGGGATCATCGAGGAGGGGCCGACCATCGCCGCGCTCTTCTTCTTCGCCGGCTTCGTCCTCTCCCGGACGCGCATCACCACCTCGGAGATGGTCATCGTCTCCACCATGGGAAGCGCGGGCGGCGCCTTCGGCTTCGTCAGCAACTTCTTCGCCGCCAAGGCGATGACCGGCCCCGCCTACTCCATGGCCGAGATGACCGGGTTCTGCGTCGTGTCCAGCCTGCTGGGCATGCTCGCCGTCATCCCCTTGCGCGAGATGCTGGTGGTGCGCGAGCAGCTCCCCTGGCCAGGGTCGAAGGCGGTGGCCGCGGTCATCTCCGCCCTGGTGGAGAAGCCGGACCGGCGCCAGGCGGTCTATCTCCTTGTGGGAACCCTGCTCTGCATCGGCTACGTGGTCGCCAATGACGATGGCGGCTACCGGCTCGTCCCGGCGGAGGTCGCCTTCCCCCTCTTCGGGCTCTCCGCCTACGGAGCCGGGCTGGCGCTCTCGCCCTTCGCCATCGGCGGGAGCTACCTGATGGGGCTCCGGACCTGTGTTGGATTCCTGGCCGGCGGGGTCATCCTCCTCGTCCTCGCGCCGCACCTCCCCGAGCCCTCGGCGCCCCATCGCTACGTGTGGCCGGGCATCGGATTTCTCCTCGGCTCCGGGCTGATGCTCATGGCGCTCAACTGGCGGACCCTGCGCGACGCCTTCCGCGCCATGGCCCAGCTCCGCGCGCCCGGCGCCGGTGGGGAGGAGGCCATCCTCGGACGTCGCGGGCTGACCCTCTTCGCGGCCCTCGTCCTGGCGGTCACCTTCGTCTTCGCCGTCGGCGTGGCCGGCCTGGGCATCCTGGTGGTGGTGGTGATCATCGTCCTCGGCGGCTTCGTGCAGAACGTCATCGCCGCCCGTGCGGCGGCGGTCACCGCCTTCAATCCGGTGCGGGTGATGGGGGTCCTCATGCAGGGGGTGTGCGCCCTGTTCGGCGCACGGTCCGCGGCGCTCAACCTCACCGGGGCGGGCTTCGTGGCCGGGAGCAACTCCCAGGCCTGCGTGCTGAGCGCCGACTTCGTCTACGGGCGCTGGTTCCAGGTCCCGCCGCGCTGGCAGTTCTGGACCCAGATGTCGACCATCCTTCCTGCCTCGCTGGTGAGCGCCTACGTCTTCCAGAATCTCCACGCCCGGACGCCGCTCCGGCTCGAGGGCGGGCAGATCCCCGCGCCGGTGGCGAAGATCTGGGCCACCACCGCGCTGATCTTCGAAGGGCAGCGGCCGCTCCCGCCCCACGCCCTGCAGATCCTGCTTCTCGCCGGCGCAGTGGGGGCGCTCTACGTGGTCCTGGAGGAGAAGCTTCCCTTCGGGAAGTGGCTTCCCTCGTCGATCGGCCTGGGCATCGGGCTCGTCCTTCCCGTCTCCATCGACTTCTCCTTCTTCCTGGGCGGGTTTCTCCTCTGGGTGGTGCTCGGCCGCTGGTTCCGGGTGTCGCAGGTGACGCTGACCACCATCGCCGTGGCCTCCATCGTCGGCGAGGGCATCGGTGGGGTGGTGAAGCCGCTCCTCGACATCGCCGGCCTCATCCCCCACTAGAGCTCAGCCCCCGGCGATGCGCTGGACGAGGAGCACGACGCCGAACAGGGCAACGGCTGCGGAGAGGAGGCGGGTCCCGGCGGGCTGGAAGTGGGGGAAGCTGCGCAGCCACCGGAGCAGCGGGAAGACCAGGGCGACGATGGCCACTTGGCCCACCTCCACCCCGATGTTGAAGGACACCAGCCCGGCGACCAGGGCCGAGCGAGGAAGACGCAGCTCGCGCAGGGCGCTGGCGAAGCCGAAGCCATGAACCAGCCCGAAGCCGAAGGTGATCGCCCAGCGGTGGCGCAGCGCGGAGACCAGCCGCGCCCGGCTCCCCTCCTCGCGCCGGAGTACCCAGAGATTTTCGGCGGCCACGGCGACGATGCTCGCCGCGATGAGCGCCTCCACCCAGCGCACCGGAGGCGTGAGCACGCCGAGCGCCGCCAGGGCCAGGGTGATGGAGTGTGCCACGGTGAAGCTGGTGACGATCTTCACCAGATCCAGGAACCGCCCCCCGAGCAAGAGCAGGGCGATGAGGAAGGCGATGTGGTCGTACCCGGTGAAGATGTGCTCCACCCCGAGGCGCAGGAAGCGCCAGGCCGCTGCCCACACGCCCGGGTCGCTCTCCACCTCGAACACCGGCGCCGCGGAGCGGGCGATGCGCTCCACCACCTGGCCGCCCACGCTCACCCTCGCCAGGTGCGTCTGCCCGGGCGGGAGAAGCTCGAGCACCCCGAGCCGGGCCGACCAGCGGCGTCCGCCGCCGGGGCAGGTCCAGCGGGCCTTCACCGACCAGCCGTCCTCGCCCTGCGGACCGATGCTCCGCTCCCGGAGCTGGCACTCGCCGTCTCCCACCCGGATGCGGGCGGTGCCGGTGACCAGCGCCAGCACCCGTTCCGGGACCTCGCCCTCGGGCGTCCCGGGAGGGAAGAGGCCGGCGAAGTCGCCGCGGAAGAACTGGAGCTCGGCCGATGCCGAGCCGGGCTCCAGCGTCCAGTCGCTGGTCGAGACGCGGGTGAGGTGCGCCCGGGTGGTCGAGGCGAGCAGGACGAGCCCGAGCACGAGGCCGTGCCTGGGCACCAGGTGCAGGGGGGCGCTCAGGCGCAGGGGGAGCGGCATCCAGGGGGACTGTACGTGGCGGCGGCGAACGGTGGATGCCCGAGCGCAGTCCTCATCATTCCTGCCCCCGCTGCCGGCGCGGCCGCGTAGAGTGGACGGGCTGCCCCATGGTGCCCGTCCCGCCGACGCCTGAGAAGAAGCGGCGCCTCCGCGCCGCGCCGCTCGGGCTCGCGCTCCTCGGATGGGGTCTCGGCCTCGGGCCGCTCGCCCACGCCGTCCTCGCGCATGGCGATCCGGTGGTGCGCGACAGCGCCGACCCGGGCTGGGTGGCGCACGCCGAGCACGCCGGACGGCATCGAGGCGGGCTACCCCCGGCGCCCGCCGGCCATGAGCACGCGCCGGGAGCGCCCGAGCACCTCCGGCTGGCTGTCCTGCCGTCGGCAGCGGTGCTGGTGGTGGCGGCGGTCCTCGTCGCGGTGGATGTGGCGCCGGTCCGGGGCTGGGAGGCCCCGGTCCTTCCGCGCTGGCGCCTCCCGGAAGCTCCCTGCGGCCCGTAGCGGAGGCCGACGCTCCTTCGAAGCGTCGTCCTCTCGTCGCCAACCGCAAGGACTCCCATGCCCTCTGTTCTCCGGGCGAGCGTGGCGCTCGCCCTTCTCGCCGCGGGTCTTCCCGCGCGCGCGCAGCCCCTCCCGCCTCCCGAGCCGTCCTCCGTCTCGTCTGGGATGCCGGCCGCCGGTCCCTCGGCGCTGCCCTCCGAGACGCCGGCGCCGGAGAGCCAGCGCGCGCCGGACGTGGTGGCTCCTGCGCCGGTCGAGCCGCTGCCGGTCATCGAGCCGGCGAGCCCCCCGGAGGTCGCACCTCCTCCGCCGGTGGAGCCGCCGCCGGTCGTCGAGCCCGCCCGCCCGCGTCCGGCCGCCACCAAACCCGCCTTCGAGACGCGCATCGAGGCGCCGGCCCCCACCTCGGCCGCCTCGGCGGAGACGGTCCGCGACCGGGACCTCCAACTCCGGTTCTACCCGACGCCAGAAGACATCCTGCGCGTGGTTCCCGGCCTGGTCATCGCCCAGCACCAGGGCGGCGGGAAGGCGGACCAGCTCTTTCTCCGCGGCTTCGACGCCGACCACGGAACCGACGTCGCCCTGTACATCGACGGAGTGCCGATCAACCTGCCCAGCAACGGCCACGGGCAGGGGTTCGCCGACCTGCACTTCCTCATCCCGGAGACCATCGACCGCGTGGAAGTGACCAAGGGGCCCTACTTCGTCGAGACCGGGGACTTCGACACCGCCGGGGCGATCAACCTCCGCACCCGGCGGGCGTTCGGCGAGAGCTCGGTGAGCGGCGAGTACGGCTCGTTCGACACCTGGCGCGTGCTGGGCATCGCCAGCCCGTTCGGCAACCAGCCCACCTGGTTCGCTGTGGAGCTGTACGGGACGAACGGGCCGTTCCAGACGCCGGAAGGGCTGCTCCGCTACAATCTCTTCCTCAAATCGACGCTCAACCTCTCGGCGAGCACGCGGCTCTCCATCCTCGGGACCGCCTACGGCTCGCAGTGGACGTCGAGCGGGCAGATCCCGGCTCGCTTCGTCGACCTGCCTCCGGACGACCCGCGGCACCTGGACCGGTTCGGATCCATCGACCCCACCGAGGGCGGGCAGACGCAGCGCCAGATGCTGCTCCTCAGCCTGGAGAGCCGGCCCAGCGAGTCGGATCAGATCATCCTCTCCGCCTACGCCGTCCGGTACTCGCTCCGCCTCTACAACGACTTCACTTTCCAGCTCAACGACCCGGCCCACTTCGACGAGATCGAACAGAACGACCAGCGCTACTACATCGGCTTCAATGCCCTCTACCGGAAGCGCATCGACTTCGGCGAGACGCGCACGGTGACCTCGCTCGGAGCGCAGGCGCGCCTGGACTCGATGAACGTCAACCTCTACCACGTGCAGAAGCGCCTCCGGCTGGAGAGCTGCGTCTTCGCCGATCCGGCGACCACGCCTCCGACCACTGCGGTGGTCAATCCCTGCGACGACTCGGACGTCGTCCAGTCCGACCTGGCCGCCTTCGCGCAGGAGGACGTCCGCTTCAACCGGTATTTGCGCATCCTGGTCGGCGTCCGGGCCGACCTCTTCGAGTGGAACGTCGCCAGCAAGCTGGCCTTCGATACCGCAGCGGTGCCCGGCTCCAACCAGGGCACCGGGGTGGTCCAGCGCGGCATCGTGAACCCCAAGCTCCAGATGGTCATCACCCCGCTCCCGGTCTGGGACCTGTACCTCGATGCCGGGGGCGGCTTTCACAGCAACGATGCCCGGGCGGTCATCGCCACCAACGGGAACGGAGCGCTCCCGCGCGCCTGGGGAGGAGAGCTGGGCACTCGCCTCAGCCTGGTCGACGGCCGGCTGGACATCGCGGCCGCGCTCTGGTTCCTCCACCTCCAGTCGGAGCAGGTCTTCGTCGCCGACGAAGGAGGGACCGAGGCCTCCGACCCGACCAATCGCTACGGGCTGGATCTCGAGTTCCGCTGCCAGATCCTCTCCTGGCTATGGGCCGACCTCGATCTGAGCTTCGCTCACGCCGAGTTCACCAAGGACCAGGGGAACGGGAGCGCGGTGGCCCTGGCGCCGACCTTCGTCGGCCAGGCCGGGCTGAGCGCCTATCATCCGAGCGGCTTCAAGGGTCGGCTGGGCGCGCGATGGGTGGGAGATCGGCCGGCGACACCGGACGGAAGCCTCACCGCTCAGGGCTACTTCGTCGTCGACCTGACCGTGGCCTACCGCTGGCGCTTCCTCGAGGCGGCGCTGGCCATCCAGAACCTGTTCAACGCCGAATACCGCGAGGCCCAGTTCGCCAACGAGTCCATCGTCCGCATCCCGCCTTACAACGAGGCGGTGCCGGTGAACGACATCCACTTCACGCCCGGCAACCCGATCGGCGTCTACGGGACGCTGACCCTCTTTTTCTGACCGCGGGCGGGAAGCGCCACCTCGGCGGCCCGAGCATCTGGTCGAGCATCCGACTCGTCACCGCCGGGCCGCGTGCGGTTGGCACACCCCGAGATGTTGCACGTTTGACCAGCAGCCTGGTCGGCAGGCACTGTGCTTGCACCGCGGGAGGGCAACGATGGTCGGTGTGCTCGGAGGACTGTTCCTGGGCGTGCTTCTCGGGCTGCGCCATGCCTTCGAGCCCGACCACCTGGCCGCGGTTTCCACCCTGGTGGCACACCGGCGAGGCCCGGGTGCAGGACTTGCGCTCGGGGCTCTGTGGGGGGTGGGCCACACCTTCGGTCTGCTCCTGCTCGGTGGAGGGCTCATCCTGGTCGAGGCGCGGCTCGCGCCGTCGCTGGAACTCTCCTTCGAATGTGCAGTGGCGGCGATGCTCGTGGTCCTCGGCCTTCGCTCGCTCCTCCTCGCCGCCCGAGCGGGAACCAGCGGCCCGGTCGAGATCCACGACCACGGGCGCCACCACCACAGCCACCCCGCGTCGCCCGAGGGGCACGTGCACCTGAGCCACTGGACCTTCGCCCCGCGCCCGCTGGCCATCGGGATGGTGCACGGGCTGGCAGGCAGCGGCGCCCTCACCGCGCTGGTCCTGGTGCGCATGCCCACCCTGGCCGCCCGGATCGGCTACATCGTCCTCTTCGGCATCGGGTCGGTGGCGGGGATGGCGCTCCTCACCGGGGTGGCCGGGCTGTCGCTGCAAATCTTGCGTCCTGGGGCGCGCTGGAACACGGCGTTGCTCGGCGTCACCGGCTTCGTCTCCCTCGCGCTCGGCTGCTTCTGGGGCTGGACCTCGGCCCGAGCACTGCTCGGCTGAACAGGTCCGGCGGCGCGCTCGTCCGGGTGAACCGTCCCCAGCCGGTCGGCGGCGCCCTCGGCGAAGAGGGTGTGGTCCGCCCGGAGGAGCAGCGTGTCCAGACCCTGGCGGGCGAGCGCGCTCACCGCCACTCCGCCCCGGGTCCGGAGCAACATCGAGAGCTCGGCCTCCGGGACGCGGTCCGCCTTGTTCCACACCAGGAGGCGCGGGGTGTGCTCGAGCCCGAGCGATTCGAGGATGCGCTCCACCGCCGCCACCTGCGCGTCGCGCGCCGGGTCGGACGCGTCCACCACGTGGAGGAGGAGGTCGGCGTCGTCCAGCTCCTCCAGCGTGGCGCGGAAGGCGGCTACCAGGTCCCGCGGCAGGTCCCGGATGAAGCCCACCGTGTCGGTGATGATCACCTCGCGCTCCTCGGGGAAGCGCAGCCGGCGGCTGGTGGGGTCGAGGGTGGCGAAGAGCCGATCCTCGACCAGCACCGAGGAGCCGGTGAGCGCGTTGAGGAGCGTCGACTTGCCGGCGTTGGTGTACCCGACGATGGAGATGACCGGGAGGTCGCGCCTCTGCCGCCGACCGCGCCGGACCTGCCGCTCGCTGGAGAGGTGGGCGATGCGCCGCTCGAGGTGGGCGATGCGGTCCCGCACCCGGCGGCGGTCTATCTCCAGCTTCGTCTCACCCGGACCGCGCCCGCCGATGCCGCCGGCGAGGCGGGAGAGCGAGTCATCGCGCTGGCTGAGCCTGGGCAAGAGGTACTTGAGCTGCGCCAGCTCGACTTGAAGCTTGCCGGCCGCGCTCTGCGCGCGCTGGGCGAAGATGTCCAGGATGAGCTGGGTGCGGTCGAGCACCTTGAGGCTCGTCTCCTCGGCGATGTGGCGGCTCTGGGAGGGGCTCAGGTCCCGGTCGAAGACGATGAGGTCGGCCACCAGCTGCATCGAGCGCAGCACCAGCTCTTGAAGCTTGCCGCGCCCGAGCAGGTAGCGTGGATCCGGCTGGCGGCGGATCTGGAGGATGGAGTCGAGGACGTCCACCCCGGCCGTCCGGGCCAGCTCCCCCAGCTCGTGGAGCGAGGCTTCCGCCGCTGCGCGGTCCCCGTCGAGGCAGACGGCGACCAGAATGGCGCGCTCGCGGCCGGCGACCGAGCGGACATCCGCCCCGCGGGCCAGCTCGCCCTCGAGCGCGGAGAGCGTGGAGACGAGATCCGGCTGATCGCCATGAACTCCGGGAAGGGTCTCGGTGTGCCAGTAGCTGTTGGCTCCGTTGGCCGGGACGAGGTGGGCCCAGTGGAGGACGCCGGGGAGCCCGTCCTCGCGCACACCCACCGCGGCCACCAGGTCGAGCCGGAGCAGGGCCAGGTCGGTGAGGTCGTCGCGGGTGAGGGGCTCGGACTTGAGATGCGTGTGCACCAGCCGCAGCCCGCGGAGGCGGACCTGGCCGGCGCGGGCGCGGCCGATGTCCGGGAGCTCGAGCTTCTGGGCGTCGCCGACCACCACCTGCTCCACCTCGCCCTTGCGGTTGAGGAGGACGCCGACCTGGCGGTGGACGTCGCGGGAGAGCTCGGTGAGGTGGCGGGCCAGCTCTGGGCTGACGATCTCGTGGGCCGAGACGCGGCGGCGGTAGGTGTTGCGCAGGCGCTGCAGCTCGCTCTGCTTCAGCCCCAGGGTGTTTCCGGCGATGTCGTTCAGGTGGGTCCCGTCTCCGCTACCAATCTAGCGCCGCGGCCGTGCGAGCGCTCGTCGGAGGGGCCCCAGCCAGGCAAACACGGGGAGCATCTCCGGTTCCGGGCATTGATTCCCAGCCAATGGCCACCGCCGCTTCGCGCAAGCACAGCCAGTCCTGGGGGTGCAGCTTCCTGCGTTGGCCACCCCCCCACGCCCAGCGCCGCGAGCCCGAGGAAAAGGTTCAGGGCGACAGCCGGCGCAAGCGCCGGGCCGCCTCGTCGAGCACCGCGTCCGTCTTGCAGAAGGCGAAGCGGGCCACCCGGGGCGCGGCCTCGGGCCGGAGGTAGAAGGCGGAGAGCGGGATGGCGGCCACCCCGACGTCCGTCGTCAGCCAGCGGCAGAAGGCGTCGTCGCTGGGATGCCCGAACCCGGCCACGTCGGCGCAGACGAAGTAGGCGCCCTCCGGAACCCAGGGTGAGAAGCCCGCCTCGCGCAGCGCTGCCAGGATGCGATCGCGCCGCGCGGTGTAGGCGGCGAGCAACCCCTGGAAGTAGGCGTCGGGCAGCCGCAGCGCGTGGGCGATGCCCTCTTGAAGCGGCGCGGCCACGGCGAAGGTGACGTACTGGTGGGCCTGGGCCACCGCCCGCCGGAGCGTCGCCGGGCCGATGGCCCACCCCACCTTCCAGCCGGTGTAGCTGAAGCTCTTTCCGCCGCTGCTCACGGTCAGCGTCCGCTCCGCCATGCCGGGGAGGTTGGCCAGGCGGACATGGCTCGCCGGCGGGAAGACGAGGTGCTCGTACACCTCGTCGGTGAGCGCCACCACGTCGTGGCGGCGGCAGAGCCCGGCCACCTCCTCCAGCTCGGAGCGTGAGAAGACCTTCCCCGTCGGGTTGTGAGGTGTGTTGACCACCACCACCCGGGTGCGCGAGCCGAAGGCCCCCTCCAGCTCGGAGGAGTCGAACCACCAGCTCGGGTGTCCGGCGTCCGGCGGTCGGAGCGCCACCGGCCGCACCGCGGCGCCGGCCATGGCCACCGCCGCGGCGTAGGAGTCGTAGAAGGGCTCGAAGAGAACCGCCTCGTCGCCCGGGTCGAGCAGCCCGAGGAGCGCATCGAAGAGCGCCTCGGTGGCGCCGGAGGTGACGGTCACGTCCCGGTCCGGGTCCACCGTCTGTCCGTGAAAGCGAGCCGCGTGCTCGGCGATGGCGCGGCGGAGGTTGGCGCTTCCGGCGCCGAGCGCATACTGGTTGACGCCGTTGCGCAGCGCGTGCACCGCCGCCTCGCGCACCTCCTCCGGCCCGTCGAAGTCCGGGAACCCCTGGCCGAGATTCACCGCGCCGCTCCGGACGGCGAGCGCGCTGAACTCGCTGAACACGGTGGGCGGGAGGTCCTGGACCCGCGCGGCGAGGTGGCTCATCGCGGCTGGCGCGGCGCGGGCTCCGGCATCTTCACCGAGTCGCCCACCTGCACCTGGACATCCCACAGGCAGGCGGCCGCGGTGGGGCCGGTGGAGAGGGGCCCGAGCCAGTCCAGCCCCGACAGGTCGGCCACCACCACCTCGGCCGCCTTCTGGGCGCCCTCGCCGTCGCGGGGGCAGAAGGCGACCGCGGTGACCACCGGCGTCTCCGAGCGCGGCGCCCACCACACCACCGAGCTGTTGCGGCCGACGTTCCTGTCGATGAGCCGCTCCACCACCTCGCGGACGGCCGGCGCCGGAGCGTCGTGGGCCAGCACCTGGATGCCGGTGCGCTTCTCGCAGCCCTGGTGGTGGCAGTAGTAGCTGCCACGGGAAAAGGGCACGTCGCGGGGTGTCGGGTCCACGGTGATGGCCCGGTCTCCGACCACGTCGATGGTGGCCTGGTAGCTGGTGCCGAAGACCTTGCAGTGCGGCCCGGCACAGCTCTTGACCACGACGATGAGGAGGTTCCCCGCCACCTTCCAGGTTCCCTTGGCGTGAGTGACCCCGGCGGCGTCCTTGCGCTCGGCCAGGTAGCGCCCGTCGGTGGCGAAGGTCATCGCCTGCTCCCGGTCCCCGATCTCCGCCCCCTCGAGCCGGTCGCGGAGGCTCTGGTTCCCGGCGGAGAGAAGAACGAGAAGCAGCGTCGCCTTCACCGGCCGGGACGTTACCGGAGAACGGTCGGCCGTGCCTATCGTCACTCGCCGCCACCGACCCCCAGCGCCGCCTTGACGCCTTCGGCGGTCGGTCTCCAAGCTCAGGGCCCTCCCGTGGACCGCACCGAACGACTGCTCGACCTGGTGGCCCTCCTCCTCGACTCCCAGGAGCCGGTCTCCTGGGCCGAGCTCAAGGATTCCTTCCCCGAGGACTACGGGTCGGGGACGGACGAGGCCACGGAGCGGAAGTTCGAGCGGGACAAGGCCGAGCTGCTCGAGCTGGGAATCCCGCTCACCTACGTGCAGGGCGACGAGGACCGCAAGGACGGCTACCTCCTGGACCGCGATGCCTACTACCTGCCCGACGTCGGCTTCACCCCGGAGGAGATGGCCGTCCTCTATGCCGCCGGATCGGCGGCGCTGGCCTCGGGCGCCTTCCCCGGACGCCAGGACCTGCGGCACGCGCTCCGGAAGATCGCCTTCTTCGCCGACCCCGACCTTCCCGCGCCCCGGGTGCGGATGGAGCTGGGGGCGGTGCGCGAGGCCCGCCATGTGCCGCAGCATCTGGAGTTGCTCTGGACCGCGGCCAGCACGCGCAAGTCGGTGACCCTGGTCTACGCCTCCCCGCGCTCTCCCAAGCCCTCGACCCGGACCGTGGACCCCTACGGCCTGGCGCTGCGGCGGGGCATCTGGTCCCTGGTCGGCTACTGCCACGAGCGGCAGGCTCTGCGGACCTTCCACGTCCACCGCATCCGCGACCTCAAGATGAACGCCAGCAAGCCGCGCACCGCGGATTTCCAGGTGCCGGCCGACTTTCGGCTCGACGACCACGTGCCGCACGCCCCGTGGCAGTTCCGCATCGAGCCTCCCACCGAGGTGACGCTCCGGCTCACCGGCGGGCTGGCCGACCGGGCGGAGGCGCACTTCCCCGAGGCGCGCATCACCCGGGAGCGGGGGCGGGTCCAGGCGACGCTCACCGTGACCAACCTCGACCCGCTCCTGCGCCACCTCCTCGCGCTCTCGCCGGACGTCCATGTGGTCGGGCCTCCGGCTGCCCGCGACCGCATCCGGGCCATGGCCGAGTCGGTCCGGGCCAAGCACCGCGGGGCTCCGCGATGAGCGACGTGCACGAGCGGCTCCGCCGCCTCCTCCTGGTGGTGCCTTACGTCTCTCGCAATGCGGGCATCGGCGTGGAAGCGCTGGCCGCGGCTCTCGGGATGAGCCGCGAGGAGCTCCTCCGCGACCTCGACCTCCTCACCCTGGTCGGGCGCCCCCCCTTCCAGCCGGACGACTTCATCGACCTGCACGTGGAGAACGACCGGGTGACGGTGGAGCTCGATCAGCGGTTCACCAAGCCCCCCCGCCTCACGCCCGCCGAGGCGGCGGCCCTCGCCGCCGCGGGCGAGCTCCTCCGCCCGGCCGCCGGTGGGGCGCTGGCCACCGCCCTGGCCAAGCTGGAGAAGGTGCTCCCCGCCGCGGCCCGCCTGCGCTACCGGGTCCTGGAGCGGACGGTGGACATGCGCACCACCGGCACGGCCGACCTCGGAGAGATCACCCGCGCCATCGCCGAGCACCGGGAGCTGACCTTCGACTACGCCGGCAAGAGCCGGGACGCGGTGGAGGCGCGCCGGGTGGAGCCGCTCGAGCTCTTCAGCCACCGCGGCCAGTGGTACCTCAGCGCCTGGGACGTGGGCCGGGCCGACCAGCGCCTGTTCCGGATGGACCGGATGGCCCA
>Ga0335084_10003742_pt1 | contig 14916 bp, 9 predicted proteins | sample Lox_Sample_44_FD_206721 | JGI IMG/M metagenome (GOLD analysis project Ga0335084, IMG submission 206721) | Soil microbial communities from Loxahatchee National Wildlife Refuge, Florida, United States - Lox_Sample_4.4 | ecosystem: Environmental > Terrestrial > Soil > Wetlands | place: USA: Florida...
CTCCTGCCTCGGGGAGGATCGGCTCACATGTCCGGACGGCTCGGCGAACTCCTGGTGCGGGAGAACCTCATCTCCCTGCAGCAGCTCCAGAAGGCACAGGAGGAGCAGCGCAAGACCGGTGGCCGCATCGGTTCGCTGCTGGTGAAGCAGGGGGCCATCGCCGAGGCGGACCTCACCAACTTCCTCTCCAAGCAGTACGGGGTCCCCGCCATCTCGCTCAAGGACTTCGACATCGACGAGGAGGTCCTGAAGCTCATCCCCAAGGCGACGTCGGAGAAGCACCAGGTGGTGCCGGTGAACCGGGCCGGCAGCTCGCTCATCATCGCCATGAGCGATCCGTCCAACATCTTCGCCATCGACGACATCAAGTTCCTCACCGGCTACAACGTGGAGGTGGTGGTCGCCTCCGAGCAGGCCATCCGGGAGGCGATCGAGAAGTACTACGCGGAGAAGGGGCCCTCCTACGAGGACCTCATGCAGGGCTTCGACGACTCCGAGGTCGCGCTGGTGGAGGCGGAGGACGACAGCGTCAACGTCCTGGATCTGGAAAAAAGCGCCGAGGACGCGCCGGTCGTCAAGCTGGTGAACCTCATCCTGATGGACGCCATCAAGAAGGGCGCCAGCGACATCCACGTCGAGCCCTACGAGAAGGACTTCCGGGTGCGCTTCCGCATCGACGGCGTCCTCTACGAGGTGATGAAGCCGCCCATGAAGCTCCGGAGCGCCATCATCTCGCGCCTCAAGATCATGTCCGAGCTCGACATCTCCGAGCGGCGGCTCCCGCAGGACGGCCGCATCAAGCTGAAGCTCGGCAGGGGCAAGGAGATGGACTTCCGCGTCTCCGTCTGCCCCACGCTCTTCGGCGAGAAGGTGGTGATGCGGCTCCTCGACAAGTCGAACCTCCAGCTCGACATGACCAAGCTGGGCTTCGAGGAGGCGCAGCTGAAGGAGTTCCTGGACGCCATCGACCGCCCCTACGGGATGGTGCTCGTCACCGGCCCCACCGGCTCGGGCAAGACCACCACCCTCTACTCCGCGCTCCAGAAGCTCAACGAGATCAGCTGGAACATCAGCACCGCCGAGGACCCGGTCGAGTTCAACTTCTTCGGCATCAACCAGGTGCAGATGCACGAGGACATCGGCCTCAACTTCGCCGCGGCGCTGCGCAGCTTCCTGCGCCAGGACCCCGACATCATCATGGTCGGCGAGATCCGCGACTTCGAGACCGCCGAGATCGGCGTCAAGGCCGCGCTCACCGGCCACCTGGTGCTCTCCACCCTCCACACCAACGACGCGCCCGGCACCATCTCCCGCCTCCTCAACATGGGGATCGAGCCGTTCCTGGTCACCGCCTCGCTCAACGCCATCGTGGCGCAGCGCCTCTGCCGCAAGCTCTGCCAGGAGTGCAAGAAGGCGGCGCAGGTGGAGGACCAGGCGCTCCTCGACGCCGGCTTCCCCGCGGAGGAGCTGGGCAGCTTCCAGGTGTTCGAGCCGGGCGGCTGCAAGACCTGCAACGACCGCGGCTACAAGGGCCGCGTGGCCGTGTACGAGGTGCTGCCCATGTGGGACGGCCTGAAGGAGCTCGTCATCCAGGGCGCCTCCGCGGCCGAGCTGAAGCAGGAGGCGATCCGGCTCGGCTTCCGGACGCTGCGCATGAGCGCGCTCAACAAGGTGAAGATCGGGATGACCAGCCTCGCCGAGGCGATCGGCAACACGGCGCCGGACAAGTTCTAGCGGATGGATCCTGCCACCGCCTCACCCCCCCACGCCCCCGTCTCCACGTCGTGGAGAGGGGGGAGATCGAAGGGCTGACACTTGGCGAACCTGCATCAGCTCCTCAAGGCGATGGTCGAGAAGGGGGCCTCGGACCTGCACATCACCACCGGCTCGCCGCCCCAGCTCCGCATCGACGGCAAGCTGGTGCCGCTCAAGACGCCGCCGCTCACGCCGGTGGACACCAAGCAGCTCTGCTACTCCATCCTCACCGACGCGCAGAAGCACAAGTTCGAGGAGGAGAACGAGCTCGACCTGTCCTTCGGCGTGAAGGGGCTCTCGCGCTTCCGCTCCAACATCTTCATGCAGCGCGGTGCGGTGGCCGGCGCCTTCCGCACCATCCCGTTCAAGATCCTCACCTTCGCCGAGCTGGGCCTGCCGCCCATCGTCACCGACCTGTCCCGCAAGCCGCGCGGCCTCGTGCTGGTGACCGGGCCGACCGGCTCGGGCAAGTCCACGACGCTCGCCTCGATCATCGACAAGATCAACACCGACCGTCACGAGCACATCCTCACCATCGAGGATCCGATCGAGTACCTGCACCCTCACAAGAACTGCCTGGTGAACCAGCGCGAGGTGGGCGCCGACACCCAGTCGTTCAAGAAGGCGCTGAAGTACATCCTCCGGCAGGACCCGGACGTCGTGCTCATCGGCGAGATGCGCGACCTCGAGACGGTGGAGGCCGCGCTGGTGATCTCCGAGACCGGTCACCTCGCCTTCGCCACCCTGCACACCAACAGCGCCGTGCAGACGATCAACCGCATCCTCGACGTCTTCCCGCCCTACCAGCAGCCGCAGGTCCGCGCCCAGCTCTCCTTCGTGCTGGAGGGCGTGCTCACCCAGAACCTCCTGCCGCGCGCCGGCGCCCCCGGCCGCGTGCTCGTCGTCGAGGTGATGGTGCCCAACCCCGCCATCCGGAATCTCATCCGCGAGGACAAGATCCACCAGGTCTACTCGCAGATGCAGGTGGGCCAGTCCAAGTTCGGGATGCAGACCTTCAACCAGAGCCTGGCCGCCGCCTTCCAGCGGCGCCTCGTGACGCTCGACGAGGCCATGGGGCGGTCCTCGGACCCCGACGAGCTGAAGACGATCCTGTCGAGCAGCCCGGCCGCCCAGGCGCGCCCGCCGGCACCGCGGCCGGGGTAGGGGCGTGTCGGCACCGCGGTGCAGCGGATTCGACCGGCCCGGAGCGCTCGGCTAGGATCCGCCCGGAGAGGAAGAGGTCACCATGGCCACTGCCACCGCCGTCAAGACGAAGGCCTCGACGCAGTCGAAGCCCCCGGTCTTCCGCTGGTCGGGGAAGACCAAGGGCGGCGAGGTCCGCTCGGGGGAGATGGAGGCGGTGGACTCGGCCGCCGTGGAGGCCCGGCTCCGGCAGATGGGGCTCGAGCCGACCAAGGTCCGCAGGAAGCTCGGCGAGATCAGCCTCAAGCTGCCCGGCCTCGGTGGCGTCACCACCAAGGACCTCGTCGTCTTCACGCGCCAGTTCTCGGTGATGATCGACGCCGGTCTTCCCCTCGTGCAGGCGCTCGACATCATCGGCACGCAGGCCGACAACCCGGAGTTCCGCAAGATCCTGCTCACCGTGAAGACGCGGGTGGAGTCGGGCTCGACCTTCGCCGACGCGCTCGGGGAGCACCCGAAGGTCTTCGACGAGCTCTTCGTGCAGCTCATCCGCGCCGGCGAGGTGGGCGGCATCCTCGACACCATCCTCCAGCGCCTGGGCGCCTACATCGAGAAGAACGAGAAGCTGAGGCGGCGGGTGAAGGGCGCGATGACCTACCCGGTCATCGTGCTCTGCATCTCCTTCGCGGTGGTGGGCGTGCTCATCGGCAAGGTGGTGCCCACCTTCGAGAAGATGTTCAAGGACATGGGCGGCGCCCTCCCCGGCCCCACCCAGTTCCTGGTGGACCTGTCCCACGGCTTCGTCAGCTCCTGGTACCTCTTCCTCGGCATCCCCATCGCGGTGGTGGCCGGCTTCATCACGGTCACGCGCAAGGGCCGCGGCCAGGAGATCTGGCACGCCACCCTCCTCAAGCTGCCCCTGTTCGGTTCGCTCGTGCAGAAGACGGCGGTGGCCCGCTTCACCCGCACGCTCGGGACGATGCTCTCCTCCGGCGTGCCCATCCTCGACGCGCTCGACATCGTCGCGCGCTCGGCCGGCAACCGCGTCATCGAGAAGGCGGTGCTGCACGTGCGCGCCAAGATCTCCGAGGGCAAGAACATCGCCGGCCCGCTCGCCGACGTGAAGGTCTTCCCGCCCATGGTGGTCCAGATGATCGGCGTCGGCGAGGCCACCGGCGCGATGGACACCATGCTCGGCAAGGTCGCCGACTTCTACGACGACGAGGTGGACGTGGCGGTCTCGGCCATCACCAGCATGATCGAGCCGGTCATGATGGTCTTCCTGGGCGGCACGGTCGGCTTCTTCATGATCGCGATGTACCTGCCCATCTTCAGCATGGCGGGCGGCATCAAGTAGCCGTGACCGGCGCGGTGGCGACGGCCGTCCGGGCTCCGGGCCAGGCCGGGGATCTCGGCCTCCACCGGAAGCTGGTCTGGCTCACCCTCTTCCGCATCCTGCTCGTCTCGGTGCTCCTCGGGGGCGCCGCGGTGGTGGGCTGGAAGGGCGGCGAGGAGGGCATCAACGAGCTCGCGCCGCTGTACGGCGTGGTGGTGGTGGCTTACGCCGCCGCGCTCGCCACCTCGGTGCTGCTCTGGCAGGGGCGCGCGCTCCACGCCACCGCCTGGGGCCACGTGGTGCTCGAGGTCCTGGTGGCGGCCGGCATCGTGGCGCTGACCGGCCGCGCCGAGAGCGTCTTCGTCTTCCTCTTCTCCCTCGCCATCGTGAACGGCGCCATCCTGCTCTTCAGGCGGGGGGCCATCCTCGCCGTCTCGCTGGCCGTTCCCGCCCACCTCCTCGTCACGTCGCGGCTCCTCGGGCCGACCGCCGCCCATCCACTCACCCTCTTCACCCAGAGCGGAGCGTTCCTCGCCACCGCCGCGCTGGCGGGCTGGCTGGCCGAGCAGCTGCGGCGGACCGGCGAGACGCTGGCCGCGCGCGAGAGCGACCTCGCCCGCGTCACCGCGCTGCACGAGACCATCGTGCAGTCCATGACCGGCGGGCTGCTCACCCTCGACCCCAACGGCCGGGTCACGTTCCTCAACCACTCCGGCGAGCAGATGTGCGGCATCTCGCTCGGCGCGGCGCTGGGCCGGCCGGCCTCGGAGCTGTTCCCCGCCTTCGAGGCGGAGATCGGCCGCGGCGAGGTGGAGTTCACGAACCGGCAGGGTGCCGCGCTCCGGCTCGGCTACTCGTCGTTCCCGCTGGTGGGCGAGAAGCGGGTCCGGGTGGGCACCGCGGTCATCTTCCAGGACCTCACGCGCCTCAGGGCCATGGAGGAGGTGGTCCAGCGAAGCGCCCGCCTGGCCGACCTGGGGCGGGTCGCGGCCGGGCTGGCCCACGAGCTGCGCAACCCGCTGGCCGCCATGAGCGGCTCCCTCGAGCTCCTTCGCCTGCACGCCGCCGCGGGCGACGAGGACCGGCGGCTCATGGACATCGTGCTCCGCGAGTCGTCGCGCCTCGAGGAGCTGGTGAGCGATTTCCTCCGCTTCGCCCGGCCGCCGCCGCCGCGGCGCGCGCGGACCGATCTGGCAGCGGTGCTCGACGAGATGCTCAGGGTGTTCGCCCACGACCCCGCTGCACGTGGGCTGAACGTGATCCCGGAGCTGGAGCCGGCCGAGGCGGTGTGCGACGCCGACCAGATCCGGCAGGTGGTCTGGAACCTGGTGGTGAACGCCGCCCACGCCGTGAAGGCGGTGCGGCCAGACGGCGGCGGGTCGATCCACGTCGCCTGCCGGCCCGAGGGGGAGAAGGTCCGCATCGAGGTGTCCGACGACGGCCCGGGCATCCCTCTCGGCGACCTGGAGAAGATCTTCATCCCGTTCTTCACCACCAAGGAGCGGGGCTCGGGCCTGGGGCTCGCCACGGTGCACCGGGTGGTGGACGCGCACGAGGGGACCGTCACGGTGGCCTCCACGCCGGGCCACGGCGCGCGCTTCACGGTGCTCCTGCCCTCCGCCCTCGACTTCGCAGAGGGCGAGGTCGCTGCTACGCTCGCCGGGAGAGCCTGAATGGCCTCCCTCGACTTCGCGGCGCCCTGGCGGCGCCGCCACGCTCGGGATGATCGGTCCTCTCCCGGAGACATCAGATGGCCAAGCTCCTGGTGGTGGATGACGAGCCCTCGATGAGGGAGTTCCTCGAGATCCTGCTGCGCAAGCAGGGTCACGAGGTCTCCTCGGCCGGCGACCTCCGCGCCGCGCTCGCCCGTGCCGGCGAGGGCGACCTCGACCTCGTCATCACCGACCTCCGGCTGGGCCAGGACTCCGGCATCTCGCTGCTCGAGTCGGTGAAGCGCACCTCCCCCGGCACCGAGGTGATCATCGTCACCGCCTTCGCGACCACCGAGAACGCCATCCAGGCGATGAAGCTCGGCGCCTACGACTACGTGCTGAAGCCGTTCAAGGTGGACGAGCTCCGGCTCGTCGTGGAGAAGGCGCTGGAGCGCCGCTCGCTCGTCGCCGAGAACCGGGTGCTGCGCCACCGTGTGGGCCGGCGCGGCGAGGACGTGCAGCTCCTCGGGCGTACCCCCGCCCTCGAGGAGGTTCGCGCCATGGTCGAGAAGGTCGGCCGGGCGCGGACCACCGTGCTCGTCACCGGCGAGAGCGGCGTGGGCAAGGAGGTCGTCGCCCGTGCGCTCCACGCGCAGGCGGCGGCGGGCCTGCCGTTCGTGGCCATCAACTGCGGCGCCATTCCCGAGGGCCTCATCGAGAGCGAGCTGTTCGGCCACGAGAAGGGCTCCTTCACCGGCGCCAGCGACGCCAAGGCGGGCCTGTTCGAGGTGGCCGGCAACGGCACCCTGTTCCTCGACGAGGTCGGCGAGCTGCCCACCCAGGTGCAGGTGAAGCTCCTCCGCGCGCTGCAGGAGAAGCGTGTGCGGCGGGTGGGCGGCGCGGCCGACATCGCGGTCTCGGCACGCATCGTGGCGGCCACCAACCGCGACCTCGCCGAGGAGGTGAAGCAGGGGCGCTTCCGCGAGGACCTGTTCTACCGCCTCAACGTCATCCAGATCCGCGTGCCCCCGCTTCGCGAGCGCCGCGACGACATCCCGCTCTTCGTGGAGCACTTCCTCTCACGCTTCGCCGCCGAGCAGGGCCGGGCATCGCCGAGGATCTCGCCGGAGGCCGACCGCCTCCTGGTGGGCCATCCGTACCCGGGCAACGTGCGCGAGCTCGCCAACGTGATCGAGCGCGCCGTCACGCTCTGCGACGATGACGTGATCCGCCCCGTCGACCTGCCGCCCGCCCTGCGCGGTCCGGGGGCAGCGCCCGCGCCGCCGGCGGAGGCCTCGGCCCTTCCGCAGTCCGGGCTGGATCTGCAGGCCCACCTCGACGCCATCGAGCGTCAGATCCTGGTGCAGGCGCTCGAGCGGAGCGGCGGGGTGAAGACCGAGGCGGCGAGGATCCTGTCGCTCACCTTCCGGTCGCTCCGGTACCGGCTGGCGAAGTTCGGGATCGGCGGGGAGTAGGCCCCCGCTCTCCCGGCTGCTCTCCCCCGCCTTCACGTGGAGGAGAGCGGGCGAGGTTCACCTGCAGGCCTCCTGGGTGGGCGGCTGGGCCACCGGGTTCGAGCTCGATCCGGGCCAGGGGTGCCGGCAGGCATGGGCCTGCCGGGAGACCTCGAGCACCCCGACGCCGTAGGTCGGCTCCTGCGTGGCCGACATCGCCACGTTGCGGGCGCCGGTGTCCACGTTCACCGTGGTCAGCCCCCGCGCCACCTGGCCCCTCTGGTTCACGAACGAGGTGGCCTGGTCGCCCTGTGGAGGCACGAGGCCCACGCCGATGTACGTGCGGGTGAGGGTGCCCGTGGGGTCGGTGAGGATCGGGGCGCCGGTCACCACGTCCGCGTTGTAGTGGTACGAGACGCGCTGGTTGTCGAACGCGCACTTGCTCACCGTGCACGCTCCGGCCGAGCCGGTGGCCTTGGCGGTCTGGACCGAGTTCCAGGTCACGACGCGCCCGAGGACCGCCGAGGTGGTCACGGTCCGCTCGTCCATCCAGCTCACCGCGTAGGTCGTGCCCGACACGGTCGCCGTGACGTCGTGGTCGTAGTAGACGGCCCAGCCCTTGCTGTAGCCGTCCGCCAGCGGGATGGGGTTGTTGTTGGAGCCCGCCATCATGACGATGCCGGCCGAGGCGGTCCGCACGCCTCCCGCCTGCGTGACGTACAGGCGCGCGCCGTCATAGGCCTTGGCCCCGGTGTAGTCCGAGAAGATCTTCCTGCTGCCGCTCTCCTCGAAGCCCAGCAGCGAGAAGTACCAGTTGCCCATGTTGGGGGCGTTGGTGGTGTCGGAGAGCGTGAGGTCGGTGCCCGGGATGCTGGCGGCGGTCTGGCAGTTGTAGTCGCCGTCCTGGTCGTTGTAGCACTGCATCGCCACGTTCTTCACGGTGGAGCTCGCCGGAGACGGGCAGGTGATGGTCATCTTCACGCTGCCCTTGGCCGAGCAGGCCGCCCACGCGGCGTCCGACTGGTTCTGGGTGAGGTTGCCGCAGGCGACCGCGGTCTGCGTGAAGGAGCGCATCTGGAGGTCGGTCGTGCCCCAGTAGTTGTCGGCGGGCTGCATGTCCACGGTGCAGCCGCGGAGCGCGCAGGCGCGGAGGTTGTCCGGGCCGCACTGGCCGCCCGGCTGCGGGTCGAGCATGTTGAAGCGGTCGCCCGTGCCCGCGAAGATGCGCAGGTAGGCCGTCTCGGGCAGCTGGATGTTGGCGGTCATGTAGAAGAATGGCTGGCCGCCGCAGAACTTGCAGGATCCGACGCCGCCCATCTGGAAGGTGCGGCCGCCGAACCAGTTGGTGGCCATGCCGCTGCCGTCGAGCTGTCCCGGCTCGCTGAAGCGCATCGTCCAGATCTGGCCGCCCGCGTCGCCGAACGAGGCGGTGTCGAAGAAGTAGTCGTTCGTCTCGCCCTCCTTGCGGACGGCGTTCTGGCCCCACGGGAACATGCCCACGGTCGCCGGCACCGGGTAGCGGAGCTGCAGGCGCGGGTCGGCGGGGTCCGCCGTGGCGGGGTTGGCCGGATAGGCGAAGTCCCACATCGGCTTTCCGGTCCACGCGTCCACCATGTAGGCGCCGCGGCCACGCAGGAACGCAGGGTCGAACCCGCCGTTCAGGAAGGTCACCCAGCGCTCGTGGTAGGCGGTCGGGCCTCCCAGCGCCTGCGACATGATGGGCGTGTTGGCGTTGGGAGCGCCGCTGTTCGAGTCGGCGCGCAGCCGGACCGGGCCGATGGGCGGCGGGCGCGGGAGGAACGAGTCGTAGGTCTCGCCCATGGCCAGCGCGCGCTTGTCGCTCGGCTGCGGGAACATCCAGAGGAACCCGGGCGGCTGGCCGGCCTCGGTGGCGTTCGTCACGTCGAGCGCGAAGAAGTGCGTGCCGCCGCGGCGCAGCGGGATCACCGCCACGGTGTGGAACTCCTGCTTGTCCTTGACGTCGTCGGCCGGGTTCGCGGCGGCGAGGCCGTTCGTGGAGCCGTCGACCCAGATGTCGCGAACCATGGGCGAGCCGTCCACGTAGATCTGGTGGGTCGTGCCGACGAGGAACGGGATGCGCCCGATCATGCCGGGGGGCAGGAACGCCCAGAGCTCGGTGGCGCCGCCGGACAGGTCCCCGCGCTCGTAGTAGCCGTTGAAGGGCGGCTTCGACTCGTCGAGGCCGGTGGTGGTCGGGTCGTCGGCGCCGGCGAGCCAGGTCCCGCCGTTGAAGGCGTGGAGCAGGCCGTCGTTCGCGCCGACCAGCACGACCTTGCGGCGGTTCTGGTAGGCGGGGCTGGCGACGAAGTCGGCGTAGGCGTTGGCCGCGGCGCCCGAGTGCTTGGTGGGCGTCTTCCACAGGGCGGGCAGGCACTGGTTGGTGAGGCCGTAGGCGCACATGATGCCGCTCGGCGGGAAGGGCGGCTCCACCACCACGGGCGAGGAGTGGAAGATGTCGCCCAGCTTGAACTTGCGGTCCCAGAGCGACTCCTGGCTGACCAGGCTGAGGTAGGTCGAGCCGCCCGTCTCGTTGAAGATGTCGGCGCCCTTCAGGTACCGCATGATCGTCTTCGCGCACTCGACCTTGCTCGTCGAGACGGCGGTGCCCCAGGTCAGCTTGCCGTTCGCGTTGAAGCGGGTGGCGATTGCGTTGCAGATGGGCGAGCCGACGTTGGGACCGCTGGTCGGGCCGCCGATGCCGAGGTAGGGCACGAGCTTCGTGGCGGCCGCGTCGGTGGAGGTGTCGAGCTCGAACACCGGGTCGGCCGAGTCGATCTTGCCGTCGCCGTTCGAGTCCACGACCGAGTAGACCTTGCGGGACTGCCAGGTGCGGCTCATGAGCTGCGAGCCCGCCTCCCACCACTCCTTGGCGAGCGCGGTGCCGACCGAGGCGCAGGGCTGGCCCTTCGCCTGGCAGATCGGGGCGCTGTCGCAGGTGGGGAGGTTGGGCGGGTCGTTCTTGCGGAACACGCCGTTCGTGTCGGGGCTGATGAAGTCGCCGTCCTTGTCCTGCAGGAACACCGAAGTGCACCGCCCGTCGCAGTCGAGGTCGCCCACGCCGTTACCTGCGGCGGTCTCGGTGCAGGTGCTCACGAACTCGCTGTAGAGGTCGAAGCGCGAGAGGTGGCCTTGCCACAGGTTCGTGCGGGCGGGCTCGAAGCGGGGCACGATCACGGACCGGCCCGCGGTGGTCTGCAGGGTGGACACCGTCGCGGTGGAGAACGACGTGGACCGCGTGTTGATCTGCGTGAAGATGTTCTGGAACGCGCTCTTCAGGGTGGTGGTGTCCTCGGCGGGCACGAACACGCCGCCGCCAGCCGTGGCCGTGTTCTGGAGGATCTGGTTGGCGGAGGGCAGCGCGCTCGTGCCGAAGCCCACCGTGTAGATGTCCAGGGTCTGCTTGCCGCCATTCCCCTTGCAGTCGAGGGTGGTCTCGCTGTTCTGCCTGAGATCCATGTTGTGCAGGTAGAAAGCCACCTTTGGGGTGTTGTTCATGTAGCTGTTCGCCCCGCTGAAGGTGGCGCACGAGGGGCACATCGTGGCGGTGATGCCCTGGATTCCGGTCGTGGCATTGCCGGCGAAGAGGGCCCCGGAGACCTGGGCGGCGGTGAGGCCGCCTGGCGGCAGGTCGGTGCCGTCGCCGTCGGGAGGGTTGGGCGCGCCGTCGGTCATGAGGATGATCGTCGAGTTCTGGCAGGCGTAGCAGACCGCGGCGGTGCCGGCCGCGCTCGGCGACTCCTTGGCCGCGTTCTCCCAGGTCGCGCCGAACCAGGGAAGGGTCGGCGTGTGGAAGTAGCGTCCGCCGTCGAAGAGGGCGCGGGAGAGGGGCGTGCCGCCGCCGAAGGCGATGCCGTTGATGGCCGTGACGAACGACTGGCGGCTGGCGGTGAAGTCGGTGCCGGCCGCGTCGGCGGTGCAGGTGGGGGCGAACGCCACGTACGGCGCGGAGCCCACGCTGTCGAACTTGTTGATGGCGAGCCGGATGCTGGTCTGGGTGGCGACGAGGTCCTTCAGCACCTTCTTCGCCACGAGGAACTTGGGTGGGAAGAAGTTGAGGTAGTTGCCGGTGTACCAGAGCGACGGGTACCCGTAGTTCGTGCCGTTGTCGGTGGTGGTGAGGGTCATCCCGTCGTACCACCAGCCCTTCTTGTGGAGGCACTCCTTGCAGATGTCCGCGCGCGTGCGGGTGCCCTGGAGCACCGTGTTGCCCTTGAACGTGTCGCAGAAGCCGTCCACGGAGGCGACGGTGTTCGCTGTGTAGCCCACCGGGGGGCTCGGCGGGACTCGGGCGGGGTAGAGGGCGCCGTCCGCCCATCCGTCGCCGAAGTTGTGGCCGAACGCCAGGGTGGTCGAGTAGGCGTACGAGCCGACCGCCTCGTTGTCGTGGAAGACGAGGTCCTTGGGGAAGTAGTTCACGCGGCCGGCGACGCCGCCGCCGCCGGTGAGCGCGCCCGCGGTCGGGGTGTAGTAGTCGGGGTCGAAGCCGGGCGCGCCCGTCGCCTGCGGGCTCGCCGCGCTCAGGAAGTACGGGCAGACCTTCATCTTGTCGGCGTAGTCGATCGCGTCGGTCGCGTACGGCTGGCCCTTGAGCGTCGCGTCGGTGAACTCGTTCGGGCACGGCGGGTTGAAGCGGCGCGCGTCCACGGACGAGATCTGCGGGAACGTCATCACGTTCGCCGCAGTGGCCGACACCGGGTCGAGGCCGCAGCCGGTGGGGCGCGTGGCGACCGAGGCGGCGAGGGCGCTCGTCTGGGTGGAGGCGGTGCTCCGCCCGCCGTTCATCTGGTAGCCCTGGGGTACGTCGGTGCCGATGACCGGGGTGGAGGTGGTGTAGGCGCCGCCACCGTAGCCGAGCGAGTGGGGGCCGTCGGGCGGGAGGCGCTCCATGGAGCCCGAGGTGTCGAGCACGATGAGCACGTTGGGCGAGCCGCCTCGCGAGGAGAAGAACTCGACGTCCTCCTTGTCGGGCGGGTTGATGGCCTGGTCCACGCGGGCGCCGAGGAGCATGTTGCGGGCGGCGCCGTCGTCGCAGACCTGCGAGCTGGAGTCGTGCGGCAGGGCCACGATCGCGACGGCGACGGCGGCGAGGGCGAGGCGGGTCAGGGAGCGGGTGGTCTTCATGGCCGTTTCCTAGAGCGAGAAGGCGACGACGAACTCGACCTCGAGCTGCCGTCCCTTGGCGTCGGCGCACTTGGCCACGACCTCGTAGCCCTGGACCGTGCTGGGATTGGAGCCCTTCGTCTCGAACGTGTTGGTGAGGTCGGCGGTGCCCGACGACTTGGGATCCGAGGACACGGGCATCGTGCGCTCGGGGGTGATCTGCTGGACCGTCACGGTGGCCGGCGTGTCGTAGTGGGCCTGCGACAGGACGGTGCCGTCGGGCATCGTCACGGTGGGCGGGGCGGTGGTGCCGGAGAGGTACGACGAGCCGTGCTTCGCCAGCTCGGCGTAGATGACCATGCGGGCCGCGTTGGCGCAGGCGACCTGCATGTCGCGCCGGGCCTTGGCGGCCACGTTGGCGCGCTCCTGCGAGGCGAGCGAGACCGCGGCGACGCCCACCAGCGAGAGGACCGCCAGGAGCACCATGGCGAGGAGGAGGGTGCTGCCGCGCGCGGCCGGGACCTTCGGGGTTCGGGACATTTCGACCTCTAGAACGGGGGCACCACCTGCACGAGCAGGTTGGGGGTGTTGATGGTGGTCTCGGCCGTGAAGCGCTGGTAGCCGTCGTCGCCTCCGCGCGAGTCCGCGTAGTTCTGGATCCAGGCCGGGGCGCCGACGAAGTTCATCACCCGGCGGTTCTTCACCGGGAAGGTGGCCGGGCCGTCGGTCGCGGGCTCGGGCGAGCGCGTGACGAGCGAGACGTGCAGCGCCACGATGTTTCCCTGGTGCGTGCCCAGCCGCTCGACGGGAAGGTTGGGCGGCGTGGTGCGGTACTTGAGGAAGGTGGAGACGGTGAACGGCGTCTCGCCGGGTGGCACCGCCCCCACCGCCGGGAGCGTGAGCGTGCCGAGCTGGCCGATGGTCTGCCCCGCGTCGGAGGGCGAGGGCGGGAAGGTGACCTGGGAGCCCGGGGTGGTGCCGAACGTCCCGAGCGCCGCGTTCACGAAGGAGTACCCGACCTGGAAGACCTCGACGTCGTCCGCCACCACGATCTCGTCGTTGGCGTCGACGACCCCGTCGCGGTTCACGTCGGTGCCGGTGTCGAGCATGAGGAACGGCTCGTACTTCACCCCGCCGCGCGAGACCGGGCGCACGTGGAACCGGTACCGGTCGATCTGGAAGACGCGCGCCGGGCCGGAAGGGGCGGTGAAGCAGGTGTCGCCGGTGAGGAACTGGGTCTGGAAGGGGTTGGGCTGGACCGGGTTGCCGGCGACGATGGGGATGTCCACGTCCGCCGTGTTCACCGTGAGAGGATTCCCGTCGTCGGCCGGCCCGTTCACGGCGGTCGAGACGGTGACGTACGCGTAGCGCATCAGGCGCTGGCAGACGATCTGGAGGATCTGGCCCTTCTCGAAGCGGTCGCCCTCGCGGGCGGTGACGCGGATCGAGTTGGCGGTCGCCGAGCGGAAGAACCAGGTGCGGCCGCGGCCGTCGGCGAGGAGATCGGTGGGAACCCAGTAGCTGGCGTTCCGCGCGAAGAACACGAGCTCGTCCGAGTCGGTGACGGAGTCCACCGGGCAGCCGTTCATCTCGGGCGGGCAGGGCTGGGTGGCGGCGGTCCAGCCGCGCAGGTCGAAGGCCAGCGAGCCGTCCATGCCGGTGCCCGCCAGGGGGACCTTCTGCTCGAGGTAGAGGAGGGCGTTGCGCGCGCTGCCCTGGGCGGAACGGGTCTTCTGGGTGGCGTAGAAGGTGGCCTGCTGCGAGCGGAAGGCGGCCACCACCCCGACGAGCACGACGGTGGTCACCGCCATCGCGATCACGATCTCGACGAGGGTGAGGCCGCGAGGGGCCTTCCTGGAGCGGCGCGTCATGGCGTTCACCGGTAGGCGGCCGCGTTCGAGACGGACGCGCCGACGTTGGAGGCCTGGGTGAGGAAGGTGACCTCGCGAGGCTGCTGGAAGCTCTTCTCGCGGAAGATCACCGACACGGCCACGATGCGCGTGTAGGCCGCCGCCTCGCCGGACTGGACCCACACCGCCCAGCGGCGCTGGAAGGAGGGCAAGGTGGAGTCCACCGTGTCCTTGTCGAACGAGGTGTCGAGCCGGACGTTGGGGAGCGAGCCGGTCAGGCCGTCGTTCCAGGACACGAAGCCGGTCGGGTCGAGCGCGCCGCTCGGCTGGAGCACCTTGCCGAAGTTGGCCGGGGGAGGATCGGCGACGGTGGCGGCCAGGAGCGGGTCGTCGAAGGGGAGCCGCTCGAGCGCGCTGGTGAGCTCGCGCCCGATCTCGAGGGCCTGGCTGTGGGAGCGCGCGCCCTGGTTCGAGGCCACGCCCCAGATCTGCAGCTGGGCCATGCCGAGCAGGCCGACCAGCAGCACCACCAGCGCGATGAGGGCCTCGAGCAGGGTGGTGCCGCGCTGGCCGTCGTGGGGGGTGCGGATCATGTTTCGCTCCGT
>Ga0335084_10003744_pt1 | contig 14914 bp, 12 predicted proteins | sample Lox_Sample_44_FD_206721 | JGI IMG/M metagenome (GOLD analysis project Ga0335084, IMG submission 206721) | Soil microbial communities from Loxahatchee National Wildlife Refuge, Florida, United States - Lox_Sample_4.4 | ecosystem: Environmental > Terrestrial > Soil > Wetlands | place: USA...
CTCCGGCACCGCCGGCGCCGCCGCCGTCAACAACGGCTCCGCCGCCACCGGCTCGCCCGGCGCCGCGACGGCTTCGTCATCGGCGGAGGCCGCAGTCGCCGGTTCGCCGAAGAGCTCGGAGAGGGCCTGCCTGAAGTGAGCAACGTTGGCGGGAGGTAGACCATCGCTCCCGGCGGCAGGCGCCTCGGCCTCGGACGTGTCGGGAGCGGCGCCATTGACTCCCGATAGCGGCGCGGAGTGCACCGCGGGCTCCTCGGGAACGACCGTGGGAAGCTCCAGCAACGCGGGCGGAAGATCTCGCACGCCCGGCGGAAGCTCTCCGACGGAGGACGGAGGCTCTGCCGCTTCCGGGGTTGTGGCGACCATCGGGGACAGCAGGCCCACGGCCTGGTCGACCGCTGCGGATGGAGCGGACTCGGTCTCGGCTCCGGCCGATGCCCGCGCCCACGCCTGACGGTCCTTGGAAGGAACGATCTCTCGAACCTGTCGCGGCTGTTGCGCCTCCGGCGCCCTGGGCGACGTCACAGCAGGCTGGGAACGATGGGCCGCCGCCCGCGGAGCGAAAGCCCTGAGGAAGGGCAAGATCATGACCAGCGAGCCGACCATGGCGAGGACGAGGGCCGGAGGAAAGCCCCACAGCGCCGGCACCAGCGCCTGCTCGAAGGACATGAAGCCAACGCGGGCGTAGAGCCAGGCTGTCGCGAGCGCGATGCTCGCGTGCAGAACCGCCAGCGTGAGAAATCCGGCCAACCAGCCGGCCATTCGCATGCGCGGGACGCAGAGCGGCAGTACCAGCCCGTACACCAGAGCCGGCGCCGCCACGGCCGCCCACCACGGCAGCGGCAGCTTCACGGCTGGATTCACCACGTAGAGCGCCGTCGACGAGCCGAGCGCCAACCCGAACACGGCGATGGCGGCGAGCCACGGCCAGGGCTTCTTGAAGCTGGAGACGCCGGCGGACGCCGCCATCAGATGGACCGGAGCAGCTCCGGCATGGCCCTCTTGACGTAGTAGCGGACCTTGCCGAGCGCGGTCGGGTCTCGCAGCACGATCGTGAGGATGGCCGAGGGCCCGGCTCCGTGCAGCAGGACCATACCGGCCTCGTAGTCGAGGATCATACTCGAGAGCGTACCCTGTCCCATCTCGCGCCCGATGCCCTCCGACGACTCTGCCAGGCACGCGGCCAAGGCGCCGGCCACCTCGGCGCCGACCCCGAGCTCACCGGCGGCCTCGATAAGGAACCCCTCGCGGTCCACGAGGGCCGCCAGTCGCACGCCGGGCATGGCCGCCAGCTGCAGCAGGATCGACTTGAGATCGGGGAGCGCGACCATCTCGCCCGCCAGCAACGCCGGCTGATCGGCCAGCGCCGCGGTGCTCCGGGAGCGCGCGGCCAGGAGCTCATCCACCTTGCGCGCGAGGTCGTCGGCCGTGAAGGGCTTCCGCAGGACGTCGCTCGAGCGGACCTGCGTCGCCCGCTCGAGGACGGCGGCGTTGACGATACCGGAGATGAGGAGCACGGGCGTCTGGGACAGCGTCGCATGCGTTCGCACGAACTCACAGATACGGTAGCCGTCCACATCGGGCATGACCACGTCGCAGACGACCATGTCCGGCATGGCGCTGCCGATGCGCTCCATGGCCTCGGCGCCCGACGAGGCGGTGAGCACCTCGAACCCCTTCACTTCGAGCGCGCGCTCGATCATCTTGCGCACGGAGAGGCTGTCGTCCACGACCAGCACGCGGGGCATGGATTAGGTCCTCGGCGGCGGGGGCGGCGCGGCCGCGGCGGCGCGGCTCTCGTCGATCTCGGAGGCGATACTGAGGAGCAGTTGATCCACGCTCTTCTGGATCGTGCGCGCCCCCGAGTCGGCAGGCAGCTCGGCCGAGGGCCTGAAGCGGAAGGTGCCCTCCGGATCGGACTGGGCGGCGGACACCATGGCCGCGAAGGCGCTCTCTCCGGTCCGCGAGGCGAACTCGGCGTGGACGACGCGCCCGGAGTCGAAGAGCAGCGAGCCCTCGCCCGCCGTCAGCCGCAGCGAGAGCCGGCCGGTCTTGCCGCCGAGAGCGATCGCCTGGGTCACCTCGGTCAGGTCGAGCACGCCGAACGAGCCCTCGAAAGTCCGTGTCCCGGTTTCGCCGCGGGGGACCGTCACCCGAGGCGGAAGCGGCGGGGAGGGATCCGGCTCAGACTGGGGCGTCACGTGTCGAAGGAGCTTTGCGATCCGATCGAGCACGGTGGAGACGACGAAGTCGCCCGCCACGAGCATGTCGACCCCGGCCTGGGCTACGGCCCACGGCGTCGGACGTGTAGGGCCGGACAGCAGGAGAAACGGAATGTCGTGAGTGGTCGGATCGCTCCGGATGATGGAGCAGAACTCGACGCCATCCATGTCCTCGGTCCGGCTGCCGCTCACGATGAGATCGGGGCGGTCGCGCTCGAGCGTCGTGAGTGCGAAGGAGGCGCTCCCCGCCGAGGTGACCTCGTAGGCGGCCGTCGCGAGCGCCGCCTTGAGGGCCTGGAGCTTCACCGGGTCGGCATCCACGATCAGGACTTTGGCCATGGACCTGGCAGGGCTCACAGCGTGGCCTCGGCGGGCGGCAGCCCAGCGCCCCGCGCCGTCAGCGACACGAGGAGGCGGACGAAGGCGTCCTCGTCTATGGGCTTCGTGACGTAGTGCGCGATGCCGAGCCGCCGGGCCAGGTTGACGTGCTTGGCGCCGGAGCGCGTGGTCAGCACCACGACGGGCAGCGCCCGTGTCGAGGCGCGCGACCGCAGATCCTCGATGAGCTCGTAGCCGCTGATGCGCGGCATCTCGAGGTCGGTGATGACCGCGTCCACCACCGTGTCGCCGAGCCGGCGGAGTGCCTCGGCTCCGTCGTTGGCGGTGATCACCTCGAACCCGGCCTTCTCGAGCATTTGACCCACGAACTTCCGGATGCTGATCGAATCGTCCACGAGGAGAATCCGCCGCTCCCGGGCACCGGCGTACCCCTGCCCTACGCCGCGCCCATGGGCATCGGTCGTCGGCCGTCCCGCCTGCCGCGAAGCCTCGGCAGCCTCGGCCAGTCGCGACGGGTCCACCAGCAGAATGACCCGTCCTGCGCCGGAGATGGTCGCGCCGGCGAAGGGCCCGACGCGCTCGAGGATCCCGCCAAGGCTCTTGATGACGACATCCTCCTTGCCTACGAGCTCGTCCACGGCGACGGCGAGCGGGCGCACGCCCGAGCGAAAAACCAGGACGGGCTGCCGCGCAGGAGGGTGGCCGGCAGGAAGCGCGAGGACTCGATCGAGGCGGATCAGGTCCACCGCCTCCTCCTCGACCATGACGCGCTCTCGGTCTGCCGCCTGCTCGATCTCCTCGGGGCGCACCTGGACGATACTGCGAATGGCGTGCATCGGCACCGCGAAGGTCTCGCCGCCCGAGCGAACCAGGAGCGCGTCGGAGATGACGACGGTCAGAGGCAGCTTGATCGTGATGCGCGTGCCCGCGCCGGGCTCGGACTGCACGTCAATCTCTCCATGAAGCCGGCTGACGTTCGTGCGGACCACGTCCATGCCGACGCCGCGCCCCGACGTGGCGGTCACCTCCGCCGCAGTGCTGAACCCTGGCAGGAAGACCAGGGTGAGCGCCTCGCGGTCGCCCAGCGCGTGGGCCGCCTCCGGCGACAGGAAGCCCTGGCGCACGGCCCGGTCGCGCAGGAGAGCAGGATCCATCCCCCGCCCGTCATCGCCGATCTGGATGTGGACGAAACTGCCCTGGTGAAACGCCTGAAGCGACACCGTCGCCCGCGCGGGCTTTCCCGCCTCGCGCCGCTCGTCGTCGGTCTCGATGCCGTGGTCGATGGCGTTCCGCAGGAGGTGCAGCAGCGGGTCCGCGATCTGCTCGATGACGGCGTTGTCCACCTCGACGGCCTCGCCGGAGAGCTGGAGCGCGACGCTCTTGCCGGCCGCGCGCGCGGCCTCGCGGACCGGCCGCGAGAAGCGCGCGAAGAGCCGGCCGATCGGCACCATGCGGGCGCGCGTCACCTCCGAGCGGAGGCTCTGCGTCAGGCGCTGGACGTGCGCCGTATCCTCCCCGACGCTGCGAACGAGCGCCGTCAGCTGGGTCTGGATCTCGGAGACGTCGGCCGAGATCTCGTCCACGCTCCTGGCAAAGATGTTGAAGTCGTCGTACCGGTCGAACTCAAGCTCTGCGAAGAGCGTGGACAGCGGCTCGGTCGCCCTCGCTTCGACGGACCCCTGCCGTCCTTCACCGCCCCCCTCGCTCCCCCCACTGGGCGGCGGCAGCTGGGTGTACCGGTGCTTCTCCTCGAAGTCGCGGACCGTCTGCGCCATCCTCCCGCGGCTGAAGGCCAAGAGCTCGTTGACGCGCTCGATCTGGGCGAAGCGCTGGTCGAGACGGCTGCGAGCGATGACGAGCTCGCCGACCAGGTTCATGAGCGAATCGAGCCGGTCGAGGTTGACGCGAATGCTGGGTCTCCCCTCGTGGGACTCGCGCCCGCGCCGGTCTCCGGCCATGGGCGCTGGGACCACTGGGGCCGGGGGCACGAAGCGGGCGCGCGGGAGCGCAGGGGCGACGCGAGCGACCCCCTTGGGCTCGGCCGCAATCCGCTCCTCCTCCAGCTCTGCCTCACGGACGGGCTCAGGCTCGACCGGGGCCGGAGCGGGCCGCAGGGCGTCGAGGGTGTCGAGCGTGCGCTGGACGACGGCGCGCACGCTCGGTGAGGCCACGGACGCGCTGCCGAGGAGCAGCCGGAGCGCATCCACGCCACCGAAGACCGCCTCTATGACGGCCGGCGCGAGAGAGAGCCTTCCGTCCCGCACGCCTTCGAGGAGATCTTCGATGCGGTGGGCGACGTCGCCGACGGGCGAGCAGCCGACCGTGTACGCTGCACCCTTGAGTGTGTGGACGGCGCGGAAGAGGCTGCCGATCTCCTCCTGCGGGGATTCGGCTCGCTGCTCGAGAGCCAGGAGCGAGCGCGTCATCACCTCCAGGTGCTCTGCCGCCTCGGGAGCAAAGTACGGGACGGACTCGGCGTGCTCCGTGAAAAAGCGCTCGAGCTCGCGGAGCAGCCCGTCCGCCACGATCTCCTCGGCAGGGACGGCCGCCGTCTCGGGCGCGGCGGGGGCCGCCATCGCAGACAGGGGTGGAGAACCGGAAGACGCCTCAGGACCTCGCTCCGGCGCATCCTCGGTCGCCACCGCGGGTTCGTCGTGTGACGTCCCCGGTGGTGGCGGAGAAGACGCGGGAAGGGGGTGGAGCCTCTGGGCATCGGGCTCGGGGCCGGCATCGCGGACCGGCGCAGGCTCGGGCCCGGGGGGAACCGGCGCCGAGAACAGCCCTGGATGGCGGGCACGGAGACCGACAACGGCGTCCACATCTTCCCGTCCGTCGTCGCCGATCATCTCGAGCATGCGCTTGACCGTGGCGACCACGTCGGCCAACACCTCCAGCCGGCGCGGCCTCTCGCCGTCAGGAGCAGCTGGGAGATCCTCGATCATCTCCTCCAACACCAGCGCCACGGCGGAGACCACCGGGTAGCCGTGAAGCGCCGCCGCGCCCTTGAGACGGTGTGCGACGACCACGAGCGGATCGACGACCCCCGAGGAGACCGGCTCGCCGGCCGCAAGATGGCGGACCCCCTCCTCGACGGCGGCCACGGTGTCCCAGGCCTCCATCAGGAAGATGCCGAGGATGAACTCGCTGTCCTGGTCGTCAGTCATCCCGGCTAGATTCCAGCAAGATCCGGGCCATTTATGGGTCCTACGCCTCCAGCTTGAACCGAGCCAGGCTGGCAGTGAGCTCCTCGGCAAGCCGGGTGAGGTCGTCCACGGTACGGCGGGCCTCGAGCACACCACGCTCCGTCTGGGTTGCCACCGCCTGGATGGACTGCATCGCCCGGGCGACGCTCTCCGCCCCGCGCACCTGCTGCTGCGTCGCCTGCGAGATGTTCAGGGCCAGCTCGGCCGAGCGGTGGGAGACGTCGGCGATGGCCTTCAGGCTCTCGCCCGCCTGCACCGTCATCCGGTAGCCGGACTCGACTTCCTGCGTGCCCTGCTCCATGACCACGATGGCCTCCTGCGTATCGCTCTGGACGTTCTTGATCAGCACGGCGATGTCCTTGGTCGCCTTGGCCGAGCGCTCAGCGAGCTTGCGCACCTCATCCGCGACCACGGCGAAACGCAGCCCCGCCTCGCCCGCGCCCGCGGCCTCGATGGCCGCGTTGAGCGCGACCAGGTTGGTCTGCGAAGCGATGTCCTCGATGGTGTTCACGATCTCCGAGATTTCGAGTGAGCGGTCACCGAGGCTCTTGATCTTCTTCGAGATGGACTGCACCTCGCTGCGGATCCGCTGCATCCCCTGCAGGCTGTCCCGCACGGCACTGTCGCCCTTCTGCGCGGCGTCGAGCGCCTCGCGCGCCGCCTCCGCCGACCCGCGCGCGCTTTCGGCCACCTGTCGGACGGACTGCGTCAGCGCCTCGACGGACGCCGCGACCTCGCCCGCCTCGCGCGCCTGGGCCTGGGCGCCCTCGGTCATGCGCCCGGTCGAGCCGGTCATCTGGTTCGCGCTGACCGAGACCTGCATGGCTGCCACGCGCACGTCGGCAATGATGGCGCCGATCTCGGCGACCATGAGGTTGATGGCATCGACCACGTTGCCGAGCACGTCCGAGGTGACGTCACCCCGCTTCGTGAGATCGCCTTGGGAGATCTCCATGGCGATGTCGAGGAACCGGATGATGCTCTCCTGCAGCTCCTCGCGGCGTCGGCGCTCGTCGTCGCGCTCCGCCTCGGTCTGGACCTGCGAGCGAAGGCGCACGACGGCATCGTTGAACGTCTGCGCCAGCTCGCCGATCTCGTCCTGCGAGGTGATCGGGACGGTCTCGCTGAGGTCGCCCTGGCCTACGCGCTGCGCCGCCGCCACGAGCAGCGTGATGGGGCGCGTGATGCGCCGGGCGAGCAACACCCCGCCGCCGAGAGCGAGGGCGGCAACGCCGCCGAAGATCAGCAGCAGCTGACGTCCGGACGCGGTCGCGGCATGGTCGATGATGGACCGGTCCATGCCGACGCGCACGGTCCCGAGCTTGCCGGCGCCCATGGGCACGCCGATGTCGATGATCTCGCGCGTGATCTTCCGGGCCGGATCCTGGTACACGATGTTCCGTTCCTGGCGGGGAACGTCGCCCGGCACGATGTTCTTGTCCAGGATGTCGGCGGGCACCGACGGCGAAAAGGTATGGGCGATGAATTTCTTCTGCGGGTCGTACACCATGACGTACGCGACGCCGCGGATTCTCGCGAACTCGTCCACGAGAGACTGGACCGAGGACGCATCGCGCGTTGAAATCAGGTCCACGCCGGATGACGCCAGGCTCGAGGCGATGGCCTCGCCCTTGGAGGTGAACTCCTCGGTCATGCTGGTCCTCAGGGAGCGCGCGGAGACGTACCACGTGACAGCGGCCAGCGGCACAAGCACCGCCACGAGGAAAAGGACGGTCTTGCCGAGGAGACCAAGCTTGAGCCGCGAGCGTTCGGGCGTCAGCGTAGCCTGCTCCCCTTCCCGCGCTTCCGTTCGCCGTCTCATGGAGATCTCCTCTGGGCTCACGCCCGAACGGCTGCGGTCCAGTCGGTCACGGGCACCCAGCGCCCACCGTCGACTCGGGTAAAGTACACGCTGTCGAGTCCCTGGTGGCGCTCAGCGCTGAAGTTGAGCGGCGCGCCGATGCCCAGGTCAAAGCTGCGCAGCGACTCGAGCGCCTGCCGGAGGCTCGCGCGAGTCGGATTGGCTCCGGCACGGCGCAGCGCCTCAGCGATCACCTTGGCATTGATGAAACCCTCGAGGCTGATGAAGCTGTACCGCTGCGGCGCGTACGTCTTGTCCCGGAGCGCCTCGGGCAGGACCGGATTGTGCTTGTCCATGAGCGCCCGGTACTCGGCGACGCCCGGCAGGCTGACATCGTCGTAGCTCGGCACCACCTGCGAGTTGACGAGCGCGCGCGTGTAGTCACGGCCCGCCGCCTTGCTCTGCTTCAGGAGCAGCGCCAACATTGCGTCGGACCCCACGAACGAGACGTTCGAGATGGGTACGGTCCAGCCCGCATCACGCGCGGCGCGCACGAAGGCACCGCAGCCCTGATAGGCGCCCGTGCACAGGACGACGTCGCAGCCCGCCTGGCGGAGCACGGAAACCGCCTGGCCCGTGTCCTCGTCGAACTTTGCGCCGCGAACGTAAGTCGCCTCGGCCACGATCTTGGATCCGCGCTGCGCCAGCGCGCGTTCCACGCCATCGGTGCCACTGCGGCCGTACGCGTCGATCTGATAATAGACGCCGAACTTGCGCGCGCCGAGCGACCAGAAGCGCTCGACGAGAGCTCCCATCTCCTGGCGGTACGAGGCGCGGATGTTGAAGACGAAATCGACGTAGGGCGACTCGCGCTGCGGTTGGGCACCCGTGAAGTTGCCCACCAGGATCGCGTCGTTGTAACGCTTGATGATGGGCAGGGCTCGCGTGAGCGTCGGCGTTCCGACGTAATTGGAGAGAAAGAAGACCGGGTCCTGCTCCAGTAGCTGGATCGTGTTCCGGACGCACGGGTCCGGCTGGTAATCATCGTCCAGCGCGATGACCGCAAACTGGCGCCCGTTGACCCCGCCACGGGCGTTCAGCTCGGTGTAGTACGCGGCGGCCCCCCGCCAGAGCTCGGTGCCGAGGCCAGCCTGGGCGCCCTTGAACGCCGCGGACATCCCGATCCTGACGTCACGGGCGCTCACTCCCGGGGCGCTGGCCGTTGGCGGCTCGGCCGGGGCTGCCGCCGGTCGAGCGCCCGACCGTGGAGGCGGAGCGACCTGCGCCCATGAGAGGCCGCCGGGGCCGAGCACGCACCCGCCAGCCGCCATGCCGCCCACGGCGATCCTGCCCGCGGCTATCTTGCCCGCGGCCATCTTGGACGTCAGGCCAAGAAAGCGCCGCCTGTCCATATCAGCCCGCCTCCTCGGAGGCTTGGGTTGAGCCGCCCAGCGCCGCTAGAATGCGCCGCACGTCGAGCAGCGTCACCACGCCACCCTCGCGCTCGAGACGACCCGCGCTGAAGCCCGAATCAGCGAACCCGTCGCCATTCCCGGCCGGCGCCAGCCCGTCGAGCGGCTCGAGCCCCTCCACCTCGTCGATCAGGATCGCCGCCTGCTCGCCGTCACACTGCACGACGAGCGCCCTGCTCTCGCCGGCCGCGGGAGCGGCCTCGAGCCCCAGGAAGGGACGGATGTCCACGAGCGGCATGATGGAGCCCCGGAGGTTGACGACGCCGACCAGGTGGGACGGCGCGAGCGGGACCGTCGTGTAGTCGTCGAACACGACGACCTCCCGCGCGTAGCGCACCTCCACCGCAAAACGGCTGCTCGCCAGCTTGACGAGGCACGCCCGCGCCTGCCGGGCTCCTGGGTGCGATTCGGCCGGAAGCGTGCTCATCGGCCGGAGGCCGCGCGCGCGCTCACTTGACGAACTGCCGGACGATGGTGACGAGCTGTTCGGCGGTGAAGGGTTTGCCCAAGTACTCGTCGGCCCCCTGCCGCCTGCCCCAGACACGATCGCTCTCCTGGTTTTTCGAGCTGACAAGAACCACGGGCGTGCGCTTGGTGCGCTCGTCGCGCTTGAGGCTGCGGAGGATTTCATAACCGTTGCGGTCAGGCATGACGATGTCGAGCAGCAGCACGTCCGGCTGCTCCTGTACCATCCGCTCTTCGAGCTGGTCGCCGTCCGGAAGGCAGATGACCTCGAGACCGGCGGACTTGAGGATGCCTTCCATCAGCTTGAGCTCCGAATACGCGTCGTCCACCACCATGACCTTGGCCATCGAGTCCAGTGCCCTCCTAGAGGGGTCTCCGGCACCGCCCATGATGGGCTCGGAAAGGGCGCCGGCCACCCTCATTATGCGCCGCAACCTACCGTAACCTTGGGTCTTTCAGAATGGCGTCTGAATGCCGAGAGTGTCAAGGGAAACCCACCTGTCCACCTTGCGATGGGTAGGGGGGTATGTTAACGTGGCTTTGCATTTTTATGGATCTGCCAGCCGCCGTTCTTGAGCCCAGCCGAGCCCTCGCCCTTCGCCTGGTGGTCGCCGTGGGTATCCTTCTGGTTGGCTGGCTCGTCGCTAAGTTTTCGAAAGGACTGGTGTTTCGCTTCTTGCTAACGGTTCGATTCGACGTGGCTTCCGAGAAGGCAGGCGTCGACGACGTCCTGGTCCGGGCCGACATCAGGCAGAGCCCTGCCGAGCTGCTTGCAGTGCTTGTATACTGGGTGATGCTGCTCGCCACCATGGTCGCCGCGGTGAGCGCCCTCGGCCTCAGCCAGGTCTCCGAGGTTCTGACGCGGTGCTTGGTCTATGTCCCGAAAGTCATCGCCGCCGTTGTGGTGCTCATCCTCGGACTCTTTCTCGCCGGCTTCCTGGCCGGCGTCGTCCGCGCGGCCGCGGCCAACGCCGGAATAGTTGAGAGCGACCCGCTGGCCTTGTTCGTCCGCTACGCCGTCGTGGCCTTCACCGCGGCCGTGACGCTCGAGGAGCTCGGCATCGCGCCGGAGCTCGTTCGGTCGGCCTTCGTCATCATCTTCGGCGCTGTGGCGCTGGCGCTGGCGCTGGCCTTCGGGCTCGGGTGCAAGGACTTGGCGCGGGAGTGGATGGTTCGATTTCTCGATAGCGCTCGGGCGCGTCGAAAGTCCCACTAAAGGAGACGCGTATCGTATGGCTGACACGACGCTGCATCTGACGGAGGCAAGCTTCGACGCCGAGATCGCCAAGCACAAGGAAGTGCTCATGGTGGACTTCTGGGCGGAGTGGTGCCAACCCTGCCGCGCCATCGCGCCGACCCTCGAGGAGCTGGCCGAGGAGTCCAAGGGCTCGGTGAGCCTCGCGAAAGTCAACGTGGACGACAATCCGCAGCTCGCGGCGCGGTATGGCGTCCGCTCCATCCCGACCATCCTGTTCATGAAAGACGGCAAGGTCATGGACCAGGTGATCGGCGCCGTGCCCAAGTCCCAGATGAAGAAGAAGCTGGACGCCCTCGCGTAGCCCCGCCGCCATGACCACGCCATGAGCACGGCGGCGCACGCGCTGCCCCCGCTCTCTCCGTCGCGTGAAGAGTTCCACCGGCTTTCAGCCGGCGGCAACCTCGTGCCGGTCTATGCCGAGGTCGCCGCGGACCTCGACACGCCGCTGTCGGCCTTCCTGCGCCTCCGGCCCGGGCCGTATGCGTTCCTGCTGGAATCCGTCGAGGGCGGGGAGAAATGGGCGCGCTACTCCTTCCTGGGCTCCGAACCCTCCATGGTCTTCACCGCAAAGGGGCGCCGGCTCACGGTGCGCCACGCTGACGGCCGCGCGGAGACGCTCGAGGCACGGAACCCGTTCGACGCGCTGCGCGCGCTCCTCGCGCGCTTCAAACCCGTCGCGGTGCCCGGCCTGCCGCGCTTCCAGGGAGGCGCCGTCGGCTTCCTGTCCTACGACATGGTCCGCCACGTCGAGAAGATGCCCCGCCGGGCGAAGGACGACCTCAAGCTGCCGGATGCCGTGTTCATGTTCACCGACAGCCTCCTGGTGTTCGACAATCTCCGCCATCGCCTGCTGGTCATCGGCAACGCGCATGTGACGAGCCGCGATCCGGCATCGCTCGACCGCGCCTACGACGAGGCGGTCGACAGGATCCAGGCGCTCCTGGCCAAGCTCAGGCGCCCCGCGCGGCCGTCCGCGCCGTTGACCTTCCCGGCCGTCGAGCCGCTCGTCGCCATGGGCGAGGAGGGTTTCACCTCGACCATGGACGAGGCGACGTTCATGGAGCGCGTGCGCCAGGCCAAGGAGTACATCGCCTCGGGCGACGCGTACCAGATCGTGGTCTCGCGGCGGCTGGACACGGAGCTCCGGGCCGATCCCTTCACCATCTACCGGGCGCTGCGTACGATCAACCCGTCGCCGTACCTCTTCTTCCTCCGGCTGGGCAAGACGACCATCGTCGGCTCCTCGCCCGAGGTGCTCGTGCGCCTCGAAGACGACCGCGTCGAAGAGCGGCCCATTGCGGGGACGCACCCGCGGGGCCGGACTGAGGCGGAGGACGACAAGCTCGCATCCGAGATGCAGTCCGACCCCAAGGAGCGGGCCGAGCACGTGATGCTCGTCGACCTCGGGCGCAACGACGTCGGGCGGGTGTCCACGATCGGCTCGGTCGAGGTGACCGACTTCATGGTGGTCGAGCGCTACTCGCACGTCATGCACCTCGTCAGCCACGTCCGCGGCCGGCTCGAGCCTGGGCGCGACGCCTTCCACGTGCTCGAGGCGTGCTTTCCGGCTGGAACCCTGACGGGGGCGCCGAAGATCCGGGCGATGGAGATCATCGAAGAGCTCGAGCCCACGCGGCGCGGGCCGTACGGCGGCGCGGTCGGGTACGTCTCATACTCGGGCAACCTCGACTCCTGCATCACCATCCGCACCGTGGTCTGCCACGGCGGCCGCGCCTCGATCCAGGTGGGCGCGGGCATCGTGGCCGACTCGGACCCCAAGACGGAGTGGCTCGAGACCTGCTCCAAATCACGCGGCATGCTGCTGGCGCTTCGCGTCTCCCAGGAGACAGGCGCGCCCCGGGCAGGCACAACATGATTCTGGTCTTGGACAACTACGACTCGTTCACCTACAACCTCGTCCAGTACCTGGGTGAGCTGGGCGCCACGATGCGCGTGGCGCGCAACGACAAGATCACCGTCGGCGAGATCGAACGGCTGGCGCCCGAGGGCATCGTGATCTCGCCTGGTCCCGGAAACCCGGACGGCGCAGGCATCTCTCTGGCGCTCATCCGCCGCTTCCACGAGACCATCCCGATCCTGGGAGTCTGCCTCGGCCACCAGGCCATCGGACAGGCCTTCGGCGGGAGGGTCAGCCGCGCCCGCAAGCAGATGCACGGCAAGACCTCGCGCATCCACCACGACGCGCGCGGCGTCTTCACCGGGCTGCCGCAGGACTTCGAGGCGACGCGCTATCACTCCCTCGTCGTGCTGGAGCAGGGCTTCCCGACGGATCTGGAGATCTCGGCGCGCGCCGAGGACGGCGAGATCATGGGGCTGCGGCACCGGCGCTTCGCCGTCGAAGGCGTCCAGTTCCACCCCGAGTCCATCCTGACCGGGCAGGGCAAGGCGCTCCTGCGGAACTTCCTCGGGTTCACGCGCACCCGGGCGGCCGCGTGATGGGCGCGGCGGAGCCTCCAAGTCGCTCGCCCTCCACGGGCGAGCTCGGGCTGATCAGGCTCATCCGCCGGATCGTCGAGGGACTTCCCGGCGAGCGCGTCGAGACCGGCATCGGCGACGACACCGCAGTGCTGCTGCCCAGGCCGGGGGCGCGGCTCCTCGCGACCACGGATCTCATCGTCGAGGACGTCCACTTCCGCCGCGCCTGGGCTTCGCCGTTCGACATCGGCTGGAAGGCCATGGCCGCCAACCTTTCGGACATCGCGGGCAAGGGCGGGCGACCGCTCTGGGCGCTCGTCGCGCTGGCCCTTCCCGCCCCCGCCGACCCGGCCGAGGTCGAAGCGCTCTACGACGGCATGAGACAGGCCGCCGCCCCCCACGGCGTGGCGATCGTCGGCGGCGACACCTCCACGTCTCCCGACGGCTGGTTCGTGAACGTCACCCTGCTGGGCGAGCACGACGGCGCCCCACACCTGCGCTCGGGAGCCGTGCCCGGCGACGCCGTGGCGGTGACGGGCACGCTGGGGCGATCGGCGGCGGGGCTCCACGCGCTCGAAGCGGGGCGCGACCGCCTCGGCGACGTGCGCGCCGCGGCTCTCGACACGGTCACCACGGCGCACCTGCGTCCTTCAGCGCGCGTTGCCGAAGGGCGCTGGCTCGGCGCCGCCGCGGGCGTGCACGCGATGATGGACTGCTCCGACGGTCTGGCCACAGACCTCGCCCACATCTGCCGCGAGAGCGGGGTCGGCGCCCGCGTGGCGTTGGGGCGCCTGCCGGTAGATCCATTCGCGCGCGAAGTCGCGGGCGCCCTCGGCGCCGACGCGCTGTCGTGGGCGACCTCGGGCGGCGAGGACTTCGAGCTCCTCCTGACCTGCGACCCCGGGTCCGTGAACGCGCTTCGCGACGGCCTTCGCCGCGCGACGGGCGCGACGCTCACGGTCGTCGGCGAGATCGAGGCGGTCGAGGAGGGCGTGATCTTCCTCGACGCCGCGGGAGAACCGGTCCCGGTGGCGCCGGGCTACGAGCACTTCAGTGGATAGCCTGAGCGCCTTCGAGGCCGTGAGCCTCGGCGCGCTCGTGCTCGTCTCCGCCCTCCTCACGGGCGCAGAGGCGGCCTACTTCTCGCTCGGGCGGGCCCGCCTCAAGCGCTTGGCGGAGCAGCAGGGTTCCGACCGGGCTTCCCTCCAGCCGCTCCTCTCGCACCCTCACGAGCTCCTCGTGACGCTCCTCGTCGGCATCACGCTCGCCAACATCGGGGCCTCTGCGCTCGCCGCCATGGTCGCCGCCAAGCTCTTCGGTCCCTTGGGACTGGCGATCGCGATCGGCGCCATGACCGTCCTCCTCGTGGTCTTCGGCGAGGTCCTGCCGATGACGCTGGCCGTCGAGCACCCCGAGCGCTACTCGGCGTGGGTGAGCCGCCCCGTGGCCTGGCTCTCGGCGCTTCTCTCGCCCGTGCGCGCCATGCTGAGCGCGCTCACGGCCGTGACGCTTCGCCTCGTCGGCTCGGAGCGGGAGCTGGGCGAGCCGGAGATCTCCGAGGAGGAGCTGCGCACGCTGGTCGACGTGGGCGCCCGGGAGGGCGTGGTGGACAGGACCGAGCGCGAGATGATCCATAAGGTCTTCGAGCTCGAGGACACGCTGGCGCGCGAGGTCATGGTCCCGCGCCCGGACATGTTCTGCCTCGACATTGCCACGCC
>Ga0335084_10003745_pt1 | contig 14913 bp, 10 predicted proteins | sample Lox_Sample_44_FD_206721 | JGI IMG/M metagenome (GOLD analysis project Ga0335084, IMG submission 206721) | Soil microbial communities from Loxahatchee National Wildlife Refuge, Florida, United States - Lox_Sample_4.4 | ecosystem: Environmental > Terrestrial > Soil > Wetlands | place: USA...
TGGGTCGTCAATCGTGTCGGCGGCGGCACTCTCTGGACCGATCCTGGCCTCACCTTCGGGCCAACCAATGACCAGGCGATCGAGCGCAGTGCCCGCCCCGTCGCCATCCCCGGTGGCATGGGCATGGTGTGGACCGTCCAGGAGGTGACGTACTGGTCGTCGCGCACGAACGCCCTGCCGGACAACAGCGCATGGACGACGAGCACCATCTACACCGGGATTCCGGAGAACGGCCGCAACGATCCGTACGCGAGTCACTTCAACGTCACGACCGACGACCAGGGGGGCGTGCATCTCATCAGCATCGAGAACTTCGACGTTCTTTACTTCCGTTACACACCGGCGACCGATGGCTGGAGCGCGCCGCAAGTGCTGGACGACTCGCGCAAGCTCGCCTACGCACAGATAGGTCTCGTGAACGACAAGCTCGCTGTCGGACTCAGCTTCGGACGTGGCAACAACGGAAGCGTCGCCATCGGCACTCCGCTCGGCGATTCGTGGAGCCTGGCATACGAACTGCAGCTCATCCCCGCCTATGCCGGCGCGAATTTCGGTACCGGCCGGGTCGAACTGCCGACGCGCAGCAGCGGCACCCTGCCCATCCTGCAGCAGTACTCGGACGCCGAGTCGCAAAAGCTAATGCTGTTCAACGTGCCGGCGCCTTGAGGCCCGGGTCCGAGAACCAGACCCCCAAAGAGCAAGTCACCGGATCGCGGCAGGTCTTCGGCTGACCGTTTGGTCGGGTCGCGTTCTCGAGTACGTTGTAGTAGATGTAGGGGCCGTTGTCGGTGATGAACACCTCGGGGTCGGTGCGTGTCACCAGTGGCTTGAGTGGAGTGATGAGCTTGAACATCGGTGCCGCCGCGTCGATGTTGGCGATCCAGATCTGCGAGCGGAACAGGTTTGGCTCGACCTTCTGCGACATGAAGATGTACGACTTGCCCGCGTACACGAAAGGCTCGGGCGAGAAGATCTGGCCGCCGGGGGGCGCGAAATGGCTGAGGATCGGCGTCCATTGCATGGCGCCCTGGGGGCCGACCGGCAGCTTGCGATAAACACGCAGTTCCACCTGGTCGACCAGGGTGAAGAACAGGAGTTCGTTACCGAACTCCGGCGCGCACCACATCCAGACTTCATACTTCTGCCCGACATCGAAAGTGAGCTGCGTGACGGCGCCGCTGTCGAAGTCGCGCATGAACGCCTGCTGGTAGCCTCCGACGTCCAGCGGATAGACCACGGAGCGCACGCCTGGTACGCCCAGAACGGAGCACTCGGTTTGCCGGACCGGATAGTTGGAAGCGGGGAAGTCGGGGATCATGCGCTCGCTCGCCGGATTCCAGAGTTCGCGCCAGTAGTGGACTTCGCGGTTGTCGACATCGGCGATCCGGGGTGCGGGGTCGCCGGGAGTGTGACTGCCGTAGGGCGCCTTGCGCGGTACGTCGGGGCCGAGATCAGTTGCGCACCAGTACCCATCGGCGCTGATGTAGTTGCAGGTGCTGGCCCCCTGCTTTGGATAGGCGTAGCCAATGCGGGAATTGCCGTCGGTGTGATAGCCGGAGTAGCGGGTATAGACAATCACGTCGCCGATCGAAGTAAAGACCCATTCTGGGCCGTTCTTGGTCTTCTTCGCGTCTTGGTAAGTCATCGAGTCGGGATCGACGAGCATGAACTTGCCGTCCGGCGGATCGAACCGACCGGTCGAGCGATCGATCTTGCCGATCCAGAGTTTGCCGCAGCAGTCGTTCCAGACGAACATGCCACGCGACTGGCTGAATTCGGGGTCGATGAGATCGGTTTGCGGCGAAGCGAGCGTCTCGTTCGGCTGCCACTGCGCCAGCACGGGAGTCGCGAGGCCCCAAAGGAGCGCCACGGCACCGATGGCTGCCCCCGGACGACGGCAGCGCGTCAGGCACTTCGCTGCACCTCGGCTTGCAAACAGACGCATCATCTTCCCCTCCACGTGTTGTGGCGTGTTGCGACTGCGCCGCTGAACGAATGCGGCAACGTGCTGTCTCGGACGTTATTGCCTGCGCCGCAAGTCCGCCATCGATGGAGGCGACTTACTGGTGCTAGGATTTTTCTTGGCGAAGCTTAGCGAAGCGGCTTGGTACCGCATCGACCGTTGGTCATTCTCGTCCCCTTTTGCCGACCGTGAACCGAACCTCTTGTGAACGCCTTGCCCTGCTGTTCGCGGGCATTCTCGTCACCGCCTGTGGCGGTGGCGGCAGCTCGACCCCGATCGGTAACGTTGCCCCTCCGGTTCCGCCGACGCCGCCGACTGCACCGAGCGTGGTGACCGATCAACAGCGCATTCGGGCCGCCACTGCCACGGCGCAGACCAACAGCCTCTGCACCGCCATTCAGCCTTTCTATTGGGAAATCGGCGACCGGACCGCCGCCCTGGCAGCTGGCTCGGTCAACGCCAGCAGCAGCGCCATCACGTACACGGAGAACACGCAGTTGAGCATTGCCTCCGCGTCCAAATGGCTCTACAGCAGCTATTTCGTACAAGTGCGTGCCGGGGTCCTGACGGCAGACGATTACAAGTACCTGAACTTCCAGAGCGGCTATACGAGCTTCCAGGGATGCCAATCCGACCAGACCGTGGCGCAGTGCGAGGCCTATCAGAACAACGGTGTCTACACCGCGGCGAACGACGGCAAGTTTTTCTACGGGGGCGGACACATGCAAAAGCATGCGACGCTCGTGGGCCTGGGCGACATGGACAACGCGGCGCTGGCCGATGAGATCCGGTCGCAGCTGGGCAGCGACGTGAAGCTGGCCTACTCGGAGCCACAGTTGGCGGGAGGCGTCTACATGTCGTCGTCTGCCTATGCGCGCGTACTGCGAAAAATACTCGCCGGCCAGCTACTGATGGGTTCGATGCTGGGCGCCCACCCGGTGTGCACTAATCGCTCGACCTGCGCTGCGGCGGTCTTCGCACCCATTCCCTCGGACGAAAGCTGGCACTACTCGATCGGACATTGGGTCGAGGATGACCCGACGGTCGGAGACGGCGCTTTCAGCAGCCCCGGCGCGTTCGGTTTCTACCCCTGGATCGATGCCTCCAAGACGTACTACGGCGTGCTCGCACGCTTGTCGGTTGGCAGCGCGATCGACTCGGTCTATTGCGGTCGACTCATCCGCAAGGCGTGGGTCACCGGCGCTGCTCCATAGGACGCTGGGTTCGACGCTATTATCACGGCGCGTCTGGTAGGGACGGGGCGGGATGAGAACCGAAACGAAAAATCCCAGCTGGCTTGCAGGTCGCACCGATGTTCGCGTGCTGGTGCTCCTACTGGTACTCGGCGCGGGAACGCTTTTCGTCGGCCTGGCAGGCGGCCAGGCGCAGAACGTCCTGCCGGAGGTCCAGGTCACGACCGCTGCGATCCCCGACTACGAGTTCGACTGGGGCCGCGACGGCCGCAACTGCCCCACGTGCAATGGCGGCGACGGCAATGCCCGTCTCGTCTTCGCCGACAGCAGCAACAACCTCTGGGTCGGCCACGTCGACTTCCAGACCGGTGCGTTTGCGCCGGCAGATGGGCACGGCGCGCTGGTTGCTACGAATGCCGCGGCGGCGACCGATTACGGCAACGGCCCGGAATGGATGTTTTCGAACGGCGAATCCCGCTTCGTCTACACCCAGTGCCAGGCGCCGTGCGAGCCGCCGAACGGGGCAACCGCCTCAGTCGGCCTGGCTACACAGGTCAACGGAACGTGGACCACGACCACGTTGCCAAACAGCGCCGCGCGCGCGTCGCCGGCGGCCACGCTCGACCTCGGCGATCCCGATCCACGCATCGACTACGTCGCCAGCGACAAAACGGCCTGGTACATCCGCAAGACCTCGGCACTCGGGATAGAGATCCAGTTGCCGCTCAGCTCTCTTTCGAACGGCAACGCCCGCCGCTGGGTGCCTGGAACGCGCAAGATCCTGTTTCAGGGCCACGACCCCAACGATCCGCAGATCCTGCGAGATCAGATGTACACCTACGACACGGACAGCGGCGAACTCGAGCAGCTCACCTTCAATCCCCAGGGCGTGGTTGGCGGGATGATGTGGCGCGCGCCGGAATTCAAGAACGATTATGTGTTCTTCACGATGGCGAAGTTCCGCCAGCAGATCCTCATCTACCGGAAGATCCCCGGCGCCGACAAGGTGCTGCGCTGGACAATCGTCAAGACGATCGATGCACCGGCCGCCCTGCCCTACTTCTTCTCGCCCGAGGTGTTCGTCCACAACGGCCGCTCGTACATCTTCACCGAGGTGAGCTCGAGCTCGAAGTTCTTCGACCGGACGGTCCCTAACCAGGTCGCGATCAGCGGCGTGAACCCGCTTATCCAGGACGCCCGCCTGCTGACCAACGACTCGGGCACGCCGCGGCTGAGGATCGATCCGGAATACTTCGTCACGGCCCAGGGGCCGTTCATCTACTACAACCGTCTGGTGCCCGAGACCGACACCCACCCCGCGATCAACGACGGCGTGTGGCGCGTCGACACGGGCCTCGGCCCGCCGAAGTGATTCACGGGTGAGGCCTGTCGCGACGGCGGACTCGCGACTTGGGCGTAGGCGTCAGGGGATCCAGGACCAGACCTGGATGTTGAAGAAGCGCAGCAGCCCCAGCGAAAAAGCCTTCCAGACCGGCATGGGCTCGCCGCCGATTTTCGCGTAGCCCGTCATCCCGGTCTTAAGCTCGCCTTCGGGGTTGTCGATCGTAGCGATGACCTTGACGACATTGCCGAACGGCTTGGCGGTGACGTTGCGGTCCATCGTCTGCACCTTGCCGATGAACTCACGGTCGAAGAATGCCGTCGGCTTGGCGCGGACCGTCGCGCCGATCGCGACGGAGCCGATCTCCGATTCGGGCACCTGAATTTCCGCCGTCACCGAGCGCGTGTCCTCGACCGCGGCAAATGGCTGGCCCTTGTCCATGACGCTGTTGAGCCGCTCGTTCAGGTGCAGCGTGAGGATGTTGCCGTCGAACGGCATGCGCAGCGTGGTGCGCTCGACCCTGCCATTGAGCGTTGCACGTTCCTCGATGAGCGAGTCGAGCTTCGCCTTTTCGGCGGCGATTCTGTCCGGCGTGACTCCGATCTTGACAAGCGCCAGGTCAGCGGCGCGCTTGGCGACTTCGTCGACGTCGACCTCCCACTCGCGCCGCGCCGCGTCGTATTCCTCGAACGAGATCGCCCGGTCTTTGTAGAGGCGCTCCATCCGCGGCACGCGCTCGCGGCTGAACTTCTCGCGCTTCCTGGCGACGTCGAGCGCGCGCTCGGCGACGACCACCTCCTCCTTCTTCGGCCGCGTCTCCATGTCCTTGACCACCGCCGCCTGCTCGGCGATCTTCGCCGTCAGCACGTTGATCTCCGACTTGAGGTCGGTGGCGGCGATGCGGGCGATCACCGTGCCCTTCTTCACCGATTCACCGCCGACGAAGTTGACTTCCTCGACAATCCCGCCCACGTCGGTGGTGATTACCTGGCGGTCGCTCGGGTAGATGTCGAAGTTGCCGCCAGCCTCGTACGGATACGGCAGGAACAACAGCAGCAGCAGGCTCAGGAGGACTGCGGTGCGGACGTAGACGGTGGTCCGGCTGGTCTGCGTCTCGACCCGCTTGGTTTCGCCGCCTTCGGCCGGCATGGCGCGCCGGCGCCAGCGATCGAACTGCACTGAGTGCTCGTAGGCCCTCGAGATCTTGCTGAAGCGCTGCGCGGTGCGCATCAGCAGGTAGCCGCCGAGCACCAGCGCCAGGATGATCGCCGCGCCGCCGATCTGCAGGTGGGCGAGGAACCTGGTGACGATGATGACGATCACCACGACCACCAGGAAGGCGTAGAGGAAGTTCGCCAGTGCGTAGGCGACGAGCACGCTGCTTTCGGCCTCGCTGGCGGACCCACCTCGCAGCTTCGACATGAAAGCCTTGTACGACTTGCCGCGCAGGTACGGCTCGTTCATGAAGGCGGAGAGCAGGTAGTAGCCGTTGCCCTTGACCAGCGGGTTGCCGCCCTCGAGCAGGATGTTGACGCCGCAGAGGAAAGAGATCGCCAGCCCGGCGCGAGAGAGGGTCGGGAAGCTGCCGCGGGTGTTGTACCAGACGAGGACGCCGACGCTGAACAGAAACACGCGCATCAGTATCGGCCCGCCGTGCAGCCACATCCGCTCGCGCCGGCTCAGCTGGTCGGTATGGCGGATGCGCACCGTGAAGCGCGGGAAGAAGCCGAAGCGCAGGCCGATGCTCAGCGGCCCGACGCTGGCGCGATACGCCTGGGCGATGAAGGCCTGCGTCAGCACCACGAAGATGTTGATCGCAAACAAGCTGAAGAGCGCATGCGTCGCCAGGGTGGTGAGGTCATGCAATGTCGCCAGGTCGTCGGACGCGAGGGGCGCATAGCGCACCGCCAGGATCAGCGCTGCCAGGCCGAGGAAGGGGAGCACGTAGACGACCCATTTCAAGGGCGACACCAGCGGCAGCAGCGCCGCGAGCATCGGCTTGATCTCGAACAGCTTCCAGACGCGACCGGCGCTGCGCGGGTCGAGGTTCTCGGCCTCGTTGATGCCGGCGGCGAGCGTGGCGTCCTCGGGAACGCCTTCCTTGTCACCCGAGCCACTGGCCGCCGTGGCGCCGATCGCCGCCGCCGGCGTTGCCGTCGCCGGCGCCATCATCGTGGCCAGCTCCTCGAAAGACTTCGGCTTGACGAGGCCGTGCTCCAGAGCGTAGCTCTGCTTGGTGAACGGCTTGAGCAGTGGGTGGGCCGCGCTTTCCTCGTCGAGCAGCCTGTTGTCTGCCATCCAGCCGAAGAACTTCATCACCTCGGCCTCGCTGAGCTGGCGGCCGAATCGGTCCTCGAACACCGAAAGCAGCTTGCCGATCGTCTCGCACCCCGGCAGCACCTCGAGCACGAAAAACTGCCACGGCTCGAGGTCGTGGGTCTTGTCGGCGAGCTTGTCGCGCAGCAGGTACGTGGTCGTGTCGCCCTGGACGATGCGAAACGCCTGCAGACGGCGCGGCAGGTACGCGGGCAGCGCCACCTTCTTGGATTCACTCATTTGTCGGCGCCTTCGCGGTGGTGGCGGAAAGCGGGGAATCGTTGATGGCCCAGCCGCCGCCCATCGCCTTGTAGACGGCGATCAGGGCAATGTACTGGTCACGGCGCGTCTGGTTCTGCTGGATCTCGCCGGCGTAGGTGTCGCGGTCGGCGTCGAGCACCTCGAGGTAGCTGCTGCGGCCGCCCTCGTAACGCTTGAGCGCGCTCGTGCCATGCGCGCGCAGGGCATCGAGCTGCCGGCTGCGGATGGCCGAGCGCTGCCACGTCTGGCGATACAGGACGAGCGCGTCCTCGACTTCGCGCAGGGCCGTCTGCACGCTAAGCACGAAGGCCATCGCCTTCTCCTGCTGAATCGCTTGGGCCTCGCGCACCTGGCCCGCGATCCTCCCGCTGGTGAACAGCGGCCCGAGCAGGGCGACACCAAAGCTGCTCACGTTGGAAGACACCAGCAGCAGCTTGTTGAGGTCGGCGCTGGAGAACCCATACTGCGCTGTCAGGGCGATGGTCGGGAAGTACTGCGACTTGACGACGCCGATCTTGGCGTTCGCCGAGACCAGCTCCTGCTCGGCCTTGCGCACGTCGGGCCGCTGCACCAGCAGGTCGGCGGGGAGGCCTTCCGGGATGGGTGGCAGCGTCAGCGCCATCAGCGGCTTGCCGCGCTCGATCGGGCCCGGGTTGCGCCCCAGCAGTGCGCTCAGTGCATGCTCGAGCACGGTGATCTCCGCTTCCTTCACCGTCAACTCGGCCTGCGCTTCCTCGTACTCGGCCGTGGCCTTCAGGTACGGCTGCTCGCCGACGCCGCCGCCTTCGAGCTTCTTGCCGAGAAGCAGCATCGACTCCCGCCGGCTCGCGGCCGCGAGCCGGTGCAGCTCGAGCTCGCGGTCGAGGCCAAGCAGAGTGACGTACGCCACGGCGACTTTCGACACGACGCTCAGCACCAGCGCCCGACGATCTTCCTCGGTGGCGATCAGGTCGGCGAGCGCCGATTCGTTGGCGCGGCGGACCCGGCCCCAGAAGTCGAGCTCCCAGGTGAAGGTGCCGCCGATTTCGTAGACGTTGCCGACCGGGTAGGCGCCGGCGACCAGGGGGATGAAGTTGTTCTGGCTGACCGCGTCGCGGCTACGCTGGCCGTAGACGTTGGCTTGCGGCTGTCCCTGCGATTTCGCGACCTGAAGCTGCGCGTTGTACTGATCTACACGGTAAGCGGCGATCTTCAGGTCCTTGTTCTCCTCGAGCGCGATCCGGATCAACGCATCGAGCTGCGGATCTCCGAAAGCCGACCACCAGGCCGTATCGATCAACTGCGCCGGACCGGGAGCTGGTGTCGCCATGGCCACCGGCGCTTCACTGGCGGCGACCGGGCTGACCACTGGTGGCGCCTGCCACTGCGCCGGGACGCTCACGCTCGGGCGCTGGTAGTCAGGACCGATCGGGTTGGTGCAGGCCGCAAGCAGGCCGGCCACGGCGAGGCCGGGCGCCGATCGGCGCCCTACGGGCAGCGGTCGGCGCGGCACGCTCATGCTTCGGGCGAATGCTCGAGAACGTCGAGGGCGAGCGCCTCGATCTCGCGGACGCGCAGCAGCCGCGTCTGCAGCTCCAGCACCATCGCCTCGAACCACTTGATCTGGTATTCGAGCTGCCGGCGCTCGGCAATGATGTCTTCCATCGGCGCGTTGGCCGGCGGCTGACCGTTCTCGTCGAAGAGGATCTTGATCTCCTCGGTGACCTGGCGATTGGCGTTGATGTACTTGACCTGCTTTTCGACAAACTTCTTCACTTTGCGCGCCTTGAACTCGCGCAAGAGGGCCTCGCGCAGGCCGCGCTGGTAGGGGCTCAGCTTCTCCAAGTCGGGATGCGTGGTCACCGGGTCGCCGTCGATCGGGCCGATCTTCGGCCGGGTTCCTTCCGTTCTTGCGGTGTCCGGATCACTCATGCTTGTCTCCGAAACGGCGCGCGGTCCCATCAATAGCCGAGCTCGCGCGCCAGCGCGACAACTTCCGGTTTCAACCCTTGTCCGTCTTCGCGCCACGGCACCGGCTTGTCGAGCGGCGGCATCTTGACCTCATGCGGCCGGAAGGTCGGGCCAGACAGGAAGTTGGGGTCGTTGCCGAACAGCGCATCAAGCGGGCCGAAACAGGCGAACGGCGAGCGTTCCGGATGCATCATCTGCTCGATCGCATCGGCATCATGGCGCAGCCCGAGCCAGCGGCAGATCCGGCCCAGGTACTCGGGCGGATCGCTCATCATGTCCTCGCCGCGCACCCGCATCTGCTGCTTCAGCGGCACGGAGTCGAGGAAGTTGAGGATGTTGATGTTGAAGTCGTGCCACGCATACTGCGGCTCGACCACGGCGCGATCGGCCAGGAACTCGATCGAGTTGACGAACAGCGCGAACGTGCCGTCGTACAGGCTCATCACCGACTTGCACTGTCCAACCGGATGGCGGGTGAGATGCAGGAAGCGGGCATCCGGAAAGGCTTTGTAGATCGCCCGCATCCGCTTGACGTCGACGGTATAGGCCGGGCTCTTCTCCACCGCCACCAGCGGATCGATCTTCGCCACCAGTTCCTGGTAGATGGAAGCGACGCCGCGGTTTTGCCGGGCTGCGCACCAGTGCTCGGCCATGCGCACGCTCTGCATGGTCTGCTCGCCGCCGTAGATCTCGGCGACAGCGCGCAGCAGGCCGTGCCGTGTCTTGGCGTCACTACCCATCTCGTCAGAGCTGCGGACCCACAGTTGCCCCAGGATCTCGACGTTGAACAGGCACAGCTCCGGCAGTCCGAAGGCCTCGGGATGCTGGCCGAGCATCGCGTTGATCAGCGAGGTGTAAGACCTCGGCGGCGCGAGCAGGAACAGGGGTGCGGCCATGGCTACGCGCTCTCACGTCCTGGGCCCGCGCCGGCGGTGTTCACGGCACCGCCACCTGGAAAGTGCCGTTCGCGGTGTCGTCGAAGGCACCGATCGTGATCGCGACAGGCGGCGTCTGCAGGACGAAGATGTCGGCGCTGTCCGTGAGGCGCTTGCCGACCATCATGCCGAATGGGCCGGTGTTGGAGATCCGCTGCAGGCCGGCCTGGTCATTGGTGGTCGCACCCAGCACTGCCCACGAGACGTTGGCGGCGTCGAGCACCATCGTCACCCAGTCGCCGGTGTTCGTGGGCCCGAACAGCGTGCCCCAAGTGAGCCCGGCCGATTCCTGCAGCCCGACCCGCAGTTGTTGCGTGGCGTCGGGTGCGGTCACGGCGCTGAGCAGGATGATCGACGCGCCGGAGCGCGCCAACCGGAACGTGATGACCGCGCCGCTGGTGGTGTCGACTCCGGTGTAGATGTCACCGGCGACGCTCAGCAGGTAACTCGTCAGCACCACCGGGCAGTTCTGCGTCGATTGCACCGAGACGTCGGTCTGGCAGATCGAGAGCACGTTGCCGGAGATCCGCGCCGTGCCGGGATGCGTGGTCGCGCTGCTGTCGGCCGCGACGTTGCGTGTGGCGAGGTTGAACGACGCATCGACAAGCGTTGTGCCGAACTTCCGCGCGGCGATGTAGGGCACCAGGCCAGCGCCGAAATCGTGGTTGCCAATCACCAGGTCGGTCGCGGTGCGCAGCCGCTGGGTGCCTGTGACGACGTACTCGCCGGCGACCAGCACGAAGGTCTTCTGCACCGGCGTGCCGTCGATCGTCATCGTGTAGTTCAGTGCGTCGAAGTCGATCGTCAGGTCGTAGACCCGGCCGTTCGCCGCGTACGCCTTGTAGGCACCGTTGCGCGCGTCGTGGACGACCGCGGTGATGCTCGCAGAGTTGTCGGAAGGATTGATGTCCTTGTCGCTCGCGACCTGGACCTGGTGGAGGATGCTGCCGCGGCTAGCGGCCGGCACGGCGACCTGGAAAGTGAAGGTCAGCGAGCGGCCCGGGGATAGGCTGGGAACTGTCATCGACGCGCCAAGCGCGGCCGGACAGAGCGCGTTGACCGACGCGGTGCAAGTCACGGTCGCGGTGTATCCGGCGCTCAGTGTCTCGGTGATGACGAGGTTGGTCGCCTCGTTCCGGCCGATGTTGACGACGAGCGCGGTGAAGGTCGCCGTCGTGCCGGCCGCAACGTCCGTCGGGCCGACCAGCGACACCGACACGTCGTACGTTGCGGGTCCCGGCGTCGCGCTGCGCCCTCCCCCGCAGGCCGCGAGCGTCATAGCGGCGGCTAGCGCCGCGAACCCAAAGAGTCTCACAGAAACATGCTCCCAACTATCACAGTCACAGTCCCCGCTGCGCCGTCTCCCGGTCGCGGTCAATCAGCGCGGCCGGCCCTCCACGAATGGAATCTCGAAACACTTCTCGTGCATGATCGGACCGTGTCCGAAATACCCGTCCTCGCCGAACAGCTCGCCATGGTCGGACGTCACAATGAACCAAGTGTCCTTCGGCGCCTTGTCGATCAGCTTGCCAATCAGGCCGTCGAGATACTCGACGCAGCGGATCTGCTGCTGGTGCAGCGCCTTCATCTGCTCCGGATTGAACGCCTCGTCGATCTTCTGCGGACTGGCCGGAGCGTCCTTGCCGATCGACTTGATCACGCCGTGTACGCCTGAAATGCGCGGCATGTCGGAAAGCATGTAGGGATAGTGGGTCTCGCCGAGATTCAGGAAATAGTATTGAGGCTCGTCGTCGGGAAACTCCATCTCTTCGACCATGGTCGCGAAGTCGTTGTGGTGGCTCATCAGCTTGTATTCGTCAAAGTGCTTGCTGATCAGGGTGTGCTTGTTGAGCACCGGCATCGAGACCTTGGCGACCGTGTGGTAGCCGAGCTTGCTCAGCACCTTGGGCAGCGAGATCTCGGGCAGGAAGTCGCTGAAGCTCACGTCGCCGCCGGCGCCGGTGCGCTCCCTCCAGTTCATGAATTCCTCCTTGTAGATCTCGGAGGCGAACACCTCCTTCGGGCTCGAATGCGGCATCAGCCCCATCGTGAACGCGTAGTGCGAAGGCGCCGTCCACGAGGCGTACGAATAGCGCTTCTCGGCCTGGCCGACGCGGTCGATGTTGGGCGTCGCGGCAGCGATCATCGAGTCGTATCGGCAGCTGTCCATCACGATGAAGACGATATGGTTGTTGGCCACGACGCAATCCGCAGGTAGCGCGATCAGGAGAGCAGCAGCTTCGATGCCACAGCGACTAGCACGGTCGAGATGGCGCCTCGCAGGATGCCCTGCGGCACCTTGGTGCCGAGCAGCGAGCCGAGCAGGACGCCGGGGACCGATCCGAGAAGGAGGAAACCCAGCAGCCGGAAATCGACGTTGCCCATCGCTAGGTGTCCGGCGCCCGCCAGCACGGTCAGGGGGATCGCGTGCACTATATCTGTGCCCACGAGCCGCGCCGGCGTCATCCGCAGCGGGTAGAGATAGAGCAGCATCACGGTGCCGAGCGCGCCCGCGCCGACCGAGGTCAGCGTGACCAGGACACCGAGCGTCGCCCCGGCGGCGACGGTGAGGACGGGCTGGGCGCGCTTGAAACGCTCCGGCATCTCGCCGCGCAGCGACCGGCCAATGGCGTGGATGCGCTGACGGAACAGCAGCGCGACGGCGGTGAGGATCAGCACCGTGCCGAGTGCGTGCAGGAGAAAGCCGCTGCGGATCTGCGACCCGCCGCTCTCATGCAGCCACCAGAGCGTGACGGCCGCGGCGGGAAGGCTGCCGAGCGCGAGGCGGTAGAACACCTGCCAGTCGACGCCACCGTGGTGCTGGTGCACCGTGCCACCCACCATCTTGGTCAGCGCAGCGAACCAGAGGTCGGTCCCGACCGCCGCCGCTGGTGCGACGCCGAACAGCAGCACCAGGATCGGCGTCATCAGCGCGCCGCCGCCGACGCCGGTCATCCCGACGACCATGCCGACCCCGAAGCCGGCGAGCGTGTTCAGGCCGTCCATGCTGCGCCCGCCCTGCCGGCGGGAGGCGCCGGCGCGTTCATTCGATCAGGCCCAGTGCGCGCATCCGCGCGATCACTCGGTCGGCGGCCGCTTCGGCACCTGAGGCGACGGTGTCGATCCGGAGCTCAGGCTCCTCGGGCGCCTCGTACGGCGAGTCGATGCCAGTGAAGTTGACGAGCTCGCCGCGCCGCGCCTTGGCATAGAGGCCCTTGACGTCGCGCTCCTCGGCCACCGCGAGCGGCGTGTCGACGTGGATTTCGATGAACTCACCCTGGGCGAAGAGCGCGCGCGCCATCGCCCGCTCGGCGCGGAACGGGGAAATGAACGCGGTCAGGACGACCAGGCCGGCGTCGACCATCAACTTGGCGGTCTCCGCCACCCGGCGAATGTTCTCGATCCGATCCGCTTCGGTGAAGCCGAGGTCACGGCACAGGCCGTGGCGGACGTTGTCGCCGTCGAGGAGGTAGGTATGCCGGCCGAGAGCGTGGAGCTTCTTGTCGAGCAGGTTGGCGATCGTTGACTTGCCCGCGCCGGAGAGGCCTGTAAACCACAGCACCGCGGGCCGCTGCTGCTTCTGCGCCGCTCGCGCCGCCTTGTTCACATCGACCGGCTGCACGTGGATGTTGTGCGAGCGGCGCAGCGCGAAATGAAGCATGCCGGCGCCGACTGTGTGATTGCTCATGCGGTCGATCAGGATGAAGCCACCGGTGTCGCGGTTGCTCGCATAGGGATCGAACGGCACCGGCCGGTCAAGCGCGACGTTGCAGACGCCGATCTCGTTGAGATCGAGCCGTTTCGCGGCCAGATGCTCGAGCGTGTTAACGCTGATCCGGTACTTGGGCTCGGACAAGGTGGCGCTCAGGCTGAGCGCGCCGATCTTCAGCAGGTAGGAGCGGCCGGGGAGCATCGGCTCTTCGTTCATCCAGACGACGGTGCACTCGAACTGATCGGCAACTTCCGCCGGCGAGGAAGCCGCCGAGATCAGGTCGCCGCGCGAGATGTCGATCTCGTCGGCGAGCGTCAGGGTGATCGACTGTCCGGCAACCGCTATCGGCAGGTCGCCGTTGGCGGTAACGATGCGCGTCACCCGGCTTTCGCGGCCGGACGGCTGTGCCCGAATCGGGTCACCCGGCTTGACGATGCCGCTGGAGATCGTGCCGGCGAAGCCTCGGAACTGGTGGTCCGGACGGCTGACCCACTGCACAGGCATCCGAAACGCGTCTTTCTGCTGGCGCGTCTCGTCGAGCTCGACCGACTCGAGCAAGGCCATCAACGTCGGGCCCCGGTACCAGGGCGTGTTCGCGCTGCGCACGACCATGTTGTCGCCGCGCAGCGCCGACAGCGGCATGGCAGTGATGTCCTCGAGGCCGATTTGCTTGGCGAACTCGCGGTAGGTCACTTCGATGTCGCGGAACACGTTCTCGGCGTAGCCGACGAGGTCCATCTTGTTGATCGCGAGCACCACCTTGCGGATGCCGATCAGCGAGACGAGCAGCGAATGGCGCCGCGTCTGCGTGAGAACGCCCTTCCTCGCGTCGATCAGGATCACGGCCAGGTCGGCGGTCGACGCACCGGTGATCATGTTGCGCGTGTACTGCTCGTGCCCCGGTGTGTCCGCGATGATGAACTTGCGCTTGTCGGTGGTGAAGAACCGGTAGGCGACGTCGATCGTGATGCCCTGCTCGCGCTCGGCGGCGAGGCCGTCGACGAGCAGCGCGAAATCGATCTCGCTGCCTTGCGTGCCCCAGCGCTTGGAGTCGGCCTCGACCGCAGCCAGTTGGTCCTCGAACAGGCCCTTGGCCTCGTACAGCAGGCGACCGATCAGGGTGCTCTTGCCGTCGTCGACGCTGCCGCAGGTGATGAAGCGCAGCAGGCTCTTCGTCTCGTGCTGGCGAAGGTACTGCTCGATATCGGTGGACAGCAGGTCGGAGACTTCGGACATGGCGC